>Ga0157365_10000922_pt1 | contig 12360 bp, 10 predicted proteins | sample AttsexASBM3_FD_111478 | JGI IMG/M metagenome (GOLD analysis project Ga0157365, IMG submission 111478) | Fungus gardens microbial communities from leaf cutter ant in Ribeirão Preto, State of São Paulo, Brazil - Atta sexdens ASBM3 | ecosystem: Host-associated > Fungi > Mycelium > Unclassified ... | reverse complement strand
GGGCGGAGTCAGAACCAGCCGCGTGGATTGCGTATCGGCGCTTCATCGACCAGTGCGATAACAGGGCGTATCACGCGGACCAGCCACCAGACGAAAAGCAGTGCGAGCAGCACATAGCCGATCATGACGAGGCACAGCACACCTGCGACCATCGCCCCCAGCAGACCGAGCCAGAATGTCCTGATCGCGTAGGTGAAGTGGCTTTCGTAGATCGTGCCTTCAGCCTCGCCCCGTTTCATATAGGCGACGATCACGCCGGGAATGCTCGTAATGCCGAAGAAGAACGAAGCGATGAACAGGATATGGACGATCCATGCCCAGCGTCGTGCCCGTTCGCTGCGCGGCGATGCGGGCCATGTCTGGGAAAAGCTCGGTTGCATGGCGTGTTTCTTTCCTGAAGCCATATGGGGCGTGATGTCGGGTTGTGATAAAGGGTATGAAGGGCGGTTCACAGAGTATCGCGAACCGCGCGATGATGGTTACAGAAAATCGATCGGTCACATGAATTCGTTTCTACGCCCAATCCCGCTTGCCTCTGCCCTTATGGTGGCTTTCGTCACCGGCCTCGTTGCTCCGGCTGCAAGAGCGCAAAGCGTCACCGGAGCCGGTTCGAGCTTTGCCGCGCCGCTTTACGAGGTCTGGGGCGAGCAGGCGAAGGAAAAGGCGGGGATTGCCGTCAATTACCAGAGCGTCGGTTCCGGTGCCGGGCTCAATCAGGTGGTGGCTGGCACAGTCGATTTCGGGGCGTCGGACAAGCCTGCTTCGGCATCCCTGCTCGATGCCCATCGTCTTTACCAGTTTCCGACAGCGCTCGGGGCGATTGTGGTGATCGTGAACGTGCCGGGCATACCGCCCGGTGCGCTGCGTCTCGATGGGCCGACACTGGCCGCATTGTACGATGGACGTATCACGGAGTGGAACGATCCTGCCATTCAGGCACAGAACCCGGATCTGACCCTGCCCGATGCAGATGTGGCCCCCATTCATCGTGCGGATGCGTCAGGCACGAGCTTTGTCTTTACGTCCTATCTCTCCCATGTCTCCAGCGAATGGAAAACCCGCATCGGGGCAGGCACGTCGGTTGCATGGCGCGATGGTGCCGGTGCACGCGGCAACGATGGCGTGGCTGCAAGCGTCAGGGAAACGATCGGTGGGATCGGCTATGTGGAATTCGCCTATGCCAGCCATAATCATATCCCCATGGCGCAGCTGAAAAGTCATGACGGTCCCTATGTGATGGCGACGAAAGAGAATTTCACAGCAGCAGCGGCGCAGGCGGACTGGGCACATGCCTCCAACCATGTGGTCGATCTGCTCGACAGCCCGGGGCTGAATGCCTGGCCGATCATGAGCGCGACCTACGCCGTCGTGCCGAACGCAGCAAAGCCGGACATCCGGCGCTTTTTCGAAATCGGTCTGCGCGATGGCGAGGAGGCTGCCCGCAAGCTCGACTACATCACGATTCCTGCCGCTATACGCGACGAGATCCTGACGAACTGGCCGAAATAAAAAGCGTAGCCAAGTCGTTTTGGCTTTGACGGGAAAAGTTCCCGAGGTTTGAGATAGCAAAGTCTTGATGGAGACTGGCATTCTCAAAGAGCCATGCCTGTCTATTCTTGGCAAGACAGGCGCGGCGCATGTCATATCGACCTGTTGCCGTGCTGGTATAAGTGACCGAGCGGGACCCATATCATGCCTTTGCCTTCCTTTCTTTTCGTCTGCACAGGCAATATCTGCCGCTCGCCTCTCGCAGAGGCTGCGATGCGTGCCGAGGCTGCCAGACGTGGCCTCACACTGGACATCGATTCTGCCGCAACCGGCGTCTGGCATGTCGGAGAAGCGCCGGACATACGGGCAAGACGTGTGGCCAAAAAACATGGTCTCGATATCGAAAACTATGTGGCACGACAGGTGCAGGAAGAGGATTTCACGCGCTTCGACCACATCATTGCACTCGATAGCGGCCATCTTCGTGCACTGCGACGCCTTGCCCCGCAGGAGGCGCAGGATCGTATCCGCCTGCTGATGGATTATGTACCTGAGCGCGGCGGAGAGGAGATCTCCGATCCCTTCTATGGCAAGGACCTCGATTTCGAGACGGCCTGGCAGGAAATCGCCCTTGGCTGCACGCATCTGGCCAGTTTTACGCTCGATTCCTGAATGAGTGCCCGGCTCGATACGGTCGCCGCGCTGATCGGCGATACGACGCCCTGCGAGCGCACAGCGCTGGGTGGGGGCGATCTTTCGACGCTGTGGCGCCTGCGCTTCGCATCGGGGCGTGACGTGGTGGTCAAGGAGGGCGGTGAGGCAGAAAAAGAAGCCGCCATGCTTCGGGCCATTTCCGCAACGGGTGTGCATGTTCCGCCCGTTCTGGCAGTCAGGGACGGACTACTGGTGCTCGGTTATGTGCCCTCGCATGGACTGAACGATGCTGGGTGGGTGTCGCTGGGGCAGACAATGCGACAGTTGCACGACGCGCCCCAGCCCGCGCGCTATGGCTGGATGTGCGATTATGCTTTCGGCACCATGCCCGTGGTCAATCGCTGGGCATCGGACTGGCGCGATTTCTGGCGCGACTCACGACTCAAGCCCTGTCTGTCATTCCTGCCTCGTGTTCTGGCCGCGCGTATCGCCCATTTGATGCGGGATCTGGACCGGTTCCTGCCAGCCTCGCCCCGTCCTGCCCTGCTTCATGGCGATCTGTGGACAGGCAATGTCCTGACCACAGATAGGGCGCCGGTAGGGGACCGGTCAGAAGGAGGCTCGCCTTTCAGCACGCAGGTCGTCCTGATCGATCCGGCTTGCTATATTGGCGATGCCGGAGCGGATTTCGGTATCCTGACCCTGTTTTCCACACCACCCCATGCCTTCTGGGAAGCCTATGGCGCGCTTCCGGAGGGGTTCGCTCAATCGATAGGTGTGTATCGGCTTTGGCCAGCTCTCGTTCATTATCGCCTGTTTGGCGATGGGTATCTTGGCATGGTGGACGCGTGTCTGGACGCTCTGGAGTTGTGAGAGCGCGAACCGGTATCCAGTGAGAGAGGCCGGCAAAACCATGTCCAGTCACAGCCGTAAGCCTTGTGTGGAAGCCGGACCGGAAATCGAGGAACGGGGCAGGGGAGATGCCGCCCCGTTTGCCTCGCGAGCAGATCCCTAAAGCGCTGCGGCCAGCGCTTCGAACAGGAGAGCGATGGCCTCTGCCCCCGGATCGGGGATGTCGGCCAGTTGTCCGGCTGGAATATAGGCGGCGCGGCCCGCACCAGCCTTCATGCTGCGCGTCGCTTCAGCGCCGATGCGTGCTGCTTTCGCCGCCTCTGGGAGCGAATGGCCCTGTTCGAGGCTCGCAAGTGCGGGCAGCAGGGCATCGAGCATGGTTCGGTCGCCGGGCTTTGCCCCGCCATAGGCCTGCATGCGCGCAGCCCCCGCATCCAGTCCCTTGCGCCAGTCCTCATCCTGCCCGGCCGTCGTCATGAGGATCGACAGCAGGACGCCGCTCGATCCACCGCTGTGACGTGCAAGAAGACGACCCAGTGTTGCGAGAAGGGCAGGTGGATTGGCGAGGGGCAGGGAGTCTGTGGCGCGCAATATCTGGCGCGCGGCATCGGCAAAGGTCGAACCTGCATCGCCATCGCCGCATTTGGCATCGAGTGCGTTAAGCGCGGCTTCGTTGTCGATCAGGGCTTGCGCGCCTTTCGTTATCAGCGCGCGAAGAACCGGATTATCCGAGGGCGCCTCGATGAATGTATCGGGCAAGGCCGGCATGGGACATGTGGAAATCGCGCCATAGGGGGCGATGCCGGGCCATGCTTGGGGTGAGGCAGGCGCTTGCAGGCCGTCGATAAACACAGGATCGGCAGGCAGGGCGGTAAGGGAGAAGCCGTTCATGTCGAGTGCCGTCATGACTGGCGCCGGCCCGAGGATCCATGCTGTTCGACGGGCAAGACGAGTGCGCGAAAACCCGTCGAGCAGGGCATAGGCCTCGATCGGGGGAACGCTTCCCAGCATGTTGAGCAGAACGATGACCTCGCCATCTTCGGGGAGGGATGCTTCCAGCCTGTCTGCCGTTCTGGCCATGAGCGTATCGAGGTCAGCCATGGGAATACGGTCGACCCCGGCCTCACCGTGAATGCCAAGCCCAAGCTCGGCCTCTTCGTTACTCAGGCGCGTCGATTGATCGGGGGTGAAAACATTGCAGTCGCTCAGGGCGAGGCCGATCGAGCCGATAGCTTTCGCCGTTTTGCGTGCCAGGGCGGCCACCTCCTGCAGCGATTGTCCGGCCTCTGCTGCAGCGCCTGCAACCTTGTGCACGAGCACAGTCCCGGCAATGCCGCGTGCTCTGTCGGTCCGGCCAAGAGCGATATCATCGCCGACGATCACGAGCTCCACATCGAGGCCGAGAGCCTTGGCCTGCTCGGCGGCAATGCCGAAATTGAGACGATCGCCTGTGTAGTTCTTGACGATGAGCAAACACCCGGCTTCGCCAGTCACGGCACGTATGGCAGCAAGAATGGCGTCCACGCCGGGGGAGGCAAAAAGCTGACCGCAAACAGCGCCTGTCAGCATGCCTTTGCCCACAAAGCCCGCATGGGCCGGTTCATGTCCGGAGCCACCGCCGGACAGCACCGCAACATGTTGCTTCTGCCAGTCTTTTCTCAACACCACATGGATATCGTCAGCCCCGTCGAGGCGACACAGACCGGCACCTGCGGAAGAGCGCAACAGACCCTCGATCCCTTCGGCGACGATGGTTTCCCGATGATTGAAAAAGCGTTTCATGGGCGTTCCTTCTCCTTGCTGGCGGTCAGGCAGGGCATGCGTGAGCATGTATGGGCTGTCAGGCTAGGAGTATTAACGGCGCGTCGACATGACATTTCTATGTGATGAAAGACACATTGATGTGACGTCTTAAATAACGGTCATAAGGGTATTTCTTGTCGATCCGACGACCGGACCGAACCGCTCCGTCACGACCTTGAAGGGCCGCAACGGGCCGGATTAACGGGATCTGCCGCGCGCGCATCTCCTGCGGACCATCGGATGGAGAAGCGGGCCATGGCTTGACAGATCAGGCCGAGTGCCCTGCATTTCATGACACACCCCTCTGGCAAGCTGCCAATGGAAACGATTGGCAGCACGCGGAGAATTCGTTACGATTGAACAAGAAAATTCGTCAACAAGGTCAGGATTACAGAGTTTTGGACATTCCATCCAAGTCGCAGCTTCATCCCCCGCCGCAGGTCGATGAAGGGTATCACAAGGATCTGGACCGTCGTCAGGTCCAGATGATTGCCATTGGCGGGGCGATCGGCACAGGGCTCTTTCTGGGGGCGGGAACGCGGCTCCAGCAGGCTGGTCCTTCTCTGGCGATCGACTACCTCGTTTGCGGAATTTTCTGCTTTCTCATCCTGCGTGCGCTTGGCGAGCTCGTCATGTACAGGCCGAGCGCCGGAAGCTTCGTTTCCTATGCGCGCGAGTTCCTGGGTGAGAAGGCAGCTTATGCTGCGGGTTGGCTGTCCTTCCTCAACTGGGCCATGACCGGTATCGTCGATATCACCGCAGTTGCGCTCTACATGCATTTCTGGGGTACTTTCGACCATGTGCCGCAATGGGTGTTCGCGCTTGTCGCCCTCGGTATCGTCGGCACGATGAACATGATCGGCGTGCGCTATTTCGGTGAACTCGAATTCTGGTTCTCGCTCATCAAGGTTGTGGCCCTTGCGCTGTTTCTGGTTTTTGGCTGCGTGGTTCTGGGCCTCAGAATGCCGGTTGCGGGCAATATTCCCGGCTTTCACCTGATTTCAGAAAATGGCGGCATTTTCCCGCATGGCATCATGCCGGCGCTCTTCCTGATGCAAGGTGTCGTTTTCGCCTATTCGGCCATCGAACTTGTAGGAACCGCAGCCGGTGAGTGCGCCAATCCGCGCGCGATCATCCCCCGCGCGATCAACAGCGTGATCTGGCGTATCGGCCTGTTCTATGTGGGTTCGGTCATTCTGCTCGTCTGTCTTCTGCCCTGGAATGCCTACCACAAGGGTGTCAGCCCGTTTGTGACCTTCTTTCAGGCACTGGGTGTGCCGCATGTCGATACGGTGATGAATATCGTCGTGCTGACGGCGGCCCTGTCGAGCCTGAATTCAGGACTGTACTCGACTGGCCGCATTCTGCGCGCGCTTGCGATGGGTGGCTCCGCACCGCGTGCCCTCGCGCGTATGAACAGGCAATCCGTTCCTTACGTCGGTATCCTGACGACAGTGGCCGTCTATATGGTCGGGGTAGGGCTGAACTATCTCATTCCGGCACGCGTGTTCGAAATCGTGCTCAATGTCGCGGCGCTGGGCATCATCAGCACCTGGAGCTTTATCCTGATCTGTCAGATCCGGTTGCGTCAGCTTGTCGATCGCGGCGAGATCGAAAGTGCCGGGTTCCGCATGCCGGGCGCGCCGTTTACCTCGTATCTGACGCTGGGGTTCCTCGGGTTTGTGGTCGTCATGATGGGGCTCGATTATCCGGAAGGCACCTATACCGTGATGGCCATTCCATTCATCGCCCTGCTTCTGGTGGCCGGCTGGGGGCTCATCCTGCTGAGCCGTCGCAACAGGGCCTGACCTGTTTTTCCTGAACCGGCGGGCACGCCCTGCAAGGCGTGCTCAGACCCTTTCAGAAGACGTGGTGGTTGACGGAAGCTGGCCTTCCCATTTCGCCACCACGGCAGTTGCCAGAGAGTTGCCCACGACATTCGTGGCCGAACGCCCCATATCGAGAAACGTGTCGATACCGAGGATGAGCAGAACGCCCTCTTCGGGGAGTTTGAACTGGCTCAGCGTTGCTGCAATGACGACCAGAGAAGCGCGGGGAATGCCCGCAACGCCTTTGCTGGTGAGCATGAGCGTCAGCAGCATGATGATCTGCGTGCTCCAGGGCAGGCTGATATCATAGGCCTGTGCGATGAAGATGCTGGCGAAAGTGCAATACATCATCGTGCCATCGAGATTGAACGAATAGCCCAGAGGCAGCACGAAAGAGGAAATGCGTCGCGAGATGGGGAAGCGTGAAAGCTGGTCCAGCATCAGTGGATAGGCCGCTTCAGAGCTCGCGGTGGAAAAGGCCAGCAGGAACGGCTCGCGCATCAGCCCGATCAAACGACGTGCCGAGCGCCCGAGAATGGCAAAGGCAGCCAGGATCAGCGCGCCCCAGAGCAGGGAAAGGGCGATATAGAATTCGCCCATGAACTTGCCGTAATTGATCAGCACGCCAAGGCCGTTAGTCGTGATCGTTGCTGCCATGGCACAGAAGACGGCCAGGGGGGCAAGCAGCATCACGAAGCCTGTCACTCTCAGGATGATCTGTGAAAGGCTTTCGGTCCAGGCCATGATGACACGTGCCTTTTCTGGCATCGAGGCACAGGCGATGCCAAAAAAGACCGAAAAGACGACAATCTGCAGGATTTCATTGTCGGTCATGGCCCTGAACACGGAATCCGGCACGATATGTTTGACGAAACTGTCTAGCGACATGCCATCCGTCGCGATTGGCGAGGTGGTGATGCCATGGAGGCGATGCATCCCGACACCCGGTCCGAATAGATTGACCAGCACCATGCCGAGCGTGAGCGAGAAGAGCGAAGCGCCGACGAACCAGATCATCGCCTTGGCCCCGACACGCCCGACCGATGCCGCATCGGACATATGACCTATGCCAACGACCAGCGTCGAAAAGACCAGGGGGGCGATGATCATCTTGATCAGTCGCAGAAAGATTGTGGAGCCGATCGAAATGTAATGGGCAAAATGCTGCTGCTGGATGCTGTCCGATATCAGGGAATGAGCTGCACCACCGACGGCTATGCCAAGCAGCATCGCAATGACGATGAGGGTGGTCATGCTCATGCGCTTCATCAAATCGGCTCCCAAATCCTGCAGAAGAACCGGGTCTAGGCCAGATATATGCCTTTTATCAAATCATGGCTCCTGCAAGCGCGTGCGCCCCCATGGAGAGCAGGGGCTTTCCACACAACCCGGAAGCCTGAAGATCGGTGATATTTCTGCCGTCAGATGGGGTTCGCCGTCCGGATGCAATCGCGAAACATTGTGCAGTTCGTGGTCTGGGACATATGATCGGGGCGTGTCAGCAGAGGGGTCACGAGGCCACCTCACCATCGGAGAAGAAACGTGATCGAGAATGCGATAGCGGTCGTTGTCGGCCTGATCATGGGCCTTTTTACGCTGATCGTTTCCGTTATCGTGTTTGTGGAAGAGGCGGCGCGCAGGGGGTTGCAGACACTTGGAGTGCCGCATCAGGTCGAGACGGCATTGCTGGCACTGCTGCTGTTGCTGCTCATCGTGGCTTCGTTCCGTCTTTTCGGCCGGATATTCGGTGTGCTGATTGCAATCGTGCTGCTGGCGTTCCTGCTGCATGCCGTGTTTGTGCCCCAGGCTGCAACGGTCGCCTTCTAGGGGGAGGCAAACTGGTCCTGCATGGAAATCGGGAGTGAAGGCCAGCGAGGGCCTGTCATACGTTCCATGCTGTCGTAGCAGGGGGACAGGGGGCTGAAGTGATGGTGTCCGCGGCGGGATTCGAACCCACGGCCCCAGGATTCATACCACTTCGACTTTCGCCGCCGACGCCTGTGACGTCGTTCGTGGTCTGGACTGTCTCTTCACCATAATCCGGCATCCGGATGACAGGTGCTGCCCGTACAGTCTCTACACCTCCACAGAACTTTTCGGCCCTGTGTTTGGCTCGGGATTGGCACGGTCATCGACCAGAGCGTTCCCCGAATTTGAGCAGATCCACCATAACGTTTCCAATTATGGCGCCCAATTAACTAGGAATCCTGTGCTCTATCCTGCTGAGCTACGCGGACCATCGTTTCTATTGTATGGGGAGGCCGTTCACCCGGCAAGAGGCCCCGTTTCAATTTTTTCTGTTCCCTGTGATCGGTTGCAATACTCGCAAGTCATTCTAAGATTGTTGTTGGTTGTGTATCTTTAAGCCTTGTTGCATAGCAGATTTAAAAGTCTTTTATGTGCGGAGGTCGAAAGATTTACTTCCGTTCTTCCATCAAGGGGTTGCCCGCAACAGACACACTCTCGGCACTATCGTTTTTCCTTCAACTACGCGCGATGCTGAGGTGGAGAATACGTTTCGTAAAAAAACCGAGACAGGGAATGTGATATAAGGCGCTGAGAAAAGAAAGCTTGAAGTAATGTTCGATCTGGCCCTCCGTGGTGTTGCAAAAACCGATTCCACCCTGCTGCGTCTGCGACTGATCGGTCGCATGGAAGCCACTACACTGACTGGTGAGAGTGTGCTGCCTGTTGGCGGGAAGACGAAGGGATTACTTGCGATCCTCGCGTTATCGGATCGCAAACCTGTTGCCCGCTCCCATCTGGCCGAGCTCCTCTGGAGCCGTCGCCCGGACGATCTTGCGCGCGCGTCCCTTCGGCAGGAGATCCACCGCCTTCTCGATGCGCTCAGTCCGCTTGGTGTGGATGTAATCGATGTGCAGCGACACACTCTCGCGCTGAAACCAGCCCTGACCTCGGTCGATGTCGAACGTATTCTCAACGGCGGCAAATCCATCCTGCGCGACCTGCCACCGCCGAGCGATGTGCTGCTGGGCGAACTCAACGGTATCGATCCTGCCTTCAATGAATGGATCGAGGGGCAGCGCACGCGCCTCAACCGTCATATCTACCAGCTTTTCGAGAGTGCGCTGCGCACACAGGTCGATCCCGACGCCATTCTGGAGACGGCCGATCATCTCCTGGTGCGCGATGCCCTGAACGAAGCCGCATGGCGTGCCCGTATCCAGGCATGGGTGACCAAGGGAGAATATGCGCAGGCTGCTGCTCTGGGCGATCAGGTCGTACAGCTTTTTCAGGATCAGCTCGGCACTGTGCCCGGTCCGGCCACGATGGGGCTGGTTCGTGGCTTGCAGGAGCGAATCGCTTTCGATTCCTATGCGAAGACCCATCACGGAGCGTCGGCCGACCTCGATCCGGCTCTCGTTCATGCCGATATCCATGTCGAAAACTCGGGCATGTTCGCCGGTGGTGGAGGAGAGGGGTCATTTCTTTCGGCTGGGCCGCCAGCACGGTCGCTCGGCTCGATTGCCGTCGCACCCCTCAAATCGACGGGTGGGGCGCATGCGGACATGCTGGCTGCGGAACTGACGGAACGTCTCGAAGTCAAGCTTGTCGGGCTGCAGACCTTTACTGTCGTGCCGTTCCCTGAAACGCCGCTGGGTGAGACGGGACCGCTGCTCGGCAACACGCATAATCCGGGAACGGATTACGTCATTTCGGGGCTCGTGCGCGTCAATGGCGATCATGACGAGACTTCGGAAGGTTACGTGATTATCCGCCTCCTCAGTCTGAGGCAGGAGGGAAGCGTCGTCTGGGCGGACCGGTTCGAGTTGCCGAAGGATACGCGCGCTCAGCGTGCGCTGCTGTTCTATGTGATGAAATCGCTGCAATGGTCGCTCTTCGTATCCGAAGGGCAGCGCATGATGTCGCGTCCCATCGCCGAATTGTCGTCTTTCCAGATGGCGATCCGGGCTTTGACGCTGCTGCTTCGTTGCGATGTGACCCTCTCCGGTGAGCTGGAAGAACTGGTCGAGCGGGCCTATCAGTCCGACCAGGAATCGGTTTTCGTTCTTTATGTGCGGTCGCTCATACGTTTCTTCCTGTATCAGGAGGATATCTCGTCGACGCCGAGAGAAGACATCGAGGAGATTGCTGCGGCTGCGGGCTATGTGGCCATTCAGCTTCGTGCCAATCCGCTGGGTGTGTGGCTTTCCATGCTGACGCGCACCTTCACGCCCGGCCAGCTCGACGAGGCCAAGGCGCTCACTGCGGAATATACCGGAGCGGGTGGCGTTTTTCCGGCTATTGCGATCTCGCCGTCGGTGCATACGCTCAAGGCCATTCAGGCATTGTTGAGTGGGCAGAAATCGATAGCGCTCGAGGAAATACAGCAATTCCGTGCCTTGCGCGCCTCGCAACCTCTGGCTGTGCTGTCCGAGCCATTCAGCATTTTCGTGCTTGAGGCGTCGGGTAACAACGAAGAAGCTAGACAGGCGGGCGCCGCATTCGTCAGCCTCTATCCGAGAAGCGCGGCCGGTGTGCTCTACTATCTCGTGGCTCTTGCCTCGCACGGTATGGGTGAGGAAACCGAACGCGTGAAACGCCATCTTATGCGTCTCGTGCCGGAAGTGACGATTGCCAGCATTCTCGCACGACATGCATTCCTGCCTGAGAAAATGCAGGCCTGGCTGCGCGAAATGCTCGAACGGGTCAGTATCCCCAGAGGATAAATCATTGCCCCGCTTGGCGTGACCCGGCGGGCGCGATATGAACGATCAATAAAGCCGGACGCGGGTACCGCGATCGGGGATTTCGACACGCGGCCAGTGCCAGTCTAATAGGGACATCATGACACCTCGTTTGCAGCCGATCGCCCCTCTCAACGCGCCCGTAAAGGCGACGTCATTCCTGGGGCGGTTTCTTCCCGTTCTGCCTCTCTGTGCCCTGATGGCGCTGAGTGCCTGTGGCGGCGGGCGCGATCCCGACAGCCTGACACAGCCCCGCAACCATCTTCTGGGCGTCGATCGTGGCGCTACCGGCGGTGACGACCAGCTTCAGGGCGGCGTGAACGCCTATCTGTGGCGCGGTGCGATCGATACGCTGTCATTCATGCCTTTCGCTTCGGCCGACGCCAATGGCGGCGTGATCCTGACTGACTGGTATCAGCCCCCGGCCAGCACGAATGAGCGCTTCAAGATTGCAGCGTATATTCTCGATCGCCGACTGCGTTCGGACGCCCTTCGCGTATCTGTTTTCCGTCAGGAAAAGCAGGGAAGCGAATGGGTCGATACGCCGGTCGCCGCAAATACAACCTCTGACATCACGACGCGCATTCTCGCCCGCGCCCGCCAGCTGCGCGCGGATAACGGCAACCGGGACTGATCCCGGTTTTTATGCACGATACGACCGGAACAGACGATAGAAGATCATGACGGAACAAGAGACACTCGGCTACGATTTCACAAAGGCCGAGCCCGGTTGGCAGGCCCGTTGGGATTCAGTGCGCGCTTTCGCCGCTGACGATCATCCTGCGGCCGACAAGCCGAAATACTACGTGCTTGAGATGTTCCCCTATCCGTCCGGTCAGCTTCATATGGGGCACGTGCGCAATTATGCGCTGGGCGATGTGGTGGCGCGCTACAAGCGTGCACGCGGTTTTTCGGTATTGCACCCCATGGGCTGGGACGCCTTCGGCCTGCCCGCAGAAAATGCGGCGCGCGAGCGCGGTGTGCATCCCGGCCAGTGGACGCTCGACAATATCGCTGCAATGCGC
>Ga0157365_10000921_pt1 | contig 12364 bp, 21 predicted proteins | sample AttsexASBM3_FD_111478 | JGI IMG/M metagenome (GOLD analysis project Ga0157365, IMG submission 111478) | Fungus gardens microbial communities from leaf cutter ant in Ribeirão Preto, State of São Paulo, Brazil - Atta sexdens ASBM3 | ecosystem: Host-associated > Fungi > Mycelium > Unclassified ... | reverse complement strand
TTAGCAAATAACATCCTGTATAAGCACAAGGAGTATCTCTCTCTATTTAATATTCCGGAATGGTCATGGAATGGACAAATATATCATAACAGCAACAGATTGATGGGAAAATGTCCTGGTATGGATTTCTGCAAAACAGGATATATTCATGCAAGTGGTTTTAATATTGTATTTTCAATAAATCAGGATAATAGAAAATTTCTGTGTGTTCTAACTGGATGTCAGACTTCGTTGGAAAGAGATCAAATTATTGAATATCTGGTACAAAATATATTCTGATTGCTTCATTTTTTTATTTGTGATATAAAGACTTTATATAAGGAATTATTATTTTATGGATATCAAATATATTCGTCAACCAAATGGCTACACCTGTGGTTCTACGGCATTATACATTGCTTGTCAGGCTAAAGGAATAAAGACTCCGGAATTACTTGACCTTGCAGATCAGATGGGAACAAACCCAAGAACAGGTACGACTGATATTGAGATGTCTCGTGGACTAGAGATTGTAGGTCTTCCAGTATTAAGATACGCCATCCTGGATGGTCAGCAAGAATCTTCGTGTTCTTCTAAACTGTTTAGAAACGGCAATAAACAAGAAGCTTTTAAAGCGTTATCTGAGAGTGTGGCGGGAGATGGACTTTTTCTCTTAAGGACATTGATGTATGGTATTCCTCATTGGGTTTTAGCATATGAAATGAAGGATAATCATATTTTTTATATGTGTAGTTGTTCTGGTATCGGTCGCTTAGATGCTGATGCATTATATGAAATATGGGAACCAAGGTCTTTTGATGGATTCAGAATCCAATAAAAAGATATTCTTAATTATACTTGGTAAGTATAATATTTATTCTTATATGGATATAAAGAGATGAAAAAGAATGAAAGAATTTTAAGATTAATTTTAAGTGAGTTAGATTGTCAAAAACTCTATATTAATCAAGATGGACAAGTTATTTCTACAAAATTAAACACCCTATTAGACAGTAATAATATTTATGAAACATTAGATAAAATAGGTTTATCTTATTCAGGAGATGTAAATCCAGAATCAGAAATTTATGAAGCCTTCTTTACAGGGATTAAGGAGCCTTTTTATATTTCATTGAATCCATATGACCATAAGCAATATCTTATGAATCAAAGAACAGGAATAATTCAGGATAGGAAACCTATTAATCAAATGACATTTTTAGAGTTCACTGGAAGTGATAAGGTTCTTGAAGATGACAAATTAACATTATTTGAAATCCGATTTATTCAATACTGCAAATATCAACTTATGCAGGGACAAAAAGATTATCTGAGTAATTCTGAATCTTTTATGGCTTTTAGTCCAGAAGAAGACGGTTATCAATATTATCTATCTAAAGACCCATCTATATCATTTTTGATTAATACAGAAGATAATAGTTTATTCTCTCTTTATAATGGTGAGTTTGCTGGAGTTATTGCGACCGGCACTCGTTATGTTGATCCTGGATATCGTGGATTAGGTTTAGGTGTTGCTCAGGTTATTTTTAGTTATGACCATCCAGAAATGAATTTATTATTTCCATCTCATTATAGTCGTTCTGGCTATGAAACCAGAAGAAAAGCATTTGAATCTCTTCAAAACAGAGATAAAGAGAAAAATCACTCTTATGCAAACCCAAAGTCTATTATGGATAGCAAGTAATTTATAGAAATTACGATAATAGGAGATTAAACAATGAGTAAAGATAGTATTGCTAAAATTAAAGAATTTATTGAGAACTCTGGAAGTCTTACAAAGGCTGCTTTGGAATTAGGAACCAGTCGTCGTTCATTAGCTCGTTACAGAGATGGTGAAGTTGATATGCCTGATGAATTAAAAGAAAAGATGGTTCTTAATGATATTGAAGATGTTTCTGATACACAGTTAGTTGCTGATTATATCGAAAGATATGAAAGTTTGACTACTGCTGCTTTAGCATTAGGAACAAGCCGTCGTTCATTAGCTCGTTACAGAGATGGCGAAGTTGCATTACCTGAAGCATTCAAAGAAGTCATGTTTAATGATAGACAGACATCTATGATTCCAGAAACAGATATTCCGGTAACAATGCCTAAATCTTTAGAGGAAGGAAATGTTTTATACTTTGGTGCAAAAGTTCCTTATGAAAATGCATGGGGTGAAGAAAGTGTAATGCCGATTATTACGATTGCACACAGCGTAGATTATGCTGATGCATCCCGTGATTATATTGTTATTAATGGTGCTGATGATTGTGTCGTTTTAGTTAATGCAGAAAAAGCTCGTGATATTGTCGCTGAATATAAATCAGAAACTGATAGAGATGTTCAATATTATCGTAATATGGCTATGAAGTTTGAGACTGAAAATTCTGCTTATGTTTTAGCCCAAGTTTACCCTGAACTTGTTCAGGATATTAAACAAGCAGATATCGAAGAACTTGTAAAAAATGGCTCATTTAATGGTACTGAAAAGAGTGACATTAGTTTCATCGTGTTAGATAAAGAAAACTCTGAATTATATCTTGCTTTAATGCAGGAAAAGATTCTTGAAAATGTTCGTTCTAATGAAAATGTCCATTCCTTGGACTTCTAATAAGTTAAGAGGATAGTTTCCTTCCTATCCTCTTAAAAAGTTATTTTCTATTAACAACTATGGCAGATTCAGAATCTCCATAGTTTTTTTCATGTCTAATGGTTAAACGTTTATCCCTACATGCTTTGGAAAGATTTGCAAGATTATCCTCCAGGAAAATATCTGATGCCTGTATGCCATTCCAGGAAGCATTTAAATTTGTTTTGATTCTCGTTGTATCACCATCTTTATAATGATGAATCAGATACATATATCTTTCATTATTATGCCAATATGTTCTTGCATCATCTGGCGAATATTCAAAAGAGACTCCATGATCGTTTAATGTATTAACCAGAGTCTCCATTGCTTTACTTAAATTTATTTCCATCTATTGTTATTCCCTTTAAGATATCGTTCAATAACAATAGATCACAAATAAATCAACTATTTTTTTCTAATAACTTTCTTTTTAAAATCATCAATGCGAGAAATTTCTGTAGCACCCTGGAATATCTTACCTCCATTTTGATGCATTGTAATTTTACCAGTAATAGCAAGACTCTCATCTAAATGAATTTCTGATTTCAGTTTATCTATACTTTCAACATCAACATTTAAACCACTTATCGTGCCTCCAGCTATAGTGATTTTAGAATTAATAGCCTTTAAAGAATGCACTTTACCAGATGCCTTATTAACATAAATATCAGAATCTCCCGCTTCAATTTTTAATGGACCTGTTTTATCCATGGTAATCTGAGCAGTAACAGCCTTTAGCTCAATACTACTACCAAAAACATTAATGTCAGTTATTCCATCACATAATAAAAGATTTAAAGAACCATTAAAATCTTCAGGCAAGCGAATATGGACATCAAGATTGCTACCTCTTAATGAAAGTTTATCTCCTCCCTTCTTTTTATCTTTACGCTCACGTTTTTCTTTCTCTTGCTCCCTGATTCGTTGAGTCACATAATAATTTGAACCAACCACATAATGATATAATGAAATAACTTCAGATTGAGACCCATCGATATCAATTCCCACGTCTGAAGATTTACTAATTTTTAAACTCCTAAATCTATATAATACAATGTCCATGCTGGTCGTACCAACAAGGTTTTCAACAGTTTGCAGATGAACAACTTCATCTGATAGCATAATAGGTTTTTTCATGTTCACTTTTCCTTGATTTCGTGTAGAATCAAGGTTATAACAGTAAATTAACGCTTTTTGGACGCTAAAAACATAGAGTTTTTAAGCACTTAGTTAGTATAGTATATACAAAAAACCTTTTTATCTTATTTTTATAGATTTATGATACAATAAAAAAAGGAGTAAAAAAAATGAAAAATATTTTTCGCAACATTGTTATGAGTGTTTTTTCAGCATTTGATTTAATAGCTGGGCATTATGAACACTATACCAAGCTTAATGCAAACAAAAGTGGATATTATCTTTTATTATTTAGTTATGCTTTTCAATTTACTGGTTTATTGTTTTGTATCCTCAATAAGAATTTTGGATTATTTATTATATTGATAACATTATTATCTGTCAGTAATTTTAGTTCGTATATTAATAGAAAATATATTTATCTGTCTACACCATATAAGCTTCTTATGCGTTCTGAAAGAGCAATGTGGTTTATATTATTGGATATTGCTCAAGTTGTCTTTTTGATTGGTATAAATTTTAATAATAATGTTCATGGCGTAGATTATATTATTAAGATATGTTTCTTGTCATTCGGACTCTTAAATACCGTAGGATTCTTTTTTCTTGTTGCCAATCCAGAACCACCCAAAAGACGAGTCCCTGAATCCTCAAAGCAATATGCATATGTTAGAGCAGTATAATGGGAGTCTATATTGATTCAATGAATAAACCATATGGACGTATGATTATGTGCCATATGGTTGCAGACTCACAAGAAGAACTATTGAACATGGCCAGAAAAATTGGCTTAAATATTAGATGGCTTCAATATCCTAATACCTACAAAGAACACTTTGATATTTCTCTAGGATATAAGGCGAAAGCATTGGCTCATGGAGCAAAAGAGATTTCAAGAAAGGAATTGGGAGCCTTCCTGAAATCACGAAAATCATAAATTTAACTCTCTATTAATCAACCTGAACAACTCGATGATTGAAAGGCCAGATATCAAGCGTCATATAACGAATATTGACGCTCTGATTAACTTGGGGAAGGTTCCAAGGAGAATAATATACTGTCTGATACATATAATTATCATCTCCCTGCATAGAAACATAATATTCCGTGGAACAACTCGAATTATGATTACCATCACAATCAATATGCGGTATAATCCGCATAACAACACCATGAACCTGATTCGTCGGCAGAACATGTAAATATGCCAGACCAGAACCCAGAATAACCGTAAAAATAGAGATAAAGACAATAGCAACCATGCTACAAATAAAAATCATAAAAGGATTAAAGCGAGCACGAGAATACATCATAATCTTCAACATCCTATATTTAAAGGTTAAGCCCCCTATGAGCTGTCCCTTAATGTGATTATGTATATACAATAATTATCAAAAAAGTCAATCTATTTTTTGTATATATAAGTGCATTTTTTTATCGCAAAAATATAAAAAACATGTTGACTTTTAAAAATACTTCTGTATATATATCCCTACTGCACAACAAGGAAAGGAAGCAGAAACATGAATCTTTATGGTATGGAACTTACTCAGGATGAACTCCGTCAGGCACGTATGCATATGACGAATAAGACCAATCGTTCTGGTGCTTTTACGAAGGGTACTCTGGAGCGTTATGTTCAGGAAAATCTGAATATCCCTGCACGTATGCAGTCTCGCAATCGTCTTGGACAGTTTGCTCATATTGTGTCCCCATCCACTCGTATGGCTGACCGTATGATTCAGCGTTATCGCAAGGCTGGTCGTCTGACTGCTGTTGCTCGCGTTGGTAATCAGACCTTCTGGGCTTGGAAGTAATCTTCTAAGTCAGTCATATGGAGTGAGCAATGCTCCATATGATCTTCTTATTGAATGTATAAAAAAGGAGTCACATGGACTCCTTTTTTTATTGGTTATTCAGAGAAATCACCGATGATTTCTTTATCCTCATCATAGCAAATTAAGACGGTTCCCACATGTGAAGGAGCAAACTTGACATAAGAAGATTTGGCTAGAATATCCCTTTCAAAAGGAGTTAGCATATCATTAAATGCTTTTTTAGCAAAATCATTCCAGGTCGTTGCTTCAACTTCTGAATAAACATCACCTGTATTATGATAGACTTCTTTTTTAACGAGTCCATTCTCTTTAATATATTGGAAAAATGTTCTTTGAACAGTATTATAACCTGGTGGAATTTTAGAGATTGTTCCCTTCGGAACTACAATGGTTTCGCCTTTTTCTTTTCTAAGGTTTTCTAACCAGGTATCATAGTTTTCTTTCGTCATATATATGTCCTTTTCCTTGGATTATACCATGAAATAAGGACATATTCAACTATTAAATATCCTTGATTTCATCAATCATCCTGTTAAGGATTTCTTGCTGACAAGAAGCTATGTTTTCTTGCTTATTCTCTGTATTTGTGAGAATACCATCAAGGATCATATCTTCATGCCAATTAGGATTTTCATCCATATAGGCAAAGATTCTATTAATAGCATCTTCTGTCTTATTCTGCTTCATCCATTTCATGACACAAATATTTAGGTCTTGGGCAATTTTATATTTTTTATCTGAGATTTCATCAAAAATCTTCTGATTTTCAAGTTCACTCTCTTCTGAAAAAACGTTATATTCCAATCCTTTTTTAGCGACCAGAACAAGAGATTGATAAATTTCATTATCTCCTGCATAGTCTGCATAATGCTTCATGCAATAAGGTTTGGAATCGATAACCATTTTGACATGTTCTTTACCGCATGTTGCACATACCCTGTTGGATAAAAACATATCTCTTTTAATGGAATGACATGCTACACACTTTCCAGAACTCATATCCCAACCGAATGGAACATAATGCTCATGAGGACATGAAGTCTTCTTCAGCATCTTCTGATATGCGTTTGCTTCAGCCTCTTCAACTGTTGCGCCTTCACCACGAGCAAAATAATTATCTCCAAACGCCTCAAAAAAAGCAGTTCTATAAGATAGTTCAGGATTTTTGGAATTAATCACAATACCTGAACGGCCATACTGCAAATGAGTATAGTTTGTCCAGTCTTGAACTGTATCGTATCCGTGTTTATCAAACAGACTCTTTAAATGAGGCATTGAATTATTCTCCATCCAAGGAGTTTAAGGAATATACTGCCTGTTCTTCTTTGACACGTTTTTCAGCATCACGCTTCAGGATAGCACGAATGTTTGTACCATCCTTCTTATGGTAAGTAGAAGAATTCAGAGAACGATCATTATTCTTGCGATAATTTGCATCCATGTCAGAAACTCCATTTCTCAAGTTGATTCCATATATATACAAAATAAGACTTCTTTTGTCAATGATATATTTTTTGAAAATTGTAAATTATACGAGTTGACTCCTTTGATATAACAGTATATACATACACTCAACAACAACGAGGATATAGATAATGATTGCTCCTATGACTTCCCGCAATACGAATGACCTTCTTCGGATGAGCCAGCGTGGTTATGAAGAAACACCTGCTATTCATTCAGGTGATTCTGTTGACATTCGGCGTATGAAGCGTGATGGCACATATGAAGTTAAATCTGGAACGGTTGCTGATTATCAAGATGGATATCTACTTCTTCGTTCCATGAAGGGTGTCGTCTCAGAATATAATCTTAATCAGGGGAAATGGATGATCTGTTAAAAAAGTTATTAGCATCATATTGATTTTTAACTCCTCCTTATGTTAGAGTATAGGGAGGAGTTTTTTTATGTATAAATATTTACCATTATTTTTATTATTTATTTCAAGCATTTCTTATAGTAAAGATATTGATATTCCTGTTATGGATATCCAAAAGAATATTAATTCACAAATTTCTGATAACTCTTTTATTCGACATATTGCGATAACAGCCGATAATAATGAATTTTTATTAAAGGTAGATATTGATAATCATCATTTATTGGAATATGCCTCTTATAAAGCCCAGTTAAAATATGATGATAAAAGCCATATGTTATTTTTAGACCACATAGAACAAACTGATAATGCAAAATTAATCAATCCCTTGGAAGTCAAAAACGCATTAAGCCTTCTAAAAATATTTAATATGCAAACCAATATAATAAAAATGGATAAAACTGAAATAAACTATAATAAGGATATTATTTCCATTAAGGATAAATTATAAAATCCCGTATTATATCATTACTTTTACTAAAACAAAAATTATTTTTATTCATTTTATTTATTCTTGATTATAATAGTCCTGTTTACAATAAAGGACTATTAACATGAAAATAGATTATTTTATAAAGATAAGGAAACATAAGGGTGTTTCCTTATTAGAAGCTTTGTTCGTATTAGGAATAATGGCCATTATAATAGGAGGTGTTATGCTTTTATATTCTTTCTGTACAGATAGATATAAAACATATAAGATGTTTGAAGAAATAGAATTAGGTAAGAGTATTACGGTCTCATTATGTGGCACAACACCAGGCTGTACACTTTCCTCAAATAATTATGTAGAATCCGGTTTAGTTCCTCAATCTTTTATTTCAAATAATAATATTGTTGATCCATGGGGTTCTAATATTTATTTTTCAACAGGTGCGACTGTTTATGGGATGCAAATGGATTCTGGTTCAGGATTATTTTTTATAGGTTCTATTACTTTACATTCTTATTATGAATGTTTACAAATGGTTGAGATGGAAAAAACCCAGATGGCATTTAAAACTATTGGATATAGTTTTGGCTACCAATATTTAGAAACAACATCTGGAGAACAATCCTTTTGTGAAAACGCAAATTCTTCTGAAGGATTTTCTACATATTTCGTACTAGATGGGAATGGTTGATTTCTTCTCTTATATTAAATCCTGTTTCCAAATCCGGGGACAGGATAACTCCCATTCTTCGATTAAATCTTTCTTCCTTTTTCCCAAAAATACGAACTTCTGATTCTGGGTACTTATCAAGTGCCTTTATGATTCCATTAAAAGGAATATTATATACATCAGATTTAAATCCATTTAATGTTACTGAAACGCCACCCGTATTACTAATATACTCTGGATTCCTAATACCTAAAATAGCTCTTAAATGCAAATCAAACTGATTTATTTTTTGAGAGTACATTGTAACCATACCAGTATCGTGAGGTCTAGGAGATAATTCTGAGAAAATAGGAAAATACTCTCCATTGTCATCTTTGCATATGAAAAATTCCACACCGAATAGTCCACCACAATATTTATCTCCTGCAATTGCTTTAACAACCTCAGATGACTGATTGAATAATTCTTGTCTACATCCAGGAGGAATTATAAAATCCAATCCTACATTATGAGAAGACCATTTATAATCACCATCCTCTTGATAATGCAAAATAGGTTCACAAAAACTAATAGAACCATCTTTATTCAAAATTGTTAAAACAGAAACTTCATAATCAAAATTAATAAATTCTTCTATAATTACTTTTTTTCTGTTTCCCCTCATTCCATTCATAGCATATTCCCATGAATCAGAAATATCCTTTAAAAAGTTTTCTCCTTTTTTAATGATACTTTGTCCTTTTCCCGAACTGGACATACATGGCTTAATCACCATTTTGTCATATTTTACAGCTTCAGCAACAAATGAATCAAAATCTTCTGCATAGTTAAAACGAGCAGTTCTCACCGAAGAGCAATTGTTAACTACAAAATCTCGAATCCGATCCCTATTCATAGTTAAATTAACAGCCTGAGCAGAAGGGACAATATTATAGCCTTTAGCTTCTAATTCCAAAAGGAGTTCAGTTTGAATTGCTTCAATTTCGGGAACAATAAAATCTGGATGATGTCTCTCAATAACCTCCTGAAGAGCGCCCCTATCTGTCATTTGACAAACTTCAATAATATCTGAAACCTGGTGTGCTGGTGCATTATGATAAGAATCAACAGCAATAACATCAATGCCTAATCTTTTTGCAGAAATGGCAAATTCTTTTCCTAATTCACCAGAACCTAATAACATAATCTTCATATTAAACTCCATTCAGTTAATGTTAATATTATTGCAGATTTATAGAACTTTTTTCTTGATATCTATATTATTATTTGGTATAAGGAGAAGTAAAAACAAAAGGAGATTCAAATGGTTCAAGTTATTGGCAAAGATGATACTCATGTCCATCGCGTAACCTGCTATAACTGTGCTTCTGTCCTTCAGTACACAAAGAATGAAACACATAAGGTAAAAAAGAATATGGACTACCTTGGAGATTATGATCTATGCAACTGCATTACCTGTCCGACCTGTAATACAGAAGTAACGGTTAAATGAGCTTCCATTGGATTCTTCAAGATAACCTATATGATGAAGAAGGTTATCTTGAAGTCATTAATACATTAAATAAATTTGATGTATCATATGAAATAGTGCATATCGCATATGATAAAACATATCCAGATATAAATCCTACTGGGCCTGTTATGGCCTATGGTTCCTATAGTTTAGCTCGCATTGCAAAACTAAACGATTGGAAGCCAGGTGTATTCCTGAATGAGAATCATACTGTTGAAAAATGGATTGAACACTATAAAGAGAATATGTTGAATCATGATGCGAATATTTTGCGTCTGAAGGATGTTGTTAATTACATTCAAAAACCTTTTTTTCTAAGACCTCTAGAGGATAGTAAAGCCTTCTCAGGAATTACATTTTCGGATATGGCAGATTTTTTGGACTGGAAAGATTATAAAGTCAGAACGAATAGAATTTTAACTGAGGATACTTTTGTCGTTATGTCCTCACTTAAAAAGATTTATAAAGAAACCAGACTATTTATAGTTAAGGACCAAGTTATTTCTGGCTCTGTATACAAACAAGCTGGGATAATGATGCAATCGCCTGTGTTGGATACAGATGCATTAGATTTTGCTCAATCCATGATTAAAATATGGACTCCTTCAGAAGCTTTTGTTTTAGATGTTGCTTTAACAGATGAAGGATACAAAATTGTCGAAATAAATTGTATTAATTGCTCTGGACTCTATGCCTCAGATATCCAAAAAATTATTATGACCTTAGACGAAACTAATTTTACTTTTTAAATAAAAGTCCTTGACTTTTAATAGAAATGTCTTTATATGATAATTTATAGAGCTAAGTGAGGTTGACAGCTTAGCAACCTATGTCTTGTTAGATATAGGCGGATGATAGAATCTCTTTGTTCCATTATCCTGAATGCGTAACATGGTATAAGAGGATGCCAACTGAATATCTAAAAGAGAAGAGATATTCGGTATAATGATTGTCGAAGTAGATTTTATGGCCAAGTGGCATGTGGCCTTTCACCATAAAAAAGAAAAGACAATCATCCTCATACAAATCTCATTTAATCCTTAGACCAGAAATACAATATAAATAGATTTAAACTCAATATGCATTTTCAAATTTAATAGACATTTTTGAATTACAAAGAGAGACTTCAGCTTCTCCTTGAATATTCTGATTCGGGAGAACCTCATATCTATGTGTTCTCATAACAGCTCTCATTACCTGTACTAAAGATGTGGGAATAAAATCTGCTCTCATAACATGAGGGAAAAACACATATCCATTCTCTTTTAAAATAAATTGTGTTCGGAATATTGGATTAAGATAATATTGATATTCCAAGCCTTCTTGATCTCGTGGAATGATTTCATACGATTCATCCCTATCATAAATAAGAATATTACCAGCATTATGAATTTTTAGTAATTCTGTGTCTGGCCCCAATATTAGATTTTCGATACATGTTTTTTTCGTAACTTCATTTTTAATGTATCCAAAATGACCTGTGAAATAACGACCACGACCAGGGATTGTTACAATTTCATAGTACCATGGCTTAATATGTGTTTTATGCCCTACAATTTCAAGCATTAGAGTTTTTCTTTAAGTTTAAGAAATAAGACTGAATAATTTGTGTATCTTCTGCTCTAGAATAAGGAGCATCAGGAATACTGGTTGAATATCCCTTGGCATAAAGAGGGATGCAATTTTGATCCTCTTCTGCGTCATAACTATCAAACTCACAAAATCCAGTAGAAATCAATTGAATATCTTTTCCTGGATTCAACATTTTTACAGCCTCAAGCTGTTCAGCATGACTTATGTGAAAGGTAAAAAGAAACATTGTCTCTTCATTATCAATGAGGAGATTAATAAATTTCCCCATACACTTATAGTAATCTTTGCTGGTTTTTAATCCACCAACAATATCAAGTTCATTCACAACAGTAGTCATGATTATCCTCCTTGAGTCGCAAGAAAATCAGTATACTTTTTATCTGTTAACTCAACAAGTCGTTGCATCAGAATTTCTTGAGAAAGTGACTTGTAATAAACTCCACCATTTTTCTGATAAAGTTTAATAAAACGACGACGGTTAGCTTTATCACCAAGTGAACGATTGCGAGGATAACGGTCGAAATAAGCGGTATGTTTATTTTTAGCCATAATCTTTGCTCCTTATTCTCTTGCCTATATAAAACACAAGCAAGAGAATGTCAATACAAAAAGCTCATCCAATTTCCAACTGACCATCAGTCATTGCGATAACATCAAGAACAATGCCATTAATGGATAGATAG
>Ga0157365_10000919_pt1 | contig 12383 bp, 17 predicted proteins | sample AttsexASBM3_FD_111478 | JGI IMG/M metagenome (GOLD analysis project Ga0157365, IMG submission 111478) | Fungus gardens microbial communities from leaf cutter ant in Ribeirão Preto, State of São Paulo, Brazil - Atta sexdens ASBM3 | ecosystem: Host-associated > Fungi > Mycelium > Unclassified ... | reverse complement strand
AAGTTCATCCAGAAAATTTTCTAATACACACTGGCTCTAATTTGTTTGACTTCCTTGTGGATTTGCAGAAAATGCGTGAAGAGGATGCCGACGAACAGTCAAACGAACAGTCAAGTGGACGTCAAGGGATTCGGTATACTGACAGTTGACTGCAGTTTGTCAATCACCGTGTTTTCTAATATGTACATACATGTCGGCGGGCACAGAACGACCTGGAACTCCGACCAGAATGCGACCAGAATGCGACGGTTGCCCATGATTGACCTAGTTAACAGAGGGATAGTTCTTTCACTGGTGTCTCTTTCTGCATATGGGCTCTACGTAGGTTATGCATCTCATAGAATGCGCATGGAGCGGCGAAGAGGTAGTATTCGACGTCTCACATTCTATCTTTTATCTCGGTCTAACAATCTTGTTAATGCTAGCGGAGGTGTGACCGTTGCAATTCTACTCACAGTCTTTCGGATTGATATTCATTCTTGAAGTATCTTGCACATCATGAGGGGGCAGCTTGGATGGCGAAGCAGGTATATTATTATTAACTAGATGGCCGGAAAATCAATCAATTCTTTTCACATTGTAGGAGGAAATAAACGAACAATCTCTTGCGCAAGCTGCACAAAGTGCTATCAAACCGAAAAACTCATAACCACAGACACTGGTTTGACATTTCTCAGTTCATAGCTGCATGCCGAAGATCTGATTAGGCTTGATAGGATTCTCGTGATAAACTTTGCCAAAATCTTGCAACAAATTGATATAGGCCACAGCACGCGACGAAGCCGAAGATTTCAATTTAAAACAGGACCAACCCGAATGCTAAAATATATTCTTTTCAATTGTGTTGTCTTATTCAAATCAAGTGCTTCTTCATTCTGAATCAATCTGTTTGAGACGAGCTAACAGCTACGTCATCAAACCCAGTCTCAGTCCAAGGCTCACGACGCCATTCTAATTCCTCAAAAACCAACTTGACTGGACCAGGGTTGTTGGGGACAAGAAGGCTCTGTTTCGGGTAGGCTCAAGGAAGATATCGATCAATCATGAATAGATTGGAAACCTGTCAAAAACATGACTCGATCTTCATCAGATCTGTCAGAACTTGTGTGACCATCTTCGGGATCTCTGGGGTAAGCTATAATTTTGGACTGTCAGTGACTTTAGACATAACTGGTGCCAATGTTTTGATTTCAATGATTCATTCAATCCACAATCAACAAGACTGAAGGAGTTATGTATGTGCGTAGTAGCCAATACTACAGGAGACACAAATAACAGCAACGATAACAAAAAGATAGGTAAAAACAACTACCGAATACAACGCAATACATTTGGCAATCATACTCAAAACACTGTGACGAGAGTAGCATTATTGAATATAAGCAAGTTAGGAGTGTTTGCAGGCAAGCTGGCTAACTTGCCGATTGAAGAAAGTGCCACTAGGGACTTTTTCAATTGTGCTGGCGTCATAGGCGTGGCGAATTGAGCAAACTCAGGCGCAGGCAAAAATACACTGATCCACGGGGGAAGGGCAGCGTGAATGACAGCGTAGATTCCATCCAGTGGAGTCTGCTCAATCTCAGAGGTTAACGAGATGAGCTCGTCAGACTTGTCAAATGTAGGATTAAAAGTTGCGGAGGGGTAAATGGAGAGGAGGTATGCCAAGAGGCCAACAGTATGGGGAGTTGCCATGGAAGTTCCGGAAATAGTATTAGTTGCCGTGTTACTTCCAATCCAAGTGGAAAGAATGTTTAAACCAGGGCCGAACACATCGACACACTTCCCCCAATTTGAGAAGGACGCCCGCTCATCTGCGAGAGTGGATGCGCCAACAGTGATGGGTTTCTCGGCTGCAGCAGGGGAGTAATTGCACGCATCGCGGTTATCGTTACCGGCAGCCACGGCAAAGTGCAAGCCAGCATCAACTGCACGATTGACAGCCAAATCTAGACTAGGGGATTTGCCTCCGCCAAGGCTCATGTTTGCAACGGAACCCTTGTACTTGGTCTTGCCTGTGAGTGAAAATTCCTTGGCAGCTGCCGCTGCCCTTGTTGTGGCCTGTCGAACGGCCCATACGACACCGCCGACTACATCCGACATGGTGCCGCTGCCGTTAGAGCCAAGTACCTTGACAGCGATAAGGTTTGCCTTCTTAGCAACACCGTACTTGCGCGAACCGATTGTGCCTGCGCAGTGAGTACCATGGCCATTGTTATCTTCATCCTCGTCGTCGGGAATTGTCTTTCCCCAGCTTGCACGACCCTGGAACTCGAGATGCTGGACATTGATGCCGGTGTCAATAACGTAAACGTCGACACCCTCACCACCTTGGTCATCATACAAGTACTTGGTGAAAGTTCCAAAAGTAAGTTTGGAACGATGACTCATACGAGCCAAGCCCTACAAAAGAGGATACGTCAGAGTTGCGACTTGATGGCTGAGGGGTCTCTCTCACCCAAGGAGCCGAATTTTGAGTCTCAAGCTGGGTTGTATGTACAATCTGATCTTTTTCGATGTATGCAACCTCAGGAGAGGCTCGAATCTTGTTGATGACACTGGTAGTGAAACGGCCCGCATAGCCGGTGAAAGGACCATCGTAGACGTGTCGGATGCCAGATAAGTCATCCCCCACAAGCGGGTCCTCTGAATGGATATCCTGGAGGAAATTCATGTGGTTCAGCATGAGCTGGGGAGGCACGTCATCCTTGAAGGCGACGATGTACGAGTTGTTGACGGTGCCGTGGGGATGGTGTTCCTCGACGAGAGGAGCATGTTCAAGGACAGAAGAGGACAGAGGGGAAGCAAGGGCGACAGAGACAAAAAGCAGGGAAATGGCAATGCGAGTCATGGCGGTCAGAAGCAGCCAGCTCACTCCGAGTTCATATCCAAGTTATTGATCCGTATTTGGTTGCTCCGTGCCCTCTAATTTCTACTCAAGGACATCTGTCTTGCAAATGGAATGCCATTTATAATACTCTACTCGAGCACATACATAATGTGTGAAGGTTCACGAGTTCGAGAAGGAAAAGTTTTTCATAGTTCTCTGGAGAGAAAGGACAATTGTAGTTACTCTACATAGGGTGAAATAAAACTCGTATGACCGTTAGCTGAAGCTGCTTAGTAAGCAGTATGAAGGTCATCCCATGAAATGACGGAAGAATTTATTACTAGAGATGAAGGACTCCATCAGTTTCTGTCAGCTATCCCCACAATAAAACTTGTCAAGCCCTATCCATATCGTTGTGTCTAGAGAGAGGTATATAGGCCTGCGGAGGGGGCAGAGGGAAAGTCAACGTTTCAAGCAGTTCATGGCCTTCATTCTGGTCTGCATTGATGATCCCAGTAGATGTCGGCGTCCGAAATATAATGGGAGAGAAAGGGCGAGTTGATGCCAATTTTTGACTCCAGTCATTCACTAGAATATAGATTCCTGCGCCAATGAATGGTGCGTTTACCATTGTAATCGTGATCCCCCACTATAATAAACGCAAAATCAGTGATTTTCGGTTGGCAGGCATTCTCTCCTGACCCCAAAATTGATATGATACTTTGCCCACGAGACACTCCTGCTAAAATCATGGCTCCTCGTGCGATTGAAATTGTCGTACATATCAAGTCAGCGCCTACTGACTCCACGAGTATCCTCCACTTGAACGATGACATCTGCCGCTCAAATCTGATTGTCCGATGAGCATGCCACAGAAGCCATGCACTTGCGATTGAATATACTGCATTTCTTTGATTGGTTTCCTCAGAGAAATTGGCTATAGGAGTCCCAGTGCTCACCTACAATGTGCGAAACTCCAAACTGTTTCGGTATCTCAGCAGGTGATTTGACGATATTCTGATATAAGAGGCCGATGCAGAAACCGATAGGGACGGCGAGGTTCCCAATGACACCAGGTGTGCGTCCTACAGTAGGTATTAAAATTTCCAGTAAACTGTAACGTCGTAAAGTCAGAAGGAGTGAAAGCAAAGACATCCGGGAACACCTATAATCACTGAGACCAATCTTTGTACTCTGAATCTCCAAGGACTTACCAGATAACCAGATATGATACTACTATAGTTCTCCGCATGCGTTGCTTTCCTTGAATAATCCACTTTGAACATCAAGCAAATAGGAGAGTATGAGAAATGTACCATCATCATCATCATGGGAATTTGCTACTTGTAATGCAGTGTCGGAAATTTGACAAACCAAAGCTATACCGATGAAGAGCTGATGCATAATAGTAAGTTCTGCAAGCCTCAACTGCTCACAGTCCACTCACATCCGATAAATGGTTCAATGGATACTGATCCCTCGATAACATGACCCTCAACCGAAAGAACAAGCGGACAGACATAGATATTACGGCGAAGACACTCAACACGATCGATAAATCTGGGGGTGTCTCAGGTATGTCCATTCTGGAAATCAGGGTTGCTTACCACGCTGAGCAGATGTTTTCGGTATGTCGCTCATGTTCGATGTGGGTGCGGGGAGTGGTTGAAAGGTCCAATATCATGGAGGAGTGTTATTTAAATATGCCAACCCTGAGATTTGGCAAGAAAGATCTTGACAATCCCAAGACATACGATCCTTGGGGTGATTCGTAGCATTTTGTGCCTTATAGTCCTGATGCCAAAAAAGGTGTCGGAAGCGAAATACCCAGCACTACAATTTCAAATTTCGGCACCTCGCCTACTAATGCAATCACACTGGTCGTACTTCTCATAACAGATAACAGGACAATGTTTCCCAAGTATAAGAAGTCAAATAACCTTGATACCAGCCAATTGAGTCTGGAGAAAATCGAGGCAATCAAGATCCTTGGATGGTATATTATCTGACCGGGAATCTCCAATGTGGTGTGTCATGACCACCTATCCGGCGTATATCGGGGATAGTCTAGGGACGTATTATCGATGGATTTTTGCTACCAGCCAAGTGGTGGCCCAATAAAAAAGGTTCAAAATGCACAGCTTCGAGGAGATCGTGATGAGATCTTGTCAAAATCTATTTCTAGCACCTCACATGACAGTAACAACAAGAGCACTGTCCAATCCGCACACGAGGTGGTTTCTTGGCACGGAGTCAGGGTTTTGATAAATTCCGTTACGGTATCTCCCGACCCGCTAGTCCAAATTAAACACCTTCATATTCGGACATTTACCTTGCCCTTCCCCGAAAAAATAGCAAAGCTCCTAGTCCACATCTCAGCCATTAGACACATGGGCCTTCGCCGACAAATGGATTATTACTGAAGCCTCCTGTAATCTGTATCTCCTTCCCGTGATATCTCGCCCATGACTTGCTGAGCCCGAGAGAATGTTAACAGAAGATTTTAGCATTTTTTGGGTTTCAATCGTAGTTCGGTTTCAGCTGCGGTAACAGACCTCTCTGTCTGCTCGAGCCTAGTTCATCAACAGTCCCCGAATTGCCAACACTTTCAAATGTAACCAACCCCTCGCTAAGACATATGGCCATCAAGTAGTGTCTTGATATTCATCAAGGCTATCCGAAAGTCGTGGATTTCCCCGAGAGAAATGTTTCGTATATCCAGAGAATGTGCCCTTCCACGCTATCTTTATGACGATTCATTCGCTGGGACTTGCACTTTCAGGGTTCTCTTTTTGGTGGCATCGATGAACAACTCCGAGAGTGTTATTCAAAACTCGATCGCTGGCGAATAAATCATCATTGCTAAAGTCTTCTCACAGTGGATGACCTCGTGAATGCAAACCGGAAATTCCCGTAGCAACAACCCAGATGTGACATGTCACACGCACGTCCATGCGGCAAGATAAATTCACCTCTCTACTAGGTAGTCACTTACAAACAACCATCCTTAAACACCGTTCATAGCTGCTAAAAGCACAGAATTGAGGAATAGAAAACTTGCAGCCGAAAATTGACCGCTTAGTAAAAACAAAAGAAAAAAAAATATAGGAAGATATACTGATCATCGATAAGAGGTTGAAAATAACATGGGAGTGGGACATTTGATCGTATGACATTCAGTGACTCATGGTTAGACTCATGGTAGACACATTTTCAGCAAATATAAATTGTGACCCCATATTTTTCTCCAGAAAGATCTTGATCTGTCCATAAAAGGCTAGGGCAGCAGAGACCCCAGAACTCGAAATTCAAGTCCGGCATCTCGGATAGTCTAGTAGAAAATTTCCAGTATTATGACGAATCAAGCAATTTCATTTGCAGCTGCCGCGAACTGCGATTTGATCCCCGTAGTAGATCGTTGATATAAAAAAGCGGACTGAGGCGATAGCTCAATTCCTATAGTAAATCGTTGATAAAGCGGACTGAGGCAATAGCTCGGCAAATAGCTCATGACTCCTGTGTTACAAGTGTGACATTAGTTCTCTTGCTTGTTAGTGAGACATGTTTAGGACATGTTTAGACAAGCTCGGTAGGCTTGATATACAGTGCCATAACCTGATGCAAAAATTCTAGATTTCTGCAAGCAATGAATGCATTTGTATTCTTCAGAGTTTGTTGGCTACTCTATTAAAACAGGAAGTGGAATTATCAGGGAGAACTGTTTTATCTCCAGGTAAATAGTCGTTTTTTATTTGATGTACTCAAAACGATCGTTACTATGTCGACAGACTTCGCCATTGACTGCGGAAGGACAGTCCCAAGGAAGGTTTGCATATCTCCTTCACCTATCAGTTCCAGAATAGAGTATGTTCAATTCTGTATAAACCACCCATAAGTTCCTGTGCTGCCGTTAGGCGCCCTCTGTTGCCAATGAGTTTTGGTGTGTCCCGCACTTCATGAGGCTCAAATGTTGTGTCCGTGATAGGGACCAAAAGATATAGTGCATGGCTGACATGCGCTTCAAAGGGCTCTGACTATGATCCGCAGAACAGGTAAGCGTGCTGTGACCACCCATTCAACTTCATATCCTGTGTTCCTGCTCGCAGATTCCGATTGTCCTTTCAGTCAGGCAGATCGTGTGTAAAAATTCCGCCCACAGATGTTTGTCAGCGCCTTGTTCTCTGTACGTTTCTCATTCAAAGTTAAGGGAGTAAGATAAGATAATCTTTCTGATCAAAGAATTCTTTCCACAATCTTTTTTGTATCTGCAATGGCAGTCTCATCAATTGAAAGTACATTACTAGAGACTTCCCTCTCCGACTTAACCCTTCTATCTCGAGGCAAAGTCCGAGATGTTTACTCAACTTCAGATCCGTCAGCCTTATTGTTCATCGCAACCGACAGGATTTCCGCTTACGATGTCGTTTTGAATAACGTGCGTCTCCTCTACTTTTCCCAGATCTTGTTCTGTCGTCTTACCGCTCGCCATTTCGTGCTTTTAAATCTAGGGGATTCCTTCGAAAGGCCAACTTCTCACTACGCTATCTCTATTTTGGTTTGAAAAGCTTGCTCATATTATTCCCAACCATTTGATAACATCAACTATATCTGAAATGCCCCCTGAAGTGCAAAAATACGCTAATCAGCTGCAAGGTCGATCTATGCTTGTGAAGAGGGCAGAGGTCATTCAGATAGAGGCTATTGTTCGAGGATATATCACAGGTGTGCACTGATTGTCTACTGATTGTCTTTGAGTATCTACCTAGTTGAACTACATAACTAGGTTCTGCATGGTCAGAGTACAAGAGGACTCAGACGGTTCATGGCATACCTATGCCAGCAGGCCTCATTGAATCACAGAAACTCCCGGAGCCAATTTTCACGCCGTCCACGAAAGCTCCACAGGGTGCTCACGATGAAAATATTTCTCCTCAACAAGGTTCGGCTCCTTTTTCGCTCCCCACTTTCTATTGAGTTCAAGTATTCTTGTCCTCTTAGCTGCCGGGCTTCTAGGCCAAGACCTTTACGATGGGATCTCATCCATCGCTATCCGACTCTACAGAACTGCTGCACAGTACGCCGAGTCGAAAGGTGTTATTCTTGCCGACACAAAGTTCGAATTTGGGCTCCTTCCACCATCCCCAACTTTGCCCAAAAAGCGTGAATTGATACTGGTAGACGAGGTCTTGACGCCGGATTCCTCTCGCTATTGGCCTCTTGACGGGTATGCGCCAGGTAAGCCTCAGCCTAGTTTCGATAAACAGTATGTTCGAGATTGGCTCGTGGCTTCTGGGTTTCGGAAAGGCTTGGAAAGTGGGCCTGAGGATAATGAAGGTCAAGGTTGGACAATTGATGAAGCTGTTGCTCGGGGTACAAGAGCAAGATACCAAGAGGTAGTGGACTTGTTGACACAGTGATGAAGTCGGAAATGAAATGCTAGTGAGCAAAGGCAGAGAGTGACTTTGAGCCAAAAATGTGTTTTCATGTCACTGTGTTGCTGGTCATGACTGTGGATCCTACTTGACATGACATTTTGTTAGCGTGATTTCTGATAGACAGCATCCCCAATCTCAGGTAGATACATTGGAACATTAAGCGCTACACTGAAAATAAGTGCTTCATAGTGTAGTTCATCTTATTATAAATAGAGGTGGTTGAGACGAGACTCGCTGTGCGCTTTCAACGAGTTTTTGCTCTCTTTTTACAACTCTGCACTCAACATACGCAAGGGCTGTTGGGAAATCAAGCCGACGCTGTGATCCGGTTGAAGTTTCAGGAACCTTCTGGAATCTTTCTTTAGTGTATAAGATTTGTAATTCGTTGTATATACTCACTGGTTTGCAATAGGATATACTATTCCAAGACAAACAAAGGTGCAACTGCGCTTCTACGACAAGGGCTTCACACCGAAAAGACAAATAGGTGGTGGAAAGATGGTGGAGTCTGCGGAGTCACGGGACCAATAGAAATGTCGGTCTTAAACTCCACTCACTAACGTTGTTGCCTACGAACGATATCTGTCGAGACTGACAGCAAATTCAGCCGTGCAGGCATGACTTGCGCGCCATTGGCACAGTGGTAATAAGAGGCACAAGTAGGCACCTCCACTGTCTTGTGTGAAACATTCTAACCCTGTCTGATCTAACTAGGGTCGGCTCTCATCAAATTCCAATCCTGTAACTGAACATGAAGAATGAACTTAACTTATAAGGTAAGCACCAGTCCCTACTTATACAACCCTCATTCATTCCTAGTCCCGAACACCAATTTCTCGTCTTTCGTCTTCAACATCTTCTAATTCGTTATGAATTTCAAGTCTTTTTCGTTCCTTGCCTTTCTGTCGTTTGTCGCCGCTCAGAGTGATCCAGCTACTTCTAGCACTGCCACTAGTTCCGCTGTTATTACGGCTTCATCCACGTTCTCATCTGCTGCGACCCTTAGCAGGAGCCCCTCTAGCTCCAGTGCTCCCCCTGCTACTACATCCTCTACTGGCATTCCTCCGTGCATCAGTGCATGCATTGGCCAAGCTGGCCAAGCAGCTGACTGCGACCCGTAAGTTTTTTCTTGCTTCCTTGCTCCCGCGTCATTCTGAACGCGTTCTTGTCCAGCTCATCCACCGATTGCACATGCAGTGCTGCATTCATAACAGCTGCTCAGAGCTGCATCGCGTCCTGCTCATCTGAGGACCAGCAAACTGCTCTTGGAATGTTTCAGCAAGCTTGTAGGTCGCCAGATTTATCATCTACATTAATTTTTGACATTCGTTTGTTAGGTGATGGTGCTACTAGCGCAAGCGGTCCATCTACTGTAATTTCAAGCACTTCAGCTTCTGCCACCGCCAACGACTCTCCCAGCAGTAGTTCCGACAGCAGTTCTGACAGCAGTCCTGGCAACAGTCCAGATGACAGTGTCGCCATCGCCCCGACCAACGCTGCTGCTACTAGCACTGTCCTGCCCACCAGTACCCTTACTCGGCTTTCCTCCTTATCTACCACATTGATTAGGAATGGAACAGCGACTGGTGTTGCAACGTCCACTGCTTCAACTGCTGCTGCTCTCACCAATTTTGCTGCCCAAAGTATATGGGTTTTGGTTGCTGGTGTTCTTGGTATCGCCGTGCTCTAATCCAATTTTCTGCCATCGAAAGCAATGGACTTTGTTCAAAACAACTCACTAACGAGTTATGTTCGATCGCCAGACTCCATTTATTAGACAGTTTTGGATGTGTAGACACAATCTTTTTCTTCCGGGTGTTTCTATGTCATAACCACATTCCAATATAATGTATGACAATTTACTAGGTTTTTTTAAAATCATTTGCACTGATTGAAGGCCGCAAAAGTATTTCACAGCGTGAATTCACCGAATTGATGGGGAGTTAGCTGTGTAAGAGGTCGGTAGACAACTACCGGGTCTAACTGAACGTATCTGGCCTGCGTTATGCCTCAAAAAAAGGTGGTACGATTTGGATTTTGAGATTTCATTTATTGATCGTTAATCTCAACCTCCGACGACAAAGCGATTTTGGACCTGATCTCGACATGGTCTCCATAACACTTTTATGAGAAACATTACATTGCAGGCTATCGGCCGTAAAGCCGAAGAGATGCACCAAGCTGCATCTACTGAGTTGATAAGTCCTTTCTTTTGCTCTTCTAAGCATTGCTGCATGGGATTCATCTATCTTTAAGTGTCGATCATTATGGTTCTTAGGTCATGATAAAGAGTCAATGGCCTACTAGACTCAGTCATCACACGTCGATGTGAAGGGGGCTCTCAATCTAAGTTGACGCATGCTGAAGTATGTGTTATATTTATTGTTGGCCCAAGCACATTATGGCATTGATGGTGTAGCGGTAACATTGGGTCTTCCCATCATGAGTTTGGCCTAGCTCCGGGTTCGACTCCCGGTCAATGCATTTATTGACCTTTAGATATAGTTATGAGCTTGTTTTTGTTGCGCCTCATTCAGGACTCGAAAAAAGTTTAAGCTCATCTTATTCGTGATAGTTTAGTTTCTACAAGCATGACACCTGCTCTATGTGAAAACAATATATAACCGATTTTGCACTAGGAATCTAACGATTATTGAACAGCAACCACCACCTGTTCCAGGACGACCACAATCATTATACAATTCCAGGGAAGAACCACCATGGAACATTAGCAGCATAGGCATCCCACTCATCCTTGAATAATTTCCTCATCTGCCTATCCTCTGCCTGGGCCCTACTGATCCCGACACAGAGGGTCCATACCCACCACAAAGCCCATACCACCAGCGCACTACCGGATGCATTCAAAAGGCCACACTCTGTCAACCAACTTCCCTTGGTCAGATGGGACAAGGTCAATCCACCAACCAGCAGTAAAGACCCAGTATACGCTGGATGGCGGACATAGGCGTAAAATCGGTTCGTGACGAGGGTATGTTCTGGGTGAATGGTCAGATCAAAAGTGAACATTTGGCCCAGGGCTTTGAAACAATCGAGACGGATATACGACCCGAGCACGACGGCTACGACACCGATGATGAACGAGGGGGTGACGTGGATGGGGTTGGAGGATGGGAGAGGACAGACGAGGATGTTGGTGGTTGACGATGATGATGAACCTGAGTTGCTAAGTTGGGATGGGAGAGGGACGAAAGGGACGAGAAAGTAGAGAACTTCGAACGTGGCACAAAACCAGAAAATTATCTGGTGACACTGGAAAGTGGTGTACCAGAAAAAACATTTGATGATGAGTATCAGGATAAGAGGGAGGGGGGGTTTCAGGAAACCTACTTTGAAAATAAAAGGTGCGATCTGGAGAATGTAGATTTCGTCCGTATGGTATCGGCCTTTTTGGGGTGTTGGATTGGGAGGTGTACAAGCTAGTTGATTGGCAAAAGCCTGGACCAACACCAAAGCCACACGTGAAATGGACATTTTCATCCACCGGAGCGTTGCACTTTAGAGGGAAAGTAGAACGAGAGCAACGGGAAGATATTAGCAAGGAAAGTGGGGATACCAGAGTGGAGAGCGGGATGAGGTGTTATATAGGGCATGAGATGATTTGGGAGAGGGGGGGGGGAGAAGGTGGTGCTTGAGGTAATATGAATCTGGAAGCAATTATTGGGTTCAAACGACCCGTATTGGATATGGAAACTGAGACGTCGCGTAAGTGAGCTTGGATTCTCGTTGTGGATCACGACAGCCTTTTACCTTGCGCGCTTTTCTGATTACCCTCGAAGCTTAGTGTGGTTATGCTTGAAAGTCCGCGGTGTGGACTGTGTTCAGGGCTGCAACACTTGCAATCGATGACAGTACCTGAACTAAGGACTGTGATATCTTCACGTGAATATCTGGTTCTGACATGAAAAGCAAAGAGGAAGACAATGATAAGAGAACATGAGAACAGAAACGGTCTTGCACAACACAGTCCATCGACGAAAGTCTTATGTTTAATCTACAGAACATATGATGTCACGGAAAACGCCGAGGAGAATAAAATGATGATCGATCACCTAGTGGTAAAACCGAGGAAAGCCTACAAGCGACATTGTGGCACTTTT
>Ga0157365_10000918_pt1 | contig 12395 bp, 14 predicted proteins | sample AttsexASBM3_FD_111478 | JGI IMG/M metagenome (GOLD analysis project Ga0157365, IMG submission 111478) | Fungus gardens microbial communities from leaf cutter ant in Ribeirão Preto, State of São Paulo, Brazil - Atta sexdens ASBM3 | ecosystem: Host-associated > Fungi > Mycelium > Unclassified ... | reverse complement strand
TCCTCCCAATTTTATCTGCTAATAACAAGCTGCATAGTCACCCGCTCTAACGGGTATAGTCTATCGTTGTGAGCCTTTGACATGTGACACCGATTGTGGATTAGTTTGACACCAGCCCAAGGGTTTTGAAGATATACGGTGCCGCAGACAAACGCGATGTCCTTGAACCCCAACTGATCTGGGCCACCCCCAGGCAACGTGGCTTCTCCCGGAACAATAGAGCAGCGGGCTCGAATTCTAATACAAGCCTACCGACTAGTACAGCGAGGTCAGGATACAGCATCGATTTTGATGAATATTCTGCTATACAGCAGACAACAAGCATCTCGGCCGCGCAACGAGAGGTTTTGAAAACACAACAAGAGACTTTTGTGAAACAACAAGCGTCCCTTGAGAAGGCCGCAGAACTTAGGCGAATGATAGCCAACCTGGAAAAGGTTGACGACGAGAGCCGGCGGCACACTCTTTTAGATAGTTTATGCTCTGTTGACGATATACTGAGTCTTCCATTACACCCCGATCCTCCCAGTATCCAGAAGGGAAATCTGAGAGTTGATCTCTTGAGACATCAAGTGCGTAGTCTGTCTTGCTGCTATTTGTCGATTTTTAAATATATCATTTTAGTCACAGGCGCTTCAATGGTGTATCGAGAGGGAACATCCTATTTTACCCACCAAGGAAAGTGATAAGCCTATCCAATTTTGGCAATACAAGACAGTCAATGGCAAGGTGAGCTACGTTTCCTTCCCTAGGACATTAGGTTGGTTTCATGGCATTGGCATTTCTAAAAGCAGCCCTATTATTTCAATGGTACGCCTTCCTACCTTTTCTGTTATCTCATTTTTCTCTCGATTCACGTGAAAAAAGTGGCTACGAAGACACCACAGACCCAACCCCCTTTACTAGGTCGCGGTGCTTTGTGTGCTGATGCAATGGCAAGTTAGACTTCTCGACAGACTTTACACAGATACTCAATCATTTTTTCAGGGTTTGGTATGCTATTTTGGCAATGTTGGCACGTTGCAGACATATTCAAACCCTTCTCCAGGGAAAAACGTTAACCATGCTTTCCCTGATACTTGCTACGCAAGGGGATCAGGGTCAGGGCGTTTCCAAATCAACGCTCGTAGGTCAGATATAAGCTGTTCATTCTTTGGCGTTGATTAACTTCAGACTCAGTTTGTCCCCTTTCTATTCTGTCGAATTGGGAAAAGCAGATCGAAGATCATTGTGCACCCGGAGTGCTATCTACCTGTGTCTATCATGGGAACAACCGGAATTTTAGTGCTCAAGACCTACAGAACTATGATATAGTAATCACCACTTACCAAACTGTTTCAGCTGTTACAGCCGAATTTGGTCCTGATGGAGTAAACAAAAAGAAACGCAAAATAGGACAAGCTTTATTCAATGTTAGCTGGAAGGTGCCTCTTTGATGGATCATTGAATTTCAGTTGTGTTTGATCTCAGTCAAACAGCGGATTATTCTTGATGAAGGTCACAACATTCGCAATCCAAAAACCAAAATGGCGATGTCAGTCTGTGCTCTGGAAGCGGAGAGACGCTGGATTTTGAGTGGAACGCCGATTGTAAGCCCTTTAACCCCAATCACAGCTTCGACCTGATAGCGTATAGATCAACTCTCCCCGGGTAAGAAAACGTGCGGGTTGACTTTGTTTCTGGATTCACCTTTTCTTTAGGACCTTGGTTCATTATTGACATTCCTCCGAATTTGTCGGCCTTTAGATAATGAGGATTTTTTCAGAAGACTTCTCCTCAGACCACTTAAAGATGCTTTACCGTCAGGTGTCGAACTGTTAAGTGTGGGTATCGGGAAATTTATGTTCGGGTCTGTGCTCAAATGCAAGATGCTGTAATAGGCTCTCATGACTCAGATCTGCATTCGTCGAACCAAAGAGATGCAAGACAGTCAAGGAAACCCTCTGATCTCTCTTCCTCCCGTGCGTCGGGAATTTCAATCCAATTCTTGAATCATTCCTTTGACGCGTCATGCAGGTTGAAATCATTAGAGTTCCCGTGACCCTCAGTGCCGAAGCCAGAGTATTCTTTTTTTCCTTCAGAAAAACATAAATTGATGACTGACGCTGTCATTCAGCAACTCTATGAACAAGTAGAACAGCTATCTAGACAACGCTTCCAGGATTACTTGAACAATCGAGAAACTACGAGCTTCGTAAGGATCTGCAATCCGTCATTTCGCAACTTCTGCTGATAACCTCAGGTACAATCCAACGTTTTGAGTATGCTTACTCGCATGCGTCAACTGGCTCTGCATCCAGGTCTACTACCTCCAAACTACGTTGAAGAATTACGCAGACCAGACAGCCAGGCAGACCAGAACCGAGGTCCAGTTGCTCCCTTAACTTCCGAAGAAAAGCTTCGTCTTCAGGGGGCCTTAATCCAGGCCATCGAGGATTGCGAAGAATGCCCAGTGTGCTTCGAAATCTTGAATAATCCGAGGATCACGTATTGCGCTCATAGATTCTGTCTTCCCTGGCAAGTCCCGATGGTTTACAACTCTGCTGATATGACTCATTTTTTTTAGCATAACGGAAGTTATTTCAAGAGATTCTAGATGTCCTATGGTATGTTTAGTATCCGGTTCTTGAAGCTTGACTCTCTGGTTGATCTTCATTGTAGGATCGACGTCCAATCTCGACGAATGACCTGTTAGAGCTACCACCACCGACCGAACTCACGCGGAAGCCAATACAAGACAGCACTCCAGAGGAAGCGGACGGTATCCATGCCGGTTCATCGGCTAAGATTGATCAACTTGTCCACCTTTTGCAGCTGACACCCACATCTGAAAAGTCTCTTGTATTTTCACAGTTCACTTCCTTCCTAGACAAGGTAAATTGATCGTTATGTCTATGTCTGGTATTCCTAATGAGATTATTCTTGAGATCGGAGAGGCTTTAGACATGGCTGGGTGCGAACAATAATATTTTCGCTAGATTCCTGGTCTTATTCTCTTTCGTAGTATCGCGTACGTCCGTTTTGACGGACAGATGTCCGCTCAAAGACGCCGAGAAGTTATCACGCGCTTCTCCATTCCTGTTAAGGGGGCGGGTAGTTCTCGTCTTCGCTCTCGGTCTTCTCGGGGAACTTGGGACCGCCGCAAAGGAAAAGCTAGGCAGATCGATGATGAGTTCGACTACAATGATGATGACGATGCTGATTTTCTGCAGGAGGATCATATGGATGACGATGATGCAGAGGAAGTGAATCCTCGTGTCATGCTCATCTCACTGAGAGCTGTGAGTCCACAGGGTAGTACGGATAGATTTGTCGCTGAGGAAATTCCAGGGTGCTCTCGGTCTCAATCTTACTGGTAGGTCAAGAGATTGATCAGCGACGGCGGCCGCTGACCTCAGAGTGTAGTGGCAAACAATGTCTATTTGTGAGTGAACATTACACATCAGTAATACCTGATTCACTGAGAGATCATTACAGAATGGATCCGTGAGTTCAAATAAGAAAGCAAAGAAGCCCCTTTCTGATCATGAACAGTTGGTGGCAAGAGGGGATCGAGTCTCAGGCCATTGATAGAGTGAACAGAATAGGACAGAAGAAGCATGTCCATGTCTATCAACTGATTGCTGAAGACACTGTCGAGTCGAAGGTCTTAGCAATTCAAGAACGGAAAAAGAACCTTGTGCAACAGGTTCGAGTATGGCTGTCCAAAAATACGTGATACTTCTGACATCAGAGACTGCAGGCATTTTCTGGAATAAAGAGGCGCGAAACACAACGCGAACAGCGCGAGGCAAGAATTCAAGGTAAGCGGTTCCTTCTTGGAATTGAATGAGTCGGTGGTTGATGGGATATCAGACCTTATTGAGATCTTCGGTACTCGTAGACAGACAGATAATAACAATTGAAACGGAGAAAAGGATTGATTAGGTTCCTTCCGGCTGTGCATGAAACTCATAATCCCGATAATTCAGATGATTTTGCTGCAATTTACGGTACTCTTATGCTCCGACACCGTCGCTATCTATACATGCAGAGGTTTTGGAATTATGACGCATCCCCCTAACCGGGCAATGGCAGAGGGAATCCGGATTCTGGAGAGTTTATGCATTCAATGTGACGAGTTGGACCCATGCGATTTGGCATCCTCGTAACATCAGGAAAACCAGGTGAGAAAACCAGGTGATGGTGACAGTACAGAAATATTGTATCCGCATAATGTAATGCTTGTTTGAAGAAAGCTCCACGGAGCCAGATTACAGTTTTATACAGTAGCCAGAAATTTAAAAGGCAAAAAATTTGAGGATGCAAGGTTGTATGCCCCGGAGAAACCAAATGGCGAGATTTGACCATTTGTGCTCGTTAGAATTTGAAAAGTCAGGTTACGGGTGTTTTAATTGATGGTTGAAGTACAGGCAGTACACATGCTTGGAAATGGTACACTGAGTCAGTCAAGTCTATGCGTTGATCTGCCGAGAGTCGGGATACGTTCACAATGGCTATGGCTGATATACTCACTGCACTCAAATAAGATTCAGCAACAATACGTGCCCGGGCATTCAGACTGAGTTTCATCTCGCTAATCTCTTTGTCCACCTCTTCCATGAACCTTCCAGACTATTAGTACTTTGGCCGTTTCACGTACAAAGGGCATACTGGATAATAAAATCAACGATTTTATGTTTCAACATGGTTTCTGTGTGGGTATTCGTGATCAAGAACGAGATGTCATAGCCCTAGAATTGACTTGAGATCGGATCCTCGTAAGGTGGGATGACTACACACAGGAACAGGTTTCCGTCGTAGGACGATGAAGTTTTCTGCACGCTGCATCATGAACCTGGTAAACTTGTGACACAGAATGCGCTCAATCTCATCAGCTTGCTTGATCTTGATGCTCAATCTTATCGAGTTAATGGAGGGCTCAATCAGAACGCGTTCGTTCTCGTTTCGAGAGATTACAAGAGGGTTCAATAGCACTTCCTTCGATGCCCTGATTACGAGTGAATCCAGAGCGTAGTAAGAGATTCAAAATATAGACCTTGTCTCGATCTCTGGCTTGTTGTGGCGCTCAACAACCTGATAAAATGAGCATGGGTGAGGTTACATTATGGATAGCTAGGCGCACTTGGGACGAGAAGTCCTCGAGGGTTAAAGCTGCAGTCAGAGTTGAGCGTACGGCAGCAAGATACGGGCGAAGGACGTTTGACTAAAGTGTTCAGATTCAGACATAGTCCATGAAAGTACTACTTACCATGATGGAAGATAGGTGTGGTATGGAGAACTATCAATATCAGCGGCGGACGGAGTTTGCCGTGTTCAGTCAAACCACACGTTCTCAAATTTCCTTTCTTCCATTTTTCACTCACCTCTTCCACATAATAATGGCCGTCGCAATCGCAATCTGGTGAGTGATGACGCGTCGAAGGCTTTTTTGAGTGTATAACACGCTTTTTCAGGAGCCTCGATCTCATCCCAGGCCAGGAAGAAGTGGTCATGACCGAGGCCGATGTCCGTATTGCCAATGTTTCTTTGGGGGAGAAGCTTGTAGACAAGGACGGGAGGACTGTCGTCAAAATCAGTTACAGTAAACCTGCAGATGAAAGCGACGAAGAGGAAAATGAAGGGGAGTCTTCAGTTTCCAGTTTCATTCTCTGTTCGCTTACGGCTGGAAAGGTATGTGACCTTTGCGTGTCAAGATGCGCCATTTATATCTTTTTCTAAGGCCGAAAATGCTCAAGTGAACCTTGTTCTCGAAGCAGAAACAACCTACAAATTTTCGTTGGTTGGTAAAAAGTCGGGTTTCTTGCCATAATAGCCTGTAGATCATCGCTGATTCTAATTTTCAGCTCTGTCTCCTTGTCGGGAAACTATATCGGTGTGTGCGGTGGTGTAGTCTAGTAGCTTTACTCAACATCTACTAGACCAAATTAACTCGGATCAACCGCCCTTGGAGGGTCCAGAGTTCGATTCTGACGAAGAGGATGCCTATGATCTTCGTGACGTGAGCTCGGACGTCGAGATGAATCCTGATGAAGTTGATGACGTTGACAGTGATGCCAGGTAAATATCGACATCTTGAATTTTCTCTCTGCTTAGGCGTCCAAATAGTCGCTTTGAGGAAGTACGAGAAGATGCAGCCGATACAGCCAAGCCCGGCAAACGTGCTCGTGAAGACAATGATAAAGAACCAAAGGCCAAGATTGACAAGAACAAGAGACTGAAGAAGGAGAATGGAGAGCCAGCCCCTGTTAGTAAGGATGCTGTTGCTAAAACTGCTGAAAAGAAGAAAGAAAAGGAAGACAAGAAGGACGAGAAAGAGAAAGAGGACAAGGTGGACAAGAAAGGCAAAGAAAAGGGCGCCAAAGTAGACCAACAGGTCAAGGAATTGCCTGGTGGCCTGAAATACCAGGATGCTACCATTGGTACCGGACCTCGGGCTAAGAAAGGCGATAAACTTCAGATGCGTTATATCGGTAAACTCACCAATGGAAAGGTCTTCGACAAGAATACCAAAGGTAAACCTGTGAGTGTCAATCTCTATATTCTCGGTTTGAGTCTCTAAATTCAATCCCTAGTTCACTTTCGAGTTAGGAGCTGGGGAGGTCATCAAAGGTGTGTCTTTCTTCTCTCTCATATCGGTTTGTATTCATAGTGCTTCCAGGTTGGGATCAGGGCCTGGTCGGCATGCAAACTGGTGGCGAACGTATCTTGACATGCCCCCCGAATTTCGCCTATGGTAAAAAGGGTAGCAAACCCGACATTCCTGGCAATGCAACCCTGATCTTTGGTATGAATTTCACTTGTAATAAGTTTGACTGGGATGCTGATTTCATTGACAGAAGTCAAAGTTCTTGCAGTCAACTAAGTGTTGCGTCCATGACTTGCACCCAAAAGTAGATGCTCGTGCTCATAGAGCAACTGTCTTTGCTTAATCTTGTTCTCCAATCTAACTCGAATATTTCGGATATGAGCTCTGAGACGTAGACTCGACGGTATTTATTATTCGATGGGTACCATGACCCAGCATAACACATACTGCCTCGAGTGCCATAATCCCTCGATCTGTCATTCATTTTATCATTGTTATAGCGAAAAAAAGCTGTCATTGCTGCACAAAATTAATCCCTTATCACTCATGGGGTTACGATACACTGGAGATGTTATCAACGACAGCGGTCATTGTTTAACTCCATGTCAGAGACATGCACTTAGATGTAGATCCCCTTGGGAAATTGTTATTACTTGGACCTACTGTCATTGTGCTGGCTGACGCAAGAGCGATGATGCACTGAATAAAGGAAAGACCATTGAATAATACACATACAGTAACAAAACAATGACCTTACACCTACTGATGGAGTGCTTAATGCAGTCTGTGATGCTATTTTTTCTGAAAATTCATAGTTATCCATTTTTGCTAAGCTCTGACACAAAAGTGCCCTCTGTTGAAGTGATTCGACTAAATCTGTACGTGGCATAGAATTTGAGTATGGATTCTGTATTATAAGACTTGGATCTCAGATGACCAAAAAAAACACTGGCAGTTCATGTTATTCAAGCTATATTTGGCGTTAGTTCGCCTCACTTCATTTTGACAGATCTAGACCCACTCTTCTTCCCTCCTCCAAGTCGTCCTTGCCTTCGACAAATTTTTGTTCTCGGGGACAGTTCGGAAATGTCGCTAGATGCAGGTCCGAGCGGTCCTGCGTCCCACGATTACACAGAGGGAGCAACTGCTCTTGACATTGATGAGGCTGTCGCCAGCAACAAACGTTCCAGGCGTGATTCCCATTATAGCTCTTACTTCGACGATGAAGAGGGTGGTGCCATGTTTTCTGGTCCGGGTCATTCTGTGAATCCCAGCAGCGTTTCTCGCATGTCGAACCTGGAGTTAGGGCGCAGGGGCAGTCATGATTGGTCACAGATGCGAAGGAAAAGTCACGACTCTTCGGGATCTCGACATTGGATGGGCAGACGTTTCAGTCAGGACAGCCAGTCTTCGTACCAATTATCGAGACAGGATGAAGGCTCAGATAATGAAGCCGAAAGCACTTCTTTCCTGGGTTATCGTGGCAAAAGCCGGGCAAAACTGCATGGCAAGACTTCTTCTCAGCGACCGAGCGCGTTCGAAAATATTGCTAATTTGTTTAGTCGTTCGACTGATCCTGAGCGGAATGGAAACCGTCGAATGTCAATTTCACAGATGTCCTTAGCCAGCCGAGTTTCAAGGGGAAGCCATCGCAGTCGACGTCCCGATGAGTTTTCAGAGCACACGTGTGGTTTGGACGAGAATGGGGAAGAACGTTGGGGTTACTCATCTGCTGAAGAAGAATCAGAAGTAGAGTCTACCAACGATATGCGCGAGGATGTCTCGATTTCTGCAAGTATGGCATACGACTCCGAGCCCTCGAGTCCGACTGAACCCTCTCAGAATCTACCTCTCCTCACCATGGACTCTGCCCTTGCTAGAGAAACACGTATCGATATGGATATTTCATTCACACTACTTGACGCACCACCTCCTGGCCCCCCTAGCAGACAGACTATGTATATTCCGGACGAGGATAGTACAGTTCGTTTTATTGGATACGAGGCCATCAGATGGCGTTGGTGCTTGTGGAAGCTAGGCTGCGTGCTTTCTGCTGGCCTTCTGGCACTCCTTGGTCACTGGTTTCCCCGCCTCTGGTTACGTTGGGTCGCACACGAAAAAGCATTCATCAGTTCGGACAATGGCTTCATCGTCGTAGAGGTGGGTCTGGCTTGTCTATCGAAATCATACCTGTTCTCACATCAAACAAGTCAGCATACAGAGCAATTACATTGCTTCCTATTCGTATTCTGGATTATCAATATCACATATCCACTGCATTTCCACACGATGTACCAGTGGGTCAATGCACCGAGTTGTACAGGTCGGGTCTCGAGCAGAGAATGGTTGAGCATCTGGATTCCCGCGATGGCGTCCTGAAAAAACTCCTCGTCGTTGATTACCGTTATACTCGTTATGCTCTCGATCCTCGAACAGGTCTATTCCATATGGTCAAGTGAGTTCAACACTGCCTTTAGGCGATTTTCACCCTGATCTCTGCCGTAAGAGATTGGAGAGACCCCACTTGGACAAGTACGCTAGGTGTCCAAGGTGGATTAGTGAGCACTGTTTGGGAACAGCGTGTGATGTTGTCTGGCAAGAATGAAATTGATGTTGAAGGAAAATCTATTCCTGCGTTACTGATCGATGAGGTGAATTTTTATATGCCGCTTTGCTGAATTTAACACTCAGGATAGTCCAGATTATCCATCCTTTCTACGTTTTCCAGATTGCTAGTATCATCCTTTGGTCCTTGGATGACTATTATTATTATGCTTTCTGTATTGGTCTGATCTCGTTTGTGAACATTGTATCTACACTAGTGGAGACTCGGAAGGTTGGTCCCCGTTTTGTTCGACATTCAGTTGTATTCTCAAAATTTCCAGATGATTACACGCATGCGTGAAATGTCTCGATATATCTGTAAAGTAGTTGTGTTTCGAGACAATGAATGTACGTCTTGTTCCCTGAATGGATAAGTTGGCGAAGTGACCCTATACACAGGGATCGAGTGCGATTCAACAGAGCTGGTCCCTGGTGATATTGTGAATATATCAGATTCCCAGTTCTCCATTTTACCAGCGGATCTTTTCCTCCTCGTCGGCGATGCTATTGTGAACGAAAGTATGCTCACAGGGGAAAGCGTGCCAGTCAGCAAGGTACCTACGAAGGACGACGATTTGAACAGGTGGCGAGAGGAACGGGAAGAAAATCCCAAGTGCTTTTTGTACGGAGGAACACATATCATTAGGATTCGAGGGTCTTATACTCAAGATGGAATGGGAAAACCTGCCATTGCGCTTGTGGCCCGGACAGGTGAGCTGATGCATTGACCATAGCAGAGTCTTTCCTCAGCTGTCTCAGGCTTCAGTACAACCAAAGGTGCTCTTATCAGATCCATGCTCTTCCCGAAACCTATCGGTTTTAAATTTTATCGTGATTCCATCCGTTTCATCGGTGTTTTGGCAGGTATTGCGGGTCTTGGTTTTTGCTTCAGCGCTGTACAGTTTGTCAGGTTACAAGCAAGTCCAAAAGTTTGTTCCATAAGAACTTTTTGACCTTCGATTGTTAGATTCCCTTCACAACAATTGTCATTCGCGCCCTTGATCTCATCACAGTTGTCGTACCTCCTGCCCTTCCAGCAACACTGGCTATTGGAACTAGCTTCGCCATTACTCGTCTTCGGAGACAAGGAGTTTATTGCATTGCTCCAAGCAGAGTCAATATAGCGGGGAAAATCAATGTCTGCTGTTTCGACAAGACAGGTACCTTGACTGAAGATGGACTAGACATCATGGGTGTTCGGAGTCTTGACCGCAACAGAAAAATGTTTGGGGAGCTGCTTAAAGACGTACACGATTTACCTTTGGGTAGTAGTAAAGCTTCGTTCTTACATGCGCTGACAACGTGCCATTCCCTCAAGTCTGTGGATAACGAAGTCATCGGTGATCCTCTAGATATGAAGATGTTTGAGTTCACAAAATGGACACTAGAAGAGGGTCGGCTTGCGGGAACTGGTACAATCAAGTCGAAGGGGACCATCATAGATCAGGCTGCGCTCGTACAGACTGTCGTGAGGCCGCCTGAGTCAGTACAATTCAGGTTGGAAGATGCACTCAAAGGCAACGCCAAGGTTTGTTTCGCATAATCTGAAAATCCGAATTGGATAGCATCATACTAATGATACTCTAGCATGCTCATTTCCTTGAATTGGGTGTAATACGAACGTTCGAGTTCGTATCATCTTTGAGAAGGATGAGTGCTATTGTGAAGCGACTCAGAAGTACTAGTATGGAAATCTATGTGAAAGGTGCACCTGAAGTCATGTCCGATATATGCGATAGGGACTCTTGTAGGTTCTTAGATGCAGTTTCAACTATTGTCTTACCATGCCCTTCAGTTCCCCAAGACTACGATGATTTGCTATCATATTATACCAGGCGGGGATACCGTGTGATTGCAATTGCTGGGAAGAGCATCGAGGGTTTGTCCTGGTTGAAAGCTCAACGAATGAAACGGTTGGTACAGCTGAGCTCCTGCGAACAATATGCTGAGTCTCATTTATCTCCAGTGAACAAGCAGAATCTGGACTGCGCTTTCTTGGCCTGATCATCTTTGAGAATCGACTCAAACCTGGGACAACTCCGGTCATCCAACAACTTCGAGGAGCTCATTTGGCATGCAGAATGATTACTGGTGATAACCCACTGACAGCAGTCAGTGTTGCTCGGGAATGTTCACTGATCAGTCAGGCTGCTCACGTTTTTGCGCCAACTTTCAGTCAGGGAACGTTGAGTCCATTGGTACTTTCGGCTACGATTCTGATTCCTTTCACAGGCAATGAATCCTCTCCCACATCCAAGATAGAATGGAAATCAATGGATGATTCTTCGTGGCAACTCGACCCATACAGTCTCAAGCCTTGGACGCCGCCACCTCATCACACTGTTGAATCAGATGAGATAAATTACCAAGATTATTCTCTTGTTGTTACTGGAGACGTCTTTCGATGGATGATCAACTATGCACCTTTGGAGACGTTACAAAGGGTCAGTCGTAGAATCCATCTGCTTTGGAACCCACGAGTTAATCCTCATTCAGATGCTCGTGAAGACACAGATTTTTGCGCGGATGTCGCCCGACGAAAAAAACGAAATTGTGGAGAGGTTACAGGCCCTCGGTTACACAGTTCTCATGTGCGGCGATGGGGCAAATGATTGTGCTGCACTGAAAGCAGCAGATGTCGGAATCTCGTTGTCGGAAGCAGAAGCCAGCATCGCGGCTCCCTTCACAAGCACGACCCCCGATATAGGTTGTGTCATCGAGGTCATCATGGAAGGCCGTGCAGCCCTTGTGACCAGCTTTAGTTGCTTCAAGTACATGTAAGTAATTGCGATTATTGGTCTGGTATGCTTTAATGTGTATTCTGATGTCCAATAGGGCACTCTACTCGTTGATCCAGTTTACCTCAGTGACGTTGTTGTATTCTTTTGCCTCTTCGCTTGGAGATTTTCAGGTCAGGCAACCTGCAACCTACTCTTAGTTCATATCACCAAACACTGACGTCACTAGTTCTTATATATCGATCTATTCATCATAATACCGATTGCTGTCTCTAGTACGTTTATTGCTGGTGATGGTGTTCATAATTGATTAAGAGTCTCCTTTCTAGTGGGACGCACGCTACCCTATCCAAAAATCTATTCAAAGCGCCCTACAGCGACTTTGGTATCCAAAAAAGTCCTTTCAAGTATCATTGGTCAAATTCTGATTACGAGTGGATTCCAACTCTGGGGTTATTTGTGGG
>Ga0157365_10000916_pt1 | contig 12403 bp, 21 predicted proteins | sample AttsexASBM3_FD_111478 | JGI IMG/M metagenome (GOLD analysis project Ga0157365, IMG submission 111478) | Fungus gardens microbial communities from leaf cutter ant in Ribeirão Preto, State of São Paulo, Brazil - Atta sexdens ASBM3 | ecosystem: Host-associated > Fungi > Mycelium > Unclassified ... | reverse complement strand
TTTGAGTGCCTGGCTGAGACTGTAATCACCTCACAAACCTGCTTCGTAACGGATTATCCAATACTCTGACAGCAACTCATTGAGCTCGGCCTCACTTTGTTTAAGGTGGTCCGCCATCTGGACAGGGGATTAGTCAATGTAACAAATGGACAGTTGCACCTTGGTTTGTTCGTAATGAACGCACCTTGGTTTGTATGTTAGTTGCCTCCATTCGAAGTTCCTCCAGTTGCTTGTCATTGTCACGCCGTTCTATCGCCATCTTTTCATACTCTGCTTTCAATTTTAGTATCGTTTTCTCGTTTGCCTGCTTCCGATCTTCTGCATGTTTCTGTGCTCGTTCCAGCTTCTCATGGGCGTTGGTGACTTGTTTATGTACTCTCTGAACCAATGAGCGTCCCGAGCAGACCATCGGTGTGTTCATGCTAATACTGACCTCATGTTTTGACATCAGCTCGCTTCGTTCAATGGACCTGTCCTCCAGTTGGACTTTGGTATCATTTAGAGACTGTAAAGTATCCTGCAATGAGTGAACCTCCCTCATAACCGTGTGAAGCTGCTCGATGCAGCTCCGCATATCCTGACGTCTGATTGAGTGGTCGTCCAAGAAAAACCAAGAAGCAGACCTTTTCAATGATTACCAAGGCATTAACCTTGGCTTGTAATTCCCGAGCTTTAGTTTCGTTTGCAGTGATGTTTCTTTTCTCCTCAGCAGCATCCAGTGTCATCTGAGAAATGCGTTTCTTGATCCGATCGGGAGACTGGACGATACGACTTTGCATGCGCTGCACGGCATCATTGGTATTTGCAATCTCTTCTGAGATGGATTCCTTAATTAATAAATATCTGAGTGTCTTTGAATGGATACTGGCTCGAAGTATACATACCCTCTGCCGGACTAAGGTATCCTTCTCACCCTTGAATCTATCCAGCTCGCTGGTGAGCTGGCCCTGTGAGTTCTTGATTTCGAACATATTTGCCCGAAGAATGTCGTTTTCACGTTTCAGGGCCTCACACTGGGGTCCATCTTCTGCTAACTTGGTTCTGTGTGGAATCGATCATTAAGTACCACCAAGGTAAAGCAGGCTAGCTGACTTGATCGCCCCAATTTCTTGTAGAGTTTTCTCGAGTTCCTCCAGAACCTCTTCTCGCTCCACAATAACTTTTTCTGAATGTTCTCGCCGTTCCTTCACACGCTGATCGCAGAATTGCTCTGTGAATTTCACATAGTTGATAAAAGCTGAGAGTAGAACCAAGGTTCGCGCCTTTTCAGGCGCAAAGAGATCTTTAGAAGTGAAGTCCTCCACTTGTGCAGCTTTTGCAAAGCGTGTCCTATACAGTATATGATATGTAATGCAAAGAAGAGAGACAAGATAGCTTACAGATGGTAGAGAATAAGGTTGTGGGAGAAAGCAGTTGAATACAAGTCTTGCTAATTGCAATCGTCGGATCAGTTCCCCCAGCACGAGACCATATATCACCTCACTATCAATTTCAAGAGAGGATATGGAAGAGGCTACTGGCTCTCGAAGAGACTCGAAAGTGACACCAGTAACCTGTTGGAGACAGGCACAATAAACACCCTCGACAAATTCAGCAGTCGGATGAGTCAGCTGCTCTGCTCTCACAGGCAAACCCCAACCGCTTAAAGCAGTTATTATATCTTGGATATTCATGTTTGGAAAGATACCTTTAGGCATATTGATGAGTTAGAAGGTTGATCGACAAGAACTCAACAAGCACTTAGAGATAACATAGGCGAGGTCACGTGAAATTATGGCGCGTTTACGAGGAGCGCGTTCTTAACTTAGGTTGATGGACAGCTTCCATGTCGGTACCAAGAAATACAAAGAACAACCTTGCCGAACTTCTCAAGCTCAGAGAAAAAACTACTCTTAGCTCTCCACAGACATACATTCCACCATCAAGAACCAAGTCCGGAGTAAGTTGTTGTTATACATTGCTGCGAATGCCACATACATAGGTTACTTCTTCAGCCCAAGTTTAAGCCTGCTATATCATCATCTGCTTCGAGTGCGCGTGAGTAATTGCATTGCCTCAACTAAGCACCGGTGACATACTGCCTTTAGCAGTAGCATCAACCAGTCTTCCTTCCTTCTCTACTCCAGGATTCAAACAGGCAAAACCACTGCCGATCCAGACTTCTGACCCGATCATCATATCGGATGACTCGAACCACGGGACACAGAATATTCTTAAACGGACTTCCTCCGATACAGATACCTCACCCGATCCACCTCCTCAGGCCTTCAAGCGCTCAAAAAAGGTGTTGACCACCTCCGACAAAGAGAATCTCCCACCCAGAGCACCTCGTTCAAGCCTAAGTCCAAGTTCAAAGATAGGGGATGATTCAAAATCTTCATCTCAGTTAACCTCCGAGATCACTTTCTTAGCTGATCCTGGCCATCTGGCCAGACAAAACCCTCCACGACCGCCTTGGATGGATGCTCACTTAGATTTGATGGAGGTCTGTTCGATTTTGACCATTGAACAGATTTCAAGCTCATCTATGTGAAGGTTTTGCCTGAAGGTCTCGAGAATTTCAAGAACAAGCATCACGAACTCCTCAATCATGTCATGCGCCTTCTTCTCCATGGGGAAGGCTCATCCACATCAGTGGACAAGAAACAGCTCAGGAACATCTGGTATGACAAGTTTGGCTGGAGATTGCTGGTCGAGTCTCTGACCCAGATGTAGTGAAGAGCTAGAACAAAGGATTCGAGCGATTGAATGGGTAGGCAATTTAGAGAAAAGGAGGCAGCAAGATACAACATTGATTGCGACTTTCCCCACTGACCATGATACAACCTCCGCGATTCTGGCTCCAAATCTCACAATTCGTCCTCTCCGGCACCCACCATTCACCTTAGCTCCATCTTCACCTTCCACTGAGCCTGTGTCGAAGACAGGTAGTCAATCCATGGTGATCGATTTGAATGAACAATACAATGCCAATGCCCCAAACCACATTGGGCCTGACAGTGATGAAGAGTTATGGGACAACTTCGGGGATATGCCTGACGCGATGTTTGACTCAGTTGCAAAGGTACCTTCTCGAATAACGACTGCGGCTCTTGTCCAAGGCCCTTATATGACAGAGGTTCGGCGCCAGCTGAAGGACGTCTTCGGTCTCAAGAAGTTCAGAGACAATCAACTGGAGGCAATCTCTGCGACGCTGGAAGGTAGGGATGTTTTCGTCCTGATGCCTACTGGTGGAGGCAAAAGTCTTTGTTACCAACTGCCAGCTGTTTGCAGCTCTGGGAAAACTTGTGGTGTCACTGTTGTTGTTTCTCCCCTCACGGCCCTAATGGAAGACCAAGTATCCGGGCTTACCTCAAAAGGTGTCGATGCTTTTTTCTGGAGCGCGGACTCACTACAACACGAAGTAAGCTCGAAATTATTCAGCGGCGATAAGAAACCATCGTTGTTGTATGTTACTCCAGAAAAACTCAGGGCCAGCTCTGCCTGTCGCAATCTGCTCAACGGGTTATATCGTCGACAACAGCTCGCTCGCTTTGCAATTGATGAAGCACATTGCATCTCGACCTGGGGGCAAGATTTTCGAAGTGCAGTAAGTAGGCAGTCATCCTGCTCGCCCCTTTTTTGACATAGAGAAACTAGTATCAGGGTTTGGGTCAGCTTCGACAAGAGTACCCCGACGTTCCCATAATCGCGTTAACTGCAACTGCTAATCAACGAACCCGAGAGGATATCGTCAATCAACTGCAGCTTCGAAATCATGCTTCTTTCACTCAGTCCTTCAATCGACCAAACCTGAAATACTACATCAAGACCAAGACGAAAGTGCTCGACGATATCGTGGACTTCATCCAGAGACAGCACCCGGATAGGTCCGGTATAATATATTGTCTATCACGGAAGTCCTGCGAACAACTCGCTGGACAGCTCGAGAAAAGAGGTCTGCGAGCCGAGTTTTTCCACGCTGGGCTCAATAAGGAGGTCAAAAATCGCCTTTTGGAGAATTGGAAGGCGGACAAATTTCACATCATCGTTGCAACGGTGGGTGTGTGAGTTCCTTGCATACGCTGGTTGTTGAAATTCGCCAAGATCGCATTTGGAATGGGAATTGATAAATCAGATGGTATACAATCAGCTGCACTGTTGGATCCTGATTCTCATGTCTATTCGCAGTGCGCTTTGTCATCCATTACGATCTGCCAAAGTCTCTGTCAGGGTAAGTACGAGTGTCATGTTAGCAACTCAACCTGATGGAGCAATTAGTTATTATCAAGAGACGGGAAGGGCAGGACGCGACGGTAAATCAGCCGACTGTATCCTGTGTGAGTGACTTGCCGAGATGGTAGATCTTAGGCTCAGGTTGCCGATCAGATTACAGCTTCAAGGACTTTAAGACGATATGCTGGATGATCGAGAACAACAATGATAATGAAGAACCCCTCACTCCTGAAGGCATCGAGAGGCAGAAAGATGCTGCTCGTGAGGTAGTCAAGTACTGCTGCAACATCTCGGAATGCCGAAGAGTTCAGGTGCTTCGACACTTTGGACAAGATTTTGATCAGCGCAATTGCCAACGTGGCTGTGATAATTGTTTAGATAACCGACAATTGGTAGCAGAAGATGTCACGATCATTGCGAAAAATGCCATCGACATTGTGCAGAGTGTCCTGGATGCAGATGCCAATATTACTGTACCTCAGCTTACCCAGTACCTCCGAGGAAACAATGCTGCAAAACTTCGTGAGCGCGGAGGCTTGGAGGAGATGGTTGGCTTCGGGACGTGTAAAGGCTTTTCAAAGGAGTTGGTAGAATTATCCTTGGACCAACTACTAGCTCGTGATATCCTCAACTGTCGCAGAGAGAGACAGCAGTCTGGCTATTTCACTGAATACGTCGAAGTGAGTATCTTCCAGTTTGGAGTTCGATTTTGGACTTAGAGTTTCTATAGCATGGTTCTCTTTTGCAATCTTTCAAGAAGAGTAAGGAGCGTTTTGAGGTCGAGTGGCGACCCCCGCCAGCAAAAGCTACGAAAACATCAAAGCAGAATCAGGAGCGTCAGAATAAAGGCAAAAAACGAGCAGCAGGATCGGCCAGTGATGATCATATTGAATCTTTCCCCGACGAGAAGCTCAGGGCGATTGGATCATCATCAGGACAAGCTTCGCTTAGGTCGAGTGAGGGAGCATCTTTCCCTCCTTCTATGCTACAACTCTATGAAAAACTGGATAACCTTCGAAATCAGGTATGTGCTATACTCATGGCTCACGAGATCCTTGATAACATGTTATCAAAGATTATGACGGAAACTGGTCTTCGGGTCAAGTCAAAGGTAATCAGTGAAGCTCTAATTCAAGACTTATGCTTTAACTGCCCCCGAGGTGAGCTGAACATCCCAAAATAGTCGTCTTAATTAATCATACGTCGGTTTAGATTATGCTGAGTTCAACGTAATCATAGCTGGTGCCTCAGATGAAGTCACCAAACCATTTGAATCAAATCGTGACCGCTTCGCCCAGACTTGCATACAGCATCGGTGTGTCCATTGCATGGCAGCATTCTGAAATGTCACTAATGCAACCTCCAGGATATCCAGTGCAATGCGCCCGGTGGACTTACACGCCCGTTTTGCATACCCACAGACCTGATTGATTACTCGATCATGATTTCCGGAACATTTCATCCATCATATTTTAAATGACTAGCTGCTGATTTCGTTCTTTCACGACTGTACTCAACAGAACATTGTAGCCAAATATATTTATCATAGCTTCTAGGAACCAAGTTTCATCACTAATATGCTCGAAGCCTTGAAGGTTCCTATTGATGTTCGTGATTTACCCCAAGCTAATTCTGCTCAATATGAATCAGCTATGAGGCTTACATATCAGGGAAAGCTCTATGATGCTTCTAGTCTTTCTCTCACCTTGTTTAATTGTCACCTTGACAATGGGAGTTGTGCTTATAAACATCCAATACCATTGTCAAGTATGCTTGTGTCGTGAATGGATACAGCAGTGATCAACCACGTAACTGTTTCTTTGCCTTCGTTGTGAACTCCAGATTACCAGTCATTTCAGGTTGATAGAATTGTCGTATAGAAATCGTCGCTCAGTTGTTCATGTTTGATCTGCCACTCGACTGGAACAACCATATAGAGGACTAAATCAGTCAGTTGTCGAATATGATAGGGATATACCAATAGTCATGGTACAAAAAGTGCGGTACCGGCAACGATATCCCTGCGATACATATCAAAACGACATTCGAGTGGTATGACAATAACCTGTCCAGCCTGACCAGAATTATTGTAAGATGAAGGACAGCTTAATAACCTCCTCCGTCCACGTTCCGATGCGATGCCATCTGCCTGCGCTGAGTCTCTTCAAGCTTCGGGCAATTTGATATACTATGACCAAGACCTAAACAACCGGTTAACACACACCGTTGGAATTCGAAAGTGGATTCAATACCTCCACATACAGGACAACCCTTCAGGAAACCACCTTGAGCCACACGAGGATCATCAATAGATGCCAAGAATGGGGGCACCCTGGAAGATCAATTGTGAGAGGAGTGACAGATACAATCAATATAAACACCTACTTTTGACCAGCTTCAATCAACAAATACTTGAGATCTAGCAACGTTTGTTCTGGTGTGGTCATGTTGACAAACGTAGTCGCAATTCCAGTTTTCCCACTACGCCCTGTGCGCCCTATTTGATGCACATAATCTTCAATCTCCTTAGGCATCGTGAAGATAATGACATGTTGGATTTCATTGAAGTCCAATCCTTTGGAGGCAACACCTGATGCTACCATGACATCCTTTGATCCTGACTTGAAGGCCTTAATCGCATACTGGCGTTCTTCCTGTGCTAAAAGGCCATCACGACATATTCTGAGTCTTTCGGGAACGTGACATACATTTCGATCCGTGAATAGCTACAGCTTCGACTCCTTTGAGTAATAGGTACTCCTGTATATCTAGGCACACATCAGAGCACAAGCAGGACAGGATCTAAAACAACCAACCATCAACCTCGTTCTTATTCTCACTGAAGATAATGACTGGGGGTGGTGTCTTCTGCAGACATTCAAGAAGATATACCATCTTTGCCTCTTGCTTTACGTATTCGACCACTTGAAGCACATCCAGATTGGCAGCACCTGCACGACCAACGTTAACTAACACAGGTTTTATCAGAGATTCCCTTGCAAAGTCCTGGATTTTACGTGGCATCGTCGCCGAGAATAAAAGAGTCTGGCGTTGGCGCTATGATGGTACATAAGCACAACGAAAGCTCAAAGCCACTGGAGACGGGTCTCACCTTGAAAAAGCTGATGATGTTGCGGACGTCATCTTCGAATCCAAGATCAATCATCCTGTCAGCTTCATCCATACAAAGGTATTTGCAGTTGTTGAATGTAAATCTTTTCTTTTCGAGCATGTCGATCAAACGACCTGGAGTTGCAATGACTATATGGATTCCTTTGCTCAGAACGTGACTTTGCTCGCTCATAGAGATGCCCCCTATACAGAGAAGGGAGTTGAGCTGCGGGAATTTGCCTTCCTGAGCCAAGGCTGAACACCAGGTATTCACGTTCTCGTAGGTCTGGTTGGCAAGTTCACGAGATGGACACAGAATGACGCCAACAGGCCCCTCGCCGCGGACGAATGGAAGTTTCTTCTCCTCCTCGAGTGCCATCATGATCAACGGGAGACAAAAAGCCAGCGTTTTTCCCGAACCAGTAAACGCGATACCAATAATGTCGCGACCTGAGAATCTAAATGGTGGTCAGAATATGGTGAAATTTGGAAGCATGAGCGCGCACGCAGCCGGTATTCCCTGAAGTTGAATCGGAGTAGGAGTGATAATGCGTTTTGACCTCAGATGCTCCAATATAGGCTCTGGTATTTTCATATCCTACTCAATGAGTTGGGAGAAGCAAAGAATGGCGCTGATAAATACATACCTCAAAGTGTTCAATTGGAGAGGGAATGTCTTCCCCATCTGCCAGAATGTGATACTTGTCGCGTAGCCTCTGGTGTTCCAGTTCAGTTCTATCTCGGATATACCGTGGAGGCCTCCAACTGAATAACATTCAACAACCCGAATTCTCCGGAGAGTCTTGGACAAAACACAATACCTAGTGGTCAAAGGCTCCGTATATTGGATGCCTTTTGCAAGCTCCATGTCGGACACTAGCTTACGCCGACTACGAATTGCCTCGAATATCTCCTTGTCAGCTTCTTCCGCTTTTTCACGCTCAGTCTTCTTTGCGTCTACAACGGCAAGTTGGATAATCTCCACAATGAATCCCGGCGAGACAGACCTTCAGTTGCCTTGCGCCGCTGCACTTCCTGGGCTTCGACCAACAGTGTCCTCTCCTTTCTTGTCTTCTCACGCAGATGCTCCTCCTCTTTCAGGGTATCTTCCCGTTCGTTGCGCTCCTCTTGGAGGCGTTTTATTTTTTGACGCTGGGCATTTACACCAAGTGAAGAGTATTTGGCAAGCTTCTCCCTGCGTCTCTGGGAGATGGGTATGTATGGCTCGTAGTCGTCGTTTCCATCTAGCTTGTAAGCTGGAGAGGGCGAGCGTTCATTGCGGCGACGCTTGTCCATTGTGGTTCACTCAAGAAGCAGTTGCGTTTGAGCGGGCCGCAGGATCGGGCCGCTTTCCGAATGTAGTACAAAAATTTGAAAAGCATCAGAGGTGATCTGCGATGGAATTCGACCCAGCAACACATCCTCACCGTCGTTGTAAGTGTCGTCCAGATATTCGTGGTTTTTTAACTGATCTATCATAGATAATCCTCTTCTGGATGAATACGTCCTTGTTTCCCCTCACCGCACCAAGCGACCTTGGCTTGGCCAAACTGAAGCACCCCAATCCGTGATGCCCCCTGAATATGATCCTACTTGCTATTTGTGCCCAGGAAACCAGAGGTCTGGAGGCCAAAATAACCCTCCTTATACTCACACCTACTCATTTGTCAATGACTTTGCTGCGGTGCTGCCTGGACCTGCTCCCGATGCTCCCGCTCCCCCCCACCCAATGCTTACGAGCCAGCCCATCCACGGAGGCTGTGATGTCATCATCTTCCACCCACGACACGACTTGACCTTGGCCCAGATGAATTCTCCGGAGATTGAACGTATCATTGCTGAGTGGATCCGTATATATCGTGAAAGAGGCTCGCAGGCTGGCATTAAATATGTCCAGATTTTTGAGGTCTCTCAGATTGTCAATTGGACTCGAAACCCTGCTGATCTTGTGCCAATAGAACAAGGGTTCTATCATGGGTTGTTCTAATAGTCATCCACATGGTCAAGTATGGTCTCTCTCTCAAGTACCTACCCTCCCCGCAAAGGAATTGGCATCCTTGGAACGATACTCCCTCTCTGGAGTACAGATAAGCGCTGGTGCTCCATGTGGTCCTCATGGTTGGTCAGGTACCACCGCACTCGAAGGCATGAACTTATATGTTCCAACCAGGCCGTCCCTGCCTCCTCTGTGAGTATGCTCATGCCGAGGTCAACTTCAGTCAAGGCAACAGTCGTGTTATTTTGAAAAATGAATACTGGGTAGCGCTCGTGCCATGGTGGGCCATTTGGCCTTTTGAGATACTTCGTGAGTCATTCTCCTTACTGAAAGGCTCAAAACTGAGGTTTTCAGTTTTGCCATACACTAGACACATAACCTCTATCATCTTGCTCACAGATGCTGAGAGGACTGCTTTCGCCAGTATCATCTCTCAGATAGCCATGCGTTATGACAACCTGTTTCAATGTCCTTTTGCCTACTCAATGGGCATTCACCAGCGACCGGTACCCGGATCTGATGGTGCGTGCGAAGATGACAGCGTTGCACATCTCCACATCCATTTTGATCCTCCCCTCCTTCGAAGTGCGACCGTGAAAAAATTCCTTGTTGGGTGCGTTGTCATCAAAGGACATACTTCTTCTGCTCACAAGTGTTTGAATAGCTTTGAGCTCATGGCAGAAGCTCAGCGAGATCTTACGCCCGAACAGGCAGCAGAAAGACTACGAAATTGTCCCACCACTCATTATCTCCAATCAAATGCACGCAAAGCCTGACTTAGATTATTTACCATGAATCTGTAGCCACATAGACCATAATCTCTTTTCCTCATCTGTACCTTCAAATTTCCAATCGATTTGTCGGATTTCCTCAAACCCTTCATCCATCGTGGGTTCTTCAAATTGCTCTCGAAAACTAGTGAATGCTCCAAAGGGAAGCAGATCTCTGCGTGCCTTTCAAGTCTTGTTAACACAATCATATCTACTTGGGAAAATCTGCTTACCTCTGAGCCAGTGATTGATGTAGGCTTGTAAAATGCTCTGTACAAGTTGTTATGCCATGCTAAATCTATACTTCCAACAAAGTCAAAGCATCTGCAAGGAAAATAAGAAACGATATGATAAAGGTCTCATCATTCTTTCACCTTATGGGCACTTTTTCTCCCCTAGCCAAGTCAATATACAACCTTCGCGTTTGGATATCCCGGTTGGTATTATCTATCTCTTGTAAATTCGAGTTCATTAACATGGAGCTCAGGTGATCGTACCGACAACACAGCTTTCACCTCTCTTCAAAGCCTTTTGAACTGCCTTGACACATTTTCCACGGGTCTTCAAGATATCTTGGTTGATATGGGTATAGTTTGCGGGATGAAAATGACGGTAATAAAAACTTGACTTTCCAAGGGCTGGATATCCACAAAATAGTACAATTTCCTGTCCTCCAGAAGGAGGGATGATGGGAGTTGAAGCGGATGCCATCACAGGAACTAGAGCTCAATTAATATAATATTTGTGGACAAGGACCCAACGCATTACGGTCTGAAAGTGATGAAACATGGAACCCTGGCAAAGTGTAATTCATGTTGGGAGAAAGGTTGAAGAAATACTCCTAGTTCATATTTTTAAATGAGAATTAAGAGCAAAGTCACAGGCTCGCCGACCTCTGGTGTTTTGAAGGAAATTCCAATGTTCAAAGCTAGCTTGCGATCGGTACTCGAGAAATCTGGCTTCTTGTTCTTGTACTGACGGCCGGCAGCATCTCCTACGAAGAACGAAGCATCCAAGTCTGAATATCTGGCATCAGCAGAGCCTTGGATAATCTTAGATTGCTTCCTCACCTATTTTGACACCCTGCGCGTTGAAAATTTTTTCCAGTTCCCACCACATTCCTAACATCGGTTTTCGATACTCATCCCTCGCGGTAGCTGCAAATATCCAGAAAGGTACATCCTTGAGCTACATCGAGGTTCAGCCCCAAACATGCCAACAGGACATAAAAGGCAGACTTTTGACCCCATCGAGGAGACCTTCTCCTTCCAGTGTTTCAGCGCTTCTGACTTGATAGCCTGATTAGAGAAAATAACAATGGTATGCCTGCGGAGTTCTTGTGAGATGGACTCATATCGGCCATCTAACGGATACCAACCCCTCTTCGGCCATGCTCTGCAATTTAGCTGGGACAGCTGCGTCCCACCACTCCTACCCATTACTTGAAAAAGTTTGCTTCGTGAACTTGATGATCGTACCATCCAAATCGAAAGCAGCAACTTTGGGGCAACACTTAGGTCTTAGGTTTTTCCCATGAAAACATGTTTTGTTCTTGCCCAAAGGTGCAAGCCACTGGAAAGACTTTGAAGATTCAATGGCTTTAACAGATCCTTTGGTTTTAAAGAAGGGGTGTACTGAGGGAGATAACTAAGCATGGATCTGATGTCTCCGGTGAGAGAACTGGGGATCACCTTTCTTCGGGGTAGGTTCCGTAGATGGCTGCTCATAGGCCGGTCGCTCTTTGACGCATAGTTAGGTTTCCACCAGAAGGGGTTGAGATCTCCAAGGCTTACTTGATGAGCCAGCTTGCATCTGAGCGATAGTCAACACACGACGGGACGAGCTAAAAAGCTGTCACTGACAATTACTTTTCCTGCTGCTGGCGAAAGAGGCAAGCTCAATAAGACGATCGACACCCTTGTTCCTTGCTGCAGGAGAGTCACTACTAATTTGCGGAAATTGTTAGTCAAATAAACTTCAAGAATCTTCAAAATGTTTATGTGTCCCCGGAGTATATGTGACCGTCACAAGATACTTCGACCCGTTTTAGTACCTCCTCCGAGTGCCAGCAGAGTCTCTTCCAGTTAAAACTGCACTCCATAATGTCTTCTGTCACTATCCTCAAAAATTATTCATTCTGGACGGAGCATAATGCAGGGCATTTGCTTGAATAACCATTATAAGCAAGTATTCCTGCGAACTTTAGACTGCATCTGTGAAGAACTCGTTTGAATCCAAGCAATACGATACTTGGCATCTGAGGTCAGGGGACTGTTAGTAGTGAACAGCCTTCCAGACTTTTATTCAAGAT
>Ga0157365_10000915_pt1 | contig 12410 bp, 13 predicted proteins | sample AttsexASBM3_FD_111478 | JGI IMG/M metagenome (GOLD analysis project Ga0157365, IMG submission 111478) | Fungus gardens microbial communities from leaf cutter ant in Ribeirão Preto, State of São Paulo, Brazil - Atta sexdens ASBM3 | ecosystem: Host-associated > Fungi > Mycelium > Unclassified ... | reverse complement strand
GACCTCAAGGAGGTCATGGCGGTCAACCTGCGTCGGATGCGTCATGACAGGGACATGACGCAAGAAGAGCTGGCCGATCGCGCCGGCCTGAGCACCCGCTATGTCGGGGCGATCGAACGCGCGGACGTGTCGGCAAGCGTTACGATCCTGGGAAAGATTGCAGAGGCACTGGACGTGGAACCGGGCGCGTTATTGAAAGCTGTTCCGGCCAGCCCGCGCTAATCGGATCATTTTGTTGCTAGATTAAGTAAGTGCCGTAATGCGGGATTATGATTATGCGGTGACCATACCGCATGAAAGCGAGCCTTTTCCGTTTCATCAGCAATCGGCCGAAATGCAACGTCAGGAAATGGCACGTAGGTCGTCGCTTCACTGACCAGTGTAATGCCTTCGCCTGCACTAACCATCGCCATCAGCGTATCGCGTGCGACATCACAACGGTAAACATGAGAAGTATGTCCGCGTTCACTAATACGACGCACGACATGTTCGAATATTTTCTGGCCCGATCCGCCAAGACGGACAATAAAAATTTCATCTACCAGATCGGACCAGGTGATAATTTCCTGTTCTACTAAGAAGTGGCCCTCAGGCAGGGCTATCATGATTTGCTCTGACCAAAGCTCTCGGCAGTGACAATCGGGGGCATTCACCGCACCAACGATGAAAGCTACATCGAGCGCCCCTTCACGAACCAGAGTAATCATTTCGGACTCATGCCGTTCCAACACTGTTTGCCTAATCATCGGAAACCTCGTGCGAAACGCGCGACGCAAGTCTGCGAGAAAGCCAGAACAAATCGGGCTAAGCAAACCGAGTGTTAGTGCCCCTTCTGCACCATCCATCAATGAGCCCGCCATGCGCACGGCATGATCGATTTTAGCAATAGCAGTAGATACCTCGGTGACGAAGCAACGCCCTGCATCTGTTAGTCGGACACCACGATGCCGCCGCTCGAAAATTACTATGCCGAGAGTATCTTCCAGACCCTTAATGCGAGCGCTGACACTCGATTGTGACGTACCAATCACAATAGCCGCTTGGCGAAAATTCAACACCTCAGACACGATAATGACATAACGAAGAGAAATTAGTGGAATATTGCGTAGAGCATCAAGAGGTTCGTTTGGTGCTCTTTGCTGTATTTTTGCCCTACCCCACCTCATCAGCTAGTCTTTTCACGCAGTATGAACAAGTCTGCCAACCTGAACGATAGCGCGCTGAATGGCAGAACGCGTCTCGATCTTCGCGTACCAGCGTGCTACATTGGGGGCGTCGTCCAGGCTCACACCCGCGAATTCACGGCGCCAGAGCCAGCCGAAATGGGCGATATCAGCAATGGTGAATTCGTCACCAGCGGCGAACTGGCGTGTCGCCAATAGACCGTCAAGAATGGACACGATTCGCCTGGCTTCGCTAGAGAAGCGCTCGATCGCGATCGGCTGCGGTTCAGCGGCGAAGCGCTGGAAGAAGCCGGACTGGCCGAAGGCCGGACTCAGCCCCGACGCATGGAAAAAGAGTTGTTCGAATACACGTGCCCGGCCTTCACCAGACGCTGGCAGCAGACGGCCTGTCTTCTCCGCGAGATATACGAGGATTGCCGCTGATTCGGTCAGCACCAGCGGCTCGGTTCCGCCATCGGAATCGACCAGCACCGGCAGCTTCGCGTTCGGATTGATGGCGATGAAATCGGGGGCCTTCTGCTCGCCCTTCCGCACGTTGATGCCATGGAGGGTGTAGTCGAGACCGAGCTCTTCCAGAGCGATTGGCACCTTGATGCTGTTGGGCGTGGCGAAGGCATAGACGTCAAGCATGATCGTGTCCTTTCAAGGGTTGTCGCATCCGCAGGATCGGAGCGAGGAGCGCGACAATCGCCGGAGCCGGGCTTCCGGTGATCTGGAAGACGAGGAGGCCGTCTAGGATGGACGGCGCGGCCGTGGCACGCATCAGCCATGTCATCATCTTCGGTCTCCCCGTTCGCTTCGGCCTTTCCGAAGGCGCGAACAATAAATGCCCCTATTCTTCTGGACAGAGCAGATAGCCGTGAGCGATAACGTTCATTCCCAGGAGGAATGGGCATGGATCGGTATCAAGCAATGGCGACGTTCGTGCGGGTGGTGGAAACCGGCTCGTTTTCGGCCGCCGCACGTCACCTCAATGTAGGCCAGCCGGCGGTATCGAAGACGATTGCCCAATTGGAGAGTCGGCTTCAGGTCAGCCTGCTGATCCGCTCGACCCATGGCCTCACACCGACTGAAGCGGGCCAGCGTTTTTACGAACGTGCAAAGGCCGCGATCCAGGAAGCCGACGAAGCAGAACTCGCCGCCCGAGGTGCTGGCGCGGGGCTGTCGGGGTGTCTGCGGGTGTCTGCTGCAACCACGTTCGCGCGATTGCATGTCGTGCCGCTGCTTCCGCTCTTTCTTGAGCAGCACCCCGAACTTGAGATTGATGTCATCCTCGACGACCGGGTCATCGATCTGGTGACGGAGGGAGTGGATGTATCTCTCAGAATGGGTGCGCTGTCCGACTCCTCGGCGGTGGCCCGCAAACTTGCGACGGGTAACCGCTCGGTGCTGGCGACACCAGCTTATCTTGCCCGCGTCGGCGAGCCGCATAGTCCAGCGGAGATCGCCGACCATGATGTCGTAATCTACAGCCAGCTTGCCAATGTCTGGTCGTTCTCACGCGATGGGGCCGAGGCGTCAGTCTCAGTAAGGGGCCGTGTCAGGGTGAGCGCAGCGGAAGGGTTGCGCGCAGCGGTCCTGGCAAATATGGGATTGGCCATTGCCTCAGACTGGATGTTCGCGCCGGAACTGGCGACTGGCGCAGTTCGCAGGGTGCTGGTTGATTGGGCGCTGCCACCGCTCGATTTGTGGGCGGTATTTCCGGCGGGGCGTCTGGCAAGTGCCAAAGCGCGCCAGTTTGCAAGCTTTGTCGAGACAGTCATGGCGGCCGGCCACACCGAAGCAGCATGAATTTCGTGTGGGACGGAAACGATCGAACAGTGTTCATCCTGAACGTATGAAACAGTCGGAGACCGCGTTACTTCTGCGGTCCCCGATACTCTTTATTTGCTGAGAAAATCATCTATTGCACTGGCAATTTCGCTGACATGCGTCTCCAAAGCGAAATGCCCGGTATCCAGGAACCGGACAGACGCATCCGGAAGGTCGCGCTTATAGGCTTCGGCGCCGGGCGGCAGGAAGAACGGATCGTTTTTGCCCCAGATGGCCAGCAAGCGGGGCCGACTCTCGCGGAAATAGGCCTGGAAGTCCGGATAGAGCGCGACGTTGCTTGCGTAATCCCCGAACAGATCGAGCTGGATCTCGTCCGCCTCCGGCCGCTGGATATAGAAGGTGTCAAGCGCGCTGCCGTCGGGCGAAATAGCGGATATGTCGGGCACACCATGCTCGTACTGCCAACGGATCGATCCGGGGGTCAGGAGTTCGCGCAGCGCCTCACGATTTTCCGCGCTCGGATCACCCCAGTAGCGCTGGATCGGGTTCCATCCCGTGCTCAGACCCTCTTCATAGGCGTTCCCGTTCTGCGAAATGATCGCCGTCACCCGCTCCGGGTGCGCCATGGCAACGCGGAAACCCGTGGGCGCACCATAGTCGAAGACATAGAGCGCATAACGGTTCAGCCCGATCACCTCGGTAAAGCGTCCGATCACCTTCGCCAGCGCGTCGAAGGTGTACGCGAACGTCTCACGCGGCTTGATCTCGGAGAGGCCAAAGCCCGGAAGATCAGGCGCGACCAGGTGAAATCGGTCGGCCAGCAGCGGGATCAAGTCGCGAAACATATGGCTGGAGGACGGGAATCCATGCAGGAGTAGCAATGTCGGCCGCGAACGATCTCCCGCCTCCCGATAGAACAATTTGTAGCCGTCAACATCGACGGTCTGATAGCGAATCTTGGTCATGTCCGTAGTCCCTGGAAACGGAGGGCGACCCGCCGAACCTTTCGGAACGGCGGGTTCGACTCTTCAGCCCTGCTGCGCCATGCTGAGGGCGACAGCGGCGGCGCTGATGCCTTCGAGCGCCAGACCGTAGGCGCCCCCTTCCTCCACGACACGGCGCAGGCGCTGGGTTAGCGCCATGCGGGTGTAGCGGCCGGTGAGCGGAGGCAGGGCAGCGATGCCGTCGGCGATCTCATGGGCACGGGAGAGCAACCGGTTGGCGGGGACGATCTCATTAACCACGCCCCAGTCCTTCGCTGTCTCAGCGTCCAATACCTGCCGGGTGAGCAGGAAGTAACGACCACGGATAGAGCCGATAACTTCCGGCCAGAGGATGTGCATGCCGTCGCCTGGCACGATGCCGAATTCGAAATGCGGCTTGTCCTGGAAAACGGTCTCGGGCGTCGCAAGGATAATGTCGGTCAGCAGCGCATATTCGCTGTGCAACAGCACCGGGCCATTCAGCGCCGTGATCATCGGCACCTCAATGTCGAGGATGTTGGAGAGCACCTTGCGGCCCTCGCGCAGGATTTTGTCGTAGCCGTGCGGCGTGAAGAAATCGAAACCCTCCGGGTTGATGGCGTCCATGAAGGCGTCGCCCGAACCCGTCAGGATCACCACACGATTGTCACGATCCTCGCCAATAGCATGGAACAAATCGACGAACTGCTCATGGGTATGGCCGTTGAAGACGAGCTTCTGGCCATCCGTGTGAAGCGCGACTTCAAGGACACCATTGTCCTTACGGGTCAGGCGGGCGTTGGGGAAAGCGTTCTGGTAAGTGCCGAACTTTGTCATGATAGCTGATCCTTGCCTTGAGACCGATCGCTCTCGATCGGCGCAAGAAACAGCTAAGCCATTTCACAAAGTGATGGATGACGGCGCGAGGCGATAATGATTATTCTTTAGAGGAATGGATTTACTAAGCTCGTCGCCAACGAATGCGGAATTGTCTGCGTTATTGTGCTGTCAAGCTATCTCAGAAGGAGAGACCCCCATCCTGATCGGCATGTCGGGTAGAGCGATCGGAAAATGATGTTATGCGCCGCCAAGCAGCCGGAGACACAAGTCAGTAAATACTCGAACTTTCGCGGCACGATACCGGCGCGATGGATAGATTGCGAAGAGCGGAAATGTCTCATCCGCCCAGTCGGGAAATATGTCGATGAGCTGCCCGCTCTGAAGCAATTTTTCCGTTCCGAGCGCCATCACCTGCGCGATTCCAACACCGGCAAGACAGGCCCCAAGCATGGAATCCACGTCTGAAACCATGAGCCGTGCAGGCGGTTTGACCGGGACGATCTCGTCCGTCCGATGGAATTCCCAGTCGAAGGGTCGCCCTGTCACTGGGTTCTGATAGTCGATGCATTCATATTGCACCAGATTTCGCGGGTGCTCTGGCCTACCATTTGCCTCAATATACGCAGGTGAGGCGACCGTCAGGATACGTGTTTCCATCAGCTTGCGGGCGGTGAAACTGCCGGATGGGGGATCGCCGAAACGTAGCGCTATGTCGAACCCGTCGGCGACGAGGTCGCCGACATGATCCCGCATGATGAGTTCAAGCCTGAGTTCGCGATACTCAGCAAGAAAACCGGCTAACTCGTGCGCCAACACTAGGCGAGAAATGAAGGGATCGACGTTAACGCGAAGCCGCCCACGCACGCGGCGCGTGGAGCCAGCCAAGTCCTGGGCCGCTTCTTCGATACCGTCGAGGTGCGGTCCAACGCGCTCCCAGAACTGGCGTCCATCATCGCTAAGCCTGAGCGCACGCGTGGTGCGGTCGAGAAGTCGTACCCCGAGCCGTGCTTCCAGGCGCGCGATAGCACGGCCGACACCTGAGGGCGTCATGCGCAACGCCTCGGCAGCACGCGACATGGAACCGGCCTCCACCACGGCCATCAGTACCGTCAGACCTGACAAGAGACGTCCATCATATGTCATCTATTTTTGATTTTCGGTCCACAATGTTGTGACAGAATGACATTTTGAGCAAAATTATTGAGGGCATACAAGGTAGTTGTAACGAACCACAAAAGGATTTGAACATGGCGCAGCAGCAGACCGCCCTGATTGTGGGGGCCTCGCGGGGGCTTGGCCTTGCTTTGGTCGGAGAGTTCTTGGAGCGCGGCTGGCACGTCATCGCCACGCAGCGCGCCCCTTCTCGTGACCTCGACGCCTTGGCCACACGTTTTCCCGGAAGCCTGCGTGTCGAGTCAGTCGATATTACTCACGCCAACGAGGTTCGCGCCATGCGCGAGCGGCTGGGTGGAGATCAGCTTGACGTGCTTTTCATCAACGCTGGCATTGCGCGAGCTATCGAGGCAACGCCCGTCAGTGTCGGTGAAGCCGACTTCCTGGACATGATGCTGGTTAACAGCCTGTCACCTGTCCGTGCTGCGGAAATTCTGCGCGATCTGGTTCCGGAAGGTGGTACGATCGCGATCATGACCTCCGAGCTTGGAAGCATCGCTAATGCCGAGGATGGGTGGCAATGCTACTCCGCCAGCAAAGCCGCGCTCAACATGCTGATGAAGAAATATGCGAGCCGCTATGCAGCGGATGACCATGCGTTGCTGCTTCTGGCGCCTGGCTGGGTCCGCACGGCAATGGGCGGGAGCGACGCCTTACTCTCGATCGAGGAAAGCATTCCGCTCGTCGTCGATGTCGTGGAAGCGAACCGGGGCATGTCGGGGCTTCGTTATCTTGATCGATTCAATCGGACCATATCTTGGTGAACCCTGCTGGCTGAGTGCGCCTTCCCGGCAGCACCATACACACAAGCATCATTGGAGCATTATAATGGCGGCAGCGTTAGAGGTGTCCTTGGGGAGGCCAATCCCGTACACGACAGCGACCACCACTTATCACGTCGCCCAGGTCGGCGATGTCCGTATTTTTTACAGGGAAGCAGGAGCGAAAGACGCACCGACGGTTGTCCTTCTTCACGGCTATCCGTCGTCGTCCCGTATGTGGGAGCGTCTCATTCCGCTTCTTGCTGATCGATATCACCTCATCGCCCCGGATTATCCCGGATTTGGATTGAGCGAGGCGCCGACACCAGCCCGTTATCGTTATAGCTTCGATCATCTCGCCGAAACGACCGCCGCTCTGCTGAGCCAGCTTGGGCTTTCCCACTATACGCTGTTCATGCAAGATTACGGCGGGCCGATCGGTTTCCGTATCGCAGCTTCGGCACCGGAAAAGGTGCAGGCGATCATCGTGCAAAACGCCAACGCCTATGAGGAAGGGCTGGGGCCGAAATGGACCAACATCGCCAAATACTGGGCGGACCCGAAGGCGCATCCCGAACAGATCGACCTCTTTCTGGGCTATGAGGGGACAAAGGCCCGGCATCTCGGCAACAGCCCCAATCCCGAACGATACAATCCCGATGACTGGAACGACGAGTTCTCCATGCTGTCACGACCGGGGCAGCGGGAAATTCAGGCCGAACTGCTCTACGACTATCGGACCAACATCGCATCCTATCCGGCCTGGCAGGCGTGGCTTCGCGAACATCACCCGAGGATGTTGATCCTGTGGGGACGCTACGATCCGTCCTTCATCGTCGCCGGCGCGCAGGCATATCGACGCGACGTGCCAGACGCGGAATTGCATATCCTCAATGCCGGTCACTTCGCGCTGGATGAGAAAACGGAGGAAGTCGCAAGTCTCACACGCGACTTCCTGGCACGAGTAACTGGCTGAACGCGCGGCTGTGGTATCCATCAACACGAAAAACGTGGTGTCATCTGTGAAGAAGGCCACCTGTTCGGCTGCATCCCGCCGATCCGCACATCAAACATAGAAATCGATCAAGTCGCTTATGACCTATCGATCGTCGAGACTTTTGCGCATGCTGCCTGATATGTCTTTTAAGTTCATGTTGAAATATCGCCAAATCTATCAGATATGTTTTAAAGATCGAGCATGATGACAGGTTTCGGAGTAGAGTCTTAACTGATGGCCCTGATCGTTGGAGCTGTAGCCGAGCAATCCCTATGTATGACCGGCGGCTTCCAGAATTAAGCCACTTATGACCTCCGGGTGCGAGATCATCGACAGGTGGCTGGACTGAATCTCAATTGTCTTTGCGCCCATACGCTTTGCCATAAAGCGTTCCAAGTCGGGATCAATCGTGCGATCTTCCGTCGAAACAGCGTAGAAACTGGGCTTGGAGCGCCACGCGGCCTGTGTGGTCCTACCGGCAAGCAGTATCTTTTGAAAAGGCTGTTGGACCGCATATAGCTGCTTGGCGCGGGCTCTCGGCACATCCCCAGCAAAATCACGCAAGAACGCCTCTTCACTCAGCCATCCCTCGTCGCCGTCGAACACAATGCCCGTCGTTGCTGGCGGCGTGGGATACGTCTTGGCTAGTGCAGTATAGTCTTCGTTCGCATCCGGCGCGCGAGCAGCGACATATACGAGCGCTGAGACGTTAGGGTGCATGCCGACTTCCGTCACGATCATGCCCGAGAAGGAATGCCCCACAAACACCGTCGGCCCATCCTGACGATCAAGCACGCGAGACGCTGCGGCAATGGCCTCGGGAAGAGTCGTCAGCGGGTTCTGGACCGACGTGACGTTCAGGCCCTTCGCCTGCAACCGTCCGATAACATCGAGCCAGCAGGACCCATCCGCAAACAGGCCGTGCACGAGAACCACATTCTTGACCTTGACCGGTGCGGCGTCGGCGCGTTCAAGTGCCGTCGATGCAGCCAGCGCCATCATGCCAGCCGAAAAGGTGCGTCTATCGATCACCATCGTCCAACTCACTTTCGTTCGCTTCGTCCCCGACAGCATGAGCATCCGTGCAAGACGCCTTTCGGGTTACGTTGTCAGAATGCAGCCTTGCCGATCGATGCCCCGCCATCAACGTTGATCGTCTGGCCGGTAATGAAACTTGCCTCCTCCGACAGCAGGAAGGCGATGGCTGCGGCGATCTCCTCCGGCCTGCCAAAACGCCGCATGGGAACGCCGGCAAGATAACGCCTTTCGCCCTCACTACCCGCCGGGTTATTGGCGCGGAACAATTCGGTTTCCGTAGGGCCGGGTGAGACCGCGTTGACAGTGATGCCTGAGGTCGCGAGTTCGAGCGCCCAGCTCCGGCTGAAGCTGACGAGCGCGGCCTTGGCGGCGGCATAGGAGGTGCGCTCAACTGAGCCGAGTACGGTCAGGCTAGAGATGTTGACGACGCGCCCCCAGCCTCGCCCGATCATGCCGGGCAGCAGGGCCTGCACGGTCTGTAGCGCCGGATGCAGGTTGACCCGCATCACTTCTTCAAGCGCCGGCAGTTCGACGGTGCCGAGGCGTTGTGGACGGACAAGGCCGACATTATTCACCACGCCGTCGAAACTGAAGCGCGCTGTCAGATCAGTGAGAGCCGCATCGGTCGCCGTGGCATCAGCAAGGTCAACGGAGAACGAAGGTGCCGGGGAAGTCGGACGAGGGACGGCGCGCCAGCCCGACCACATGATAGCCCTCGTGGGTCAGCCGATGCGCCAGCGCCAAGCCGATACCCTTGCTGGCACCGGTAATGAGAAATGTTCGCGACATGAGATGTCTCCGTTAGAAATGACCTCAGCCGCGTGTGCGACCGGGTTTCTTTCCTCTCAGATAGAGGCGGAAGCCGCGCGACGCAGCGCCGGCAGCATGTCTTCCGGTTCGGGCCGACGCGTATAGTCGGGATTGACCTCGGCGTAGAGAATCGTGCCGTCCTGCGCGATAACAAAACGACCCGGCATCGGCAGCGTCCAGCTCAGATCGCCGTTGAAAGCTGGCAGGTCATTTTTCAGACTTTTATAAATATCCACCAGATAACCCGGCAGCGCAAAGCGCAGCCCAAACGCGGCCGCCACATCGTTGTGGGGGTCCGAAAGGATCGCAAAGTCGAGTTCATTCTGACGCACCGATTTGCGGCTGTTGGCCGCCGTCTGGGGCGAGATCGCGATGAGACTGGCACCCAACTTCTCGAACTCAGGCAGAGCGTCCTGGAGCGCCTGCAACTCCATATTGCAATAAGGGCACCAGACGCCACGATAAAAACTGACCACAAGCGGGCCTTTCGCAAGCAGGCTCGCCGAGGAAACCGAACCGCCATCGCCGTTTTGCAGCACAAAGACCGGCGCTTTGTCACCGGCCTTTAGCGCCCTGCCGGCAGCGCCACTGGCGATCAGTTCGGCGGTGGCACGATGCATTATCTCGATTACGCTGGATGGTACGTTGTACGGGGGCTTGCCTGCTTCGAAATCAGCTTTGAAGGCATCGAGTTTGGCTTGAAGGGTCACTATCTGTCTCCGTGGATCGCGTGGCAAGAAGACAGTGGCCTTAACTGGCACGACGGGGCAGTCCGATCGCAGGACTATCCATCATTCCGTGTGGGAATAGCAGTCTGCGCAACTCTGCGACCAGATGAGCGGCCTCGCTGACAGCGGACACGGAGAATTCCAACCATCGGGACATACTTGACCTAAAGCTGAAGAGGCGAGCAGAGACGAGGTATGATACCCGCGTAAACCTTGGCGAAAGTGGTCGTTACCATCACTTATGCGGCGCCTGCATTTAAAGTGCCTCACAACCCCAATCCCCTTTGCCTCCCCAATTGCCACGACACCGATCCACCCTGCACAACGCCCGTCACCTCCCGACCAAGGTGACGCTCGATCACCGGCCTCCACGGAACCAGCGTGAATTCATGGGATTTCTCGACAATGGCGAATTTCCCGCTCGATAGCTGGGCGGTGCCGGTGAACGTGCCACTGACCGTCTCGCCATCAGCAACCACCCGAAACGGCACGGATTTCGTTGCCGCCAGCTCTGCCCCAACACGGGCAACCTCCCGCTCCTGAAGCGTGGCGATCAGGTTACGCCGATAGCTGACATGCCCATCCGGTCGGCAGACAGCATCACCCTGCTCGATCAACCGCTCCCGCCGCTGCTCCATCGCCTCCCGCACCTGTTCCCCGAAGCCGGCGGGCACCAGATCGGACACAACACCTCCGACCAGCCGCCGGTCGAGCCAGGTCGCGCCATCCGCGCCGATCTGCCTATCAAGATCGAACGACGACAGAATGCGAACATTGGCCCGTCCGCCCCTCCCCGCATCATGGGCCGCAGCGCGGGTGGTGAAATCATCGGGTATGCGCCACTGATCGGCGTCGATCCTCTCGACGATACCGGCCCGGCGCAGGGCCTCCAGCCGCCGGACATGGGACGCGACGAAACTATCATAGTCGCCCCCCGGCACGCGCCCCTCGAACAGGGCCTGCTCCAGATGACGGCTCGGCCGATAAACGCCTCCCTCGGCCATACCGGCAATCGCGCGATCGGAAGGACGCCCGGCGCCATCAGGTGGGCCTATCTCGACGATGCTGCCGATCCGTGCTTCTGTGACACGGGCCGCGTCCATGCCCGCGACATGATGCGTGCGGCCATCGATCCCATCGACCACCAGCGTCAGTTCCTCGCCCAGTTCATCCGACAGATGCTTGTCGATGATGCGACCGACGATCTGCGTCCCCGGTGCTGCATCATGGATCGCAAAGCTCATCGGGTCGCGCTCGGCACCCTCCGCTTGGAGTGCCTTCTGCATCGTGCGGATGATGTCGCCGCGCTCGCCCATCTCGCGCAGCGTCGGCTCCAGTTGCTCGCTCAGTTCCCACACGCCCGGCGCATGTTCCATGGCAAGGCCCATATCGCCCAGCTTGCCAAGACGGCGCAGGCGGAGCGTCCGGTCCGCCTGGCCACGCGGACCGTCAGGCTCGTGGCGCACATCGAGAAACCGGTCCTCAGCCTCGGCGAGCATCGCCCGGTCGATACGGGTAAAACGATCCTGGTCGATCTCGGCGGCCAGCTTGCGGCGCTGCTCGATCTCGGTGACAGGCCCGAGTTCCAGCGTGACCAGTTCGCTCGCCCGTTCGCGGATGCCGTTGGCAAGATAGTCGCCATTCACGATCAGATCCTCGCCCAGGTCGTCACGGCCGTTGACGACGACATGCACATGCTGATGGCCGGTATTGTGGTGGTTGACCGCAACCCAATCGAGCTTCGTGCCGAGATCAGCTTCAACCTGCGCCATCAGGTCGCGGGTATAACCCGTCAGGTCGGCAAGACCCCCGGCATCCTCCGGCGAGACGATGAACCGGAACTGATGGCGGTCGTCGCGCCCACGATCGAGAAACGCATCACCATCGGCACGGTCTTCCGTCCCCGAATAGAGCCGTCCCCGCTCGCCATCGCGGGCGGTGCCGTCGCGCTGGATGTAGCGGAGATGAGCAGCGGCCTTGCCGTTTCGGCCTGCTCCACGGACGGAACGGGATTTGACGATGACGCGGCGGCTACCCGGTCGACGATGGCTCCAGCCATTCGAGAGGTTCCGGGCGCGCACGAACGTCGCCCCGCGTCCACGCCGCACACCACGTCCGGACGCGATGCTTCCCTCCCCCCTCGG
>Ga0157365_10000914_pt1 | contig 12414 bp, 14 predicted proteins | sample AttsexASBM3_FD_111478 | JGI IMG/M metagenome (GOLD analysis project Ga0157365, IMG submission 111478) | Fungus gardens microbial communities from leaf cutter ant in Ribeirão Preto, State of São Paulo, Brazil - Atta sexdens ASBM3 | ecosystem: Host-associated > Fungi > Mycelium > Unclassified ... | reverse complement strand
CTGGGACAGTATGTCGCCGGGATGGGTTTCTCCAGTGTCGGACTCGGGCTGGTTCATGGCATGGCCCATCCGCTGGGCGCCTTTTATGACGTGCCACACGGCATTGCTAACGCTATTCTGCTGCCGCAGGTAATGGCGTGGAATGCCGCCTGGACCGGCGAAAAGTATCGCGACATTGCGCGCGCAATGGGCGTGAAGCAGGTTGACACCCTCTCGCTGGAGCAGGCGCGGGAGGCCGCGGTTGATGCCGTTCGTCAGCTCTGTCGGGATGTGGGCATCCCGCGTTCCTTACGTGAAGTGGGTTTACAGCAGGCCGATATCCCGGCCCTGGCGCAGGCCGCGCTGGATGATGTCTGTACCGGTGGCAACCCGCGCACGCCCGATCTTGAGGCGGTGATGGCGCTCTACAGTCAGAGTTAACGCGCGCCAGCTTATCCGCCGCTGACGTCAGGCCCGCTCACGCCAGCGGGCTTTTTTATCGCGCTGGATCTGTCGCGATTCGCCAGGGCGGATAAAGCCAGTCAGCGCGGTGACGGCCGGGGTTTTCTCGATTTTTCTGATGCCCATTTCAGCCTGAAATCGCCCGCGAGTTTTCTGCAGGTTCCGGTGCATGCGCCACCTGACCGGATGATTTCTTTAGATGCTAAACCCTGAGTCACTTGATCTGGATCACAAAAATCCGCATCATGCGCAGCGAAAACCTTTACGATGCTGCGGAGATATTGATGACACTGTACCAGGGTATGCTGATTTTTTATGCCGTTGTTGCACTGTTCGCTACGCTGATCACCTTCTTTATCGCCAAAGATAAGCTCAGCATTAAACTGCTCAGCGCCTTTCTGGTGGGTGCCACCTGGCCGATGAGTTTTCCCGTTGCGCTGATGTTCGCGCTGTTTTAATTGACATTTTCGCCTTACCGACCACACTCAGATTAGACGTCACTGACCCGCTCTGCGCCGATCGCTGATGTCGGCTTGCTCATCACTCATATAAGGAGCGGTTATGCGCGTAATCAGTGTGGCGATTCTGATTTCCCTTCTCAGTGCCTGCAGCGGACCCTGGGGCGCCGAAAAACCGGTCCCGGCGGCAGAAACCCGTCAGCAGACCTGCCAGCCTGGCACCAATCCCAGCCAGAATGACTGCGGTCACTTTCCCGAACCGGAATTTCACTGACACACCCGCACAGTGTGTTACGGGATCGCATTTGCGCTATTTCATCGCATAACAAGGCTTTACACGCCGATGGCCGGTCAGTAAAGTAGCGCCCAGACATCATTTCTGATGCGTAAGCGTTAACGTCAACCAACGCCCCCGCAGCGCTGCTGCCTGTGATGATCCCTGCCATGAAGCCTCTGCAACTTAGTGTTAAACCTCATGCTGCGCTCTCCGGCGCCTCATTTTTTTTATTTGTGCTGCTGCTGACCGCGGCCAACCTTCGCGCACCGGTGACTGTGGTCGGCCCGGTTCTGCAGGATATCCGTCAGACCTTTGGACTGAGTGCCGGTGAAGCGGGTCTGTTCAACTTTATTCCCCTGATCCTCTTTGCCCTGCTTGCGCCACCAGCCGCCTGGCTCGGCAATCGCATCGGACTCGAACGCAGCCTGTGGGGCGCACTCTGCTTGATGACCGCGGGTTCCCTGTTGCGCTGGCTGCCTGTGGAGGCGGCGTTATGGGGCGGAACCCTGTTGCTCAGCGCCGGGATTGCTGCCGCCAACGTCCTGTTGCCCCCGCTGATTAAACGCGATTTCACCGCCCATACTGCCCGCTATATCGGGCTTTACGCCGCCACCATGTCGATTACGGCCAGCCTGGCCTCCGGGATTGCCGTTCCGCTGAGCCAGCTTTCCTCCGCAGGCTGGCGACTGTCGCTGGTGGTCTGGGCGATCCCAGGGCTGATTGCGCTGCTGGCCTGGCTGCCACTGCTACGCCAGCGTCCGTTAAAGCAGGCATCCGGCGAGACGACAGTTCTCCATCGCCATCCGTGGCGCTCGGCAGGCGGCTGGCAGATTGCCCTGTTTATGGCGCTGCAGTCGCTGGCGTTTTATACCCTGATCGACTGGTTTACGCTGTTCGCCCAGGACCAGGGTTTCAGTCAGGCCACGGCGGGCTGGCTGCTGTTCTGGTATCAGGCCATCGCGATTGTCGCCAATCTTGGCTGCATGATGGCGCTGAAGCGGGTAAAGGATGCCCGCCTCACCGCCTTCATCGCCTCGTCGGCTATCTTTCTCGGCATGCTGGGGCTACTGCTTAACCCGCTGTGGGCGGCGATCTGGCTGACCCTGGCCGGTCTGGGCGCAGGCGCCTCACTGGTGCTCTCCCTCTCCCTCTTTAATCTGCGGGCCAGCAATCATCGTCAGGCTTCACAGCTCTCCGGTATGGCCCAGTGCGTCGGCTATGCGCTGGCCGCGCTCGGTCCGTTGTTGTTTGGCGTGCTCCATGAGCAGAGCGGAAACTGGACGATCCCCTTCAGCGTACTGGTGCTACTGAGCCTGCTTCAGATGCTGCTGGCCCCCCTGGCCGCACAGTCAAAACCCATCAGCTGAACGTGCGGCCATGCCGCCATCAGACCTTAACAATATGATCTGCCGGACGCCGATGCACAGCATCAGCGTCCGGCGGGAAGCGACAGGAGAAGCGAGTGTGTCTGAACTGAATAATGCGCTGTTGCAGGCGATCCTGGATGAGGTGCGTCCGCTGGTTCATCAGGGAAAAGTGGCGGACTATATCCCCGCGCTGGCCGATGTGGCCGCAGACCGGCTGGCTATCGCTGTCTGCCTGCCTGACGGCACCCTCTTTCAGGCGGGCGATGCCCAAACGCGCTTTTCGATTCAGTCCATCTCTAAAGCGCTGTCGCTGACCGTGGCGCTGACCCGCTATGACGATAGCGAAATCTGGCAGCGGGTCGGAAAAGAGCCGTCGGGTCAGCCTTTTAATTCGCTGGTGCAGCTCGAACTGGAACAGGGTAAACCGCGTAATCCCTTTATTAATGCGGGTGCCCTGGTGATCTGCGACCTGCTGGAAACCCGGCTGACCGCGCCGCGTCAGCGTATGCTGGAGATTGTCCGGCAGCTGAGTCAGCAGCCGGACATCAACTATGACCGCCACGTTGCCCGCTCCGAGTTTGAACACTCGGCCCGCAACGCGGCGATTGCCTGGCTGATGAAGTCGTTCGGGAATTTCGATAACGACGTGACCAGCGTGATGCAGACCTATTTTCACTACTGCTCACTGTCAATGAGCTGCGTTGAACTGGCACGCACGTTTATCTATCTGGCGAATCAGGGCCGGACGCTGGATGGCAGCCAGATGATTACCGCGCGTCAGGCGCGCCAGATTAACGCGCTGATGATCACCAGCGGGATGTACGATGGCGCAGGCGAATTTGCCTGGCGGGTCGGTATGCCGGCAAAGTCAGGGGTAGGTGGCGGGATCATTGCCATTATCCCCGGAGAGATGAGCATCGCCGTCTGGTCACCCGGACTCGATGGCGCGGGCAATTCCCTGGCGGGCACGGCGGTGCTGGAGTTACTGACGGAAAAGCTGGGCCGCTCTATTTTCTGACCCTGGGTCCCGACGAAGTAGAGTAGTCATCTGTGCAAGGCGGTTTGATGATGAACAGGCACGACGACTCCGGACGCCGGGGAGTGGGATCATAGTCTGCATAACAGACTGAGAGCATGTCTCAGTCTGTTTGAAGGATATCCGCCAGTTCCGCTTCGCTCAGCCCGGTCATGTGCAGAATGGTATGGCGGTCCATACCGCTTTGCAGCATCGCGCGGGCGATCTTAAATGTTGCTGCACGTTCACCTTTTACCATACCGAGCCGGATACCCTGCTCAATGCCGATTTGTTCCAGCTGTTGTGCAATCGTCATAAGTGAATCCCCATGCTGCGGTGCTGCATAATTTCGTCATCAGGTATAACTGTGACGTCAACCAATGGGAAAGCCTGATGATAAAGCCTGCCCGCCAGTACCGGATCGTCAAACTCATCCAGCCACCGGTTAGAATAGGGATAGGGGCTGCGTTTACCGGTATAAAACAGCACCGGTATCACCAGCGGTAACCGCTTATGTCCATTCTCCAGATGGCGCTGCATCGCTGCAACGGCATAACGAAGTAACCGAAACGCCATGTGTTTGTCTGGTGCAGACTGATGCTCAATCACAACATGGACAAATCCCTCACCTGAAGTCGTTTTCAGACTGTAAAGCACGTCGCTGAAATATTGCCTGAGATCCTTTTCCACAAACGACCCCGATTCGAGCTTCAGCGTGTCGGGATTACAGATCTCCCGCAGGTCTGGCGGCAGGTGCAGCGCCATAAAATCTCTGGCAATTTCAGGCTGCGTCAGAAACTGCCGGAATGTTGCATCATGAGGCGCAGGCGTGCCGTGCTTCTTTTTCATCGTGCCATCCTGGCTCTGTTCCTGATCCCCTTAACCTGATCCACCTGCTCTTTGTTTCGCGGTAATGAATCAGGCTATGACTGGAATATCACTCCAGACAAGGCAGGTAAAACAACACGCTTTAAATTTACGAGGTGGCCCGCTTTTCAGTGCAGAAAGCGTCATGCGCTGCCCATGCCGAAACTGCCGAAGATGCCCCCACTCAGACCGGGTTCAGCTCACCACGTTAATCGGCTCGCCCTGAAGAGAAGCGGCGATATTTTTCATCACGCCCTTCACCAGATTCTCTGCGCCGCTGCGGCTTGCCCAGGCAATGTGCGGCGTCAGCAGCAGACCCGGCAGATCCGCCAGCAGCGGATTATCGGGAGCAGGCGGTTCACTACTCAGCACATCCAGCGCCGCACCGCCGATAACGCGCTGCGCCAGGGCAGCCGCCAGATCGGCTTCATTGATTAATCCGCCACGCGCGGTGTTGATCAGCAGCGCCTGCGGTTTCATCTTAGCCAGCGCCTCACGGTCAATCATCTGTCGGGTCTGATCGCTTAACGGACAGTGCAGTGAAATCACATCGCTGGTGGCCAGCATCTGCTCAAAGCTGACATAGCCGTCACGCACAGTCTGACTCCCTTTGCGCTCGGCGAACTGGACCTGCATCCCCAGCGCCTGCGCCAGCCTTCCTACCGCCTGACCGATTTCGCCCCGGCCCGCGATACCCAGCATGGCCCCGCCGATATCCTGAATCGGCCGACGATGCAGACAGAAGTGTTGCGCCTGCGGCCAGTCCCGGCGGGTGGTGCTGGCATAGTCAAATAACTGCCGGCGCAGCGCGAAAAGGGCTGCAATTACCGCCTCGGAGACGCTCTGCGTGGAGTAGCCGGGCACATTGCTGACGGTGATCCCGCGATCGCGACAGGCGTCGAGATCGATACAGTCATAGCCGGTTGCGGCAACACAGATAAAGCGCAGTTCCGGCAGTTGCCCGAGTGTGGCGGCGCGTAACGGAACTTTATTGGTGATCGCGATAGTCGCCCCCTGCAGGGCAGACACGATCTCATTAACCGGCGTGTGTGTGCGGATCTCCCACTCACCCTGTAGCTGTTCGATCGGCAGTGAGATCGGCAGCGTATCGCCATCCAGCATAACTATTTTCATTATCTGTCCTTAATTGCTCAGAGAGTCATCCACAGGCTCAGCCGTGATGTTACCTGTATGTGTTCAGCGGGTAACAACTAAGTTAAATGAAGCTGAAATTAAAGTGAATATGTTCAAAGAGTGCGAATTTCTTTGCTTCAGCAGCCACTTTATTTAACCCTTTTATTCCCTTCGCGTTACACTGCCGCCCGGAAATTTGTCCCATTGTGCCTGTGTAAATGATGCCGAAATGCTTATTCAGACAACGACTCACAGCCGGTATTGCGATACTGGCCGTGCTGCTGTTGTTTGTTGCACCGATGGTCTCTAAAAACCTTGCGGCAGATCATGCCAGGATGCCGCACGTCAGCATGAGCGCAGAGATGCCGATGATGCATCATCACGGCGAGATGTCCATGATGGACCCTGTGATGATGTCCGATGCAGGCTTTGCCTGCGGATACTGTGATTTACTGGTGCATGTGCCCCTGATGCTCTGGAACTTTGTCCCGTTCATCTGGTGGATGTGCCTCATCAGTCGCGCCCCGCCGCCCCGTGCGGTCACGCCGCTCCGGCGGCGGCGAACGCTGCGCCTTCATCGCCCCCGGGCACCGCCCTGTTACGCATCACACTGACGCCATAACATTTCGATTGCGTGACAACGTCACCCGATCGCCCCTGTCTTTTGAAAAGTGTGGAATGCTATGTCCTCTTATCAGGAAACATCCCCTGCACCACGCGGCACGCTGTTTAATCTGCTACGCCGCCTGCATTTTTATATTGGTCTGTTTATTGCGCCGTTCATTTTCATCGCGGCCCTCACCGGAACGCTCTACGTTCTGACTCCGCAACTGGAACAGGCGATCTATCACGATGCCCTGACGACCCGTGCGCAGGGCGAGCCGCAGCCGCTCTCCGCGCAGGTTGCCGCTGCACGTGCCTGGGCAGGCCAGTCAGCGCACATCTACGCCGTGCGTCCCGCGCCGGGTCCCGGGGATACGACGCGGGTGCAGTTCACTGCCGCTGATGCGGGTCCCTCTGAGTCACGCTCGGTGTTTATCGATCCCTATACCCTGCAGGTCAGGGGAGATATGACCGTATATGGCACCAGCGGCGTGCTGCCGCTGCGCATGTGGCTGGATCAGCTGCATCGTGGCTTGTTACTGGGCGATTTCGGCCGTAACTACAGTGAACTGGCCGCGTCCTGGCTCTGGGTCGCCGCGCTGGGCGGGCTCATCCTGTGGTCCGGTACCCGCCCTCCCCGTACCCGAAAGAACGTCCGCAGCGGGTTTGCCGCCGTGCGTCACTGGCACGTCACGCTGGGACTGCTGCTGGCCCTGGGCCTGATCTTCTTTTCGGTGACCGGGCTGACCTGGTCGCAGTGGGCGGGCAGCAACATTGAAAAGATGCGCAGCGACCTGAACTGGAAAACGCCGCAGGTGAAAACCGCGCTGAACGGTGACGCCCCGGCTGAATCTGCCGATCCCCACGCAGAGCATCGCGGCGCAATGGAAGGGATGACCATGTCGGGCATGACGATGCCCGCTAAGACTCCCGCGCGGGTCATTCCTAATCAGCCGGATGCCCGCTGGGATCAGGCCCTGTCTGCCGCCCGTCAGGCAGGACTGAAGGCGGCAAAACTCGAACTGCGCCAGCCCAAAAACGCCGGACAGGCATGGACGGTTTCGGAGATTGACCGCAGCTGGCCAAGTCAGGTGGATGCCGTTTCACTCAATCCGGCCGACTTCACCGTGGTCGACAAAGTGGCGTTCGCCAGCTTCCCGCTGGTGGCAAAACTGACCCGCTGGGGCGTCGATGCGCACATGGGTGTGCTGTTCGGCCTGCCTAATCAGCTGATTCTGGCCCTCTTTGGCTTCGGACTCTGCACGATGATTGTGCTGGGCTACCGCATGTGGTGGATTCGTCGTCCGGCGGTTCCGCAGCTTAACCCTTCACAGACGCTGTTAACCGCCTGGCTGGCGCTGCCACGCTATGCGCAGGGCACCAGCCTGATTGTGATGCTGGCGCTCGGTTATGCCCTGCCGGTCATGGGCATCAGCCTGCTGCTGTTTCTGCTGCTGGATATTCAGCGCTGGCGCAGCGCCCGGCGTCGCAGCCAGGCCCGCACCGAGATTGCACCCGACAAGCAGTCGCCGCTGGCGATCGTGCAGTCCCGCTTCGCCGTGAAGCGCAAAGAGATGCGCTATTTTCTGCGCAGCGTGACGGTTCTGGCGCTGATTGTGATTTCGGTGATGGCGAATGCGATGATAGGCGGCGTGATTGATCAGTATCAGATCCCCTTCAGCCACTGGTCGCTGACGATGTATATCACGCAGGCGATGATGATTCTGCTCTACTCGACAGTCTTTACCGGACTGCTGTCGATTCCACTCTGGTATTTCTTCCTGGGTGAAAGCGATGAGCAGGGCAAATAGGCTGTCGCCTCCGCTGGCAGTCTGTCCTTCAACATAACTGACGAAGCCGGGCAAATTTCCCGGCTTTTCATTCTCTCACTAAAGGCTATGATCGTTGTCACTGACCCTTCTGTTTAAAGGCAAATCATGAACATCCTGCGTGCTAATCCTGAACAGCTGTTTGAGTACGGCCCCTTTACCGTCCGCCGTCAGCGACCTGGCGAGGCGCTGAGCCCGCTGGTCAGCGTTGACCTGATGTCGCTGAAGCTGGATGCCCGGATCCCGATGCAGCAGCACTGGAATGAAGAGGTTTTTACCTATCTGTGGCGGGGATCGATGCAGCATCAGGACAGTAACGGCGAGCGGACCCAGCTCTCCGCTAAGCGGGTGATGGTGGTCAATGCGGGTGACGGCGTTCAGTACGAAGAGTCGGTGCCGCTGTTTGAAGCGGAACTGTTACAGGCGGTTATCCGTCCCGCCCAGCCCGGGGGTGAAGCGATGACCCAGGTGCTGGAGCGCGATCAGGGCATTATGAGTAATGGCTGGACCGAACTGGCCGGGCCGGAGGAGTCAGACGCCCCACTGGAACTGCGTCAGGCAGCCTATATCTATGACACCCTGCTGGAGCGCAACCACACGCTGGACGTGCCCGCTCTGCCGGGCTTTGTGGCTTATCTCGTCGTGCTGGAAGGCAGCATTCGTATCGGCGAGGCGCGACTGGGTCGGGGTGATGCGGTCAGCGGGCTGGCGGCCGGGAGTGAAATCACGGGTGATCGGGATGCCAATCTGGTCTGCTTCCTGATCAAGCCCGATCACGCTGCATAAAAAACGCGCTGCCTTTCCCGGTGAGGTCTCAGGCAGCGCCACGCTTCATTAAAAAACGCCGCGCGGGACGATTTCCGCGCGGCAATGTTTGTCCTTACTCCCGGTTACGGGGCTGCTTCGCCTGAACCCGTTTATAAACGTGGTCAAACTGACGCACATCGTCGAGTAACCAGTGGCGCTGCGTCAGCGGCGCATCATCCAGTGCCTGCGGCAGCGGCACCCCATCCAGTGAACCCCGACAGCAAAAGGCGCGCGCCAGGGTCGGCGTGGCAATACCAATGTAACGGGCAAATTCGGGCAACGTCATCAGTGCAGCACTCATCTTCCACCTCCGGCAATTAACTTTCCTCTGCATTCTCAGGCTAATTCTTTACTGCTTTTATTGATCTGAAACATGGATGTGGTACTAATCTTCTGCCTGCTGATGAGAAAGCTCGCCTCGCCCACCGCAAACCGAGAAAGAAGTGAGGAACCTGTGCGCCATTATGGATTGATGATAGCCCTGCTGTTTTCCGGCGTTGCGTCCGCCCACACCCTGACACCCGGCCAGCCGGTTCCGCCGGTCTTTGTGGCCGATAAAGGTGAAATGGTCCTGAATCAGGGCGATATCGGCTACCAGCGCTGGAACAGTCAGGCGCTGACCGGCAAAGTGCGGCTGGTGATCCATGTCGCCGGGCGTCTTTCAGCCAAAGAGCAGAGTGCTGCCCTGATTGAGGCCGTTCAGCAGGCCAGTCTGCCGCGCGATCGCTTTCAGACCACCACCATCGTGAATACCGACGACGCCCTGCCCGGCAGCGCCATTTTTGTGGTGCGCAGCATCGCCTCCAGCAAAAAAGCCGCTCCCTGGCAGCAATTCATCATCGACAGCAGCGGCGTGACGGCGCATAGCTGGCATCTTCAGCCAGAAAGCGCAGCCGTCGTGGTCGTTGATCAGCAAGGTATTGTGCGCTTCGCTAAAGATGGCGCATTATCTGCTGACAACGTCGCCAGCGTGATGAAACAGCTACGGGCATTGCTGGGCTGATAACCGCTTAGTTTTCACCCGGCTGACGCCGCAAATCGCGGAATGCTCCTGAATTTCCCGACATTTTTTATTACCGTAAGCTACGCTTAGTTGTAATGGATTTACCCGCCGTTCTTTGAAAACCTGCCCACTATGCCGGGGCAGCCGGGGACGATGATTGAAGATGGCATCGAATCATTTCGACCTGCTGTGACTTCCTCTGTAGATAAGGACAGCCCTGATGACGGTCTGCGCAGAAAAACACGTCAATGTCATACACAGCGATGCAGCGATTCTGTTGAACGATATTGAGCAACGGCTCGATCAGCTTTTACCGGTCGACAGTGAACGTGACCTGGTCGGCGCGGCAATGCGCGACGGCGCGCTGGCGCCGGGAAAACGTATTCGTCCGCTGCTGCTGCTGCTGACCGCGCGCGATCTGGGGTGCAATGCCAGCGCAGCCGGTCTGCTTGATCTCGCCTGCGCGGTTGAGATGGTGCACGCCGCTTCGCTGATCCTGGACGATATGCCCTGCATGGATGATGCGCAGCTGCGGCGCGGACGCCCCACCATCCACTGTCAGTATGGTGAGCATGTCGCCATCCTCGCTGCCGTGGCCCTGCTGAGTAAGGCCTTTGGTCTGGTCGCCGTGGCAGAGGGCTTAACCGCCAGCGCCAGAACGGACGCGGTTGCAGAGCTGTCTCAGGCGGTTGGGATGCAGGGGCTGGTACAGGGGCAGTTCAAGGATCTCTCGGAGGGAGATAAACCCCGCAGCGCCGACGCTATTCTGATGACCAATCACTTCAAAACCAGCACTCTGTTCTGCGCCTCCATGCAGATGGCCTCTATCGTCGCGGAAGCCCCCAAAGAAGCCCGCGAACAGCTGCACCGCTTTTCGCTGAATCTCGGTCAGGCGTTTCAGCTGCTGGACGATCTCACTGACGGTATGAGTGACACCGGTAAAGATGCCCATCAGGATGAGGGAAAATCGACGCTGGTGAATCTTCTCGGCGCAAAAGCGGTGGAATCGCAACTGCGCGACCATCTGCGCTGCGCCGGAGAGCACCTGTTGTCCGCCTGCCGCGACGGTTACGCCACCCATCATTTTGTTCAGGCCTGGTTTGAGAAAAAACTCGCTGCCGTCAGTTAAGGATGCTGCATGAGCCACTTTGCGGTTATTGCACCGCCCTTCTATAGCCATGTGCAGGCGCTTCAGCATCTCAGCCAGGCCCTGATAGCACGCGGACACCGTATCACCTTTATTCAGCAGACGGACGTCAGCGCACTGCTCACCGACCGCCGCATCGGCTTTTTTCCGCTGGGCTTAACCTCGCATCCTGCCGGAAGTCTGGCTCATACCCTGCAGCTGGCTGCACACCCCCTTGGCCCGTCGATGCTGAAACTGATCAGTGAGATGGCGCGCAGCAGCGATATGCTCTGTCGCGAACTGCCGGTGGTGCTGAATACGCTGGCAGTGGATGGCGTGATTGTCGATCAGATGGAGCCGGCCGGCGCGCTGGCCGCTGAAGCACTCGATCTGCCTTATGTTTCGGTGGCCTGTGCCCTGCCGCTTAACCGTGAAGCGGATTTCCCGCTGGCAGTGATGCCGTTTGATTATGGCACCAGCGACCAGGCGCGCGAACGTTATCGTGCCAGTGAAAAAATCTACGACTGGCTGATGCGCCGCCACGACAGGGTAATCGCACGTAACGCCCATGCAATGGGGCTGTCACCGCGGGAAAAGCTGCACCACTGTTTTTCTCCGCTGGCACAGATCAGCCAGCTGATCCCGGCGCTGGATTTTCCCCGTCAGGCGCTGCCCGACCATTTTCATGCTGTTGGTCCGCTGCGCGCCCCGGACGCGCCCCAGGCCACACAGCCGCGCTATTTTCCGCATGGCAACAGGCCGCGCATTTTTGCTTCCCTCGGCACCCTGCAGGGACACCGTTACGGCCTGTTTAAAACGATCGTCCGCGCCTGTCAGGAGATCGACGCGCAGTTACTGCTGGCCCACTGTGGCCGCCTGTCGCCGTTTCAGGCGGAGAAACTGGCGCAGGCCAGCCATGTTCAGGTTGTCGATTTTGCTGACCAGGCCGCCGCGCTGGCCCAGGCCGACCTGGCCATTACCCACGGCGGCATGAACACGGTGCTGGATGCGATTAACCATCTGACGCCTCTGCTGACAATCCCGCTGGCCTTTGATCAGCCGGGCGTGGCAGCCAGGGTGGTCTGGCACGGTATCGGCCGCCGCGCCTCACGTTTTACCACCAGTCACGCCATGGCCCGCCAGCTGCAGACCTTACTGACGGATACGCACTATGCTGAGCAGATGAAGCCCCTGCGCGCCGCGCTTCGTCAGGCGGGTGGCGCCTCGCTGGCAGCGGATATCGTCGAGCAGGCGATGCTGACCCGCCAGCCCGTGCTGAACGGGAGTGCCTATGCCACGGTATGATCTGATCCTGGTGGGCGCGGGGCTGGCCAACGGGCTGATTGCGCTGCGCCTCCGCCAGCAGCGGCCGTCGCTGCGCATACTGCTGATTGACGCGGAGAGTCAGCCTGGCGCTCATCACACCTGGTCCTTTCATGCAGACGACCTGACTGAAGCGCAGCACCGCTGGATCGCCCCGCTGGTGG
>Ga0157365_10000913_pt1 | contig 12416 bp, 12 predicted proteins | sample AttsexASBM3_FD_111478 | JGI IMG/M metagenome (GOLD analysis project Ga0157365, IMG submission 111478) | Fungus gardens microbial communities from leaf cutter ant in Ribeirão Preto, State of São Paulo, Brazil - Atta sexdens ASBM3 | ecosystem: Host-associated > Fungi > Mycelium > Unclassified ... | reverse complement strand
GAGCGCGGCCTCACGGAACCGGCAGGGAGGTTCAAGAAGAACGAGGGGAATCTCAGACTGATCCAGAACGCCCGGATCTCCGATCCAGACCATTCTGTCATGTCCAACAATGCGCCAGGAAGAGTTGGGCCGGTCTCCATGTTGGCCGAGGCACAGCACGATATCCAGCCGGGAGCGATCAAACATTTCCAGTAATTCTGCTGATCCACCAACGCGGACGGTCAGCCTGCAACGGGGATGTTCAAGCCGGAAGCGCGCGAGAACATCCGGAAGAATGGTGTCAGCAAAGTCCTGCACCATACCAATCGTGATTGGTTCCGGCTCTGAAACATCTCCGAGTTTGTGCATGATTCGGTCGTTGAGGGCGAGGAGTTGCCTTGCATAGGCCACAAGTTCTTCGCCCGCAGGCGTTAGGACCAATTTTCGCCCATCTCGGCGGAACAGTTTTTGTTGGAGGACGTCTTCCAGACGTTTCATCTGCAAGCTCAGGGCAGACTGGGTCAGGAAGATTGTCTCGGTTGCCTGTGCCATGGAACCAGCTTCCACGATGGCAACGAAAGACCGCAGAAGCTCGGTTGGAACATTGCGTGCCATGCGCTGGGGAAGGGACGTGTTGGACATAGCAGCGCTCCGTAGCTGGAGGCATGGTTGTAATCAACCATGCAAAAGTGTTGTATTTGCGTTTCTTGCTTGAATTATGACGTAAGAAAATGAGTATATTGTCAATACAACAATTTACTATAGTCTTTTTAGGGGGCGGCCATGCCTGTGGAATTTATCGGGTTCGTGAACAGCCAGAACCATTCCGAGATTATTTCCCCTACCGGGCCAGTCATTGATCTTGTCCATATCGAAACAGCCGCAAAAATTCATGAAAATGGCGGTTTTGATAGGGTGTTGATCGCATTCCATTCCAATTCACCCGAAAGCATTCTGGTGGCTCAGCATGTTGCCGCGACGACGCGAAAGCTGGGTTTGATGGTGGCGCATAGACCCGGCTTCACAGCGCCGACTCTGGCGGCGCGCCAATTTGCAACACTGGATCAGATCAGTCGTGGGCGGGCGGCTGTGCATATCATTACAGGTGGGAATGATACGGAGCTCCAAACTGACGGGGATCACACTGCCAAGGCGGAGCGTTATGCCAGAACCCGTGAATATCTTGAGATTGTGCGTCGGGAATGGAGCAGTCGGGAGCCGTTTGATTATCAGGGCAGGTTTTACACTGTGCACGGTGCCCAGTCCCGCGTGCTTCCCTATCAGGGAGACGCTATTCCGGTTTATTTCGGAGGGTCTTCGGATGAAGCCATTGCCGTCGCCGGGGAGCAGGCTGATGTTTATGCTTTGTGGGGAGAAACCTACGATCAGGTTCGTGAAACGGTTTCCCGTGTTCGGGCCTCGGCGGAGAAGGCAGGGCGCAGTAACCTGAGGTTTTCGCTCTCTCTCCGTCCCATATTGGCTGAAACTGAAGAGGCGGCCTGGGCCAAAGCGGAGGCTATTCTCGAGAAGGCAAAGAGCCTTCAGGAAAAGACGGGATATACCCGTTCTGCCATTATCCCGAATGAGGGGTCCCGCCGTCTGCTGGCTGCGGCCGAGCAAGGTTCAAGGTTAGACAAACGCCTTTGGACGGGAATTGCCGCTTTGACAGGCGCCAAGGGCAATTCCACTTCGCTGGTGGGAACGCCCGATCAGGTGGCCGAAGCCCTCCTGGATTACTATCGTCTGGGAATTTCGACCTTTCTGATTCGTGGGTTTGATCCGTTGGTGGATGCCTATGATTATGGGCGGGACCTGTTGCCGCGTGTTCGCGAACTGGTTGCAAAAGAAGACCAGCTCTCTGGCCAGAAGGTTGCTTGAGATATGGCAAGCGCCTCAACAGTCTTGACGGTCATTAACCAGATTGGGCCGGAAATTGGCCATATCCTTTCTGGATTAGGTGAGCGTATCCAGGTGGTGGATCAGAGCAGGGATGTTTCCGAGCCGTGGAATACGGGCGAGGCGGATATTCTGCTGACAGGTCCGTCTGTGGCATGGCGGAATGCTCCCGAGGCCCCGCCCGCTGACTGGAATCCCTCGCTTCGCTGGGTGCAGATTGCGTCGGCTGGCGTGGATGGTTTTCCAGAATGGCTGCTTCAGGGGCGCGAAATTACGACGGGTCGCGGCAATGCGGCCAGACCAATTGCTGAGTACGTCCTTCTTGCTCTTTTGGCTCAGACCAAGAGATTTGAAACGTTCAAGCCTTCCTCTCCCGACGATTGGGTCCAGCAGGCTTCTGCCGTCAAGCATGACGCACCATTGGGGTCGCTGGCGGGGCAAGCGCTTGGTCTCGCCGGATATGGGGCCATTGGGCAGGAAATTGCCCGGTTGGCTCAGAGTTTTGGCATGACTGTTCTCGTCTGGCGCAGAAGTGCCTGGGCGGAGGGGGAGGCCGTGCGAGAAAGGGTGCAGCCGGTTTCTGATCTTGGAACCCTGTTTGAACGCTCCGATCATCTGGTGCTGGCTCTGCCGCTGACATCAGAAACGAACAGGATCGTGGGCGCGGATGTTCTGGCGCGGGCAAAGCCCGGATTGCATCTCGTCAATGTGGCGCGTGGAAAGCTGATAGATGAAACAGCCCTTCTGGGTAGTCTCGACCACGGACGTATCGCAGCAGCGACGCTGGATGTTACAGCGCCAGAGCCTCCTTCTGCTGGGCACCCCTTTTATACTCACCCCAGAATTCGGTTGACGCCGCATATTTCCTGGTCCGGGCCAGATGTTCTGGCCAGTCTGGGGCAGCGTATCACCCGAAATTTTGAAAATTTTCTTCACGGACGGCCGCTGGAAGCCCGGTTGGATCTGAGTCGTGGATACTGATTTCTCAAGGAAAAACCCATGAGTGCGACACAGCATAACATCTCGTCCCTGCAGGAAGTTCGTGCACGGACACACCGCCTTCAGCCTCGCCAACCCGCAGCGACGTTTGAGGAAGAGCGGTTACACCGCAAGCAGCGGCTTGCCGCGACGTTTCGGCTCTTTGGACGCTATGGTTTCGATCAGGGACTTGCCGGTCATGTAACGGCTCGTGATCCTGAGTTCCCGGACCGCTACTGGATCAATCCGCTTGCTGTGCATTTCTCGCAGATCAAGGTTTCTGATCTTCAACTTGTGGATCATGAAGGGAATATCCTGATTGGGGAGCGTCCGATCAATACGGCAGGCTTTACCATTCATTCGGCGTTGCACCGTGCGCGCCCGGATGTAATCGCTGCGGCACACACCCATTCCACATATGGCAAGGCATTTTCTGCGTTAGGGACTGAACTGCTCCCCATCACACAGGATTCCTGCGCTTTTTACGAGGATCACGCGGTCTTTGATCCGTTCAGCGGCGTGGTTCTGGATGACAGTGAGGGGGATCGTCTGGCTGCAACGCTGGGAAACCGGAAAGCTCTGATCCTTCAGAACCATGGTCTTCTGACCGCCGGGCCGACTGTTGAAGCCGTGGCATGGTGGTTTCTGGCCATGGACAACGCCGCCCATACCCAGCTTCTGGCGCAGGCCGCGGGGCCATTAAAGCCTATCGCTCCGGATGTTGCCCGCCTGACTGCCAGTCAGGTCGGTACGGCACAGGGCGCCTATTATTCGTTCCAGCCTCTCTGGGACTGGATCGTTGCACTTGAACCGGATCTTCTCGATTAAGGACCACGAAATCCATGACGAATATTGAGCCATTACGAGAGTTTGTTTCCGGTTTCACGCGTCTTTTCGAGACGTCATCTGATGCTGTGGTGATTCAGAAAGCGGGCGCGGACCTGTTGAAGACCCTTGTCTCGCGCGACGACTGGCTACCCGAAACCTATACCCGGCCACATCCGGAACGCTACAGCCAGTATCTCCTGCACTGTGATCCATTGGAGCGGTTTTCTGTCGTCAGTTTCGTTTGGGGGCCGGGACAGAAAACGCCTTTGCACGATCATCGCGTCTGGGGGCTGATCGGGATGCTTCGGGGTAAAGAAAGCGAAACGCAGTTTACGCGCAGGGATGACGGGAGCTTTGAAAAAGGCGAAACGGATTTTCTTGAACCCGGTGAAGTCGCGTTTCTGGCGCCTGGGGTGAACGACTATCATCTCGTGGCCAATGCCCTGTCGGACCAGACATCCATTTCCATCCATGTGTATGGGGCCAATATCGGTGGCGTTTCGCGCGCTGTTTACGATGAGGCCAGTGGTACTGAAAAAGCCTTCATTTCCGGGTATTCGAGCGAGGATGTACCCAATCTCTGGGATCGTTCCAGGAGCAAGGCTGCATGAACAGCATTACAAATCTTCTGCCCGTGACCTCTTCGGAAGATGTCCGGCAGAGCCTGAAAAACGGCGCTGAAATCGCACTCCTGGATGTTCGTGAAGAAGGTCCGTTTGCGTCTGCTCATCCGCTTTTTGCTGTTAATCTGCCTGTTGGGCGTATTGAGGAGCGCATTGTCGGACTGGTCCCGCGCAAGGATGCTCCTATCGTCGTGTATGACAACGGCGAAGGCCGTACGGCGAAAGCAGTCCGTTTGCTTCAGGCTCTTGGATATTCGGACGTCTCGGCGCTGGAGGGCGGTCTGGAAGGCTGGAAACGATCCGGGGGTGAGATCTTCATTGATGTGAACGTCCCGTCCAAGGCCTTTGGCGAACTCGTCGAACATGTCCGGCACACACCTTCCCTGCCAGCGCGTGAGGTTCATGACAGGATCAAGCGCGGCGATGATCTCGTTATTCTCGATGCAAGACGGTTCATTGAGTACAATGTCATGTCCATTCCCGGAGGCCGTTCCGTTCCGGGGGGTGAACTGGCGTTGCGGGTTCGGGATATTGCGCCTTCGCCGGAAACAACGGTTATTGTGAATTGTGCTGGACGGACAAGATCCATTATTGGCACGCAGTCTCTCGTCAATGCTGGAATACCCAACCCGGTTTTTGCACTGCGAAACGGTACGATTGGCTGGACGCTGGAAGGGCTTTCGCTCGAACATGGTGCAGCCCGTAAAGGAGCAGACGTCTCGGAGCAGAACCAGCAAGCAGCGCGGGACCGTGCGGAACTTCTGGCGGAACGGACAGGTGTTCGGTCTGTTACGGCGGACGGTCTGGAAAGGTTTCTGGCTGATCCGGAGCGGACTGTTTATCGGCTGGATGTCCGTTCGCCTGAAGAATACGTGGAAGGGCATCTGAAGGGTTTCCGTTCTGCACCAGGCGGCCAGCTTGTGCAGGCAACGGATGAATGGGTCGGTGTCCGGCATGGAACGATTGTTCTGACGGATGATGATGGGGTTCGTGCCAGAATGACGGGGCACTGGCTCAGGCAGTTGGGATGGAACGAAGTTTACGTCCTGGAAAAATGGGATGGTCTGCCATTTGAAACGGGACAGGAAGCGCCTTTGCTTTCACAGCCCTTGCCAGACGTGGAAACGATTTCTGCTGTAGAACTGCATGAGCGCCTTCAGGAGCGCGATGTTCTGGTGCTGGATCTTGCCACGAGTCCGGTGTTTCGAAAGGGACATATTCCAGGTGCGCGGTTCGTGATTCGCCCGGATCTGGTGTCTCATCCGGTCATTCGTGGGGCTGAAGAGATCGTTCTGGTATCCCAGAATGGTATTGCTGCTCATCTGGCAGCGCCGGATCTTGCTGGCGGAAGCCGTCGCATTCGTGTTTTGAAGGGAGGAACGGAGGCTTGGCAGGCGGCAGGTTATGCGCTTGAAACCGGGCTGGATGATTCGCAGGCCTTTTCCACACCGGATGATGTCTACAAACGGCCTTATGAAGGCACGGACAATGCGGCAGAGGCGATGCAGGCCTATCTGGACTGGGAGTACGGGCTGGTTGCCCAGCTTGAGGAGGATGGAACTCACGGCTTCAGAGTTCTGGAAAACATCTGAAGACGATGATGACTTCTCCCGGCGACTGTCATGGTCGCCGGTTTTTTTATGCCTAAACCTTCAGTGCCTCTTGCCCGGCTGCCAGAAGGGCGCTGTCACCCTGTGGTGTGTGGACGCGACCGCACAGGACGTTGCGATAATGTCGTTCCAGTGGGTTGTCCTGACTCAGACCGGGGTTGCCGATAGCGGCGACTGCTTTGCTGACGGCGGCAATGGCGTTTTCGGTGACAACCTGTTTGGCCAGTCCGGCGCGGGTATCGCTTTGCGTACCCTGTTCCGCGAGCGTGATGGTATGGTTAATCAAAGCCTCATTGGACAGAAGCAGAGCATCGATCTCGCCTAGCAGGATGTGAAAACGGGGGAGTGTTGCCAGGGATGTTCCGAGGTTGGAAGGAACGCGACTGTGAAGAAATGCTATCAGCCAATCCCGCGCCGCGACGGCAATCCCATTATAGAGGCCTGCAATGACAATCGCATGCCAACTCGCAATCGCGACTGGACCGTTCTCTTTTGCGGGCGAAGATTCCAGCAGGCCCAGATAACGCTCCGGAATTTCCACATTGTCAAAGACGATGGTGTGGCTTCCCGTTGCGCGCATCCCTAGCTGATGCCAGCTTTTCTCGATCCGCACGCCGCGCAGGTCGAGTGGAACAAGAACCGGGCCGACCTTGGGGTCGGCATCATCCGTTTTTGCCCAGACAACGCCCCATTGAAGGGCTGTTGAGCCGGTTGAGAAGATTTTTCGTCCGGAAATGCGCCATGTCGAACCGTTCCGGCTGACAGTCGTGTCGGGGAGACCACCGCGGGCAGGTGTGCCAAGTTCCGGTTCCACGCGCAGAGCGTTAATGAGGGCGCCTTCCTGAAGAATGCTCTCGTACAGTTCCTGCTTTACCTCGTCTGACCATTGAGGCGACTGTGCAAAGGCGCCGGACTGAAGATACTGCATTGCCAGAATGAGGGCGGTTGATGGATCACCCTGTGCAAGACGGCTGATGATCCGTGTCACGCTACGAAGGGAAATATCTTCTCCCCCTGCTGCTTTTGGCAATGCCAGTGCCAGAAAACCTGCTTCCTGAAGATCACGCAGGTTCTCGATCGCGATATTGCCGCTGTGATCATACCGTGGAGCGCGCTCGGCAAAGACCTGAACCAGTTCGTCGAGAACCTTGTCTGTGGCGGCAGTGTTGGTTGTTGGGGAAAATGGACTTTCACCCATGGCGGTTCTCCGTCTTTCCTCGAACTGGCAGATATTAAAACGTATTTATTGGAGGGTGGAAACTCTCAGATCGAAAGCATCTTCCAGCTTCCCGGCATCCTTGAGAAAACCGCCGGAACGATAGGCATCCAGCGTCGTCTGTTCCTGTTGGATGACGTTTGGCGTTAACGGCGCAGGAGCGGCAATCAGACGTTTGGCCACGGCCGTTGCGACAGGAAGGGGTAAACCGGTCTGGCGTGCCAGAATGGTGGCATATTCGGCCTGATGGGCCGCTCCCCATGCGTAGGCGGCTGTCATGCGTTTGTAGAAATCTGCCAGTTGCGCGCGTTTTGTGGCCAGAGCTTCATTGGTCGCGACAAAGAAGCTGTTGTTGGGCATGACATCGCGGCCATCGACTACGTTGCGTGCATGGCTCTCGACGACCGCAAGAGATACATACGGTTCCCATGTGGACCAGGCATCAATCTGTCCCGTATCAAGGGCTGCCTTGGCCTGAGCAGGTGCAAGAAAGACGATATGAGGGGCTGGGGCGGGAATGGCGCCCGTAGCAATCAGGCGCAGTAGCAGCAAGTGACCTATTGATCCCTTGCCCGTTCCTATTTTTTTGCCGGACAGATCCGCAGCCGTGTGGATGGGGGAGGAGTTTGCCGTGACTACAGCCGTAGATTCCCCTCCGCCTCTAGGCGGCACCAGAAATGCTGCCTTGATGGGGAGATGCGCCCCCCATGCAAAAAGGAAAGGCCCGTCTCCTGCAATGCCCGTATCCACGGCGTTGGCCGCCAGGGCCTGTAAAAGTGGCGCAGCGGCTTCAAATTCGGTCCATCGGAGCGTGTAGGGCAAGTTCCTGTCCTGTCCTGCGGCTTCAAGGAGGGCTTTTTGCTGACCCTTTTGATCAGCGACGATCAGAGCATCTTCTGCATGAGCGAAAGAGGTGCCCAAAAGAAGTGCCGCCATGAAGGGCAGGAATTTTCTTGCAGAGACCATGAAAACAACTCGTTCAGAACCGGGGACTATATCCTGCACGCAGCAGGAAAGTCTCCAGACTGATGGCAGGGCTGTTCAAGAACAATTAAATCACGTCAAAGACTGGTATTTATAATATTTACCTGACATCCGGGTGTAGAATAGGGAAGGTGGACGTCTATCGCTGCCTGTGGGAGGACGCCCGGTGTCAGACGCCATTACGCTGACTGGATCGTACAAGACTGCCGAATCCAAGGGGAAAACCCTGAGTTTGAGGAGGCTTGTTTCCATAAGGCGTTATGCGTCTCCCGTTGTGTTGGTCTGCCTCTGGCAGATTGCCTGCTCCTCCGGGTTACTTTCCACCCGACTTGTGGCGTCCCCGATTCAGATCGCTGTAACGGGTTGGACGCTGGTGCGTGACGGGACGTTGCCTTTCAATCTGGGTGTTTCGCTTCTGCGGGCCGGAAGTGGCCTCGGTCTTGCCATCAGTCTGGGGGTTGCTCTGGCGCTTCTTTCGGGATTGTCCCGTATCGGGGAGGATATTGTGGATGCGCCTCTGCAAATCCTGCGAACGTTGCCTGCACTGGCGCTTGTGCCGCTGTTTATCCTGTGGTTTGGAATCGGTGAGACACCCAAAATTCTGCTTGTCGCGCTGGGAGCGACGTTTCCGATCTACCTGAATTTGCATAAGGGCATTCGGTCTATCGATCCGAAGCTTGTGGAGATGGCATCCACGCTTGGGCTGTCCCGATGGCAGACCATCCGGGATGTTTACCTCCCGGGCGCATTACCTGATTTTTTGACCGGGCTACGATACGCTGTTGGAGTGTCCTGGCTGATGCTGGTCGTTGCTGAACAGGTGAACGCGGAAAGTGGCATCGGACATATGATGATGGATGCTCAGGACTTTTTGCGAACTGACATCATTCTTGTCGGACTTCTGGTTTACGGCGTGCTGGGCTTGATGTCTGATCAGATTGTCCGCCTTCTGGAAAGCACGCTGCTGGCCTGGCGTCCGGATGGACGAAAAGGGCGTACGGCATGACACACGCACAGTCTGATGTTCATGCCGGCACAGCCGTTATTGTGGAGAGGCTGACGCGTCGCTTCAACAACGGTCCTCCTGTTCTGGATGAACTGGATCTGGCGATTGCGCCGGGCGAATTTGTTGCTCTTTTGGGGCACAGTGGGTCCGGAAAGTCGACGCTTTTGAGAACGCTTGCCGGGCTTGATCCTGTGACAGACGGATCAGTGACCCGACCGCGCGACGTCTCGGTCGTGTTTCAGGAGCATCGTCTTCTCCCATGGAAACGTGTGTGGAAGAATGTTGTTCTGGGACAGGAAGATAAAGCTATTCGGCAGCGGGCGGATGCTGTTCTTGAAGAAGTCGGATTATCTCATCGCAGTAACGCTTGGCCACTGACGCTCTCAGGTGGAGAAGCCCAGCGAGCGGCTCTTGCGCGTGCGCTTGTCAGAGAGCCTGCTTTTCTGATGCTGGATGAGCCATTTGCTGCCCTCGATGCTTTGACACGGTTGAAAATGCAGCAACTGGTCGCAGATCTTTGGAAGAAGCATGGCTGCGCGGTTCTGCTTGTGACTCATGATGTTGATGAGGCTCTTCTTCTCGCGGACCGGGCCGTGGTGCTTGAGCGAGGACGCATCCGTGTGGATGTTCCCATTACTCTTCCCCGTCCTCGGCGACACTCTGATCCGGGATTCGAAGGGCTGCGAAGTCTATTGTTGGATGCGCTAGGCGTGCATGCTGCGTAAGTTCCTATTTCTGATAAGGCTAATGTCATGACAACTGCCCCTGATCGCGCACCGGGTTCTAATGTTCTCCCGGTTATTCTCGATCGATGGTCGCCCCGGGCCTATCAGCCGACGGACATTGATCCGCAAGACCTGCTCGGTTTTCTGGATGCAGGGCGTTGGGCGCCGTCAGCTTACAATATCCAGCCCTGGCGTTTTATTCATGCCCGCCGGAATACACCGGATTGGGACCGGTTTCTGTCGTGGTTGATTCCGTTCAACCGAAGCTGGGCGGAAAATGCTTCCGCCATAGTCTATATCGTTTCCAAAACAATCACGATTTCTAGTAGAACGGGGGAGCCGTCTCCTCTTCCGACTCATGCGTTCGATGCAGGTGCAGCTTCGGTTCTGATACAGCTTCAGGCGTCACAGGCAGGGTGGGCGGTTCATCCGATCAGTGGTTTTGATCGTGATCTGGCCCATGCGGGGCTGGAACTGCCTGAAGAGTATCAGGTCCATGCAGCTCTTGTTATTGGTCGGCAGGCAGAGGCCGGTGTTCTGCCAGAGGAATTACGGCAACGGGAGCAACCCTCTGGCCGTCTGCCGCTTGAGACTATTGCGTTTGAGGGCCGTTTCAGACCAGATGGGCAATAAAGGCCCCAACCCTTTTCCGTTTCTGACATTGCAAGAGGCGCCTTTCCTGTGTCGGGAAAGGCGTTTTTTCGTTCAGTCGTGCTGATGAATGACTTTTCCCGATATCGCGATTATTTCGGATTTTTTTCTTTTACGATGAAGTCCTGATAAAACTGGAGACTCAGGATGGTTAACTTCATCGGGTATATTGGTTTCAATAACAGATCCGAAATTCATGCTGGCGTCAGGGATCGTGCGCTGGATCTTGCTTATGTGCAGCAGGCGCTTCAGGTGCAGGAAGAGGGCGGTTTTGACCGTGTCCTGATTCCTTTTGGCTCCAATTCGCCTGAAAGTCAGCTCGTTGCTGCGTATGGTGCGGCTTTAACCAGTCGACTGGGCTTTCTTGTTGCGCATCGTCCGGGTTTTACGCAGCCTACGCTTGCTGCACGACAGCTCGCAACGCTGGATCAGCTTTCCCAAGGGCGCGTGGCTGTTCATATCATCACGGGGGGCGCGGATTCCGAAATGGCCCGGGATGGAGATGTCGGGACAACCAAGGCGGAGCGTTATATCCGCAGCGATGAATATCTCGATATTCTGAAGCAGGAATGGAGTTCTGCTGCGCCTTTCGATCACGATGGTCGTTTCTATCATATCCGTCAGGCGCAGAGTTCCATTCATCCGCAAAACCTGCCGGTTTTCTTTGGAGGAACGTCTGCGGAAGCGCTCGACGTCGCAGGAAAGCATGCAGATGTTTATGCAACGTGGGGAGAAACGCTGGACGCAACCCGCGAAATCGTCAGTCGGGTGAGATCCTCCGCAGCACGTCATGGCCGGAAGATCGGTTTTTCCCTGTCTCTGCGGCCGGTTATTGCGGATACGGAAGAGGCGGCCTGGCAGCGGGCTGAGGAAATTGAAAACCTTGTTCGTGCGGCTCGTGAGCAGGCGGGATTGCCAGTGACAGGGCATCAGCCACCGAATGATGGGTCTCGCCGTCTGCTTGAGACCGCAACGTCCCGCAGGCAGGATGAACGTCTCTGGACGGGTGTTGCTAGTCTGACCGGAGCTGCCGGAAATTCAACAGGGCTGGTTGGGACGCCGGAACAGGTCGCAGATGCTTTGGTGGAATATTACAAACTGGGCATCGACAATTTCCTGATCCGTGGATTTGAGCCACTGGAAGATGCCCGGGTTTATGGCCGGGACCTTATTCCGTTGGTTCGGGAAAAAGTTGCAGCCCTTGAGGCGCAGTCGTCACGCATTGCTGGATAAAAACAAAAAGGGGAGAGATGCGAAGATCTCTTCCCTTGTGCAGTTTTCAGGACGATCTGGCGCGTCTAAAAACATCTTCCATACGCCAATGCTGGTTTTGCAGGTCTTTATGCTTTGCCCATTCGTCCCAGCCGGAATTTCGACGGTATTCTCCGAGCAGACCTGAGGCTTCTAGGGTAGCCTTGTCCTGAGGGTGGGTGTGGCCAGCGTCTGGATGAACGTAAATGGCATCTGCCCTGCAATACAGTTCGCACAGGAAGCAGGTCTGACAGTCTGTTTGATAGGCAATAATCGGAACGCCACCTTCGCCGGGGGTTAAAACATCTCTCGGGCAAACCTCCACGCAGGTATTGCAGGCCGTGCAACGGCTTTCAACGATCAGCTCAATCATGAAAATGCTTTCACTGGCACTGAGCGCGCCCACGGGTTTGCAATGCCGCCGCTCAGGATATGAGTGGGTGTCTCAACGGTCTCAGAGTCAGTCCGATAATGAATGCCACGGCTTTCCTTGCGGGCAAGAGCGCTGACGGTACACCAGCGGGAAGCAGCCGCAAGGGCTTTCAGCTCGTGCTGCCGAAGCTGTGCGCGTGCATTTGTATTCTGTACGGTGTCACCAGATAGCTGTTGCCATGCTGCTTCCAGAGCCTGGGAAGATTTTTCTAAAGAAAAAGCCGTTCGAAAATACTG
>Ga0157365_10000912_pt1 | contig 12420 bp, 7 predicted proteins | sample AttsexASBM3_FD_111478 | JGI IMG/M metagenome (GOLD analysis project Ga0157365, IMG submission 111478) | Fungus gardens microbial communities from leaf cutter ant in Ribeirão Preto, State of São Paulo, Brazil - Atta sexdens ASBM3 | ecosystem: Host-associated > Fungi > Mycelium > Unclassified ... | reverse complement strand
GGCGTCAGGTTGTAGGTGTCGATCACGTCCCCGATGGCATAAACGCCGGGAGCGTTGGTCTGAAGATGACCGTCAACCAGCACACGACCATTCTCGCCGATCTGCACCCCGATCGTCTCAAACCCGAGGCCGGACACTTTCGGGCGTCGACCCGTGGCGAAAAACACGCAGTCCGTGTCGATCGACCTGCCGTTATCGAGCGTCACCCGATATCCGTCGCCCAGACGCTCGATGGCCTTGGGTGAGCACGAAACATGCTGCGTGATGCCCTCACGGGCCTCGATGGCTTCATTCAGGCTGGTCCGCAGATCTTCATCGAATCCACGCAACGGGAGCGGCTGGCGATAGACCAGATCCACGTCAGACCCGAGGCCCGCGAAAATCCCGGCAAATTCCACGCCGATATACCCGCCGCCGACCACACAGACACGCTGCGGACGCGCCGACAGATGAAACGCGTCATCGGAACTGATGGCGTATTCGATACCAGGGATTTGCGGCATGTCCGGCGAAGACCCGGTCGCAATGACGATGCGGCGTGCCTTCACCCGGACCGGTTCTGCATCCGGTGCCAGTTCGCCCGGGCCGATCACAATGCTGCCCTCGCCGTCGATCCGGGCAAAACCGGTAAACAACGTCACACCGGCCTTTTCCAGCATCGAGACATAGATGCCGTTCAGCCGGGCGATTTCCTTGTCCTTGGCACCGATCAATGCCGACCAGTGATGCTGGCCACCTTCGGTGTTCCAGCCAAAGCCGTGACTGTCCTGAACGAAGTCACCGTACTCGCTGGCCTGCACCAGCATTTTCTTGGGCACGCACCCCAGATTAACGCACGTGCCGCCCCAGTGCCGGGCCTCTGCAATGGCGACCTTCGCGCCCAGAGATGCGGCAATACGCGCGCATCGCACACCGCCGGAGCCCGCTCCGATCACGAAAAGGTCGAACTCGGCAGTCATGCAGTGCGCTCCGGCTTGGGGTATTGGTGATCAGCGCTCGACGAACGCCTTTTCAACGACATAGGCACCCGGGTTGTTCATGTTGCCCTCGTCGAACCCGCGGGAAATCAGCAGGTTCTCCGTGTCGGCCAGCATCTCGGGCGAGCCACAGATCATCACGCGATCATGCTCCGGGTCCAGAGCCGGAATATCGAGGTCGGTGAAGATCTTGCCGCTCTCGATCAACTTGGTGATGCGCTCGGTCACTGCAAAGTCCTCGCGCGTCACGGCGGGATAATAAAGCAGCTTGCCCGTCACGTCCTCGCCCAGGAACTCATGGTTCGGCAGGTCGTGCCGGATCAGGTTCGCATAGGCCAGTTCGCCCGAAACGCGCACCGTGTGCGTCAGGATCACCTTGTCGAAACGCTCATACGCCGCCGGATCGCGGATCAGGCTCATGAACGGTGCCAGACCGGTGCCAGTCGACAGGAAATACAGATTGCGGCCAGGACGCAGATTATCCAGCAGCAGCGTGCCGGTCGGCTTGCGGCCCACCAGAATGGTGTCCCCCACCTTCACATGCTGCAGGCGCGAGGTCAGCGGACCATCCGGCACGGCAATCGACAGGAATTCGAGGTGGTCTTCATAATTCGCGCTGGCAATCGAATAGGCACGCAGCAGCGGCTTCCCCTCGACCTCGATCCCGATCATGGCGAACTGGCCATTTTCGAACCGCAGCGACGCATCACGGGTGGTCGTGAAGCTGAACAGACGATCGGTCCAGCGATGCACGGACAACACGGTTACCGCATTCAGATGGCCATATTCCTTGGTCGGCGGCGCGATGTGAAACACCCCCGGCTGCCCCTCGACGGGCTCAAGCCCGGTCAGGCACACGGCATCAGAATTGGTCAGGGTCTCGGACATCTCGTCGTTCACTCCAGCATGTAAGATCTGGCGGTCAGCCGACCGTCGGTCGATGCACGATCACAGCTTCGTGCAACAGTCATATGGGATTGCAGCTTTTAGGCCGCCACGCCCCGATTTGCCAGCGCAAAACACACGGAATTGCGAATTGATCGCATCTGATGGCAGTTTTCGGCAGATCGAACCGATCCGATCCGCAGAACGATCGTATTATCGCCCTCTGCCATTGTCCCGCGCGCGCAATTCCCCCACAAGCTGAGTGGGTCATGACCATATCTTCCCCCGCCCAGACCGCCACCGACCGCGCCATCGCCGAATCCGGCCTCGTGATCGAAACGCGCGAAATCCCGCGCCTCGTTCGCCGGATCGCGCGCGCCCTCGAACCCGGTCAGGACAGCGTCGATCAGGCCGTTTTCATCGACGCGCTGTGCCATGTCCGCCGCAAGGGCTGGGTCTCGCGCATGATGGACATCACCCGCCGCGCGGGAGAGGTCTGGATCACCCGTGGCGACATGGAAGAAGCCGCGACCGAAATCCGCACCCCCGAACCCGATAACGACACCCTGCGCGTGGCGCTGGACCCGATTACCGGAGACCGCCTGGCCAGTCTGGCGGACACGCCGGTGCAGGTGCTGGAGATCGTGCGGGCCGATCTGCTGGATACCGGACGCGTACTGTCGGCCGAGCAGACCGCGAAACTTGCCCGCACAATCGCGCTGGCCATGGGCGCGGAAGATGACGGCTTTTCCGCACGCGCCGGTGCCGAAGCTGCCAAGCGCGCCGAAACCGAAGCCCAGATCGAACAGACCGCACGCGACCGCCGCCGCGAAGAAGTCCGTCGTCTGCGGGAATGGGAAAAGAGCCTCGTCTCCTTCCGCGAGGTGCCGAAAATCCTGCACTGTTCGCCACGCGAAGTGCTGCGCTGGATTGCAGAAAACCGCCTGCCCGTTGCCCGCCGTGTGCCGCAGCCCGATGGCACCGAATCCTGGGAATTCGATCCCGTCGAAATCCGTGCGCTGCGCCCGCAGCTTGCAGAATGGCGCGCCCTCGCCACACCGCCAACGCCACGCACACCTGACGAGGGCGACCGGAAGGTCGGCAATGCCACCATCGCCCGCGTGGCCGCACTCGATCGCTACGCCGCGCATTTCAAGACCGCCCGTGCACTGGAACGCCGCATCACGCTGGTCACCGGCCCGACCAACAGCGGCAAATCCTACACCGCCCTGAACGCGCTGGCAGGTGCCGATAGCGGACTGGCGCTGGCACCGCTGCGTCTGCTGGCCCACGAATTCCGGGAGTCCCTGTCGGCACGTGGCGTGGAAGCCTCGCTGGCCACCGGGGAGGAACGGATCGTTGTGCCCGGCAGCCGTCATCTGGCCGCGACCGTGGAAATGTGCCCCCTGCACAACCCGGTCGATGTCGCCGTGATCGACGAGGCCCAGATGCTGGCCGACCCGGACCGCGGTGCTGCATGGACCGCCGCCATCATGGGTGCCCCGGCGCGGCATCTGTATGTTCTGGGCGCGCCGGACTGCATCCCGATGGTCCGACGCATTGCGGAGTTGTGCGGCGACCCGATCGACGAGATTTCGCTGGAGCGCAAAGGCCCGCTGCGCGCAGCAAGTGACCCCGTGGCACTGCACGAACTTCGGACCGGCGACGCCCTGATCGCCTTTTCCCGCCGCGAAGTGCTGGATCTGCGCGCCGCCCTGATGACACGCGGCAAACGCGTTGCCGTGGTCTATGGCGCGTTGAGCCCCGAGGTCCGCCGCGCCGAAGCCCAGCGGTTCAACAACGGCCAGGCCGACATCCTGATCGCGACGGACGCCATCGGCATGGGGCTGAACCTGTCCATTCGCCGGGTGGTCTTCGCCAGCCTTCGCAAGTTCGATGGCAGCCAGACCCGCGATCTGTCGTCGCAGGAAGTCAAGCAGATCGGCGGTCGCGCCGGTCGCTTCGGCAAGCACGAGGATGGCATCGTCGCCGTTCTGGCCGGAGCCGGCAGTCCGTCCTTCATCAAGGCAATGCTGAACCATCCGCCGCAGCCGCAGGTCGATCTGCGTCCTCTGGTGCAGCCCGATGCCGACATCGTCCGTGCGGTGGCCAGCGAAATCGGCTCCGAGTCACTGTTCGGTGTGCTGGCCCGCATCAAGCGCGCGGTGCTCCGCCACGATGATCCGAACTACCGGCTGGCAGATATGGAGCAAGCGTTCGCGATTGCCTCGGCGCTGGAAGGTGTCGATGGGCTCGATCTGACGCAGCGCTGGACCTACGCCATGTGCCCGGTCGACGACCGGGATAACGGCATCACCCGTCTGGTCCACTGGGCCGCCGACCACGCGGCGGGACGCACGGTTCCGCCCCCGGGCACCGGACGCCTTCCCCCCGCACCAAAGGCCGAGCGCGAGGATCTGGAGCGCGCGGAAAAGCGGCATAAGCGACTGGTTGCCTGGCGCTGGCTGGCCCTGCGTTTTTCCGATGCCTACCCCAATCAGGAAGACGCAGAGATCGCGACTGCGGCACTCAACGACTGGATCGAAGATGTGTTGCGCCAGCAGAGCCGTGCACGCGGCGACGATCGCGGCGGTAAGACACCATATCGGCCCAAGGGTCCGCCAAAGCGCGGCCCGAGCCAGAGGGGCTGACGGCCGGGATAAAAAGCCGCGCTTCCAGTTGAAGCGCGGCCCGATAATCAGCCCTTGGCTGGCCCGGTCGCCTTGATTTCTCCGATATGGCGCACGACGATACGGTGCGTCGCCATCGCAAAGCTCTTGAGCTCCGGGTTCGACCCGGCAGTCGATTCCTTGGCGAAGGCTGCGCCGTCCTTGGCGTGAATGTCCGCCATCGCCTTCAGATACGCCGCATCGAATGCTGTGCCCGAAAGCCCCTTGAGGTGGTCCACCTGCGCTTGAAACGTGTCGTTCAGCGTCGTGGAAAACTCGATCCCCGCTGAAGAGGCCGCTGTTTTCAGCGCATCGCCGACCAGCTTGTGATCGTGCGCCTCGGTCGTGCCCTGATCCTTGATGTCCTGCGTGCTGCCCTGATCTGCGGCCACTTCACCGGCCGCGACCTCGAACATGCCGCCCTGACTTACCTTTGCGACAAACGCCTTGTCCTGCGCCGATGCCCCATCGGCCGCAAAGGCCGACTGCGCAGAAACTGAAAGTGCAGTCGCAACGGCGGCAGTTAAAAACAAACGATTCATGGCTCGATCCAATTCTCAATACTGAAGCGGAAACGGGTCGATCATGACAAAGTTTGAATACGCATTTCCCGATTACAAGAATTTACACACGCGGCCCTTATATTTTCGTTCCGACATCGGTCGAATAAGAGGCTGTTGCTTACGACCAGAGCCTCAGGGCAGCATCCCCTTGCGGGACGGCGGCAGATCGTTGCGGTTCCACCATCCGCCACCCAGCGCCGCCATCAGCCCGACCGTGTCCGACAGGCGGGCAGAACGGCTTTGCACCACCACCAGACGGCTCTGCAACGCCGCCTGCTGGGCCGTCAGCGCGGCCAGACGGTTCACATCCCCGAGCCGCAACTGCCCCTGCGTAACCGACAGGCTTTTCTGCGCCGCCGCATCGGCGTCCTGACTGAAGGAAAGCAGATCCGCGTCATTATGCAGCGCGTGCAGCGCATCCGCGACGTCCTGAATCCCGCCCAGAACGGCATCTCGATAATCCGCCGCAGCCTTCTCGTAGTTTTCGCGGGCTCCTCGTTCCTGATGAACCAGAGAGAAACCCTGGAACAGCGGCTGGGTAATCATCGCGGCCAGCATCCAGTTGCCATATCCCGGCATCGCAAGCTGGCTGAATGTGTTGAAGGCATAACCCGGCGTCGAAATCAGCTGCAGCGCGGGAAGCCGTGCCGCGACGGCAACGCCGATCTGCGCACTGGCACTGTGCAGAGTGGCTTCCGCCGCACGGATATCGGGTCGATGTTGCACCAGCCCCAGCGGCAACGTCACTGGCATCTGCGTCGGCAGCGTCAGGGAATCGAGCGTGATCTGTGGCGTCGGGCGCTCCGGCGTGTCCCCGGTCAGCGCATCGATCAGATCGTGCTGCACTGCAAGCTGCTGGTTCAGTGGGGGCAGCGTCGCGCGCGCCTGCGCCAGAAGCGCCTGCTGCTGCGCCATCGCACTCTGCGGCAGATCGCCCAGACGCACCTGCTGCTGCGTGATATCCAGATTTTTCTGCGCGATCTCAATAATCGCGTTTGTCTCGTCAATCTCGGCCTGTGCCGTGGCGGCGGCAATGACCGCATTCACCAAGGTGCTCGTGAGCGTCAGATACGCTGCCTCAAGCTGGAAACGCTGAAGCTCCGCCTGTGCTTTTGCGGATTCCACCTGGCGGCGGACACCGCCCCACACGTCGGGCGAATAGGAAATATTCAACTGAGCCGTGTGCACATTATACAGATAGGCATTGTTCCCCGGCACCGCGGAGTAGGCCTTTGAGGTCTTGTTCCGCGTCGGGTTGAAGCTGGCGCTGATGCTCGGCCACAGGGCGCCCTGCTGCACGCCCACACCTTCACGCGACGCCTGCAGCGCATGACGCGCCGAGTCCACGGACGGGTTGCGGGCAATCGCGCGCTCGACCAGCGCATTCAGGTCCGCATTGTGGAACAGGGTCCACCATGCACCGGGCACATCGGCCCCCGGGACAAAAGCCTGTGCGGCACCGGTCACGCCCTTGGCCGAACGGGTTGTACCCGGCAGACCGTTAACATCATACCCGGCAGAAGCCGGTGCTGCCGGGCGATGGAAATCCGGCCCGACCGCGCATCCGGCCAACAGCACCGCCATCAGCGTGGAGCCTGTGCGAATCACGCGCTTCATGCGTCGCCACCTTCGTGCCTTGGACGTCGACGCAGCGCGCGACGTTCGAAATAGCCTTCCATCTCGCAGTAATAGGTCGGCAAAATCAGCAGCGTCAGGATCGTGGCAATGCCCAACCCCCCGACAACGACCGTCGCCAGCCCGCGCTGCACATCAGTGCCAATGCCCCGAGCCAGTGCCGCAGGCAACATGCCCACGCTGGCCACGGTGGCCGTCATCAGCACCGGACGGAAACGCTCGCTCGCGCCTTCAAGCACCGCTTCACGCAGCGCCATGCCGTTGACGCGCAAACGATTGATGTTCGAGATCATGATGATGCCGTTCTGCACCGCCACACCGAACAGCGCGATAAAGCCCACCGCCGTCGCGATGTTCAGCGTCTCGCCGCGCAGGTGAAGCGCCAGCAGACCGCCAAGCGTGGCCAGAGGCACCACACCCAGTACCAGAACTGCCTGACGCAGCCGCCCGAATTCACCGAACAGCAACGCCAGCATGACCGCGAACATGATCATCAGCGCAACACTCAGACGCTCCTGCGCGCGCTGTTCCTGCTGGAACGTGCCTGCCCATTCCAGACGATACTGATCGGGGTCGTATTTCACCTCGGCGTGCATGCGATCCTGTGCCTCATGCAGCCACTGCGACAGCGGACGCTTGCCGTTATCGAGGCGGATCGTGATCTGGCGATGGTTCATCTCATGCGCGATGTTCGCTTCGCCGGTCTGCAGGGAAATACGCGCAACCGTCGAAAGCGGGATCATCGCGCCGTTTGCAGCGGTCAGCGGAAACTGCCCGATCGCCTGAAGGTCGGTCGTCTGCGCGCGTGGCATCAGCACGGTCATGTTATAGACGCGATCACCGACATAGATCTGCTGGATCGCGGAATCGCCGATCACGTTCTGCACGACGTTCATCACGTCCGACGTCGAAATTCCATAGCGTGCCGCAGCCGGGCGATTGATCTCGACATCAAGCTGAGGAACCTCCGGCTCCTGAAAGATCGACGCCGCCGTGGTCCCGGGAACGGTCCGCAGCACATCTACAATCTGGTTGCCCAGCCTGCGAAGTTCTTTCAGATCGTCGCCATAGATGCGCAGCACCAGCGGCGAATGCGCGCCACCGACCAGATCGTTCATCCCGTCCGAAATCGGCTGGCTGATACCGAAGCTGATGCCCGGGATCTGCGCGAGCTTGTGCGACAGCTTGTCAACGAACTGGGCCTTGGTCTCTCCGCTCGGCCAGGTGGAATACGGTGTCAGACCGACCGGCGCCTCGATGTGCGACGGGGTCCACGCATCCGTGCCGGAATCATTGCGCCCGGCCTGCGTGGCCGCAAAGCTGACTTCCGGAAAAGACCGGATTGCACTGCGGATTTGCGACGCGATCTCGCTGGTCTTGTCCAGCGAAAGCCCCGACGGCAACTGAATCTGCAGCCACAACGCCCCCTCGTCCAGGTCAGGCAGGAACTCCTTGCCCGTGGTTGCCCCCAGCACGATCACCAGCGCAAACGCGATGACACCCGCAACAACACTGATCAGCGGCCGGTCCAGCATCCGTCCGAGCCAGCGCTTATAAGCATGATGCAACCACATCAGCGGCGCATTGTGCATCACGCGATGCGGCTTGCGCATTGCCAGAAACGCCAGTGCGGGTGTCAGCGTCACGGCACACATCAGCGCACCCAGCAGCGCAAAACTGACGGTGAACGCCATCGGCCGAAACAGCTTTCCGGCCGATCCCTCGAACGCGAAAAGCGGGCCGTAAGCAACCACAATGATCAGCGTGGCAAAGAAAATCGCCTTGCCGATGTGATCGGTCACGCCAAGAATGTCACTGGTGGTCAGGCGTCGACCCGGCTCATCCTCACGCAGACGCAAGATGGCCTCTGTCACGACAATCGCACCATCGACGATCACACCGAAATCGATCGCCCCCAGCGAGAACAGATTGGCCGGCATCCCGAGCAGGTTCATCAGGAAAAACACGCTGGCCAGCGCAACCGGAATGGTAACAGCTGCCACCACGGCGCTGCGCGGACTGCCCAGAAACAGCACCAGCACCACCACAACGAGGGACACACCCTCCATCACCGTGTGCGTGACTTTCTCCGTCGTCGCATTCACCAGATTGTCGCGATCGATATAGGGCACGATCTTCACGCCAGACGGCGCCAGATCGGAATTCAGTTCCGCGACCCGCGCGTGCAGATGCTTGAGGACCTTCGACGGATTCTCGCCGGTCAGCATCATGACGATGCCCTCAATCGCGTCGGGGTTCGCGTTATACCCCAGGATCCCTTCCCGCACCTGATGACCAAGCTGCGTCTGCCCGAGATCGCTGATCAGCACCGCACGCCCATTATGCTGCGCAACGGCAATCTGCCCCATGTCTTCGAGCGTATGCACCATGCCGATGCCGCGCACGATATAGGATTCGTCCCCGCGCGTTATCCGGCCACCGGCAGCATTGATGCTGTTGTTCTTCAGCGCCGTCAGAACATCGTTCACGCCAAGGCCGAACCGCGTCAGCGCCGCCGGGTCCAGAACAAGCTGATATTCCTTGGTGAAACCGCCGAAATTGTTCACGCCCGCCACGCCGGGGATCTGCGTCAGCGCGGGCAGAACCACCCAGCGCTGGATATCGGACAACTGCATCAGGTTCTTGCGGTCCGACTGCAGCACGTAGCGATAGATTTCACCCACCGGGCTTGTCACAGGGCCCAGACCCGGGGTGGCGCCGGTCGGCAACGTCGCCTGTGCGATCTGCTCGTTCACGCGCTGGCGGGCGAAATACACGTCCGTGCCGTCACGGAAAATCAGGGTAATCAGCGACAGGCCGAACGTACTGCTCGACCGGCTTTCGATCAGCCCGGGCGTACTCGCCAACTGGCGCTCAAGCGGCGTCGTGATCTGCTGTTCGATTTCCTCAGCCGCCAGGCCGGGCACCTGCGTGGTGATCTGAACCGAGACAGCCCCCAGATCGGGATAAGCCTCGACAGGGATCTTATGCCACGCATGGGCACCAAGCAGCGTCAACAGGAGCATGACGGCAAAGACGATGCGTCTTTGCCGCAGGCAGGCCTCGATAAAGCGATTAATCATCGTTCAGAAGCACCGCACCGCGTGTCACAACCCGGTCACCTGCGGACAGGCCCGCGGTAATGCGCGTATTGCTGGATTCGTCATACCCGATCTCGACTGTGCGACGTTCGAACACACCGGGGCTGATTTCCCGGAACACAGTGACGGTGTCGTTGTTCATCAGCAACGCCGACTGTGGCACGATCAACTGGGCCGGCTGGGGCACCATCATGACCATCGTGCCGAACATGCCGGGCCGCAGGACGCCGTCACCGTTGGGCATCACCGCCCGAACATCGACGCGGCGTGTATCAAGATCCAGCTTGGGCGAGACAGACGTGATCGTGCCGTGGAACACCCGCGTCCCGGTTGCGGGAAACGTCATGTCGACGGGAACACCGGCGCTGGCCATTGCCATCTCGTTTTCCGGCACGCCGCCTTCCACCCACACCTCTTCAAGGTTGACCATCGTGATGAGCGACAGCGTCGGGTCCGTGACGTTCTGTCCTTCGGATGCCGTCACAGTGGCAATCGTCCCGTCCGCAGGGGCCGTCAGCGTGAGGTAACTGCTGTGCTCGGAGCCGTTATTCGGCGACAGCGCCGTCAGGCGTTCACGTGCCCGGGTGGCGTCAGCCTGGGCCTGCTCGGCATTCGCACGCGCGGCTTCAAGATCCTTGGACGAGGCACCGCCGATCTGGAAAACCGACTGCGCGCGGCGATACTGTTCCTGCGCGAGGGACAACGCGGACCGGGCCTTTGCTTCGTCTGCCAGCGCCTGCGCCATATCGCCCGATGCGATCGTCGCCAGCACCTGCCCTTTGCTCACCTTGTCGCCGGGGGAAACTTTCAGGCTCAGCACGCGTCCTGACACGGGCGCGAAAATATTGATCTGCCGGGAGGCCTCGGCGCGCACGTCGGCTGGCAGAACCACGCCATGCGGAACTGCGCGCAAAGCCACAGTGTCGATGCCAAGGCTTTTTCCAACCGGCGAGTCCATCGCAACGACGTAATGGCCCTGCGCGTCGCGGTGCACGCCAGAAGCATCCGCCGCAAGCGCTGCGGCAGCCGGGAAGAGTCCGCTTCCCACGCCACACGCCAGAAAAGTCAAAGGTATACGAAGTGCGCGCGCCCGGGCAGAGCGCCGGTTGCACGATAAGCGGGAGGCGCAGAATACCATGTCGGCAACTCACATCGTCAGGCCCGCCGCGCACCTGCCATAAAGCGCGCCGACCCGCGAACAATGGGGACTTTGTCGCGCGCTATCGCCCGAAAACGGGCCGAAGTCGCACGGCGCCTTAGTGGCACAGTGCCGTAATACCCACAACAGAAATCGCTGCCCCCCGGGGATCGCCTCAGGCGGAAAAACCCATTTTCATTCAATCAGTTATGAAAGTTTTATGACTTCGCCGCCGAAGCCTCTGCTGCATTTTCTTACAAAAGATGTCTCCATCCGAAGACTACAGGCCGGCTCAGCCGGCCGGGGTCTGGATGGGCATCTCCCGCAATGCCTGCGCCGCCATGTCCGCCAGTTGTCCGCACTCCGCACTCAGGCCCGCGATCAGACCGGACATCGTCGAACCGCTGGCGCTCTGCTTCAGCGAAAACGGGATGACATGCGGAGCCGCGTCCTGTCCGACACCATGGACGACAAGCGTGCCGCCAAACACCGCGTTGCCGTCCCGATCGCGGGAAAACGCCGTGACGGTCACGTCGACGAACGCCTGCGGCACCGCCGGATTGGCGTCATTCTGGGCGAACACGGTCGTGCCCGGCAGACGTTGGGCAAGGTCGTCGGACAGGGAGCGCGCGATGATCTGCCCCGGCGCATCACTCCATGCATCGCTGTCGGACACCTTCAGCTTGTAGTCCTTGGTCTGGCGCACGATCCGATCCCGATCGAGTTCCTTTGCCACGACGGGCGTGTGGACCTCCACCACAGCCAGCCGCGCCGGTGCCGGTGCACCCGGCCACGCCGAGAGGTTATAAAGCGTCGGATCGGAGTTACATCCGGCCAACCCCAGCAGCACAAGCGAAGAACCGATCCCGCAAAGCAGGCGAATACGATCAACCATAATCAACGTCCCAGGATCAGCGCAGAAGGATGGTGGTTCAGCAGGTCCGTCAGGAAGCGGATCGAGCGCGCGGCCTCCTGCAACTCGACGACCATCTGTTCAAGATTGCGATGGAAGTCCGTGTCGCCACCATAGGACTTCAGCAAGGTGCTGGCATTATCCATCGTCTTGTTCAGCGAGTCCTCAAGCGCCGGCAGCTTTGCCGCGGCAGGTTTGGCGCTGGCCGTAATGTCGCGCAGGTTCTGCAACGACTGACGCAGCGCATGCAGGGACTGGGTAACGTCAGGGCTGTTCAGGCGCGCGTCCGCATGGGCCAGCAGATCGTTCACATGCTCCCCGATCTTGTCGAGCGGCATGGCAGCAATCTTGTCCGCGACCACGGACAACGAGTCCATGATGCCACTGAAACCGCCAGCCTGACTCGGGATCACAGGCTCGTCGCCTTCCATCGTCATGGTGGCGGGCTTTGGATTGCGGACGAAGTTCAGGGACATCATCGATTCACCGGTCAGCAGGCTCGCGCTGTCGACGGAGGCTCGCATACCGTTATCGACCAT
>Ga0157365_10000911_pt1 | contig 12434 bp, 7 predicted proteins | sample AttsexASBM3_FD_111478 | JGI IMG/M metagenome (GOLD analysis project Ga0157365, IMG submission 111478) | Fungus gardens microbial communities from leaf cutter ant in Ribeirão Preto, State of São Paulo, Brazil - Atta sexdens ASBM3 | ecosystem: Host-associated > Fungi > Mycelium > Unclassified ... | reverse complement strand
GCCAGCACGGCGTCGCGCAGGGCGGGAAACGTGACGAACCCCGTCTCGTCGCTGAGGTGCGCGCCGCCGGGGACCACCGCCAGCGGTGCGTCCAGCAGATCAGCCATCGCGCGTGAACGGGCGAGCGGCACATAGGGGTCGTCATCGGCGGCCCAGCAGTGGCTTGCGGGGCCTTTGCGGGCGCGTATCCCGGTCTGGTCGAACGGGGTGGCAAAGAACGAACTGTTGATGGCGTCGTAGTCCGTGAAGCCCAGTGCGCCGATGAACCCCGCGGCCAGAAACACCCCCGCGAATGGCGTGGCCGAGCGTTCGACCAGCCGCAGCGCCATGGCACAACCAAGGCTATGCCCGACCAGAAGGGTGGGGGCAGGCGGCAAGGGTGCGATCGCGCGGTCATACACATCCAGCCACGCCGGAAGCGATTGCCCCGCCGGGGTGGGGAAGCGCGGGCACAGGACATCGATCCCGGTCGCGCCCAGTTCTGCCTGCAACCATGCAAACCAGTTCGTGTCCGGCCCCCCGCGGGCGCCGTGCAGCACGACCACCCGCACGGGGTTTATTCCACCTGAACCGATTGCGTGCAGGCGGCAATGGGCGTGCCGTCGTGCAGGGTCAGCAGGTCGATGGTTCTGGTGTCGGGGTTATAGCGTGCCCGCGTGCCCCATTTATCGGGCGACTGATAGCGCGCATCGCCCGGCTTGATGTGCCAGTTCAGCAATTCGGCGCACAGTTGCCCGGCGCGGCGTCCCCGGACGCGGTGGCCGTCCACAAGGGCCACGCGGGCGGGGCACAGCGAACATTCGCGGCCCGTGGCGCCCCCGTTGTCGCATGCCGGTTCGGGCAGGAAGGCCATCGTCAGCAGATATTGCGTGCCGTCATGCGGAAACAGGCCATAGACCACGGTCAGGTCGGGGATGTGGCCCAGATTGTGCTGGGCGGTCTGGCTGATCTCGTGCTCCCACGTTTTATCAAGGATGCGGCCGGGGATGTCGTCGTGGGCGGACTGGCCGTTGAGATCGCGCAGGATCAGTGGCTGCCACGCCGCGGCGGGGACGGTTGTGGCCAGGGGTGTCAGGGCGCTGCCGTTGGGGCCGAAATCGCCGCTGCCGCCGGACGCGATGGTCCTGCCGCCGAATTCATCGACCGTGCGGCCATCGGATTTCAGGGTATAGCCGCGCCGTTCCATGCACTGGCTGTAATACTGGTCATAGAGCGCGTGCCCGATCAGGCTGCCGGGCGGGCCCTCCGGGCCGGAGAGACCGCCTGTTCCGATGTCGTCGGGGTGGGACGCTGTGCCGTTGAAGGCGGTGGAGAGGGCCTGTGTGTCGCTGCGCAGCGCGGATGAGCGTTCGCGCGTCTGGGCGCTGGCCATGCAGGCCGTGCGGTCATAGAGGCGGTCGGTTGCGGTCTTGCCGTCGGGGGCCTTCATCTCTACCCCCGGGCTGCTGACCGTGCAGCCGCCCAGCAGCATCAGCAGGGGCGGCGTGGAAAGGGCGATGACCCTGCCAAGACGAGACACCGTTTGCCGCACGCCCATAGTCACCTTCCCGCCCTGATTCGGAGTCGCAATGTAGCAAGGGGTGTGGGGTCTGTCATCGGCATGGCGGGTGCGATGTCGTGCGGAGGGGCGGGGGCTTTGCCGTGCCGGAACTCTTTGACGCGGCTGGGGTGCGCTGTCATCATGCGCGGGTGTTTCCGGCCGGGGACTTGCATATCGACGATTTGACCGCGCGGGGGTTCCAGACTGGCTCGATCCTTATCTTCACGCCCGGGGCGTGGCCGCAAGACGCCAGACCCGGTGATGCAGCGCCTGAGCACCGATTTCGGTCGCCATGCGGCGGCGTGCGTGGCGGCGTGCATCATGCACGACGCCCCGGAGCTTGCCGAACGCAGCGCCGTGGTGCTGCACGACCTGTTCGGCATGTGGGCCCGCGCCGGCATAGACGAGGCCGAAGTGTGGGAGGAAATCTCCAAGCGCCTGCGTCTGGGTGATCTGATGTTCGAGCTGAGCCAGCCATCAGGCCGCAGTATCGAGCGGCGGCGGCGGCAATGGAACGTGACCTCGACCAAGCTGCCGTGAACAGCCTTTGGCGACGTGTGTGGCGGAAGGAGGCGACAAGCCGCGATCGGGGTGGCATAACCCCGGCCATGCGGCGATCGGGCCGCACGCCACAGGGGAGGGGACGCTGGCGATGGCCGTGGCGGACGTGATCGCGATCATCCTGCTGCTGATGTCGGTGGCGTGGGGCATGATGCGCGGCTTCACGCGTGAAGTGTTCGGCCTGCTGGCGTGGATCTGCGCCTTTGTCCTGGCAATGCGCTGGTATGGTGCGGTGCTGCCATGGGTGGCGGCACATGTGCCGGGCCTTGTGCAGTCGCGCGTGGTGGCGTTTTCGGTTGTGTTCGTCGGGCTTGTGGTGGCGTTCTCGGTTGTCTCGGCGTTTGTTGGCAATCTGGTGCAGGGGTCTTCGCTGCTGGGTGGGGTCAACACGCTGCTGGGCGGGGCCTTCGGGCTGCTGCGGGGTGTGGTTGTGCTGACGGTGCTTTATGCCGCCGGGTCCCTGACCATGACCGATGCCACATTCCGCGGGGCGGTCGAAGGAAGCCGGCTTGCCCCTTTTATTTACCACGCGGCGCTCTATCTGGAGCGTCTCGGGCCGGTTTTTACCCGGGTGCATCTTGCGCCGCCGGGCGAGTCGGTTCATGACCCCGCCATCTGACCCGATCCGTTGAGGTTCCACGCACGGGGCCCGTATCTGGAGAGCCTGTCCATCATGTCCGAAACCCTGTCATGCCCTGACGACCTGCCCGCCCAGTGGGGGGGCGCGGACGAGGACGCCTTCCACGAGGAATGCGGCGTTTTCGGGATCTGGAATGCCAGCGATGCGTCGGCCATGACCGCGCTGGGCCTGCATGCGCTTCAGCATCGCGGCCAGGAAGCAACGGGCATCGTGTCCTATGACGGGACGCGCTTTCATGACCACAAGGGTCTTGGGCTGGTGGGCGACGTGTTCGGCGATGCCCGTGTCATGGCACAGTTGCCGGGCATGCGCGCGGTGGGCCACAACCGCTATGCCACGACGGGCGCCACACTGCTGCGCAACGTCCAGCCGCTCTATGCGGATTTCGAGTTCGGGGGCCTTGCGGTTGCGCATAACGGCAACCTGACCAACGCCGACACGCTGCGGCGCGCGCTGGTGCGGCGCGGATGCATTTTCCAGTCCACCACGGACTCCGAAGTGTTCATCCACCTGATCGCCATCTCGCTCTATGCCACCGTGACCGATCGCCTGATCGATGCGCTCAAGCAGGTGCAGGGCGCCTATTCGCTGGTGGCGCTGTCGCGCAATGCGATGATCGGCGTGCGCGACCCGTTGGGCGTTCGCCCGCTGATTCTGGGGCGGATCGAGGGGGTTGATGGTGCCGCCCCGAGCTGGGTCCTTGCGAGCGAGACCTGTGCCCTCGACATCGTGGGGGCCGATTTCGTGCGCGATGTCGAACCCGGCGAAGTGGTGCTGATCGACGATAGCGGCGTGCAGTCGCTCAAGCCGTTTTCGGCCACGCAGTCGCGGTTCTGCGTGTTTGAATACATCTATTTCGCGCGCCCCGACTCGGTCATGGACGGCAATGCGGTCTATGAGGCCCGCAAGCGCATCGGCGTCGAACTGGCGCGTGAAAGCGGGGTCGAGGCCGACGTGATCGTGCCGGTGCCGGATTCCGGCGTGCCCTCGGCCATGGGCTTTGCGGCTGCCAGTGGCATTCCGTTCGAACTGGGCATCATCCGCAACCACTATGTCGGGCGGACCTTCATCGAACCGACCGACCAGATCCGCCATCTGGGCGTGCGGCTGAAACATTCCGCCAACCGCCCGGTGCTGGAGGGCAAGCGCGTGGTGCTAGTGGACGACTCGATCGTTCGGGGCACCACATCGCGCAAGATCGTGGACATGGTGCGCGCGGCCGGCGCGACCGAGGTTCACATGCGCATCTCGTCCCCGCCCACCGTTCACCCGTGCTTCTATGGCATCGACACACCCGAGCGCAGCAAGCTGCTGGCGGCGCAGAACGACCTGAAGCAGATGGCCGAGCTGATTGGCGTCGACAGCCTTGCGTTCATCTCGCTCGATGGTCTGTATCGTGCGTTGGGGCATGAGGGGCGCGATGCCTCGGCCCCCCGATATTGTGATGCCTGCTTCACCGGCGATTATCCGATTGCGCTGGTGGATCACATGGAAGCCGGAGTTGACGACTGACCCTGCGCGCCCGCTGGAAGGGCGCGTTGCGCTTGTCACGGGGGCCAGCCGGGGCATAGGGCGCGCGACCGCGCTGGCGCTGGCCGCGCAAGGCACGCACTGCATCGTCACCGCTCGCACCGTTGGCGGGCTTGAAGCGCTGGATGACGAGATCCGCGCGGCGGGCGGGCAGGCGACCCTGCTGCCGATGGACCTGACAGCGGGCGAGGACATCGACCGGCTGGGCCCCTCGATTGCCGGGCGCTTCGGGCGGCTGGATATTTTCGTGCATGCCGCCGCCACGTTGGGCGCGCTCAGCCCCGTCACCCACATGCGCGACAAGGACTGGAACGCCGCCATGGCCGTCAATCTGACGGCGGGCTGGCGGCTGATCCGCACGCTCTCGCCCTTGCTGGAGGCATCCGACGCGGGCCGTGCGGTGGTTCTGACCGACCCGCACGCCCGTGCAGACGAACCGTTCTGGGGCATGATGGCGGCCTCGAAAGCCGGGCTGGAGGCGCTGGTGCGCAGTTGGGCGGCCGAGCACGCGCGGCAGGGGCGCCTGAAGGTGGCGCTGTTCCAGCCATCGCCCTGTGCCACCCGGCTGCGGGCGCAGGCCATGCCGGGCGAGGATGCGAGTGCCCTAGTTTCGCCAAACGATGTTGCGAAATGGATCGTGACGTTATGTCACCCTGATTCGCAGCATGTGTCTGGTAAGGTGATCTCTGAGACACGTGGTGCTGCGGTGTGACGTGGCGTTGTGCATGGTGAATGCGGGCATGGACAACCCGGGCGCTCTGCGCGCGTTTCTGTTGCGTGCACGCTTATCAGTTGTGACCTGACGGAGGCGCGCCGCGTCTGACTTGCAACAGTGTGACCGTTATTGTGCACGCTCGGGCAGGTGTCACTGGCGTTCATGTTGCGCCCAAGGGAAAAGGGACGTTTCTTAATGATGTTGTCGGCGTCCGAATCCCACCCAGAACTGTCAGGACATAAGACGTGAAAGCCCGGGCCAGATTTGAGACTGTTCAACGGGAACATTCAGCAGGATCAGGTGAAAAACCAGGTGCCGGGCTTTCGCTGGAAGAGGCCCGCAGCACGGCAATTCTAGCCGCGGCGCGCGCCGATGAAATCGACGATGAAAGGTTGCGGCTGATCCGTCAGATCGCGTTGATGCGGGCGTCAGTGTCGTGGCGCATCACCCTGCCTTTGCGGGCAGTGCGGTCCCTGTCCCTTGGGGCGTTGCCGAACGGACGCCCTGTGGCGGAGGCTATGGGCATGGCGCGCGCGGTGTATCAGTCGCGTGGGTTGACGGCGGTGGTGCGTGCGGCCGTGATTGAAACGGGGATGACGCGTTTCCTGCCTCGGCCAGTGCGCCGTATGCTGGGATTGCAAAGCGGCGTCCGGGCTGCGGCGGGGCCGTCATTCTCGGTGTATCGCGTACCAGTCGAGGGCTCGGTCTCCGGATTGTCACCGCGTTTCCTGATCGTTGCGGATCTGAACATTCCTCAATGCGTGAAATACCGGGTTGAGCAGAAAGCTGAAGCCTTGCGTGGGCTGGGCTGGCACGTTGTGGTTGCCGACTGGCGGGATACGGCAGATGCGTGGGCGGAACTACAACTGTGCACGCGGGTCATTTTCTATCGTGTTGCGGCAACGCCCGAGAGCCTGGAACTGATCGCGCAGGCGCATCGGCTGAACCTGCGCCCCGTGTGGGAAGTGGACGATCTGGTGTTCGACCGGGCGGCCTATCTTGACAATTCGAACCTGAAGACGCTGGGTCCGGAGGATTATTTCGGCGTTCTGAACGGGGTCGAACCGTTCCGCAAGGCACTTGTGGCGTGCGGGCGTGGACTTGCCTCGACTGCGGCGCTGGCGCGGGCGATGACTGACCACGGTGTGCATGATGTCTCGGTGCTGGAAAACGCGCTGGACGAGGAAACTCTTTCACTTAGCCTGCAGATTGTGCGTACACGGACCGGGACGGACGACCGTGTGTGGGTGTTCTATGGCTCGGGCAGCAAGGCCCATGATGCCGATTTCGCATGTGCGAAAGCAGGGCTTCTAGCGGCCATGGCCGCCGAAGAGCGGCTGTGCCTGCGCATTGTGGGACCGCTTGCGATCGGGTCGGAGTTCGATGTTTTCGGCGATCGGGTGGATCACCTGCAGGAGTTGTGGTTCGTCGCTTATCTGAAGTTTCTGGTCGATGCTGACATTGCGATTGCGCCACTGGAACTGACCCGTTTCAACCACTGCAAGAGCAACATCAAATACCTTGAAGCCAGCGCCCTTGGGGTTGCGAGCCTTGTTTCGCCAGTCGATGCGTTTTCGGCCGCCGTGCGGGCGGGCGAGAATGGCCTGATCGCCACGACACCCGATGAATGGCGCGATGGGTTTCTGACGCTGGCGCGCGATCCGCTGTTGCGGGCGCGTTTGGCGCAGGCGGCAAGGCGGGACGTGTTTGATGCCTATGGCCCGCAGGGGCTGGAGCGGAGGGTCGAGGCGCTGTTCGGCCGCCCGGTTGCCCCCCAGCGCGATGCGTTGCGCGTCATGGAAGCCAATGTGTTTTTTGCCCCCCGGTCTTACGGTGGCGCCACAATCGTGGCCGAGGCAATGGCGAAGTCGTTAAAGACGCTTGGTGCCGAGGTCGGAGTGTTTACGTGCCGCGAAGCCGACAAAACGGAAATTCGCGGCAATATTCGCTATGTCACGCATGATGTCGATGTGCTCTCGGTCGTGCCGCGGCAGGCGGCGACAGTGGAAAATGCTGCGATCGGACGTGACATGGGGCGCTGGATTGAAAGCTGGAAGCCCGACATCGTGCATTTTCACGCAATTCAGGACATGGGAATCGGGATGCTGCGCGCGTGTACTCGCAGCAATGTGCCCTATGTGATTACCTTGCATGACTGTTGGTGGTTGTCTGATCAGATTTTCCTGACCCATGATGATGGCACCTATCATCTTGATCCTTCCAAAAGGGTCAGGCCCCGTCTGGCAAGTGCTGGCTGGTCGCGCTACCGCGATGCGCGCCGCGATATCATGTATCGTGGGTTGATGGGGGCTGCACTGATTTTCAGTCCTTCGGAAGAACATCGCCAGCTTCATATCAGAAACGGGATTCCTGCGGATAGGATCGTGGTGAATCGCAATGGTTTCTGTTGGCCGTCCCGGCCGCGCAGGGCGCGGGTGCCCGGCAGTCCGGTGCGGTTTGCCTACGTTGGTGGTCCCGATTGGGTCAAGGGGTATGACCTGATCCGCGAGTGCATGGAATCGCTTGTCGATGACAACTGGGAACTGAAGATCGTCGATAGTACGCTTAATCTCGGAAAATCGTCGATCAGGGCCAGTCAGTGGAAAGTGCGTGGCAGGATCAACATTGTTCCAGCCTATACACAGGACCAGATCGACCATTTCTATGATGATGTGGACGTGCTGCTGTTCCCCTCGCAATGGCGTGAAAGCTACGGTCTGACGGTGCGTGAAGCGCTGAGCCGCGATGTCTGGGTGATCTCAACAGCGCCGGGTGGCCAGGCGGAGGAAATTGTTGAGGGTGTGAACGGCAACCTGATTCCGATCAGCAAGCAGGTCGCGCCTTTGCGGGGTGCGGTGGAGGCGTTGCTGCGCAATCCTGCGCACCTGGACGGGTTTGTGAACCCCCGAAAATCACATTTACCCACCTATTTGCAGCAGGCTGAAGAACTGTTGTCGGTTTATGGCCGGATTATTGCCCGGCATAAAACTGCTGAAGACTTGCACACCCTGTAAAAAGCGATTGGGGGATAGAGCTTCCGGGGTTTTCGTATATGTTTCAGTAGGTCAATCTGCATATGACGATCTCCCGATAGAGGCTTTATGGTGACAGCGCGTCTCAGAAGAATCCGAGCCGGACTTGCTCGTCGTCTTTGGCCAGAAGGTGTGATGATCGAGGCGCCACCACCGCCCGAACCGGCGTATGAAGCACCCCGGCCGTTCCGCCTGCGCGTTCTGTTCGTCAGCGCGGAGGTGCACACTCAGGGTCATATCTACCGGTGCGTCTATAACGCATCAGCGGTGGAGATGGCGGGGCATGACACCAGAATTGTCGATCTGCATGACGTAAACCCCGAGATTATCGAGTGGGCAGATGTCATGATCCTGTGGCGTGTTGCCTATTCCCGCCATGTCGAGATCATGATTGCGATCGCGCGGGGAAAAGCAACGAAGACGCACGTCTTTTTCGATATCGACGATCTGATTTTCCGTCCCGAACTGGCGCGTGTTGCCGTGATCGACGGCATTCGCACCGGCAGCCAGTCCGGCCATGACGAAGCGCATTGGGCCGAGTGGTTCGCACAGGAACAGCAGACACTTGTACGGTGTGACGGCAGCTTTGCGCCGACCCGCGAACTGGCGCGGGAGATGACCGCTTTTCGGTCCATGGCCTGTGTGTTGCCCAATATTTTCAGTCACCGGCAACTGTGTGTTGCACGTGCATCTGTGCGGACGCGGGCGCTGTTGCCGCCGGATGGATTGTTCCGCATCGGATATGCAACTGGCACGCGCACGCATCAACGCGACTTTCAACTGGTTCTGCCAGCGCTGGTGGCCGTTTTGTCGGATTTTGCCCATGTGAGGCTGGTTCTGTTCCGTGAGGCCCGCGACAATCGTCCGCTGATCGCGACGGACGAATTCCCGGAACTGCTTCCGTTCGAGCGCCAGATCGAATGGCGCACATCGGTGCCGTTTGACGATCTTCCGAACGAGATGGTGCGGTTTGATGTGTCGATCGCGCCGCTGGAAATCGGTAATCCGTTTTGCGAGAGCAAAAGCGAAATCAAATTCACGGAAGCTGCCCTGTGCGATGTACCGTGCATCGCATCGCCTACAGGACCGTTCCGGCGCGTGATCGAGCATGGTGTGACGGGGTTTCTGGCTGAAGACGCCGCTGGATGGGAAACGGCGTTGCGTGCTCTGATTGCCGATCCTGAACGGGGGCGTGCGATGGGGCGGGCAGCGCGGCGGTTTGTCATGTGGCATTTCTCGCCCGACCGTCAGGCCCGCACCTTTCACGTGCTTCTGGGCGGTTTGGCATCAGAGCGGTCTGCAGCGGCTGCGGCCGAGATGATTCTGGCGCGTGAGACTGCTGCGCCGTGGCGTGCGCCGGTCGTGCCCGATGCGCGGGTTCTCTATGTCTATGACAAGCTGGGCGTGGCGCGGATCAGCGTGGTTCTGACGTCCTTCAACTATGCCCCGCTCGTTGTCGAGGCTCTGGATTCTGTCGCAGCCCAAACCGAGACCTACCTCGACCTGGTGGTGGTGGATGACGGATCTTCGGATGGCTCGCAGGATCGCATCGTGGCGTGGTGCATGCAAAACCGCACTCGTTTCAACCGGATTATCGTGCTCCAGTCTGTGCATAATGCGGGCCTTGGCGGTGCGCGGAACATCGGCATGGACCAGATCGAGACGCCCTATGCCATGCATCTTGATGCCGACAACTGGCTGTTGCCTGATGCGTGCGCAAAGTTGGCGGCTGCGATGGATGCGCAGCATGCGGCATATGCCTATCCCACCATCCGGTTGGTCGGTGGGGCGCAAATTGCCTGTTTGGGCGAACGCCGCGTTGATCCGCTGGGGTTTGGCGGCGGGAACTCGATCGATGCGATGGCCATGATTGCGAAGTGGGCGTGGCTTGCAGTGGGTGGATATTACGTGCGCCGCGATGCCATGGGCTGGGAGGATTACGACCTGTGGTGCAGCTTTGCCGAGCGCGGGCTGCACGGCGTGCATGTGCCCGAAACACTGGCCGAATATCGCGTTCATGACGCATCGATGACCAACACGGTGACTGAAACGGCGGCTCACAAGAAGCGCGTTGTCGAGCATGTGACGGGTCGTCACCGCTGGGTTTCGCTGTTTGACGAAGCCGCCCGCCAGCGCACCCTCTGATCCCGCCCATGCAAAAAGGCCCGGCAGTTGTGCTGCCGGGCCTTTTTTATGAACACCGCTTTGGCGGGGACCGGATGATGCCGGCCCCCGCATGCTGTGGTGTTACTTTTTCCACCAGCCGGTCCGGCGCTTGGCCGGCGGGGTGTCGTCGATGATGATCGGCTGAACCACAGCTTCTGCCTTGTCCTCGGCCGCTTTGGCCGGGCGGCGACCGCGCGGCTTTTTCGGCGCGGCGGGTGCCTCGGGCTCGGCCTCGACCACAGGTTCGGCGGCGACGGCAGCCTTGGTGCGGCGACGCGGCTTCTTCACGGGCTCTTCCGCTTCGGCTTCCACCGCAACGGGGGTCTCGACCACTTCGGCGGCCTTGGTCCGGGTTGTGCGGCGGCGGCGCGTGGGCGCGGGTTCTTCCGCCACAGGCTCGGGCTCTGCCGGGGTCTCGGCTTCGGGGGCCGGTTCCTCGGCCACGGCGACCTTGCGGGTGCGACGGCGCGTCGGCTTTTTCACGGGCGCCGGCGCTTCCTCGGCGGGCGCGTCCACGATGGCTTCAACCGCCGGGTTTTCCGGTTCGGCGATCTCCACCGCCACTGGGGCCTCGGTCACCACCTGCGCCGGAGCCTTGGTTACGGCCGCGGCCTTCTGCTCGTTCCGGTCAATGACATCGAAAATGTCAAAGTCTTCACCGAAGGGGTTCGCCGGGGTCGGGCCGCGCCACTGGCGGGGCTGCGGCGCCGGTTCTTCCGGACGTTCGGCCACAGGGGCACGCTCGCCAGAGCGGCGGCGCGACCGGGTGCGGCGGCGGCCTGGCATCAGTTCCGACGGAGCCGCCTCCGGCATGGCCTGCGCCACGGGTTCGGGCGATTCGTCCTCGTCCGTGTCGGGCGTGTCGTCGCCTTCCGGCGCGGTATCGGCCGCGATGGCCGGGGCCTGGTCGTCGCGGCGGTTGCCACGGCGGCGACGGCGGCGACGGCGCTTGCGGCGTTCCTCGCTTTCGCCCTCGGCGGCCGGGCCTTCGGGGGCTGCGGTTTCGATTGCGTCGGCGTCTTCGTCCTCGGCCACGACCGGCGGGTGCTCGGCTGCGATCGGGATTTCACGCACCACGGCCGGTGCGACCACGGGCGTCTGCGTGTCCTCGGCTTCCGGCGGGAAGTCGGTGCGGGTCTGGGCGCGCGAACGCTCGATCCGGCACTGGGGCGGCAGCAGGCTGTCGTCGGGGACGAACACGGTCAGCATGTGGTGGCGGCGTTCGATCTCCGACAGCCATTCACGCTTATGGTTGAGGATATAGAGCGCGATGGCGCTGGCCACGTTGACCTTGATTTCGGAGGCCTTGCGGCGGCTGCCTTCTTCCTCGATCGCGCGCAGCACATGCAGGGCCGCGCTTTCGGTCCCGCGGATGATGCCCGTGCCCTGGCAGTGCGGGCAGGTGGTGAAGACGGATTCCGCAATCGACGGCCGCAGACGCTGGCGCGACATTTCCAGCAGCCCGAAATGCGAGATCGAGCCGACCTGGATGCGCGCGCGGTCCGACCGCAGCGCATCTTTCAGGCGGCGCTCGACCATGCCGTTGTGCTTGCGGCTTTCCATGTCGATGAAATCGATCACGATCAGCCCGGCCAGATCGCGCAGGCGCAACTGGCGCGCCACTTCGTCGGCGGCTTCAAGGTTGGTGCGCAGCGCCGTTTCCTCGATATTGCGCTCACGCGTGGAGCGGCCCGAGTTCACGTCGATGGAGACAAGCGCTTCGGTCTGGTTGATGACCAGATACCCGCCCGAGCGCAGTTGCACCGTCGGCAGGAACATCGCATCCAGATGCCCCTCGACCTGATAATGGGCGAACAGGCTCTGGCCCGAAGGCTTCCACAGATGCACCTTCTGGGTGCTGTGCGGCATCAGGAGGCGCATGAATTCGCGCGCGCTCTTCCATGCCTTTTCGCCGTCAACGACGATTTCCTCAACATCGCGGGTATAGACATCGCGGATCGCGCGCTTGATCAGGCTCGCTTCCTCATAGACCAGCGTGGGGGCCACCGATGTCAGCGTGTGCTCGCGGATATCGTCCCACAGATTGAGCAGATATTCGCAGTCGCGCGTGATTTCCTGCTGCGGGCGCTGGGCGCCGGCAGTGCGCACGATCATCGACATGCCGCGCGGTAGGTTCAGCGCCGCGATCGTTTCGCGCAGGCGCTTGCGGTCGGACACGGCCGTGATCTTGCGCGAAACCCCGCCGCCCCGCAGCGCATTGGGCATCAGCACGCAATAGCGCCCGGCCAG
>Ga0157365_10000910_pt1 | contig 12451 bp, 11 predicted proteins | sample AttsexASBM3_FD_111478 | JGI IMG/M metagenome (GOLD analysis project Ga0157365, IMG submission 111478) | Fungus gardens microbial communities from leaf cutter ant in Ribeirão Preto, State of São Paulo, Brazil - Atta sexdens ASBM3 | ecosystem: Host-associated > Fungi > Mycelium > Unclassified ... | reverse complement strand
GCAGAGCTCACGGGCAGAAACTCCGGCTTCCGCTTCGCGAAGAATACTGATGATCTGTTCGTCGGAAAAACGCTTCTTCATGGGGATGTCCTCATGTGGCTTATGAAGACATTACTAACATCGGGGTGTATTAATCAACGGGGAGCAGGTCACATAAGCCGGATAAGCTGCAATATGTCGTCTGCGAAAAATTAGTCTGCTTGGTGCTGTGAGTTCAACAGGGTGATGCAACGCTATCCTTAAACGAAGGGGGCTACTGTAGTAACGCGTTTGTTCTCAGGAAAGAAAAAAGCTCTCCTTTTGGAGAGCTTTTAAAAATATTGTCGCAAAATGCGAATTACCCTAATCGGGTGAGGTTTTTCTTTTTTAACGATGCTTCTGGTCCCACAATGTCCATATCTTTCTCACTTCGACCAACTTTAGCGAGTTTGCTGCCGTCAATAGTGGACCAAAAATCTGCGGAGCGTTTAGCTGCAGCCATCGCTTTGGAATAATCAATTTTTTTGCTTTGCTTTATCATAACGCCTCCTGTCTGATCGATGTCTCTGACCAACAGCTTACATTTTACAATAGTCCTGTTCACTTATCAAACAACCACCAACGCCAGAAGGGAGGTTCACTCTTCATCAAAACCAATCCCTGCCACCTTGCGGCGGATTTTGTCCTGAATATCAACAACGGTCGAGGACATTTTGTTGTATGCATCAAAGATAAAAGCGAACCCATAGGACCTGTATCTGGCCTGAGCATCTTGAATAGGATCATCAATATAAACCTCTTCCAGGCCGAGCATCCCGCAGAATGTGGTGGCATACACCAAGGCTATAGTGAAAACGTTACCCGTTAATGGCGTTTCTTCTGCCGCAATGAGGTTTTCGAGCATACAGATAGCAAACTCTTCTCGGCGTGCATCGTATTTACATATGATAACGGCATGAAGGGATCCGGGATCATCATGGTCAATGATCTTGAGGCTCATATCGAGTATACCGTCATTATCGGCTGTACCACGATAGTGTTCCATACCCCAAGCCCAGTTAAGCTTGCTCTCTTCAATTCCAGCCGCTAGGCGATCCTTATCTTCTTCGCTCAACGACCCAACAGATATGTTGCCCCAGCCAAATCCGTTAATAATTTCTTGAGTAGTATTAAGACAGTAATGATGGAACTCCTGCAGTGTAAGATCGTTCACGCCACCTTTCCTTTTATGCGTTAACTCTGCGCGGGATCTTATATCACACTCGTAAGTTTTTGGCTTATTAATGCCGATACAAAACCCCTGAAACAGAACGATGATCACGTTTGATGGACACAGAAGTTAAAGGAATTAACAGGCAGCTTTCTACGAAAATTGCCTTTCTCTCCTTTATGCATCATTAACAGTGGGGTCGGGCTTATCACTCGGAGCTAAATAGGTGAGGTATTCTTCTCTGGTTTGAGCTTGGGCAAAACGTCCACACATGCTCACCTCCAATCATCAGACTGAAAGTATAGGGTAATGAGAAAAATGGTGCGCACCCGAAGATACCAAGCTCTATAAAGGAGTTTGATTTAAATGTAACAGGTCCTTGAAGTAAAGGCGGGAACGCTGGTTCTGGAAAGCAGCTCGCAAAAACGAGAGTTCATGGTCAGGGGTTTTACCTTCATTTTGCCTTACTTTTACCTTTGGCAGATCGCAGGCATAAAAAAACCAACCGCAACGGGTTGGTTTCTTTGGGATTTTTTGGTCGGCACGAGAGGATTTGAACCTCCGACCCCTGACACCCCATGACAGTGCGCTACCAGGCTGCGCTACGTGCCGACGTGGAGGCTTATACTACCCGTTTTCACGCTGATTGCAAGCCGCGCCCCGTTGAGTGATTCATAATTAATCAATCAGTTAGCAATGAACCGTTTTTCATCCGTCAGTACCTGCAACAGCAGGCTGAGCTGCGGTTTATCCTCATTCATCCGCTCGCCGCGCAGGTCGTACATCCGGTAGTTGCCGTTGTTATCCAGCACCAGCGTCATCTGCGGCGTCGTCACCGCCAGCGTGTTGTTATCCGCGCTCACCACCCAGTTGTTGCGACGGGCAGGGGAGAAGAGATCCTCGCCCTGCGAATACTCATTCGCCGGGGTGCGCACGTGCAGCAGGCGCTGCATCAGGGTCGTCATGACATCCTGATGATCGGTCAGTTTAGTGACGCGCTGCGCCGACGTGCCCGGCCAGTGGATAACCAGCGGCACCTGAATGCGCGAGCGATCCCAGCCGAAGCTGTCCTGCTGTTTGCCAAGCGGCACGCCGCGGCCCGCAGTGATAATCACAACGGTGTTATCAAGCTTACCGCTCGCTTTAAGCGCGTCCAGCACGCGGGCTATCTGCGCGTCCACATTGCCTGCCGCGCGGGCATAGCGACGAGCAAAGGCCGCCTGCTGGGTATCTTCGTCGATCGTGGTGCCGTTAAACGACACCCACGAGAACCAGCGGTTATCCTCGGAGGCGTATTTATTCAGCCAGCTGACCCACTGCGACGCGGTCTGCTCGTCGCTCTGCGGCTGCGCCGTCGGGAGCGAGAAGTCGGAGAGCAGCGCCTGACGATACAGCGAGCTGCTGAAACCGTCGGAGGCGAACAGGCCGAGCTGATACCCCTGCTGGTTCAGCGCGGTGATAAGCGCCGCTGGCGTACGCGCGGCCAGCACGCCATCCATATAGCCCGGCGAAATCCCGTAGAACAGGCCGAAAATGCCGTTATCCGCGAGGTTCCCCGAGCTGAAATGCTGGGTAAAGTTAATGTTGTCATGCGCGAACTGCGCGAGCGACGGCATCTGTTTTTCAAAGCGCGAGTAGTTCAGGCCATCGACCGTGATAAACAGGACGTTATGACCAGAGCCCATGTCGCCGTAGCGCAGGTCGCTGAGCGGATACTGCACGCTGACGGCTTCCGGATCGCCTTGTTCCACCAGGCGACGCTGATACTCCTGCGCGTCCAGCAGACCGTGTTTTTCCAGAAAACGGCGCGCCGTCATCGGGTAGGAGAGCGGCAGATTCGCGCGCTGCATCGTGACGGGGCGATAGAAATTCGCGTCGGCCCAGATATACATCACGTGCGTGGTAACGAACGAAGCGAAAAAGAGCGCCGCCACGGGGCGCGCGTAACGGCGTCGGCGCGTCAGGCTGCGCAGCTTCTGCCAGCTCCAGGTGGCGAACAGCATCTCGATAAGCAGAATGACCGGCACCGCGATAAACATCAGCTGCCAGTCGCGGGCCATTTCGCTCTGATCGGGGTTAATCACCACCTGCCAGACTACCGGGTTGATGTGCAGGTGGAAGCGGGTAAAGACCTCGCTGTCGACCAGCAGCAGCGTCATGCCGACGGTCGCGAGAATAGCCGACAGGAAGCGCATCAGCCGCTGGGACATCACGATAAACGTCAGCGGGAAGAGGATCAGCAGATAGGTCGCAAAGACCAGAAAGCTAAAGTGGCCCACCAGGCTTACGTAGGAGTAAACCCGGCCCGTCAGCGTCGTGGGCCAGTCGGCGATAAACAGATAGCGGCTACCAAGAACAATGGACAGCAGAATATTGAACAGGGCGAACCAGTGCCCCCAGCTGACCATCTGGGAGACTTTTTCACGGTAGCGCTGACGGTTAGTCACCATAGCTTTTTAACGTTCTTCCTTAATGCGCGTTGTCGTCGCGAACGGAGGATTGCAACGCATCCGCGAAGGAGCGCGCCAGCGTCTTGCGCTGCGCGGGGGCCACGCTGTTATTGATAACATTGGTGACCATGTTCCCCAGCACCATCAGGGAAAGGTCGGTGGGCGCCTTGTGCTTTGACAGCACGTTCGCCAGTTCAGTCAGTAATTCTTCAACGCGTTCGTCACTATAGCGGGATACTTGTGGCATAACTCAACATCGGTTTGTTCAGGAAAGTCCAATATCTTACCGTAGCAGTGGCTTTATTTCTGCATTTTTATCTGCGGTTGCGCAGGACGGCGGGCAGTGGTTGAATACGGCCCTGCCCAACAGGAGAGTTTATCATGAGTCTGGATATCAACCAGATTGCCTTGCATCAGTTAATTAAGCGCGATGAGCAGAATCTGGAGCTTATCCTGCGCGACTCGCTGCTTGAACCAGGCAATACCGTTACGGAAATGATGGCCGAGCTGCACCGTGTCTACAGCGCGAAAAGCAAAGCCTACGGCCTTTTTAATGAAGAGAGCGAGCTTGCCGAGGCGCTGCGCCAGTGCCGTCGCGGCGATGACGATTTCCTGGCGTTCAGCCGCGCGGCCACGGGGCGTTTGCGCGACGAGCTCGCGAAATACCCGTTCGCGGACGGCGGCGTTGTGCTGTTCTGTCACTATCGCTACCTGGCGGTGGAGTATCTGCTGGTGGCGGTGCTGAACAATTTAAGCAGCATGCGCGTTAACGAACAGCTCGATATCAGCGCCACGCACTATCTGGACATCAACCATGCCGATATCGTCGCGCGTATCGATCTCACCGAATGGGAAACGAACCCGGAATCGACCCGCTACTTAACGTTCCTCAAAGGGCGCGTCGGGCGCAAAGTGGCCGATTTCTTTATGGATTTCCTGGGCGCGAGCGTGGGGCTCGACACCAAAGCGCAGAACCGCGGGCTGTTGCAGGCGCTGGATGATTTCACCGCCGAGGCGCAGCTGGATAAAGCCGAGCGCCAGAACGTGCGCGCGCAGGTCTACAGCTACTGCAATGAACAACTCCAGGCGGGCGAAGAGATTGCGCTCTCTGAACTCTCAAAAGAGCTGCCGAATTTCGGTGAGAAAAGCTTCCAGGAGTTTACGGCGGAGCAGGGCTATGAGCTGGAAGAGACCTTCCCGGCGGACCGCAGCACGCTGCGTCAGCTGACCAAATACGCCGGCAGCGGCGGCGGGCTGACGATTAATTTCGACGCTATGCTGCTGGGCGAGCGCATTTTCTGGGATCCGGCGACCGACACGCTGACCATCAAAGGCACGCCGCCGAACCTGCGCGATCAGCTGCAGCGCCGCCTGTCCGGCAAGTAAGCGTCAGTCGCGAAAAAGGGCGGAATATCCGCCCTTATTTCTTTGAGCCTGAATGACAGGCAAAAAAAACGCCGCTTAGCGCGGCGTTTTTTCCTTCATCGCAATTACGCGCGAACGAAGTCGATGTGCTGCAGTTTCGGTTTGTACGGGTGACGCTGTACAGCCTGAACTTTTACCTTAACTTCTTTGCCATCGATAGCCAGAGTCAGCACTTCGCTGTAGAACTCCGGTTTAGCCTGCATGTTCATCACTTTGTCGTGGTCCAGTTCGATTGCAACCGGAGCCTCGGTGCCACCGTAAACGATAGCCGGGAACTTGTTGGCGTGACGCAGGCGGCGGCTCGCACCCTTACCCTGCTCTTTACGTACTTCAGCGTTGATAGTAAACATTGACATCTCTCTTAATAAAGAAGCCTGTTACAGGCGACCCAGCAACAGGTAAATGACTGGCTTTGCGGATGCAAAAGCGGGCGGCATTATAGCCATTTGAGCGCGCAGGGGCAATGAAAACCGCCGTTAACCGCGTAATTCATTAGCGCGCCGGAAGCGGCCATTGTAGTCGAACACCTTTTCACGCACCTGCCAGTACTGGCCTTTGAGCCTTGCCACCACGAAATCCGGATGGCGCAGCAGCGCCTGTTGCGCCACGATATCGTTAACGGTTATCCAGCGCAGCGGCACGCCCGGCGTGCGGGTATGCGGGCGGATAAACAGCTGTTCAAAGGCGGTGCGCTGCGCGGGCGTCTGCAGACGAAAACGCTCGCTGACGTCCGCACCGTCCTCGTCGTAATAGGTCACCTTCAGCCACTCGCCTTTCTCATCGGCCCCCGGTTGCAGCTGCATCCCGCCACAGCGCAGCACCAGCGCGTCTTTTAGCTTCAGCGCCGCTTTCAGCATATCGTCCGGGTCTACCAGCACCTCGTTGCATTCGCGACAGCGCCGCGCGGCGATATCGTTCTCCGCGTTGCAGTGCGGGCAGTTTTTAAAGCGGAAACGGTAGTCGCACTGCTCGCGATGGCCGTCGTCATCCTCAAACCAGCCCTGACAGCGGCGGCCGAAATGCTCAATCAGCGTGCCGTCGGCCGTCGTTTTGCCCCAGAAGGTATTGGCGAAGCCGCAGGCAGGGCAGAAGACCTGCACCGGCACGTTGTCGCTTTTGCCCTTCGGCGCGCCCACTTCCGGCGCGTAGAGATCGTGCGGGTTACCCGCGTAATCGAGGATCAGACAGTCGGTTTTACCGGGCGACAGCCGCAGCCCGCGCCCGACGATCTGCTGATAGAGGCTGACCGACTCGGTCGGGCGCAGGATAGCGATTAAATCGACATGCGGGGCGTCAAAGCCGGTGGTCAGCACCGCCACATTGACCAGAAAGCGCAATTGCTGGGCTTTAAACGCCTCGATAATCGCATCGCGCTCGCGTCCCGGCGTTTCGCCGGTGATAAGCGACGCCTCGCCCGCGGGCAGCAGGCCGGTTATCTCACGGGCGTGCTCGACGGTGGCGGCGAAAATCATTACGCCGCGCCGGTCGGCGGCGAACTCGACAATCTGGCTGACGATATGGGGGGTAATGCGCCGCTGCTGTTTCAGTTCCCGGTTGAGATCGGCCTCGCTGAACAGACCATTGCTCTGGGCCTGCAGGCGGCTGAAATCGTACTGCACCACCGGCATGTCGAGGCGCTCCGGCGGCGTGAGATAACCGTGCTTAATCATATAGCGCAGCGGCAGCTCGTAGATGCAGTCGCGGAACAGCGCGTTTTCATCGCCGCGCACCATGCCGTGATAGTGAAACTGGTAAATCCAGCCTTTGCCGAGGCGAAACGGTGTCGCGGTCAGGCCCAGCAGCCGCAGGCGCGGGTTCTGCTTGCGCAGGTGCGTGAGGATCTGCTGATACTGGCTGTCGTCGTCATCGCTGATGCGATGGCACTCATCGACAATCACCAGCGAGAATTCTCCCTGAAAATGGTCAAGGTTGCGCGCCACCGACTGCACGCTGCCGAACACCACTTTGCCGTGGCTCTCTTTGCGCGCGAGGCCCGCCGCGTAGATATCCGCTTCCAGCCCGAGCGCCAGATATTTCGCGTGGTTTTGCGCCACCAGCTCTTTCACGTGAGCGAGCACCAGCACGCGGCCACGCGCGAGCCGCGCCAGTTCGGCGATGACCAGGCTTTTGCCGGCGCCGGTCGGCAGGACAATCGCCGCGGGCGCGTCATGGCGGCGAAAATGGTTAAGGGTGGCATCCACCGCTTCGCGCTGGTAGGGACGTAAAGTAAAGGACATGGGGCCTGCAGAAATAGGGATCACGCTAATATTATGCCACGAATCATTTTCATCTTGTGAGCGGGCCATTGCCCGTTATACTGACGGCTCTGATTCCGCTTCATGAATGTTGCCGGGCGCCTTGCCCGCCCCCGCGTCGGAACTGCTTCAACAGGCTTATAAACGTCAACAACAGGCTTATAAACGTAATGCGACTTGATAAATTTATCGCCCAGCAGCTTGGCGTCAGCCGCGCTATTGCTGGTCGCGAAATTCGCGCCAGCCGGGTCACGGTCAATGGCGACATTGTTAAAGACACCGCTTTTAAACTGCTGGCGGATCACGACGTCGAGTATGACGGCAATCCGCTGGTCCAGCAGCATGGCCCGCGCTATTTCATGCTGAATAAACCGCAGGGCTACGTCTGCTCGACCGACGATCCGGATCACCCGACGGTGCTCTATTTTCTCGACGAGCCGGTCGCCCATAAGCTGCACGCCGCCGGGCGTCTGGATATCGACACCACCGGGCTGGTGCTGATGACCGACGACGGCCAGTGGTCGCACCGCATCACTTCGCCGCGCCACCACTGCGAAAAAACGTACCGGGTGACGCTGGAGTCGCCGGTGGCGGACGACACCGCCGCGCTGTTCGCCAGAGGCGTACAGCTGCATAACGAAAAAGATCTCACCAAACCTGCCCAGCTTGAGGTGATAACGCCGACCGACGTGCGCCTGACCATCAGCGAAGGGCGTTACCATCAGGTCAAACGCATGTTCGCGGCGGTGGGCAACCACGTTGTCGGGCTGCACCGCGAGCGCATCGGGGGCATTGAGCTTGACCCCGAACTGGCGCCGGGCGAATACCGTCCGTTAACCGACGACGAAATTGCCAGCGTTGGCATGCCGTCGCGCTAATATCAGGAGTTAACCGTGACCACCAGGCAGAATTCGTCGCTGGGTATTGTGTTTATTCTTGGCCTGCTGGCCATGCTGATGCCGCTCTCTATTGATATGTACCTGCCGGCGTTGCCGGTTATCGCAAGCGAGTTCGGCGTCGAGGCGGGCAGCGCCCAGATGACGCTCAGCACCTATATCCTGGGCTTTGCTATCGGGCAGCTGTTTTACGGCCCCATGGCCGACAGTCTGGGACGCAAGCCGGTGATCCTCGGCGGCACGCTGATTTTCGCGGCGGCCGCTATCGCCTGCGCGCTGGCGCAGACTATCGATCAGCTCATCTGCATGCGTTTCCTGCACGGGCTCTCCGCCGCCGCGGCAAGCGTCGTCATCAATGCCCTGATGCGCGATATCTACCCGAAGGAAGAGTTCTCGCGCATGATGTCCTTCGTGATGCTGGTGACTACCATCGCGCCGCTGCTGGCGCCGATTGCGGGCGGGGCGGTGCTGGTCTGGTTTAACTGGCACGTCATCTTCTGGATCCTCGCCGTGCTGGCGCTGTTGGCCTGGGCCATGATCTTCTTTCTCATCCGCGAAACGCTGCCGGTGGAGCGCCGCCAGAAGTTTCACATTCGCACCACGCTTGGCAACTTCGCCACGCTGTTTCGCCATAAGCGCGTCCTGAGCTATATGCTCGCGAGCGGCTTTAGCTTTGCGGGTATGTTTTCGTTTTTAAGCGCCGGGCCGTTTGTTTATATCGAGCTGAACCACGTTTCGCCGCAGCATTTCGGCTACTACTTCGCGCTCAATATCGTGTTTCTGTTTGTGATGACCATTATCAACAGCCGCTTTGTGCGCCGCGTCGGCGCGCTGAAGATGTTCCGCGCCGGGCTGTTTATTCAGTTCACGATGGCGGTGTGGCTGGTGTTAAGCGCGCAGTTTGACGCGGGCTTCTGGTCGCTGGTTATCGGCGTGGCGGCGTTTGTCGGCTGCGTGTCGCTGGTGGCCTCTAACGCGATGGCGGTGATCCTGGATGAGTTTCCGCACATGGCGGGCACGGCGTCGTCGCTCGCGGGGACGTTCCGCTTTGGCATCGGGGCCATTATGGGCGCGATGCTCTCAATGGCGACCTTCAATTCCGCCTGGCCGATGCTGCTTTCGATGTTCTTCTGCGCCACCTGTTCGATACTTTTCTACCTGTACGCCAGCCGACCGTCCCGTCGCGCCGCGTAACCCTTCCGGGGGAGGTTTTCTCCCCCTTATGCTCCGCTCTTTTCTCTGCCAGACGGCGTTCCCCGAGCGGTTATTTGTTTCGTGAATGTAAAAGTAAAGCGCGTAAAAAGTCACAGCCTTGTATTAAAAAAGGTTGTGTCAGGGCGCAGAACGGGGTACATATAGCGCCAAAATGGGAGCCAACGCACAAAATAACCGCCTCGCTGCTAAGGAAATAACCAGCGCGCGCTTGCCATGAAACCGTTTTCTTTGTTGACGCGATCACTTTTTGTCAACATGTGTTAATATTTATGTGAATGACTTGTAAAATTTATGTTTCCGGGGACACTATCTTGAATACGCTACAACTCTCAATCGTTCATCGCTTGCCGCAGAGCTATCGGTGGAGTACGGGTTTTGCCGGTTCAAAAGTTGAACCGATCCCGCAGAGTGGACCAGACTGCGATAACTGCCTGGTGGGCCTGCGCCTGCTGAGCCCGGACGGCGAAAAAGCCTGGCCGGTGATGCATAAGCTGAGCCAGGCGCTCAGTGATATCTCGGTAGATTGTTCCGTGCTGGAGTGTGAAGGCGAGCCGTGCCTGTTTGTGAATCATCAGGATGAGTTTGCGGCCACCTGCCGCCTGAAAAACTTCGGCGTGGCCATCGCTGAGCCGTTTTCCGGCCAGAATCCGTTCTGAGCGTTAGCGCAGCGTTAACAGCTCGCGCGTATATGCCTCACGCGGGGCGGCGAAAATCTCCCGACAGTCGCCCTGCTCAATCACCTCTCCCTGACGTAACACCACCACCTGATGACACAGCGAGCGCACCACCTGGAGATCGTGACTGATAAACAGGTAAGCGAGCTTATGCGTCTGCTGGAGTTTTTTCAGCAGCGTCAGGATCTGCGCCTGCACGGTACGATCGAGCGATGACGTCGGCTCATCGAGGATCAGCAGCTCGGGTTTGAGGATAAGCGCCCGCGCGATGGCGATGCGCTGGCGCTGGCCGCCGGAAAACTCGCTCGGGTAGCGGTGGCGCGTTTCAGGATCCAGCCCCACTTCACGCATAGCCTCAATCACCTGAGCTTCACGCTCCGCCGGGGTGAGCGTCGGCTGATGCACGCGCAGCCCTTCGGCGATGATACTGAGCACGTCGAGACGCGGGTTAAGCGAGGAGTTCGGATCCTGGAACACCACCTGAATGCGGCGACGCAGCGGCAGCAGCGCGCGGCGGTTAAGCTGGTGCAACGGGTGCCCGTCAAAGACAATTTCGCCCTTCGAGGCAATCAGGCGCAGCAGCGCCAGCCCGGAAGTGCTTTTACCGGAGCCCGATTCGCCCACCAGCCCCAGACTTTCGCCCGCATGCAGCGTAAAGCTTAAATTTTTCAGCGCATGGTGATAACCCGTGATGCGCCTGAACAGCCCGCGGCGCTTTTCAAACGCCACGCTCAGGCCGCGCACTTCCAGCAGCGGCGCGGCAGGTGTGGGCAGCGGCACCGGTTCGCCATCCGGCTCGGCGGCGATAAGTCGCCGGGTGTAGTCGTGCGCCGGCGCGGTGAAAATCGGCCCGACGCGGTTCTGCTCCACGCAGCGCCCGTTCTGCATCACCGCCACGTTATCCGCAAGCCGCTTCACGATATTCAGGTTATGCGTGATAAACAGCAGGCCCATGTTGAGTTCGCGTTTCAGTTCCGCCAGCAGTTGCAGGATTTGCGCCTGCACCGTGACGTCGAGCGCCGTGGTGGGCTCATCGGCAATCAGCAGCGCCGGGCGCGTCAGCAGCGCCATCGCAATCATCACGCGCTGGCGTTCGCCGCCGGAGAGCTGGTGCGGAAAGTCGTTCAGACGCTGCGCGGCGTTGCGGATGCCGACCCGCTCAAGGCAGGTGAGGATCTCGGCGCGCGCGGGCTCGCGGCGCATACCACGGTGCAGGGACAGCACTTCATAGAGCTGTTTTTCGACGCTGTGCAGCGGGTTTAAGGAAACCATCGGCTCCTGAAAGATCATCGCTATCTGGTTGCCGCGCACCGCGCGCAGTTCGCGCTCGTGGGCGTTAAGCAGCGAGCGGCCCTGAAAGCGGATATCGCCCTGCGGATAGACGACCGGTGGGGAAGGGAGCAGGCGCAGTATGGAGAGCGCCGTGACGCTCTTACCGGAGCCTGACTCGCCCACCAGCGCCAGCGTTTCGCCCGCCTCGATGGTCAGCGACAGCGAATCCACTACCTGACGCTCCACGCCCTGCTGGCGAAACGCAATGGAGAGGTTGTCGATGGAAAGCAGGGGATGCGCCATATCAGATAGCCTTACTCGGATCGAAGGCGTCGCGAACCGCTTCGCCAATAAAAATTAACAGCGACAGCAGGATCGCCAGCGAGAAGAAGGCGGTCAGCCCAAGCCAGGGCGCCTCAAGATTATTTTTGCCCTGCAAGAGCAGTTCGCCGAGCGACGGCGAGCCGAGCGGCAGCCCGAAGCCCAGAAAATCGAGCTCTGTCAGCACGGTAATCGAGCCGCAGAGAATAAACGGCAGAAACGTCAGCGTCGCCACCATCGCGTTAGGCAACATATGGCGCCAGATAATCGCCCGGTCGCTGACGCCCAGCGCCTGGGCGGCACGAATGTAATCAAAGTTGCGGGTGCGCAGAAACTCGGCGCGCACCACGCCCACCAGCGTCATCCAGCCAAACAGCACCGTGATCAGCAGCAGCCACCAGAAGCCCGGCTGCACCACGCTTGAGAGCAGGATAATCAGAAACAGCGTGGGCATGCCCGACCAGATCTCAATAATGCGCTGGCCGAAAAGATCGACCCTGCCGCCGTAATAGCCCTGAATCGCCCCGACGGTAATGCCGATGACGCTTGAGCACAGGGTCAGCATCAGGCCGAACAGCAGCGAAATGCGCGTGCCGTAGAGAATGCGCGCCAGCACGTCGCCGCCGTTGGCATCGGTACCAAGCCAGTTTTGCGCCGACGGCGGAGCGGGGAAGGGCCGGTCGGAGGCGAAGTTAATCGCGGTGCCGCTGAATCTTATCGGTGCCCAGAGCACCCAGCCGTTATCCTGCAACCG
>Ga0157365_10000908_pt1 | contig 12456 bp, 6 predicted proteins | sample AttsexASBM3_FD_111478 | JGI IMG/M metagenome (GOLD analysis project Ga0157365, IMG submission 111478) | Fungus gardens microbial communities from leaf cutter ant in Ribeirão Preto, State of São Paulo, Brazil - Atta sexdens ASBM3 | ecosystem: Host-associated > Fungi > Mycelium > Unclassified ... | reverse complement strand
GCTTTTGACAAGGATAATAACAAAAGCCTGCTCTCCAAAATTCCGTTCTGTGATTTTGGCGAGGCTCTTGATCCGCCGTCTGTTGATGTCACAGCCCATATTCTGGAAGCATTTGGTCTTCTTGGTCTGTCGCGCGATCTTCCCGTGGTGCAAAAAGCACTTGCCTATGTTCGGTTGGAGCAGGACCCTCAAGGACCGTGGTTTGGCCGATGGGGTGTAAATTACCTGTATGGAACAGGAGCCGTTCTGCCTGCTCTTGCGGCTATTGGGGAAGATATGACGCAGCCTTACATCCTCAAGGCGTGTGAGTGGCTGGTTTCCTGTCAGCAGGATAACGGTGGATGGGGAGAAAGCTGTGCGTCCTATATGGATATTTCATCCATAGGTCGCGGAAGTACAACTGCGTCTCAAACGGCCTGGGCCTTGATGGGACTGATCGCTGTGGGTCGTCCTCAGGACCATGAGGCAATTGCCAAGGGATGCCGGTTTCTGATTAATCGGCAGGAGGCAGACGGAAGCTGGACGGAAGAGGAGTTCACTGGTACCGGCTTTCCGGGCTACGGCGTTGGTCAGACGATCAAACTGGATGACCCAGCTTTGTCAAAGCGTCTGATGCAAGGAGCGGAACTCTCCCGGGCGTTTATGTTGCGTTACGATATGTACCGTCAGTATTTCCCGATCATGGCGCTTGCGCGAGCATCCCGTTTGCTGGCTCAGGACATATGATTTTTTAACCGCTTCCCCGAGAAAGAGAGCCATAGCCCTCTTTCTCTTTTGGGGATTGGATTAATCTTGGTTTTTGATAGTTCGTTAGAACTGTACTCGCATGACATGCGATGACAGATGCCTGAATATCTTCTTTTCAACCATCTGTCCCGCAGCAATCGTGATTATATTTTACCTATGAATACCGGTCTTAGAAATCGACGCTTGCGCTGCCACCTACAAAGAAAGGAGCGGCAACATAATATGTGCTGCTGCCCGCTGAAAGCTTTGATCCGTAGACACCGGTTGTCGCTTTCCCATTTGCAGCCGTGCCGTTTACAAAACCGAGATACTGCTTGTTTGTGATGTTTTGAATATTCAGGCGCAGGATCGGGTTTTTGAGAAAACTGAAGTCCTTGAAACGATAGCCTGCGTGAACATCCATTGTTACATAACTTGGAATGGAAGTGTCATTGTTGAATGTCGCATATTGTTTGTCGACATACTTCAGTCCAAAACCGCTGAAGAGGTGGCCATCATCGTAATCGAGGTGGAAGGCGACTTGGAATTTTGGCGTCTGCGGTGCAAATTTTCCTTTACTAAACACGTAATCGCCAGAGCTGGATGCCGCTACATTGCTGTCCGTTCTGGCATCTATGTATTCTGCAGAGATATATGGACGGAGATGGTACAAAATCGGTCTTGTTCCGATTTCAAAATCTACGCCATTTGCATGTGAACTTCCGCCATTAATGCTTTGAGAGTAATAACTTCCGTTAGCCATAACAACTGTCTGGCTGTAAAGACGGTTAGTAAAGTTATAATGGAAGTATGTCAGTGTACTGTTGATCAGATCGCCCTGATAGCGAATTCCGGCTTCTTCGGAAATGGAAATTTCCGGCTTCATGTTTGTATTGGCTTGGGTGCTGTATCCCCTGCCAGACGTATAGGTTCCTGCATCATACAATGATGTATTCATTGGAATACGGAAATTGGTAGTGGAAGACGCAAAAAGCTGGATCTGGTTATTCAGCTTGTAGCGGATGGAAACTGCAGGCAGAGGCTCGTTCCAGGAACCATTAATATAAGAGCCTGTCGATGTATCAGGTAGGAAATTGTGCCCGTTACGCATGACGATGGCATATTTCAGGCCAGCTTCGAGTGTCAGTGTGTTGTTCAGTAGTGACAGACTGTCATCGATGAACATGGTGTGGATGCGGGTCTGCGTCAGAGTATTCCGATACTGTGCCGTCTGACCGTTCGCGAGAACCATGTTCACGCCGCCACCATAGACATCATAAGGCTCACCCGTTGTCATGTTGACCAGACTATAGGGGGAGGTTTGGATTTGTTTTGAATATTCGAACCAATAACCAACCATCAAACGGTTGATTCCGGTATGGAGCGTTAGCTTCGTTACTGCTCCAGGGCGATAAGTCTGGGTGTTGGAAGGATTATAGAGAAGAATGCTTTTGGTGTTGGAAGAATTATACTGGCCAATCGAGGCAGACATGGTCTGACTGCCGTATTGCTGACTGCTGAGGCTTTCTGAATATGCGCCGCCGCCATTTCCGTTTCCGTACCAGAAATAGGGAGTTTCGGTTAAGGTCAGGTTATCTGTGAGGCGGAATGTAGATGGAGCACTCGCATAAATGTTTGTGAAGGGGTTTTGATGAAGTTTATAGTAATTGGCACTTGGGTTATTTGAATCCCATTTGGATTGATAGGTGTAGTTCACTCCATATTTTTTCCAGTTTGCCAGAGACATGGATGGAAAAAGAGTGCTGTCTGACTGGTTTCCTACGATGGCAAGGGAGACGCGGTTACCGTTGCCCCATTCATTAACCCATTTTGTTTCGCCGTGCAGTTTCTTCTGGCTTCCGGGGCCGCGCCATGAATTTTCATCTGCAGCAGAGAACGAAATATATCCTTTCAGATTGGTATTGCCGATCTTGCCTGTGTCAACGCGAGCAAAGATACGACGAGCATTGTAGCTGCCATACGTGCCGTCAAGGTGACCGCCAAATTTATCTTTCGGATCAAGCAGATACATGTTGACTGAGCCGCCTGATGCGCTGATGTGCGGGCTGTCTAGGTCGGCGGACCCTTGCTCAACGTTAATCGTACGAAGATTCTCAGAATCTACGATTTCTTGAGGATAAACAGCATAGTTACCAATATCGTTGATTGGAAACCCTTCGAGTGTGAAGCCGATCTGGCTGGAATTCAGTCCACGAAGGGTCATATTGCCGCCATTTAATCCGAGCGGATCAACCGATGTTGTATTCACGCCTGGAAGTAGCGCGATAAGTTGCATCGGGTTAACGCCGGGCGTCTGGGTGGCTATGAACTCCTGCGTTACGGTCGAGCGGGATTTTGCAGCATCTTCATGGACCATCAATCCTCCGCCTGGCGCGTCATGGCGGGCACCGTGGACTTGAACAGTTTCTGCTTTTTCAGCATCTGTCGGCGCTGTTGCGCCCATCATTGATGGACCACCGTCCCGATTGATTTGTGCTGTTTTCTTGTGGCTGTGATTACTCACAACCTTACTGCTCGTCCCCGTTGTCTGAGCGGACGCCCAAGAGGCGCTGATCGCCAAGGCAGACGTTGCGAACAAGAAATTTTTCAAACGAAAAAGCATGATGCCTCTTGCAGGGAAGGATGTTTTCTTCATGGAGTGCTTATTGGCATTATCTTCATAAGAAAAAAATAATAATTTTAAGCTTAATTTTGAATATTATATTACAAGTAATTTTATAATTACCAATGAAACTGTTTTTTACTATGTTGATATGATTGATATATATAATAATATTTCATTATTATTGTTAATTGTAACATATGGCTCTTGTTTGTAATGAAATGAGGAAATGTGAGGTGGAGGAATTAAAAAAAGACATTTGGACATTCGTTATCGTTCGGTGTGATACGATGCCATATTCATGATTGCCCAGTGCCTGTCCTGTGATGAAGAAATGCCCAGAAAGGCTGTGAAGTGTGTGTCACTGTTCATGGGGGTGTCGTCAAAGAAACTGAATGGATTTCGTTCTTAATTCGTCACGAAAATTTATCTCGCGCTTTGATCAATAACTTAAGCTTATACAGCAGAATTTAGGGAGCGTGATGGTCTGAGGCGCAGATTTTTACGCGAAGAGATCATCTATCATGCGTATATTTATGACACCTATTATGTAAAAATATGTCAATCATGTTTCGCTTGGATCGCCCCAGCTTATATCAGCTTTGAAAATGAAGTTTTGAACTCAAGGTGCGTTGACCAGACTGCCTATATATTCTTAATTTTTCCATTAAGAGCCTTGCCTACGATTTCCCTTCCAGATTGAAGCGGCGGCGTCATCTAGAATGACGGTGGAGTCAGGGTGTAAACGAATGGCTGTAGCGCTGACGTTTTCGTTTATTGGTCCATTCAGCGCGGCATCAACAATAGAGGCTTTTCCTGCGCCAGTTGCCACAAGTACGAGCTTACGCGCTTCCAGGATCGTTCCAACTCCCATGGTCAAGGCGCGCTCAGGAACGCGTGATGGATCATTGCCAAACATTCCGGAATTTTGACGGCGTGTGATGTCATCAAGATGTACGACGCGCGTGCGACTGTCGAATGGGGAGGGGGGCTCATTGAAGCCGATATGTCCGGTGTTCCCAATTCCCAAAATCTGAAGTCCAATACCTCCAGCGCCTTGGATATTTGCTTCATACTCAGCACATTCTGCATCCAGATCTGTCGCGGTTCCGTTTGGTACGTGAATTTGTGCGACTGGCATGTTCACATGCGCGAACAGATGCTTCTGCATGTAATGACGATATGAATTTTTGTCTGTTGGAAGGAGGCCAACATACTCATCCAGATTGAAAGACGTTGTTGTGGAAAAATCCAGCATAGCAGTCTCGTACCTTTCGACCAGAAGTCGATACACACTTTCCATCGTGCGGCCTGTTGCCAGCCCTAACACAGGCCGAGGATTATGATGAATTTCGCAGGCAATTATGTCCGCAGCTTTTTTGAAAGCCTGCTCTGGGCGATCGGTGACGATGATATTCATAGTCGGAATGACGTCCTGTCTGATGCTGTTAGAAAGAAAGCGTGTGCCAGAGGGTAAGTTTTGACGTTCGTTCACAAGGGATGAGCAGTTCTTGAGAAATTTGTTCTGATCTGAGTGATATTGAGGTGCTCATGATCGATCATGTCAAGTCATAATTATGATCGTAAATTACAAAAATAAATCATCTATATGATCATTTCGATGCGGTTTCGTGGAAATTAAACTGAAACCGAGCAGTGGATTAAACAGGAATTTACTGATAGCCCGCTAAAGTTGGTCTCTTGTTGAGAGAAGAATATTGACATCCCCAACCCCCTAGGGGATAGGGGTTTATGAAGCATAGAACACATGTTCAGAGTCTAAAGCAGGCGCATGGTCATCTAGCCAAAATTCTTGAGATGATGACAGAAGAGCGGCCGTGCGGAGAGCTTGTCCAGCAGATCCAGGCTGTTGAGAGTACTATTCATAACGCCAAGCGCCGTTTGATTCAGGATCATCTTGAACATTGCGTTGTAGATGAAGTGGTGAATGGAAATATGAGTCGGGAAACGGCCATCCGAGAATTTTCCGCCCTAGCGAAATATCTCTAAAGCAGGACTTTTTGTGCTTATGTACGGCCTTCTTTTAAAGCCTCTTCCGAACATTCGCACTTATCTTGGCTGTGCTCTGGGTTTAGTAACGCTCATTTTTTGCAGTCAGGCGTATGGGCAAGTTGCACCGCGCGAAGTTTCAATATCTGTTCATGAAGCCATTGCAGCGGCATGGAATAACGATCCTGTAAGAACCGAATTGCAGACCAATCAGCAATCAGCAGATGCTCGGGCTAAAGCTGCTCAATCATGGTTTGCAGGCGGTCCCACGTTGAGCGCTGATTACTACGATGATCGCATTGGAGGCTCCAATCTGGGATATATTACCTGGCAGGGTGGTGTTTCTGTTCCCCTATGGCTGCCAGGACAAGGGACGGCGACTGAAAAAGTTGCTCATGCCGATGCTCGCACGGCGCTCATGAGACTTGACGTCGAGAGAATGGTGGTGGCCGTTCGTGTTGTTGAGGCGGCTGGAAATGCCACTCTGGCGCGCAAAAGAGAAACTGCGGCCCTTTCGACCCTGACAGCACTACAAAGGATTTCCGATGCTGTTTCTCGCGCTGTTCGGGCAGGAGAAGCTGCGTCGGTAGACAGTCAGGCCGTCATGGCACAACTTGCAGATGCGCGGACAGAACTTGAAAATTCAAGGGAAGAAATCGTTACGTCCCGTACGACCCTTCAAACCCTGCTAGGGGTTGAAGGAATTCCTGATATTACACAGGCAGATCGTCGTTGGCTGGTTCTGACGCGCGCCAATACCCTGCGATGGGTGGAAGATGATGACCCGCGGGTTCGGGCCGCTCATCAGGAAGTGATTGCGGCGCAGGAACAGGTCCATCTCGCGCGCGCGAGCTTCATGCCAAACCCTGAAGTAGGTGTGGATGCGATTGACCAAGCTCAGTACGGCAGTCCATGGGATACGCAGGTTGGTTTCAACGTCCGTGTGCCACTTCCCAATGCGGTGACAACGACGCCGGTGACGTCTGCTGCACGTGACCGTCTTGCCATGGCCAGCCGGCAGGAAATTCAGGCCCGTAGAGCCGTTCAGAATGAAATGGCGCAGGTCCGTGCTCGTGTGGAAACGGCAACCACAACACTGGATGATGCCCGTGTTTCTGCGAGTGCGATGCTGCGTCGTGCCGATGCGATGGAACACTCCTGGCGGATCGGAGAAACTCCACTGATTGAAGCCCTTAGAGCGCGGACTGATGCTTATAGAAGCCTTCTGACACTGAACCAGGCCGAAATTGCATGGCATGAAGCCATTATCCGGATTGGAATCGCAACAGGGACGATGCCATGAAAAAAGTCACAGGTCTGGCCGTTCTGCTCATGTCAGGCTTTATCCAGCCTCTTATGGCTGAAACGCCCCGTTGGCTTCTTCCTTTGAAACTTGACCCTGTAGCGCAACGAAATGCAAATTTTCAGCTCTGCACGACAGGGTATGGCGATCTGCATGACACTATATCCGCCATGGCTACCGTAACCGCAGACATGTCGCGTGTGGTGGCTATCCGTCCGGCAGGAGGTGGAAAGGTCACTGATGTTCTGGTTACTCCAGGGCAACGCGTTCATCAGGGACAAACTCTCATCAATTATACGGACCACACGCTGCACGAACTGCATCTGCAGCGAATGCAGGTTCAAGCCGCCCTGATGTCCGCGCGGGCCGCAGTCGCCGAGGCAGAACAGGCCTATAAACGTGGACTGGCTCTGTCGGGCAGTACTGTTTCGGGAGGTGAAGTCAAACGACGACTAGCGGCACTTCAGCAGGAGCGAAGTGTTGTGGTGGCTCGTGAAGCTGATATGGGCACGATTGAGCATAGAGTGAATGAGGAATTCACGTCCGTTACCGAGAAAATCGTCCAGGATGAAGCTTCTAGTCTGATCTCACCTGTCGATGGTGTTGTGCAGACCGTCAGTACGTCAGCAGCGTCGGATATCAATCCCGGCGAAGCTCTTGCTACGGTCGTCGATCTGTCTGCTGTCTGGATCGTGGCTCAGGTCCGCGCCCAGGAGGCGTCGCAACTGGCTATCGGGAACAGGCTTTTTGTAAAGCCAGCAGGAGACGCATCAGGAAAGCCACTGATCGCACATATCTCGACCATTGATGGCATGACTGATGCCACGACAGGGTTGGTACGGATCGTCTGTGTCGTTGATCATCCAGAAGAGCAATTACGGCCGGGTAGTATGCTGGATGCATCGATTGAAACCAGCAGAACGGTGCATGGTCTTGTGGTTCCTGCATCTGCTGTTGAACGGGTGGATGGCCATAGCGTCGTTTATGTCAAAACTGGCCAGCAGGACTTCCAGCCTCATGACGTTAAACTCCTCCTCGAAAATGACGAACAGGCTGTTGTGGACGCGGATGTGCCACAAGGAGCGTCTGTCGTCGGGCATGGAAGTTTCATGCTGAAGAGTATGTCGCTCCTTGGAAATGACGAGGACTGAGCAAACTATCATGCTGAAATTTTTCCAGACGAACCGCTTCGTTCTGTTGGGGCTTGTCTGCGTCCTGCTGATTGGTGGCTTGCTGACAATTCCCGGGCTTCCTGTTGAGCCAGTACCGGATATTTCGCCGAAGCAGGTACTCGTATCCGTAACTGCCCCCGGTCTGGCAACTGAAGAAGTGGAAAAACTCATTACATTTCCACTCGAAGCCAGCATGACCGGGATTCCTGGAGTGACGGACCTTAGGTCCGTTTCTCGTACGGGTGTTTCTGTTGTCTATCTTCAGTTTGACGATCATACGGATATTGATCTTGATCGTACACGCGTCAGCGCGCAGATGCAGATCGCTCGGGAAACAATTACTGTTCCTAATATTTCGGTTTCCATGGGGCCACTTGCCACCGGCATGGGCGAAATCATGCAGATCCAGATCAAGGGGGAGGGATACTCTCTCATGGATCTCAATCGCTTGATGCAGTGGACTGTTGTTCCACAGCTCAAACTCGTGCCGGGAGTGGTCGATGTTAACGTCAATGGTGGTGCGGAAGAAACATATCAGGTTTTGCTGGATCCCGCTCTACTGCGCGCCTTGGGTGTTACGGTAAATGATGTTTACAAAGCTGTTGACGAGAACAATGCCTCCGCAGGGGGCGGTTGGATTGCTCATCACGCTGAACAGCAGGTTATTGTAGGGCGGGCTCTGATTGGCAGTCTCGAAGCTTTCGGGGCCATTCCTGTCCGGATGGGGGCAAACGGTAATGTGGTGCGTTTGCGAGACGTCGGGCAGGTAACCAAGGGGCCTCGAACACGACTGGGTGCCGTAACGCGGGATGGGAAGGGTGAAATTGTGAATGGCGTCGTTCTTATGCAGAACGGGGCCAGTTCCAATGCCACGCTTGCAGCCATCAATGCCGCTTTGCCTGGAATCGTCCAGTCGCTTCCCGCAGGTGTGACTCTGGACCCGTTCTATACACGCTCGACCCTGACAGGTGAGACGATTGATACGGTCAAGGAAAACCTGCTCATTGGCGCGGCCTTGGTTCTGCTCGTTCTGATTGTCGTTCTGGGAGACTGGCGCGCTGCACTTGTTATCGCATCCGTCATTCCGGCTGCCCTGATCTTTGCCATGGCTGGTATGAGGTTCTTTGGTGTTTCTGCCAATCTGCTCAGTCTCGGAGCGATCGACTTTGGCATGATTGTCGACAGTTCCCTCGTCGTGGTCGAGCATTTGCTTGCTATCCGGGGGACGAACAGAGATCGGGCTGCCTTGCCCGAACTGGCGACGGAAGCGCTAAGAGCCGTCATTCGCCCTGTGACGTTTGCGATTTTCGTGATCATTATGGTGTACCTGCCCATCCTGACGCTTCAAAGCATTGAGGGGCGCATGTTCAGCCCGATGGCGCAGACTGTTATTATGGCGCTGCTGGCATCGTTGATTTATTGTGTGGTCTGTATTCCGGTTCTGGCCGCACTGCTCATGCACCGAAGCCCGCCAGACCACGAGACACGTTTCGTCCGGACACTACGTCGTTATTACGAGCCAGCACTGGCGTGGAGTGAAAACCATAGCAGAACCCTGATCTTTCTGACAGGCGGAGCGTTTTTGCTCTCCGTGTTTCTTGCCAGTCGTCTTGGTGGAGAGTTCGTCCCCCAACTGGATGAGGGGGCATTGCTTGTGGTCGGGGTTCGCCTCCCAAGCGCCTCACTTCCAACTGTTCTGGATGGCGTGACACAGCAGGAAAAAATTCTCAAATCTTTTCCCGACGTTGAGACGGTCGTCAGCAATACCGGCACGTCTGCCATTCCTACAGATCCTATGGGAACATCTGAGACCGATACATACGTCTTTCTCAAGCCCCGTTCCCAATGGACCACCTCGTCCAATGAGGCTGGCCTTGTTGAGAAGATGAATGCGGAACTGACCACAAAAGTCCCTGATGCTCATTACTCCTGGACGCAGCCGATCCAGATGCGGATGGATGACCTTCTTTCCGGCGTCCGTACCCAGCTTGCCATTTCGATTTATGGAGATGACCTGGATACCTTGAATCAGCTGGCTCAAAAGGTTGTGACGGTGGTGCAGCGTGTACCGGGCGCGGCAGATGTCTCTTCAGAAAGCGAGGGGACAATCCCATATCTTCATGTGGATGTGGACCGGGATTCTGCGGCGCGTCTGGGGGTTTCCGTTTCGGATATTCTTGCCGAAGTCGAGGCGATTGGTGGCCATATCGGCCGATCAGTCACAGTCGACAATGCCATCATCCCAACTCAAGTACAGTTTAGAGAGGGGATCGCAAACTCTCAGGATAAAATTGCACATCTCCAGATAAGGCGTGTGGATGGGACGGGCTGGGTACTTTTGGCGGATGTAGCACATATCTCGCTTGTGGATGGGACGTCACGTATTGATCGGGATGCCACCCATCGACGTGTCGTCGTTCAGGCCAATGTACGGGGACGGGACGTAAACTCTTTTGTGGCGGCTGCGCAGGCAGCGGTTACAAAGCAGGTCAAATTGCCCCATGGATACCGCATGGATTGGGCGGGACAGTTCAGAAATCTTCAGTCAGCAATGAAGCGTCTGGAAATTGTTGTCCCTATCGCCCTTGCCCTTATTTTTGGTTTGTTGATTGCAGCACTCGGCTCATTCGGGGCAGCGGTATTGGTATTCGTCAATCTGCCTGTAGCTGCAACTGGTGGTATTCTGGCACTTGTTTTACGTGGACTGCCATTCAGTATTGCCGCTGGTATCGGATTTATCGCACTTTTTGGTGTAGCGATCCTGAATGGCGTGGTCCTGCTCAGTCAGATCCGAACCTACCGCCTGCAGGGTATGAGTGCGGCCAAAGCTGCTTTTTCTGCTGCCAGCGCACGGTTCAGACCAGTGATTGCAACGGCGTCGGTCGCAAGTCTCGGATTCTTCCCAATGGCGTTTTCTGGCAGTGCAGGTGCCGAGGTCGAACGGCCTTTGGCTACCGTTGTAATCGGTGGCCTCATTTCGTCGACACTTCTGACGCTTCTTGTTCTTCCAACACTTTATGCGCGGTTTTTCAAGGATAAATATGATCAAGTGACAGATCCGGAAGCTTAAAAGGAGGGGCCCTTTATTTTCCGAGATATGACTAAGACCTGTGCGTTCGCGCCATTAAGGTCACGGTCAAGGTGATTTCCTTGTTGATTGACTGTCACTCAGCAAGGTGTTCTGACAGAATTGGATTGGAACTGATCTGATTACGGCGGTTATTCCAGTTTATTCAGACAGTTTGATTTCCGGGCGAAGATAGATTGCGGTCGGACTTGTGACCTTTGCGAAGTATCGTCTTGCGGTGACTGTCTTGTTCGCTTTCCGTCGTAACGACGACAGTCGGTTCTAAGGAGCAGGTGAGGAGGTGGGCAGCAGTCTCCGCCCGCCTCACTGGCGCCATCGCGATTGTATCGGTTTGCACTTATGGCTTATAATCGCGTATCCTGTCCCTCCATATAGGTAAATTAGGGGAGGCTGATGACAAACATTACGGCACTTTTTGCAGATGCTGCGGTTTTCGTTTTTCTCCCGTGGGTTTTGTGGCGTCTTCTTTACAGAGCAATACCGATTGTTGTCCTTCCTATACTTATCGGTATAGTGATCTCCGTCTGGAATCTTCCGGTTAAATCACTTGATATTCCGTCTATGTACGGGAGCGATATTGGCTGGGTTGCTGTTCTGGTTCTAGCGTTTACTGCCGGGCTGGAGATGTGGCAGTCCCCCGAGGAGACAGCAGCAGACCATACCTTGCCGGCTCCCTCTTTGGGGCGGCTTCTGGGCGGAGCTGCTGTGGCTCTTGGTGGACCGCTGCTGGTAGGGTCTGTTCTCGCTTACGAATTTTTCCTGCCCTTGCCGGGATGGCATCCTCCCCATGCCCAGCCATGGGTTGCCGCAGCGTCGATCGGGCTATGTATTGCGGTCAGCGCGCTGCCTGTTCTGATTGGTGTCGTCAGGGAGCTTAATCCAGCACAGCGCCCACTGGGTCAGCTTGCACTCAAACTTGCGGTTGTAGACGATGCGGCGCTCTGGATCGGGCTGGCTGCTTTGCAGGTTGCAGAACGTGGCACAGCTGCACTGCATGGCTGGACCGGTTTGGAAGTGCTGGCGATTGCACTGCTAGTCGGACTGGCTCTGCTTGGGAACTGGGCGTCTCGTCATTTTCGCCATCCGCCTCTGGCCGTAATCTGGCTTGCTGTTCCCGTCTATCTTGCGGCCGGGTCCTGGGCGAGTATGCAGCTTGGTCTCCATGAACTGATTGGCGCCTATTTCGCGGGTGCGATTATGCCACCATCCTGGGTCCGTCGCCTTCCTGTTGAGAAGGCCGGGGCATTCTCCTTGATCTGGCTTGCTCCAATGTTCTTCGGCCATAGCGGCCTGAATATTGATGGTGACGCCCTGACATGGCCTTCTGTCATTGCTTCGCTATCTTTGGTCGCCATTTCGATCGTGACCAAGATTGTTGCCGTGTACATTTTCCCGCCCGCAGCAGGTCTCAGTCGTCGCCAGGCGCTGAGCGTCGGCGTGCTGCTGCAATGCAAAGGGTTGATGGAGATTGTCGCCGCAACGATCTTCCATGCTCAGGGCATGATCTCAGAATTTGCGTTTGCATCTTTAATGG
>Ga0157365_10000907_pt1 | contig 12456 bp, 9 predicted proteins | sample AttsexASBM3_FD_111478 | JGI IMG/M metagenome (GOLD analysis project Ga0157365, IMG submission 111478) | Fungus gardens microbial communities from leaf cutter ant in Ribeirão Preto, State of São Paulo, Brazil - Atta sexdens ASBM3 | ecosystem: Host-associated > Fungi > Mycelium > Unclassified ... | reverse complement strand
GGAACGAGCGGAATCAATGTGTTCCAATTTCTGGCCTTGCACCGACCATCCAATGGACCATGGACTAAACGGCCACTGCCTGAAAGGACTATGTCCCGTGGACCGCCGCCCCCCCCCACAAGGTACATCTCGCGCCTATGGGCCGCTATAACTATCCAAGAAGACACTCGAAACTGGAAGGATAAACAAACCCACCCGGTGGACTGCCGAGCTACAAGTCCCACGACACAGGAGCGGGATTCTCTAAAAAGCCAAGGTCGCGGGTGGCCAAGAGGGCCCACTTGGAGACTTGGGATCTCAGCAGGAAATGCGAAGGTTGCTTAAAGCCGGCCGGCCGATAGGCGAAAGAGAATCAACTAGTTGAGTTCTGATCTGAGTAGGCTTATAATAGGGAATACTCTAACCCTGGGAACCGGGGCCTGGCCATCCTTCGTTTGCGGTCGACGTTTCGGCAAAGTTTGTCCGTCGACAGCTGAATGTTTTGATCTGGTTCGATTTATGGTCGCATCTGCAAACGTTTTCCCGTGGGCCGACGCCCCCCCAGTCTAGGCATTGATCTATATCACTTCAGAAGAAACGATATAAAAGTACTTACCTTCTCCTTGGTGAGTCGAAGTGGGGTTCCGTCCTCCCTTGCCTTTGTTAGTTCTTATATTTTCTTTCATTGGCTAGCAAGGTACGATTCTTTTCTCTTTCATAGAGATCTTCCCGCTCTTTTTTGCTTGGTACTTTTTTCATTTAAGCAAGTACTTTCCTAAGCCTAAGTTAGTGCCAGAGGCCAGAGTGAATGAGTGAATCTTGATCTGTATTCAAGGTATGCCCTTTCCACTTCTGTTATAATAGAGACTTCGGTTAAGCTGATAAGGGCTGGTTAGCGAAGTCAATCCTTTGCTTGGTTCCTAGGAAGGTCGGAGATCAGAGCGCACTCACATCCCTTGCAGTCACTGATGACCACCCTACGTTTGCTTCTTCTTGCTTAGAGCTGAAAACCGGCAATGTGAATTAGTCAAAAACTTGAGTTAGGGGCTGCGAAAAAATCAAATCGTATATTGGTTTTTAATTAAAATGCTTTCTTTATATGTACGGGCCTTTGCTTTTAGACCCGATTTGTCGACTTTTCATCTGCCCTGCTCTTAGCTCGGGGTTCTTGCTTAATGGAATGAGGCGTCCCTTCTTCCTTCTTTCGCAATACTTCCTGTCTCCCATGCTCCGCTTCAATCTCTTGCTTGCTTTGGTGCCTGGTCCAAGGAAAGGAGTCCAAGTCTGCCTTTGAATAAGCAATCAAATCACAAAGGCTAGCCTTAAATAGAAGGGCATAGGCTCAGCTCCATTTTACTTCCTTTCTTTCTAGTAAGAGTAATGGCCTTTCCAGAAAATGGGTCCGAGGGAAGGTAGCAGGTCTCTTGGTAAGCCCCTTGTCTCTTTCTGTTGTAAGTGATTGGAGCTATAGGTGAGTGCCTGTCGTTCTTTGTCCAAAGATTGTTGCTGTAAGTAGCTGCTATGCCGTTTTCTTGCTCGTTAGCGCTTTAAGTTTTGACGAAGATCTTTCTGTTTACGCGCAAGGCTTCTTGTTACCAATCGTCTTGTCATTGACAGAAAGAATCTCACAAAGATCCTCTCCCTGAAGAGCCGTCCAGACCCTTATGAATCTTCATCTTTTCGTTCGTGCTCTGTTACTATCATTGTTGTCACTTTTGGAATCTTTGGCTTTGTCTCCCCGTCTGAGGTTTAAAATCAACGGTCAGTTGTCTATCGCTCTGGCGCATCGAGGCTTCTCAACGCAGCTAAGCTACTTACGACTGGTCGTTACTCTACATCGCAGCGCAGATCTCCTGTCCTAGGCTATCAATTCTGGGGCAGTGAAACAATCCAACGGAAAATGGTCTGTTCTCCGCTTTCGTTACGTCGGAGAGTCATTAGACTATAGCTACTATGCTGCGCGAACGCCGCATAGAGAGATTCTTTGGTAATACAATCGGGATTCTATGAACGCCGCCTGGCGGTTCCCAACTCACTTAAAAGTACCTCACAAAATTTTCGGTCTCGCCTTAAGCCTTCGTCGAGGACGGTCTGATCAAATGGGGGGTGGTCTTCTCCTCGCTTTTATTGCGTAGAATGTATAGAGAGCTACTATGTGGCACCCGACACACAGAGAGAATTCTGTTGAGATACTATTATGATCGCCTTCCCCAACCACCGCCCTTGTTATTATTCTTCAGCCTAACCAACCATTGAAAAGATAGAAGACCCCATAATGAGTCTCATTACAACATATTTTCTATCTTCTATACGGCCCATCATGGTATATGGCCCACCCGCCTCTTCCTCTTTGGAAGGTCTTGGGCCTCCCTTATTCAAGAACCTGATTCTCTACGAGCTATCTATGGGCTTGGGGGTGGTGGTGGTCGAGGTTCTCACAAGACAAGCAAGGGCTGGCCCAGGAAGCAGATTTACTAAGTCGTGCTGTGAACAAGTCAGAAAGCCTCATGGGGAAAGATCTGTACTACTTGGGGTATTCGTACTCTCTATTTAAGGAGGGGTCTCCCGTGTGACCGAGGTCACAAAGGCAAAGGACTCAAACCTCTTTTTCCACAACAGGAGCTGTATCAGAGACTGAGTAAGTTATAGCAGTCTCTCTTTCATGAAGTGTCAGCGCGAACTATTGTTCATCCTTTGACTCAGCAAGGGAACGGAAAGCAATTCAATGGCAACTTGAAGCAGAATGTCCGTCTTTATGCTATGTAAATTCAAGAATCTCTGGCCTCCTGGCAAAGACCCTTCCTCGAAGTCTTTTATCTATTCTCTTCGACCCCCACTTTTTTAGTTAGGGATCGGGTAACCTATTAAGTAAGTTAAGGAAATTCCTCATCTTTCCACATTCTTATAGAAAACTATCCTCTAGACTAGGATTTCCCCTGGCTAAGAGAAAGGGTAAGGAATGGAAACTAAGTAAGCCCGTGAAGGCCTTTGAGGGCTAAAGAGGCGGATTCCGGACAGGGGAATTGACTTGCAGTGGCTACGCACCTAAGAGCGGAAATGCCGACATCTATCCCATATGTCACTAAGTTCAGCGGTAGCATGAATAAAGTGAGCGCTCATCTCGAGAGCGTGAAAAAAGAAGTACCACTAAGAGCGCATTCGAGGCCATCCTCTTCTCTTATAGGATTAACCGCAACAACATAAGCTTCAATAGGAAAGGCAGCTAACCCGCACTCGAACTCTCCTCTTCCGAACATTTTCCGAATCAGCTTCTAGTTCTAGCTGGACTGACTCAAGATCCGCTTCTCCTGTGACAGAGGAAGTTAGGTTTAGCATCCCTCTCTCCCGAAAGCATGCTAAGAGCGAATCCCGAGAGAAAAGGAGTTGAAGTGGAGATGATGTCTCGGAACCATTATTGGATAGGCAAAGGATGTAGGTGGTGATGATCTTGAAGATGAAGACATAGGCAAGGCAATGTATCGCAGGTTGACACATGTGAAGTTGGTTCAACAAACATAGGTTAAAGAGTAAATGTGGAAAGAATAACGGCAGCTAAATCATCTACTGCACAGTAGTACGTATTAGGCAAATGGGATTTTTCTTTCCTAGGCTCAGGAGCGTAGTAAGAGGTCTTTGGTGTGTGAATGCTTGACTTAGAGCTTGAACTAGGGGCAATCCAGCAACCATTTCAACTGGATACCATCAAGAGGGCAAGAGAGGAGGAGCCGATTCAATTCTTTCGGAGTTCTTACCCGCTGACGTCTAAGCTCTCAAGGACTCAGATTAGTCAACAGGAATGAACAATTCCTTCCAACCATACTTCTTCCGTCGAACGAGAAAACAGAGGCGCAAAATATTCTATGACAAAAGGCCTTCCCAGGACGGCTAATTTTCGTTTCAATCCGCCTGGAATGCTTTTAGGCGTTCTGGTTTTGCTTATGCACACCGGGCTGGGCTGCTTAGTCGGAATAGGCAAGCGGTGTGCTAGAGTGATGGATATCTAAATTAGATATGAAACGTAAGCTGGACATTTACCAATATGGGTCGCAGTTTGATCCAACCGGTACCACTCGTTATTCACCCAGCGATTGTATCGAGATAGTTTTCTAAAATAGTATTAATTATTTTTTTTTGTTCCTCTGGCGATCCGGTCAACCCGATCCCGAGAGAGGTACCCATTTGTACCGCCTTCTCGGCGAGGGGCTTCCATGTACTAATCCTTGTATCTGTTGTGGATAGAAGAGCTCGTTTTGGTACCCCACTTTTCGGGCTGGTAGTCTGGTCGCTCCCCCGATTGTGATGATCTTAGCTAATGGCTTTTCCTTGTATAACCGGTTAGACGCTTGTTCGAACTGACCATTTCGTTTGCTATACGCTGCATTCATTGCCAACCAATTTCATTTTTGTATATAAAGTACAGAACAGACTACTAGCATCAATCCCACCAGAGGCCGCAGATGAATCTGCTCCATTAGTCTAGCTAGCTACGGCTTCAAAGCCCCCTCCGTTGGGAAAATGTTCACTCGATGCTGGTCCAAGTCAAATCGCTACCGAGCGCCCCAAGTTCCATGTCTTATTAAATAATACTAGTTGGCCCTGAGCCCGTTCCTCTTGCCATCTCTCTTTGCTAAGTTCTTTGTTTTCATTCCAATATTTTATAGATAGCTAGGTTAGAATCTGAGATAGTACGCAATAGCTAAATTGAGAATTCAGACCTCACTCCACACTGAGAAATTGCGTAAGAGAAAGAGAGACTTGCCATACCTATCAAGGCTTGCCGTCAGTGACAGAGATCTGACTTCTATAGCAGATAGGAAAATGAATGGAAATCCTCTATTGTCAGTCTCTATTCTATTCTCAGTTGGTGCTTGCACCGAACTGCTTCCCTTCCACAAAGAAAGAAAAAAGAAAACTTAATTATATTCTTAATTTTTTTATATAAAATATATATATAAATAATAAATAAAAAAACCTCGATAGGGATATGTTCCCACTTCTTCAAGAAGAGCATAGCTTCTAAGCGCTTCCCTCTGCGCAGCTATAGAGATCCTTTAACGGATCATAGACTTAATAGAAAGAGAGGACCAAAGTCAACTGATTCAACTCAAGCAATAGATAGAAAAGCTATCTCCTCTAATCTCGAACTATGCTGAGTTCAATCAAGCTAAGAACTAGTCGACCTCCTTACCGCTCCTTCCCCTCGTTTGCTAAGCGGGCTCATAGTCCAAGCCTCTTGGTCCGAGGGAGTCTTCGACTTCGAGTAGCAATCCTGTCCATGTGCTGGCTTGGCATGGAAGGACGGCTACCCCCAAATTTTTCGCAGCTTGGTTCGCGTAAGCTCAATGCTTAGGGCAGAGTTATGGCTTTACCCCTTCTTTCTTAATCCTGCATTGCTTCTCTTCTTAATATGTATAAAATGGGACCAGACAGACAGCCCACCACTGGAACTTGCTTCGCCCTCGCTCGGCTCACTCCCACCTGTCTTCTTCCAACCATAGTGGAACTTTTAGAAAGATCCTTCATTTCACTACAGTTGAAACCTCACTGACACCTTCTCGGGCAGTTAATCTAGGCTGGGGTCTCCGCCAGCTTTACCTTTCCCTCCCAAAGTCCGTCGGGCCGACGACAACCCGCGGCAACCATACCAAGCAAGACCTAACGCTAACGAGCGAAATCTCTCTCTCCCTCACTTTTTGGCGCCAAAAACCTGTCAGCCCGGCCAGGGCGCACAGAGGTGTGTCCCGGTCCAATTCCAAAACCAACGGGCGGCCTACCCGCTTTCCTTTCGGCTTAATAGATGTGAATACTCTAAATGGATATCATTAGCCATGCTGATTAGGCTTTTTCCATAAATCATAGGCATAAACAGTGACTTGACTAATTTTCGAGATATATTATAGCATACTGTTATATATTTAGTGCATTCAGGATTTTTAGATAAGGATTCCATAAGTTCCTTCTGTACGAAAGAATAAATATCCTTAATATAATATAATATAATATAATATAATATAATATAATATAATATGTAGGTTTTGAGGGAATGAGATTAGTATGTACAGCAAGTTCTTGATCTAACAAGAAGTAACTCATGATCTGATATGCGCTTGCGGATGCATCTTGCGTGATCGGTACATTTGATATTTTCATACAAGTTAAATTTTCATAATATAAAAGAAGAGTCTTGCATATAAATTGAAAGGGGTCTTTAGCTTTGACAGCGGTTTTGATTATATAAGTTTTGAGATCTGCATGGGTTTTATTATAAAAAATATTAGATATCCATTCCACGGAATCATAATATGTTTTAAACTTTTTGTAATGAAAACCAATAGACGCACACAGGACAACATGAGCATTTTTATGATCGCTACTTTCATAAGAATTTTCATGGACCATATCATCTGAATATATTATTAGACTTCTAGCCAGATCTCGCTCATGAAAGTGCAAGATCCCGGCACGGTAAATACGCCCCCGGAAGTCAAGGAAAGCGGGCAGATAGAATTTATAACCTGAATAGGCTGATGCTAGTTTTAATATAAATTGTTCATAACGAGCGCGTTGGAGGTTCCTAAAGAACTCCTTGAGATACACTTCTTGGTATGAATACTTTGCTGTTGACTGATTATTTAAGTAATATGTCCTCAAAGACTCAACCACTTCGGGTATTTTTACGGTAGCTAAAAAAGGTGGCATAAGGAGACCTTCGTCAACTAACATCTCATAATTATCATCTATAAAATCATATAAATCCCTGTTGATTTCAAAAGCCTGCATCTGTAATTTATTCATGGCATCGCATAACTTAGGGGACATATTAAATAATTCAATATTGAAATGATCGTAGTCGCGAGATGACAACATACGATATCGTTGGATATATAAATACCCGGCGGGGGAGGTTAGGTACCCACCATTGAGATCAGATATACTGCGTGCTTCTTTTATTTTATATTAGGTCTAATTTTCCATTCCACAGGCTTGCATACCATAGGTAGATTTAGTTTGACAGGCAGTAGACCTATGTTAAAATTACATATAGCAAATAATTTCTTAGGATAATAATATTTACCCTTTTTCTTACTAACATAGATATCACTAAGACCCAAATCAGTCGATAGAATAATCAATTTCCTAGAAACCAAGAATTCTACCAATAAACTTCCTATATTATAATGTTCCTTATATTTATTATCAAGACCCAGATTTCTCAGTCTCTCTCTCTCTTCTTTAAGTGTACTTAACCGTATATCTTCCAGATGTTTCTGAGCCTCATTTTGTTCTAAATTCAAAGATGCATATTCCTTAGCCCTAGCCAGGGCTCTATAGTTATCCTCATCCTCCTTAATATGAACCTCCCTATCTTGCATCATTAGAGCATGATTAACCACAAACCTACTAAGATATTCAACCAGTGTTGACACGCGCACCGCCGGACTTTCCTGGATGCTGTTGAAAAGTAACCCTAGGACGTAAACAATGATACCCTCTATAGTATATGGATCTAAATATGACAACAATACCTTATCAGAATCAGGTATATTTTGACTTTTTAAGAATTCCCTTGCGGATGTTTTATTTTTATCAATAAGAAGATGGAGCAAGTCAGGGACTATTTGGAAACGGTTCTTTAGATCATCGAATTGAGTTGTGAGAGACTCTATTTCTGATTGCAGTTTTATTAAATCACTTTCAGAGAAATTGCTAGTATGAGAGGCTTTATATGAATGTAATTTATTAAACACCTCATCTTGATATTTGGAATCACAAGCAACGTCTTGATTATGATATGATCCGGGCCTGACTCCACCACTATATTCATTACCTTTTATATAAGAATCTTTATAAAATTGATCATAAAATGAACGAAGAAATGATTGCACATAAGTTTCTTTATCTTTATCTATTATATCAGTAACAGCTGAAGTGTTATAACTATCTGTACTATACAACTTTATTTGATTTAATTTTAAACTAACATTTTTTATATATTGATTATGTGTTGAGTTGTGTATTAGGTAGATTATCATATTTGCGTGCTTATGAGTAGACTTTTGAGGGGTTAATATAGCGGTATAGGTGCCCCTGCACCTAGACTTCTACGCCTCCCTAGGCCTTACCCATTGGGAAATATATAATCCCCTCTCTCTAACGAAGATGAGCTGGGAAATGTGTCCCATATACTGTTCGTATACTCCATAAGAGGTTTCATTGTAGAGAGAGACAGGCCACGGGTTCCAATTTATCGGGAAGGTGTGCTCGGGAATGACTTAGCCAATGCCATATGGTCATATCCCTAGGAAAGAAGCTTTTAGGCCGTTTTTAATATTATATTTCAGGATGAGCCCCTTCTTTCCCTAAAGGCAGCCATAGGCATATAGGGGGTGTTTTTTTGGAGGAGAGTCCTTTTAGTTAATCTTAGCTGCTACCCTACTTATCCCAGCTCTAAAGGCAGCTACTGACTCGATAGCTCACAAGTTGAGTCGACTGTGATTCTTCTTGTTCCGCTGTGAATGGTATCGTTATCGTATGAAGTAGTTTTCCCTACCTTACTTAATGACTCTAACTAGCCAAACCGGAAACTTTCTTTGTCAATGCAAACCTGCTCCATGACAGGACTGGTATCCCCTTCTGCGAGATTAGCAAGAGCTTCAAATCGTGAGGACTGAACTGAGGAGGACTTGCATTTTTCTGGACCTGCTGTGCCTGGTTATTAACCTTTTCACCTGCTTTTGCCTCAGGTTCGGTTCTCGAGGAGCGCAACCTCGGACTCCCTTTGACCACCATCCAAGGACCGAACTCCTCATCGACGGAGACGTCCTTGTGCCTCTCGGCCTTGACTCTGGTTTTTTCCGGTGAAGGCAGCGGCGGAGAATTCTCAGTTGGAGGATTTGGTTTTGCCTTCAGTGGGCAATCTTCCATTCTATGCCCATAGATGCCACACTTCAAACAAATAATGTTGAGATTCTCATATTCCACCAAAAAATGGCTTTCCTGGTAATCACGCGGGAGACAAGTTTCCGACGGAGATCGATCTCGACACTGATCCTCGCATATCTTCCCCTCTCGACTTTCCCCTTTTTCTGTTGGAGAGTGTTGAGGTCAACTTTCAGAGTCCTGCCGATGATATTACCCAATCTCCAGAGAAAAGTCTCATTGCAGTAATAAGCCGGAAGATTAGGGATACGAATCCAAATCGCAAGCTTGCTAAGCGTCTGACTGTGGGGATTCAAGCTTGGACTCCATCTTTGAACAAGAAGGTAGTGTCCCTCTATGACCCGCGGACCTTCGTTTAGAACTCCGTCATAGTGAGCTTTGTTATTCAACCTGATAATTTAGTAGTTATTCTCCAGATCGATTCACTCGAGATCGGCTAGCCCCCATAGTGGAAGAAGTTTGTCTTTCATCACTCTCTAACTCAGTCTTCTACCCAGAAGAGTGATTACGAGGGCATCTTTCCATGGACGAACAAAGTCCTTCCATTCCTCATTAGACACTTCCACCTCAGGCTAGATGGTTTTTAACCGATCGAGTTCGGCAGCAAGTGAAGGCGGTATCTTCTCTTCTTCCTCTAGCCACTCCTATAAACCATTTGGTTGAAGATCTGTATCCATTGAATCGCAGCCAATCAGTGAAGCTTTGTAAGACATCTGTGTATTCTTTGCAGGTACGCTAGGGCATTCTTCGGTAATCGGATTCACCTGAGCTTTCTCTGAAGAAGACCCATCAGGTTGACTTTCCGTATCCATCATGTCTTGATGCTCAAGCTTTTTGATATGCCGTCCTAAGAGATCGTCTTCTTCCTTTGAAGTACCTCTCAGTGTCTCGCTGACAGTATCGCCGGGAGGGGCTGCCATTAACGAAGAGAGAACTCACTAGAGTCTTCAATGAGCAAATCCCGCTTGCACGTTTCGACTATCCGCTCTTCCTTCCTTTCATTCTCTCCCTGGAACTGATTGATAAGAACTCCATTCAACATTAGCAGCTTTAGTAGGCAAAGAAGCCATTTCATACCTTACTGTAACAGGCAAGTTTACTTCCAAAGCTTACGTAATTGCTAACTAAGTAAACTAACTTCCAAAGCCATCAGAAATAAGACTTTGGGCCTTACGGAGCGCCAACAAGTTGTAGGATACAGTCGTAGGAACTTGGACAAGAAAGAAGTGTTGGGACTACTTCTAGTCTCGCACCAATGTCCCTGTTCTTAGCGATGGGAAATTTAGGCTAGTGTTACCACTGGTCGGGGGTCCGACCAACTTAGTAGTCCCTCGGTTTAAGGGACTACACTCCGCTCATTCTATTACCCTGGTTTCTTCCCTTTTCGCTTCACTCGAGTGACTACGTACCTTTCCTGTTAGGCCTTAGTCAGTCCCTTTTTTGGAGTTCAATTCCGAGCCGGTAAGCAAGACAAAGCAAATCAACGTGGGGTCAAACTCTCGATGGCCATAGACCAGAATGGTTGGAGTGTGCAGGATCACTCCTGAGACTTTCTTCCTTCATATAAGGAATCCTCTTGGTTGGTCGAAGCTAGAAGACGGCTGGACGAACTGCTATTTTGCATAGGGGGAGTAAGATAGGCTAGGTGCTTTTACTCAACTCGTGAAGGTTCATTTCTAGTTAGCATAGATAAGAGTATATCTCCAGTAAACACTGGAGTAGATCTCTAAGCTTTGGTGTGGTTGTTCTTCCTCGAATATAAGTTCTAGATCAAATTGAGGGTGACTTCTTCCGCTGACTAAGGCGCTTCGCTTGTGCGTTTTCAACATCCATTGCTTCTGACTATGTCGATGAAAAAGACTTTTGTGTGAGACCGGGAACACTCATTGGCAGAGCACCGAGTAGGCTTTTAAGAGAACCGAGCAATGCACGACGCACAAGGCGCGAGGAGCCACTCGAAGTAGAGACCGAACTGATTGGGGGCAACAGAGAAAGAACTAGTACTATACCCATTATCTATATCTATTCCCCCTCTCCATTGAATGAGATGACGTAGATAGAGAAAGAAGCTTCCAATGAACCACTTCACCTATTCCATTTTCCCATTCCCAACATGCCATGCTAAGGGGAGGCTCGAAAGAGACTCTTTATGAAAACCGGGCGTGACCATGACAAAGAATCAATTCCCATGGATCCGAACCAACGAAGCTGCCAGTAACTGCAGTCTAACCAGGTTAGCCCCACTTCACTGCTGCTCGCCTCATTCGATTCCGCAAAGAACCAACCTGTCTAACTAACTGGAGACCCTTTTCTCGACCATTGACCAGATAGGAGTCAACTCCATCCTTGTTGGACCTCCTCTAGCGGGGCATCATCTCGCGAGTTTACACTATCTTGTGTGTCTCACATCGAGGCGGATGGTTGGCCGTACGCGGGAGTAGGCTGAGGTTGACTGTATACACGAGTAGGTGGTTGAACATAGGCCAACAAGGTAAGCCTAACCAAGGAAAGCTCATATATCGAAATAGATGAGTTCTGTAACGAACAAGCAACTCCTTGAGCTGGTTAGTGAAAGCCAACTCCTTTCTAGTGTAGCTATAGAGGGAGAAGTCAAGCTATTAGATCCAATGGCCTTAGATAGATGCCTTTCAACTGGAAATGGAGATATAGCTCGAATAAAACCAGAACATTCATTCCCCAACGAGTGTATCTGAAGGCACGAAAGCCCTATTATAACTAGGCGCCTCTTGGGGTCAGCGGCTTGGCTTCGTAGGACCTCTCCTCGGATCCCGATCAATCAATAGCCGAAGTTATTAAGCCCAGGCTCGTTCGGAATCTGAGCAGGCTTTGTTGATGTAATAGAGAGATCGGTGTCAGTTTAAGCAGTGGAGACAGAGTCAAATGCTGTCTTTCCCAGTTCCCGCTGCTACTATTCTTCTTGGCCTTGGCACCTGCCGTCACATCCAGATCTGAGAATGGCGTCTATTAAGAGATTAGCTGAAATACAGTGAAAGCCAATTTCTTTGGCAGAGGCCTATTTACTTTAATTGAATCAAAGGTCAATCCGGCCCTCCATAAAAGCCCTCCCTTTGAGAATAGAAAGTCTTACCTTTAACTGGTCGGGATAAAAAGCACCTGCCTAAAAATGGCTCTAGTGCTTGACTTTTGCCTGCCGAAAGAAATGCATGACTCGTAGCCCTAAAGAATAGCATTCGGCATGATAATCAGGCTCCTATGAGGGCAGCTCCTATTTCTACTGAGGCTAGAAAGACTCCTTTTGACCAAGAGGAAACTATCCCTAACTAGCCCGCCGTTCTATAACCCGTGGAACTGGCTATCCAAAAATGAAATTCGATACTTCCGGAAAGAAAGTATGGTCAATCTCCCCCAAAGTCCCTTATAAAGACAGTCTTTATTAGCCCCTTTGCCTTTTCGATGCCATCTCATCCTTTCCTGTCTTCTTCTAAGGTCCGCTGCTTCATTTCGTATAGTGATAACGCTTTCTCTTTCTTAGCGCTCCGCCCCCCCTTGTATAGT
>Ga0157365_10000906_pt1 | contig 12465 bp, 9 predicted proteins | sample AttsexASBM3_FD_111478 | JGI IMG/M metagenome (GOLD analysis project Ga0157365, IMG submission 111478) | Fungus gardens microbial communities from leaf cutter ant in Ribeirão Preto, State of São Paulo, Brazil - Atta sexdens ASBM3 | ecosystem: Host-associated > Fungi > Mycelium > Unclassified ... | reverse complement strand
CGTGGATGTTCTCGCCGCTCAGGTCGGCATGAGCCCGCGGAATTTTTCACGCAGCTTCCGGTCAGCCGTGGGCATGAGCCCCGCCAGAGCGGTCGAACGGCTGCGTCTGGAGGCTGCACGGGAGCGTGTTGAACGCTCTACGCTTCCTATCGAAACCATTGCCGTCATGACTGGCTTCCACGATCCCGAACGGATGCGGCGCGCCTTCCTGCGCGAGTTTCACCAGCCACCTCAGGCTGTCAGGAGAAATGCCAATAATAGTCCGGGCTGAACACCACTCAGGTAGTCCTCATTGCCTCATCTGGGCAACGATAGCATCAGACCAAGCCAAGTTGTCGTCCAATAGTGCCAGCGTTGCCGCTGCAGGATTTTCCGACAGCTGAGGGAGTTCGAAGGCATTGGGATGAGAAGCATAATGGGCAGACGGGTACGATAGTGATGCCTGTTTTTGAGTCCTGCCCATCTATAATTGAGGCGCTACCTGGGTAGCAAAGAGTTCCAACGACCGAAGAATGAAATGGTGCTCGGGGTCGACGGAATGAACCTGAATAGCGATTTCAGTCGCATGATCGAGCGTTCTGTCTTTTGACAGGGAGGCCAGAACATCGTCCGGCGTTCCCAGATGAACATCAAATGTCCGGATCAGGGTATCGATGTTCGTGTCGTCAATCGTATGCCCCGCTGCCCTGAATTTCTTCACCTGCCGCGACAGACCTTTTCTGGCCAGTTGCAAAGCTTCTTCGCGATCATCTGCAACGAAAACCGATCGCGAAGCAAGGATCCTGGGACCCTGCCCCGATGGCAGAGCTTCAAGATATGCCTCAACGATCGGCAACTGAAGATCCGACAGGCTCGCATCCGGTCGTCCGGGAGGGCGCGGCTGCGTCCGGGACAGCAGCAGCCCGTCGCTGTCTTCTCCCGCCTTTTTCCCACCAAATGCCGAAAATGTTGCCTGCCAGCTTCGCTTTTCAAGTCCCGTCCCGGGCGGCCAGAGATGGTTGCCGCCAGGAAGTTCTTCACCTTTCCAGGCAGATTTGACCGTATTCAGGTTACGGTTGAAGGTTGCATGACGATCCTCAAAACGCTCCCTGAATGCCGAATAGGACGCTGGCGTTCCCCCTGAGCCAAACCCGACTTCCAGCCGCCCCTGTGACAGGATATCGGTCACGACCGCGTCTTCTGCCACGCGCACAGGATCTTCCATTACGAGAGTAACCACTCCCGTCCCCAGACGAATACGAGACGTATTCGCCGCAACATAGGACAGGAAAGGAAAAGGCGACGGCAGCCCCCCTTCATCACCGTGGAAATGGTGCTGCGCCACCCAGGCGCTTTTGAAACCGTAAGTCTCTGCGGCCCTGATCTGTTCAAGCGCCAGCGCGTAACGCTGGCTGGCCGGAACGGCATCCAGAAGACGCGTGAAAAATCCGAACTGTTTTCGTGACACGGTCGAAATCGCTTTCAATATGTTCCCAATAAAGCCGGACGCAGGATCTCTCCATGCGTCCGCAATAATGACCTTTTCCCGGAGGAATTTTCAGGCCTGTTTTTCTACCGGAAGGGTCGGATACCCCAGAGACAGCATCAGCCTGTTCGCCCAGTTGAAAAACGAGGACGCGTTGATCAGATCGAAGATCTCCGCGTCATTAAAACCGGCCTGACGCAGAACACGCACATGAACGTCTGAAAAACCAACGGGCGTTTCCGAGATCTGGCGGGCTACTTCCGCGACAAGCAACCATGCCTCCGTCGCATCCGCCGGCAGGCTTCCGGTTGCAAGCAGAACGGCCAGCGCCTCGGCTGAGCCGCCCTGTCGTTCGCTGAAACGGGCATGAACAGACGCACAGTAGATGCAGCCATTGAACCGTGAGACAGCCGTTGCCGCGAGTTCACGCTCCCTGCGCGGAAGTCCACCAGCCGTGTTATAAAAAATATCCTTGTCGCTGCGGGTCCGCGCGCCCAGAACCTGCGGATCACGCGCCAGCAGCATGAAATACGGGGACTTGGCGCGGGCGCGGTCCACCAGCCCTTCATAATGAACTTCCGTCAGTTCGCTTTCTTCAAGCGGCGAAAGCCAGGGATGCCAGTCCAGAAGGGCCGTGGTGAAAAGGGCAGGTTCCCGGTGATCCTGGGGGGATGCGTTCTGTTGGGTAATGCTCATGATGTGCTCTCCGGAAGACCCTGACCCACGGCGGGGCCGACATGACGCAACACTGTCAGGCCATGAATGATCCTGACCTGAAAAGTGAGAAACGAAACGAGCTGGGACAGCGTCACGATGGCTGTTTCGCTCCACCCTGCTTGCTGTAGGGCCTCAAGCGCGGCGGCCGACGCATCGCGCGGATGATACACAAGAAGATGCGCATGCTTCAGAGCGGCAGACAGTCGCTTTCCGATCTTCTCGGCAGAAACATCGAACACAAGGCCTGTAAGGTCTTCCTTAGACAGTGCCCCTTTCGGGTAAGCCCCGTAAGGCCCTCTTGTCCTGCCCTTACTCACGAACTGCCTAATGGCGGCGGAGAGAGCATCGCCTTCTCCGCTCCGTTCCAGAAGGCCCAGATACAGACGATAAATGTCCTGTTCCCCATGCAGTCCCGCGACAAATGACGCGACGGCCAAACGCTCTGTCCTTGAAAAGCCTTCGTCTCGCTCCGGGTTGAGGAGAAACGCCGCGCTTTGCTGGGCATTATCACGCAGGACGTTGCGGCCACGCCTCAGAGTATCAAGCCATGATCCGCTCTCGATCCCAACGACATAATCGATAAGGTCCTGAGGCGGCTCCGCTTCGAAGGAAAATCCTGTAGTCATCGAATCACCCAAAAAGAATGAAGTAAAATGGAGGGTCAAAAGACATATCCGACCTTCGCATAGTAATATCCACCCTCATATCCGCCAGGAGCGGTCGTCGGATACTTGATGGTTCCCTGGGTTTCAGAGAGTGTGCTCTCCTTCACCCGGGTCGGAAATTTATTGAACAGGTTGTTTGCCCCTGCCGTCAGGGTAAAACCGTGTCCAACCTGCGCACTGAACGCAATATTGGTCTGCACCTGGGGACGAATATGCGTCCAGGTCGAGGACGGATCGCCGCTGTAGTTGATCCATTCCACCCCGGCATAACGCTGTTCCTGCACGTACACATTATACCGCCCCCTGGACCAGTTCAGGGCAAAGGACTCCTTGTTCTTGGGAGAAGCCCTCAGGAGATTGTTGCGCGAGAGGCTGTCGTAATACGTTTGCCCCAACTGCTGCAGAACCGCGGGTGTGGCAGCGTAGTGGGTGACTTCCGTATCAGCCACATTGGCCTGCACACTTCCGATCAGTACACCCCAACGTGGCGCAAGCGGAAACTGATAGCTCAGCTTGGCCGTAAACCCGTTAGTGGTCGTATTGCCAATATTGGTCATGTAATTGACGAATATCCTGTCCGTTGGGCTGCTCGTAATGCCCTGTGCGTAAAGGAATTCGTTCATCTGGGTTCCGGAAAACTCCGTAGTGCTCTCAATCCGGTCGTTGATATCGATGCGATAGCCATCCAGCGACAGATGAAGCGTATCAAGCGGAGACCAGTCGAACCCGATATCGTAACTGCGTGATGTCTCACCTTTAACGCCCGTAGCACCCAGAAGCCTGGCCACCGGATCGAATGACGAAAGATTTTCCGTCACCTGCCCCGGACCAGTGGATGTCGCATTGTAATGAACGGCCCCCAGAGTGGGCGCGCGATAACCCGTGTTGACACTGGCACGCAGCGCAAAACGCTTGCTGAAATTATACCGCATCCCGATAGAGCCGGTCGGCGCAGCCCCCTTGTCGGAATAGCTGACAGCCCGTCCCCCAATCGTCATTTCCCATTTTTGCGTCAGGAACAGATCCAGTCCAACGTGCCCGTCAAAAATATCCCGTGACCAGTTGCCGGCATTCTGGGGTTCGAACCCGGCATACCCCGCTGCACCAGAGCTTGGCTGAACACCCGTCTGCCCGACAAGCACGGGTCCGGTCGCCCAGGACTGATAGTCACCCTGGCCGATCTGATAGGTATCGTGCCGGTACTCAAGGCCAAAATTCAGTTCCGCAGGTTTGGCGAGACGCGGGATAGCGAATTTTTTCGAAAACTTGGCTCCGCCGATCAGTTCGGATGCAATCAGCTGGCCTTGATGGAAACTTGTCTGGCTATCAACACCAAATGTCGGGTTTTCATCATTTTCAACATCTTCGTTCACCCGCTCACGACCAAAGGACGCATAGGTATTCCAGGCCAGCCCGTCATTGAGAACGCCACGGAGGCCACCATTGACCTGAAAATCCAGCTCATCGAATGTTTCGATTGGAGAATATCCATTCGGATAAAGCTCGCGCGTCGTATTGTTGTTGGCCGGACCACGAAAAAACCCGACGCGATCCGTCGAACGATGTGCCAGCGTTCCGGTCGCATAGCCCTCCACCCGATCCGTAATGGGGATATGCCCGTTGAAGCTGAACACTTCCGCAAGAGATTTGCTGACACCTTCGACGCGATTGACGTCCTGCCCGACGCGACGCTGCATCTCCGCATCCTGCGGCAGGGAGTAGAGATTGGCCGTATTCAGGGCATCACGATGACTGGGAAGCTGGTTCAGAACCTGCCAGGCAATATCGATACCGCCGCCCTGATTGCCTATCTTGCGTTCAATATCGCCATAAGCCTCAACGGCCTGACCATCTCCAGCATAATATCCACTGTTCATGAGATTGACGGTGCCCCCATTTCTGGCACCGGACTTGAGAACAATATTAATGGCGCCCCCGATGGCATCCTGCCCGTAGAGAGCCGTAGCACCCTCCGTAATAATCTCGATATGATCGATTGCACTGAGGGGAATCAGGCTCAGATCCGCCGGCTGGGTCCCCTTCGCAGGACCGTCCCCCCAGTTTCCGATGGCGCTGATATGGCGCCGGACGCCGTTAACCAGAACGAGGGTCTCATCGGCGTTCAGGTTCCTCAGAATGACAGTCTGGGTTGGGGTCGTGGAATAGGCGCCCCCACCCCCACCCGGCGGCGCGTTCAGCTCCGGGGATGTCTGCTGCAATGCCGCGATGACATTGGTCTGCCCGGTCTGAAGAAGCTGAGTCCCCGTTACAGTCGCAACCCGCACCGTACTTTTCGTAGGCGTGGAGACCCGGAAAGCAGAAGCAACATTCTCCCGACTTCCCCTGGCCACGACCTGTTCCACAGCACCATGATCTTCCACATCCCTCGAGCCAACGGGATGTAATTCCGCTCCAGGACGCGTCTGACGTGCGGATACATGACCTTCAGGACGCGCCTGAGTCATCTCAGCCGTCATGCGGCTTTCCTTGTGACTTTTCCGGACCGACCGTTCATCATCGGTATGCTTTGTTCCATCCGATGCGACAGCCACAGGCGCTACGCCCAAAGACAGAAGCAGGGTGGTCGCAAGCGTCACGGGACGTATGCCTGCATACTGCAGGCGATCATAACTCCGTCTGTACAGCATCTCTATTTCACTAACAGGCATGATATTATTCCGACCGCGAATCACTATTCAGAAAAGTTTCTAGTGATTTCTGATACAGGAAAAACTTTGCTGCAAGTTATTATTTTAATTAAGCTATTTTTTATAGTGTTTTATATTCCCGAAAAAACCAAGGGTTTTCCTTGAATCATGGCCAAAAAGGAGCGTGTCGCATTTAAAACAGACAGGAAATTTTTCTGATCTCATTGCGAGCCCCTGTCCATAATTATCATTCCAAGATAGCATAATACCGATTAACACTAATGTTCTATGTTAATTATGTTTCTCATTCTGCCTGCGACCACATCATTGCGAAGGTAAAAATGCCGGTTCCCGCTGCCTCACCTCTCCGGTCGCTGCCCGCAGGCCTGTTTGTGCTGATCTGCGCGCTTTCCATGCCTGGCGCAGAAGGTCATTCCCAGAACAGAACCATCACGTATCTGGACCCCCAGGAGCACACGAACCTTTATCCGCCCGCTGGAGGATTTTATCCCAATGGTGGAATTCTGAGCCAGATTACGGACCGCCTGACCTGGCAGGACCCCACGACGCTGGAAATCAGGCCATGGCTGGCAACGGACTGGTCCATGAATGAGGATGATACGGAATACACGTTCCATATCCGTCCCGGTGTCACGTTCTCAGATGGATCGCCGCTTGACGCGCGGGCCGTAGCCCAGAATTACCAGACCTATGGAAAAGGCAACCCAGCGCTGCATTTTCCGGTTTCAGAGGCGATCAGCAATTTCGACCGCGCGGAGGTCATTGATCCCCTCACCGTAAGATTTCACTTCACCCATCCCGCGCCCGGCTTCCTGCAGGCCACCTCCGTTCTGGGATCAGGGATCGTCTCACCCGGCACCCTGCATCGCTCTTTCGACGAACTGGGAACAGCCACCAACATCATTGGCTCCGGACCCTTCGTCGTCTCGGCAGATATTCCGGGCAAGGAAGTCGATCTTTCTGCCCGCAAGGACTACAACTGGGGGCCGGAAAACCGTCCGGTGCGGGCAAAGACGGACCAGATCAAGATTCTGGTCGTGCCAGAAGACAGCATCCGTGTCGGCGCACTTCTGGCCGGTCAGGCGGATATCATCCGTCAGGTCGAGGCTTATGATGAAGAACAGATCAGACATGCTGGTTACAGCCTCCATGCGCCCTCGACCCGTGGTGTAAACACCGGCATCGCCTTTCGGCCCGATAACCCCCTTGTGGCGGACATCCGCGTTCGCAAAGCTCTGCTACACGGAACCGACCGACAGGAAATCGTTACTGTTCTCTATTCGGAGAACTATCCTCTGGCGCGTTCCGTGCTGTCGTCCAAAGCCGCCGGATTTGTGGATCTTTCGGAAAAACTGAAGTTTGATCCGGCCCTTGCCGGTCAATTGCTCGACAGCGCGGGATGGAGACACGGCGCAGACGGCCTGCGCTACAAGGACGGACATCCGCTGCGTCTGGGAATTCACATCTCCCTCCCTCATCCGCAGAACAAGACAATGCTTGAGCTTGTGGCGCAGCAGTGGCGCCGGCTGGGTGTTGAACTCGATATCATGTCTGGCTCCGCCGCAGGGGTATTGCTCGACAACCTTGACCCGCAGAGAACTCCCCTGACTGTTTCGGAAGTCGGCCGGGCAGATCCTGATGTTCTGAAAAGCGAATTCTTTCCCAAAAACCGGGATACCCTTTTGCAGAAAGGTGGGCAGAGCAACAAGGTACAGCATTTTCAGGACGAAACCCTGAACGCAATGCTGTTCGATATCGCCTCCCGAACCAATCGCACCGAACGTCTGAAACAGGTCGTTGCGGTACAGGAATACCTGATCGACAAGGCCTATGACATCCCGCTTTTCGAGGAACCGCAGGTCTATGCCACCTCTCCAAACCTGACGGGCCTCGGGTTCGAAGCTGTTGGGCGGCCTGTCTTTCAGAATGTGGAATTGAACCGTCCATGAGCAGCTTCCGACATGCCTGCATACAGCTCGTCCGCGCCCTTCTGATCCTGTGGGGTGCTTTCACGGTGACATTTTTTCTGCTGCAGATGATGCCCGGCGATGCCGTCATGGTCCGGTTCATGGATCCCGAGCTTGGCCTCTCCCCCGAACAGATCGAAGCCATGCGTGTTCTCTACAGCGGCTCTTCAAGCCCCGTGTTTCAGTATTTCCATACTATCCTGCGCATGCTTCACGGAGATTTCGGATATTCTGTCCAACTCGGCGTGCCTGTCCGGACCCTGATCGAAGCTGCATTGCCCGTCACTCTGCACCTGGCCGTGGTGGGTTTTATCCTCTCGCTTGTCTGGACGCTCCTGATTGCCGTTGGAGCCAGTCTTTTTCCATCTCGTCCGCTGCGTCAGGCTTTTCAGGCGATCCCAGGATTCTGGAGCGCAATTCCCCTTTACTGGTCAGGGATATTCATAATCCAGGTTCTGTCCTTCAAACTCCGTCTTCTGCCTGTGGTGGGCGTAGGCCCCTGGGAGGGAGTCATTCTTCCCGCCCTTGCCGTCAGCCTGCCGATCGCAGCTCCACAGGCCAAACTTCTGCTTCAGCAGATCGAGGAAACCGAAAGACTGCCCTTCGTCATGGCCATCCGTACCAAAGGCGCCAGTCAGCGATCCGTCTTCTTCAGACATATCCTGCCCAATTCCGTCACACCGTGCCTGACGATGGCCGGTCTTTCCTTCGGTGAACTGATTGCCGGAGCCATCGTGACAGAAACCATCTTCGGACTGAGCGGGCTGGGACGTCTCACCCGCGATGCCGTGTCCGGACAGGATGTCGCGGTCCTGCAGGCTGTTGTCATGATCGGCGCCACGGGCTTCGTGGCCGCCAATCTGATGGTTGACCTCCTGATTCCCCTGATCAATCCGAGCCTGCGTTTCTCAGCAGGATGGAAGGAAAAATCCGGACCATGAAGCGCTTCCTTCCCCCCGGCCCGGAAAGCATCCTGTCTATCGGAGTTCTTGCCGTTTTCGGACTGGCAATTCTCTTCCCGTCCGCCCTGACCCACAGTGATCCCGCAACAGGCGTTGCAAAGGACCATCTTCTGGCCCCTGACTGGACGCACTGGTTCGGAACAGATCAGCTCGGCCGCGATGTTCTGACGCGCATCGTCTATGGAGCACGGGAAACGCTGCCAGCGGCGCTTCTGGCAACCCTGACTGGCGTGGTTCTCGGCGCTTTTATCGGCGGCCTGGCAGCCCTGTCCGCACCGGTTGTGGATGCGGCCCTTTCAGGCATTATTGATGTGCTTCTCTCTATTCCGGAACTGCTTCTGGCGCTGACCGTCGTGATCCTGACAGGTTTCGGCCCCGTTCATGCTGCCATAGCCGTCGGCATCAGCCAGACCGCAGGCTTTGCACGGATCATCCGCAATCTGGTCCGCAGTCTGCGCGCCATGCCCTATATCGAGGCCGCACGCCTGTCGGGAACGGGATTTGGGGGCATAATCTGGTGGCACATCCTTCCCAATGCATTCCGCCAGGTTCTGGGGCTGGCTGTTCTGCGTTACAGCATGGCGATCCTTTCCCTCGCCACGCTCGGCTTTCTCGGCTACGGCGCGCCCCCTCCAACGCCGGAATGGGGACTGATGATTGCAGAAGGCCGCGACTATCTGGCGACCGCCTGGTGGATGACCACCTTTCCCGGTCTGGCCCTGCTGACCGTCGCGTTCGCAACAAACCGCCTCAGCCACACCATGACACGCCCGAGGGAAGATCGGCCATGAACACGCAGCGTCCTGTCCTCGATGTCAGTCATCTGGGCATTTCCTATGACGGAAAGCCGGCCGTGGGAAACATCTCCTTCCAGACATTGCCCGGCCAGACGATGGCGCTGATCGGGGAATCCGGGTCGGGAAAATCAACCATTGCCAAAGCGATCATCCAGATGCTGCCGCCCGGCGCCCGCCTTACGCACGGCACCATCACCCTGAACGGCATCTCCCTTCCGGACGCAACACCACGCGGTCTGAATGCCATCCGTGGCAGCCAGATCGGCTTTATTCCGCAGGACCCCTCAAGCTCGCTTGATCCGCGTCTTCCCGTTGGCAGGCAGATTGAAGAGGTGCTCCGCCTTCATACGTCCCAGAGCCGGGCAGAGCGACGGGAACATATCCTGCACCTTCTGGAGCATGTTGGCTTTTCCGAACCCGAACGTCGCTTTTCACAGTTCCCACATGAGCTTTCAGGCGGCATGAAACAGCGCATACTCATTGCCATTGCCGTAGCCCTTGCCCCTCCGCTCATCATTGCCGATGAGCCGACAAGCGCATTGGACGTCACCATTCAGAGCCAGATCCTGGACCTGCTTGACCGTCTGCGGGAAGAAAGCGGATCCTCTGTGCTGATGATCACCCACGACCTTGCCGTTGCACGGGATCGCGCGCACGACATGATTGTCCTACGGCATGGCCAGATCGCAGAACAAAACACGACCCGTAATCTGTTCGAGAGTCCCCGGTCTTCCTATACCAGAAAGCTGCTCGCCGATTCTCCTGCTTTCCACTCACGTCCAGCAACGCGGGATCGCCCTGTTTCAGGCATGCAACCCGCCATTCAGGTCAAAGATCTTACGATCGCATATGGCTCACGAACCGCTGTCAGTCACCTTTCATTCGACGTGCAGCCCGGAACAACGCACGGTATTATTGGAGAGTCAGGCTCCGGCAAGACGACGCTCTTGCGAAGCCTGATGGGGCTCACCGCCCCGCAATCCGGCTCTGTTCATGTTCATGGCAAAGACATCTTCTCCGAGACGTCCGCAGAACGCCGACAGCGTCTGCGGAGCATGCAACTCGTTTATCAGAACCCCTGGAGTTCTCTGGATCCACGACTGACAATCCGCCGCATCATTGAAGAGCCTCTGCGCAATTATTTTCCTGAAGGCCATGCCTGGCGTCAGGCACGTCTTCATGACCTTCTGGAACGCGTGCATCTGCCGCTAGCCCTTCTGGAGCGTTATCCCTCGGAAATATCCGGCGGCCAGTGCCAGCGCGTTGCCCTGGCGCGCGCGCTGGCAGCCCAACCTGACATCCTTGTGCTGGACGAATTCGTCTCCGCACTGGATGTGACAGTGCAGGCCCGGATTCTGGAGCTTCTGTCCGAATTGCAGAGAGAACTCAATCTGACCTTCGTGTTCGTCTCTCACGATCTGGCCGTTGTCAGACAGATTGCCGATACGCTCTCCATCATCCGGTATGGAAAACAGGAGGAATATGGCGAGGCGGAACAAATTTTCAGGAAACCCGCCTCCCCATATACGCAGATATTGCTCCAATCCATTCCAGGACAAAAACATTCCAAATCGCAGAGATCAGTTGTTTGAAGGCATGATAATATTCCAAACTGTTCAAGCTCTGAATTCGTAACAAAAAACACAAGGTTGCAGTGAAGGAGGCGGTCGCAAATCTGTCATAATATGCGGCAACCTGCTCTGCCCCCGCCAAGCTATTTTCGGAAGGCTCAAGGAGTGGCGGCGTGTTGCAACGCGCTACGACAGATGCCCCACCGTCTTCTTCTCCGCCATCTGCCTCGCAGCAACCATCATCTTCTGGCTATGAGTCCTGAGCCTAATGCCGCCGGCAGAAACCAGATTTCCATGATGACATCCGCTATGCCCAGATCGAAACGACAGGCCATGTCCAGCGTAATCTGTGATGACGACGTATTCCCATCAGTTTTTCTGGTTTTGAAAGGTGACATTGTCAAAGACGCACTGAATAATATGAACCGCTCTGAAAACTGGCTCCGGCATCAACTCGCAAATCTTGGTTTCGACAGGATAGAGAAAGTCTTTCTGGCCCAATGGATCCATGACCATATTCTCGTTATCGGAATGGATGGTCATACTGTCACCAGCAAGAAACCAGTTCGGCAGATCTCTTCGTCAGGCATTGCATCACATGACTTCACAGCCGGTAATGAATTCAATCCTGTGGCCTCTTATGGACCGGCCAGTTAGGAGCATGCCTTGATAATCTCGCTTCCTTAGAATGGTTTTATTGACAATAACCGCCGTTCTGACTGTATTGTCCGATGACAGGCACGAAGTACCAGCATACGAGAGCAGTCTGACGTCATGATCCGGTCCGAAGCGGAAATCTTTCGGGCGCTGATAGAACCATGACGATAAACGGTCATGCGCAAACCATTGTGAATAGGCCAATTTAATAAGCCTCTCCTGAAGGTGATAAGCCTAAAGCGCTGATTGAAACGTTTTCTTCTTCACCCCGCCCCTTGTGGAAGAAAGACACGATGAAGCGTTTTTACAACCACCGCGACACCCTTGTAGCTGAAGGCATTGACGGATTTCTGAGATCATCGGCCGGCTCTCATCTCTGTCGGCTTGAAGGGCATGATAACATCCACGTCGTTCTCAGGAAGGAATGGGATAAATCAAAAGTCGCGATTGTTTCTGGTGGCGGGTCCGGTCACGAACCAGCCCATGCGGGCTTCGTCGGGAAAGGCATGCTGACCGCCGCTGTCTGCGGTGCTCTCTTCGCCTCCCCCAATGTTGACGCGATCCTTGCTGCGATACTGGAAGTGACAGGAGAAGCGGGCTGTCTGCTGATCGTCAAGAATTACACTGGCGACCGCCTGAACTTTGGTCTTGCAGCAGAGCAGGCACGTCTTCTGGGAAAAAAGGTCGAACTCGTCATTGTGACTGATGACATAGCACTGGGCCGCGGTCCCCATGCCCGCGGAATTGCCGGAACGGTTCTCGTCCAGAAAATTGCAGGACATGCTGCAGAAACAGGGGCAGGTCTGGCGGAGGTTAAAAAGGCTGCTTCTGAAGCCATCAATACCACGGTATCGCTTGGTCTCTCCCTGTCCGACGTCAATGTTTATGACCCGGAGCATGAAACACGGCTGAATGAAGACGAGGCCGAACTGGGTCTGGGGATTCATGGAGAACCCGGCACCGAGCGTATCGCCGTAGACAAACTGGATGCTTTG
>Ga0157365_10000905_pt1 | contig 12466 bp, 13 predicted proteins | sample AttsexASBM3_FD_111478 | JGI IMG/M metagenome (GOLD analysis project Ga0157365, IMG submission 111478) | Fungus gardens microbial communities from leaf cutter ant in Ribeirão Preto, State of São Paulo, Brazil - Atta sexdens ASBM3 | ecosystem: Host-associated > Fungi > Mycelium > Unclassified ... | reverse complement strand
CGTGCAATGCGAGCCGAACCCGTGGCCAACAATCTGATCAACAACAGCATGATCACGCGCGAAGCGCTCATGCTCCGCCGCAACACCAACGATTTCGTCCAGAACCTCTCGCGCGAATACCAGAGCCAGTTCGCTCAGCGTGGCGCGAAGATCGGTGACACGATCAACGTTCGCCTGCCCAACGATTACGTCGTGCAGGACGGTCCGACCGTGAACCCGGAAGCGACCGACGAGCGCTCGATCCCGCTGGTGATCAACTACCGCAAGAACGTCCCGATGTCGTTCAGCACGCAGGAGCGGACGCTGAACATGGACGACTTCTCCGGTCGTTACATCGCGCCCGCGACCAATGCCCTCGTCGGGCAGGTGGCGTCCGATGCCATGACGCTGGCGCTCCAGGCGTCCAACATGGTGCTGAATCTCGACAGCAGCGGCAATCTGATCGCACCGACCTCACAGACGTGGTTGCAGGCCAAGGCGATCCTCACGGCGTGCAATGCGCCGCTCGATGACCGTTACGCTGTGCTCGATCCGATGACGGACGCGAACACGGTGTCCGGCATGATGGGAATGTTCAACCCGGGCAGCACCGTGTCGCGCCAGACCACTGACGGTCAGATGGGCTCGAAGATCCTCGGCGTCCGCGAGTGGATGCAGGATCAGACGGTGATGATCAGCCAGACCGGTTCGTATGACGGGACGGCAACCGCAACTGGCGCGTATGGCAACTATACGCCGAGTGGGGCGCCCGTCAGCACGATCTCGTCCAGCGCCAGCCCGCATTCGTCCGTCCTCACCACGTCTGCCATCAGCGGCACGCTGAACGCGGGCGATGTGATCACGATCGCAGGCGTCAACCGGATCAACCGCATCAACAAGAACAGCCTGCACATCCCGCAGCAGTTCGTGGTGCTGGCTGACTGCGCATCCGGTGCCACGTCGATCCCGGTTTCGCCGGCTATCGTCCCGCCGTCCTCGAGCGGCCCGGTGCCGTATCAGACGGTCGATGCAGCTCCGGCGGCGGATGCGGCAATCAAGCTTGTGGCACCGGCCGGATCGGTCATCCGTCGCAACATGCTCTACAGCAAGCGCGCCATGACGCTCGCAACCGTCGATCTGGAAATGGTCGATCGAGGCGTTGTCGATTGCGGGCGCGCGTCGCTCGACGGCATCAGCCTGCGCACGCTGACCTACTACAATGGGTCCGACGATACCCGGGCGACGCGCCTGGATATCCTCTATGGCCTTGGCATGTTGCGACCCGACTGGGCCGTGATCGTGCCGGAACTCGTCTCCTGATGAGCCGCTACCCGCGCACTCTCCTCGCCCCTGACGGCTTCACGACAGTGACCGTCAAGGACGCGAGCGAGGAAGCGCGGGTGCGTGCTCGTTTCGCGGGAACGCCGGAGCCGCCGCGCCCGGATTTCCCGCCCAAGCCCGTCACACGGCGCAGGGGGCGACCACCCAATGTCAGGCAGCACTAACACCGACGCGACGCCCGACGCGAACACCGGATATACGGTCGCGGCGCTGGTCAACATGGCGCTCGAGCAGCTCGGCGTTGGTGTCGGCGGCCAGAACGCTGACGCGCAGGGCATGGCATCGGGCGTCATGCACCTGAACATGATGCTGGCACAGTGGCAGCGCCGACGCTGGCTCGTTCCAAACCTCGTGGACAGCGCTGTCGCATCAAATGGGATGAGCGTTTACCGGGTCGGCCCCGGAGGCGACATCGATATCCCGGTGCGTCCTGCGCAGATCGAGGCAGCCTATGCACGTCTCGTGGACAGCCCGAGCTTTCTCCCGGCGACGGGAGGGGATTTCGCGTCCGTTGACTTCGACGGAACCGATTTCTTCGAGGGCGGCAATGGCGTCGATCCTGAACTGACGGTTGCCGCGCAGTTCGACAGCGACTTCCGCGACGATCAGTTCAACACTCAGGCCAGCTACGGGGCGTCTCCGCTCCCAATCGATTATGCGCTCAGCCCGATCTCGTCATACGAGGATTACGCCGGCCTAAGCCTCAAAGGCCTGCGCACATGGCCCCAATACTATTTCTACAATCAGGCATTCCCCCTTGGAGAGCTGCGGCCCTGGCCGATCCCGCAAGCTGGACAGTGGGAGCTGCACGTCGTCTACAAAGCGCCCCTACCGGCAAATCTGACATCCGAGAGCACCGTCAACCTGCCGCCCGAATATTGGGATGCAATCATGTGGGCGCTCGCCGCGCGCCTCGCGCCCTCCTACGGCCAGCAGCCGAACCCCCTCATTGTGTCGCAGGCCAAATCGGCGCTCGCGACGTTGCGCGCCGCAAACACGCAAGTCCCAACCCTTGGCATGCCATCGATCCTGACGCCGATGAACAATCCGTTCTGGTGGCCTGGCCTTCAGATCCAGAGGCTTTGATATGAGCACGTCTCTCACGGCGAACCAGAACAGCGTTGATAACACCACACCGATCCGCCTCAGCGCCTTGAATGGAGTGCTGCAAGGCAAGACCGACATGATCGACGGGGCGATTGCAACCGCGATGCTTCCGAATGCGGTTGGCAACGGGTCGATCATCGCAGACGCCCATATGATGCGCGCGTTTGGAGCAAAATTCGACGGTGTGACCGATGACGGTCCGGCGTTCAATGCCATCATCAATGCGGCGACGTATGGCGGGAGCAATGGCGACAGCCCCTTCCTTTATGCCGGCGCGGCGCCGAATGGGCTTCCGACGATCGTCTTTGAGCTTCCGGCGCAGATTATCCTGATCGCAACCTCGATCTTGTCGGGTTCGATCAACGTCGCGCTCCGCGGCGTCGGCGCGCAGAACACGATCCTCCGTATGGCAGCCGGCGGCCAGGGCGTCTGGAAGCATGGGTCTCAGACGACGCCCAGCAACGGGTATGTCGAGATCGAAAACGTCATGATGGAGGACGCAAACGGCTCCGGGTCTGGCGCCTATGCGTTGCAGTTCTATTTCACGGGCGGCCTGGTCCCGACGATCCGTATTGACCGTCTGCGTGTCCTGCATTTTGCGCAGGGCATCTACATGCTGAACCCGCCGCGCGACATCAATGTGCGTGATCTGACGGTTTATGGTCCGGACGGCACGATGCAGGCCAATCCTGGCGTCGTGGTTGAGAGCACGCAATCGGGGCCGGAGGTGTTCACCACAACGTGGATGAACTGCAACGTCTTCAATTACTCGTACGGCTGGCGCTTCATCGGCGGTGGTATGATCGAGGGGCACCGATTCAATTCGTGCACCTGCTATAACGGCTGGGGCATGGTGCAGGCCTACGTCCACGGCGACGGTATCGTCGGCCTCACCGGGTATCAGGCCGTCATCTGGGATTTCTACTGCTGCGACTGGCAGGGGTATGGTTATGCGCTTGATATGCGCAATGTCCGTGGCGTTCGGGTTCGAGGCGGCTTCTATACGTTCAACGATCGCACAGCGGCTTCCGGCAGCACGATTGCTCCCCCCTGGGGGGCGCGCACCTCGGCCGCGACCAATGCAATGTTTGATTTCTCGAACGCGGGCGACGTTCTGTTCGAAGGTGTCCAGATGGATGTCTCTGGATCGGGGGCTTACGGCGATACGGTCCTGGCGCATTTCGACAATGGCTGCTCCCATGTGCGCGTGAAGGACAATGCGATCTTCGCGAATTCTGTTCTGGCCGGTGGCTTTGAGCTCGGTGACCCGGATGCCTCCAGCGTTCCAAACAACACTATGAAGGTGCTGTCCAATGAATGGTTGAACTGGACTGGTGGCGACAAGGTGATGGACCATGCGTCCAAGCAGATCGATTTACCGTGGATCGAGGACAACTATTACGGAACGCAGACGCCTGCCGGGATGTTCGATATCCAGCAGCAGGTTGCTGTGACGATGCAGCAAGCGACCGTATCAAGCACCGATAATACGGAGATCGCACAGGCTTATATCAAATTTCCAACCCGGCGTTATGGAGCCAATCTTTTCAATGGCGGGGTCCCTACCGTGGTCGCGACGGTCCAGCAGGCCCTCACCGACAGTCAGGCTCCGATTTTCCTGGGGCAATCCACACAGGCAGGGTTCTATATCAACGGACCTGCCTCGATGGTGGGCGTTCAGGCGACCGTTAATTACAATGCGATGGGGTGGTGATCAGATGTCATTCCCGACACAGGCATACCTTCAATCCCTTATGCCCGCGCAGAACACAGCAGTGGATCCGGCGGCGTTCATGCGGCGGCTGTCGTCCCTCATCCCGGGCGCGAATGTCTCGATCGACAAACAGACGGTCACGGTGATGGCAGAGCGCCAGAGCGTGACCGCGACGCTACCCGATGGGGTGACATTCGCGGCCCCCGTACCGGCCGTTCGTAGCATTGCGAACGCGAATGCGGTCACGACGCAGAGCGGCAAGTGGCCGACCGATGCCGCGACTTAATCTCTCTGGCGGCACGTATCAGGCACGATCCCTTGCTGTCTCGGCGCAACGCTGCCTGAACCTGTTCCCTGAGCCCCTGCCGCAGGTTCAGGGTGAGCCGATTCAGTTCGCGCATTATCCGACGCCTGGGCTCAAAGGCGTGTGCAATCTGGGTCCGGGCGTCCTGCGCTGCCTTTACACCACGTCACAAGGCGATCTGATCGCAGTCGCGGGATCTCTGGTCTATCTCGTTGATCGGTTTGGCAAGCCCTCTCGTATCGGGGAGATCAGCGGCGGGACCGGCCAGGTCCGCATGCAGGATAACGGCCTGACGCTGTTCATTGTGGACGGGACGCCCGGCAACGGCTGGTATTGCTCGATCCCCGGCTCGGCCGGTGGCTCGTACGGCGCCATCAGCAAGATCGCTGACAGCGCCTTTTACGGGTCCGCCACGGTGGCAGTGCTCGACACGTTTCTGCTCTTCGTCAACCCGAACACTACGAACTGGTATGTGTCACCAGCCAACTTCGTCGACGAAAGCACGACGCCGTTCGATAGTCTCTATGTGGCGAGCAAGACGAGCTATCCGGACATTATTTCCGGCATCGCGACGGTCGGCCAGACGATATGGATCTTCGGGCGACAGACGACTGAGCTCTGGTATGACAGCGGCGCCGCCGATTTCCCGTTCCAGCGCATCCCGTCGATCACGGCCGATCAGGGCTGCGAGTCTCCCTGGTCGATCGCGACGAATTATGGGCAGATCTTCTGGCTCGGACGCGACAGATCAGGTCATGCACGCGTCTATATGGGTCAGGAAAACGCCACACAGGCGATCAGCACATTCGCGATAGAGTATGCGCTGAACCAGTATGCCGAGCTCGGCAACGCGATCGGGAACACGTATCAGCAGGATGGTCATCAGTTCTATGTCCTGACGCTGCCCGACCAGGGGAAGACGTGGGTTTACGATGCGACGGTCGGGCTGTGGCACGAGCGATGCGGACTGAACGGCGCGGGCCAGGAGGCGCGAATTCGGGCCAACTGCTGGGCATCAGCCTATGGCCGCGTTTTCTGTGGTGATTACGAGAACGGCTGGCTCTACGAAGTACGAACGGACGCGCTTGACGATGCTGGAACGCCGATCAAGCGGCAGCGGGGTTTCCCGCACCTGGTCACTGACGGAAAGCGCGGTATTCATCGATGCTTCATGCTCGACATGCAGTGCGGGTCGAATGTCCCCGTGGTGGTTGATTGGTCAGATGACCGCGGTGCGACATGGAGCGGAACGCAAACGCTCTCTTTGGGAAACGCAGGCGGCACATGGCCGACGATCTGGCGTCTCGGGATCGCGCGAGATCGCATTTACCGAGTGACGTGGACTGGTGCCGCACAAACGGCTCTGATGGGCGCATTCATCGAGTTTGCCCCGGTGGCGTTGTGACGGAGCCGGCAAACTATCAAACCGCCTTCCCTCAGGGGCCAATCGCGCAGACGGGCGGCCGCATCTCGCTCGAGTGGCAGAGGTTCTTTCTGAACGGCTGGAACCGCACAGGTGGAGCGGCCGGCATCGACATGACCTACGAGGTCACCCAGATTGATCTGGCGCTGACGACCGCGCAAGCGGCGCAGAAGATTGCGGAACAGGCTGAGACAGATGCGCAGACCGGGATTGCGAACGCAAAGGCAGCGCAGACATCCGCCGACAAGGCCGAGCGTGATGCACAAACTGGCATTGCAAATGCGGCCTCAGCACAGCAAACGGCAAATACCGCTGTCTCCGATGCGGAGGGCGTGCTAATCATTGCTCTGCTTACGTCGAGCGCCAATCAGGCAACGGCGGGACACATTCTTGATGAAGCGACGCTGCTCGGCGTCCTGAACAGAACATGCCCGTCACAGCAGTAAGCCTCCAGCCAGGCATCACGCTTACGTCGTCGCAGCAGACCGTTGCGACTGGCTCCGGCTCGTCCACGATCGTCACGCAGGCAATCGTTACGAACGCAACGACTGCCTCCATCAACCTGACGGTTCAGATCCAGCGCGCGGGCGGTAGCACGATGACGCTGATACCTGCACGGGCTGTGGCGGCTAACTCGGCCAGCATCCCGGGAGAGTTAGCGGGCTTCATCCTGAATGATGGAGATACCATCCTCGCCTCTGGCGCTGGCCTCACGCTCATAGCGAACGGGTATGTGCAGTCGTGACGGATGAGGAAATTCTTGGCGCGCCGCCGCCCCCGAACAGCGTCGTCTATCGCCGCGGCGATACGGTCTGCGTCGGAACACCTGTCAGCAATGGCCGGTGGGAAGTGCATGGCGCCGTCGCGCCGCATGAGCGCGGCAAGACCGGGCTTGATTCCATGCGCTGGGCCTTGGCCGAGTTCTGGAAGGACCACCCGGACGCCACGGAACTGCTTGCGGGGCCGAAAGCTGACAACCGCGCCGTGCGCGTGACGAACGCACTGTTGGGCTTTTCCCTTGTCGGCAAAGCCATGGTGCCTTGGCCCGATGGCGTCACCCGCGAAACCTGCGTTTATAGGATGAGCCGCCCATGCGCTGCCTGACCAATCCCGCCTGCTTTGACGTGACCGGTGCCGGTGCCGCCGTGCAGGGCGCGACGCAGCTTGCGGGCACCGCGTTGCAGGTCAGTGCGGAGGAAAAGGCGCGCAAGACTGCCGAGAACGCGGGCAACAATGCTGCCGCCAACGTCGCGAAGTCGGGCGAGACAGCGCAGGACTATTACAACCCATATGTGGCCGAGGGGCAGAACACCCTCGACAACATCAACAACAACATGTCCCTCTGGGGCAACATCAACAACGGTTACACGGATCAGGCCGAAGGCGTGCAGAACACGGCCGCCAACAACCTGACGAACCTTGCCAACAACGGCATCACGCAGCAGTCGATTGAGAACACGCCGGGATGGGCGCAGATCAATGCGCTTGGTCAGCAGGGGGCCACAAACTCGGCGGCTGCTCGCGGTCTGGCGAACAGCGGTGCGGCCCTCAAGGGTGCAGCCGATTACGCGACGACGCAGGCCGACCAGACGTATCAGAATCTCTACGGGGATCAGATCAGCAGCAACAACGCGCTCTTGAACGCTGGCCAGGGGTATCTGGCGACGAACAGCGCGAACCAGGGCAACATCACCAACACCTGGGATCGCGAGAACCAGTTGCTCAACTATGGCTACAACGCGTCGGGAGCGAGCGCAGAGAACGCGTCGAACACGGCCGTCAATTCCAATCAGGAAATGATGGAAGGCGCGACCGGCGGTGTCGCGGCTATCTCCGGAATGGGCAACGCGCTTGCAAGCGGGCTGTCGAACCTAGGGAATACGGCGAGCCAGTATGCGACCTATAACGCCCTCCTCGGGGGCAATAGCGGTGGCGGGACTAACAGCACGTACGGCGGTCCGAATGACTTTTCAGGTTCCGGCATAAGCGCAGGCAGCTACTGACATGCCCTTCGACACCAACGCCCTCGCAAATCCGGTTGTGCCGCAGCCCGCGAACATCCTCGACCAGGCCGCAAGCGCGCTCCAGCTTCGCAATGCCCTGCTCGGCAACAAGATCCAGCAGGCCGAGTATGATGCCAGAATGGCGCAGGGCAATGCGCTGCTGGGCGCGACCGATGCGAGCGGACACACGGACTATGGCAAGGCGCGCGCCGCCATGGCCGCCGACCCACGTGCGGCCTACGGCGCAGCCGATGCCTACTCGGCGCAGAACCGGTCCCGGCACGAAGATGTCCTTAATCAGGACGAGCAGCTCGCGTTCCAGCAGCACGCGTCAACGGCGGCCGCAGATGGGATGGGACGTCTTGTCGATGACCCGTCCAATGCCAATGTGCGCGGGTATGGCGCGTTCATGAAGCGGTTGACGCCGGGCGCTGCCGACCAGATCAACGCGATCACCGATAAGGTGCTGTCTCTGCCGACTGTCGGACAGCGCAAGGAGGCCCTGAAGGCGGCCTTCACTGCACATATGGGCCAGGAGGCAGCCAACCGCGTGTTCGGCACGCCGACGAGCGTCGATGACGGGCAGACGATCCAGACCGGCACGCAGGCCAGCGGTATGGATGGTGGCGCGTTCACGCGGGCCGCCGGTGTCCAGCACCAGTTGTCGCCCGAGTTCAAAAATCACCTGGTGCCGGTCACGGGCCCGGACGGATCGCAGCGCTTCGTCACGCAAGGTGCGATTACCGGGAGCGGCCGCCCGACCGTCCCGCCATCTGTCATGGGCAACGGAAGCTACCCGGGTGGCGCTCCGCAGCAGACGGCGCAAGATCCGGGCGGCTATGTTGCAAGCCCGGCGGCAGGCCAGGTGGCTGCACAAGAGGCAACAGCGGGAGCGGGAGCGCAGGGCGCCAACGCACTCATGCAAGCGGCGTCTGGCCGCAACGAACGCATGGCTATGCTCGGAAACATGGGCGTTGACCTGAACGGGTTTACGCCCGGACCAGGGCATGCGCGCCTTCGCTCATGGAAGGCGCTGGCGGCAAATTGGGGCGTCCCTGTCCCGACCGACGATGTCGATGCTGCGCAGGGGTTCGATAAATGGGCGCAGAATGTGGCAAATGCTCAGGCTGGTGCTCTGGGTCATTCTGACGCGCGCTTGGCGGCTGCAGAGCACGCTATGCCGAACAGCCGGATGCAGAAAGGCACTATCACGACGATGCTTCATCAGTTGATGGGCAACGAGGATGCCATCAATGCGAAGGCTACCGCATGGAAGTCGTCCGGGCTCCAGCCGGCGCAGTACCAGTCGTGGGAGCAGAATTTCAATCAGCACTTTGACCCGCGCGCCTTCCAGATCTTGCGCATGACGCCAGAGGAACGCGAGGCGACGTTCAAGGGGATGCGCGAGAGCGGGCAGTTCGACGATTTCAAACGGACCTACAACCAGATGGCAGCAGCCGGGCTGGTGCCAGGTGGCCGGTGATATCGACCGCCACTACGACGACGCGGGCCGCTATTGGAACGTTGACCCGGCTCTGCTCCGCGCGGTTCATGAGGTAGAAGACCCGGCGGGCGATCCGGCGATCCGGTCAAGCGCTGGCGCAGTCGGTCATATGCAGATCATGCCGGATACGGCCAGGCGGCTTGGCATTGATCCAACCGATCCTGTGCAGAGCATTTATGGAGCCGCTCGGCTGCTGCGGCAAAACATGGACCGTTACGGCAATGTGCCGGATGCACTGCGCGCCTATAATGCAGGCACTGATCAATCGCACTGGGGAAACCCCGAAACCATGGCATACCCTCAGAAAGTGGCTGATCGATACGCAGCCGCGACGTCAGCACAGCCGGACACCGATCCTTTCGCCGGCGCGGGTATTCTGGCTCGCCCTGCATCTGCGGCGCCAACAAAGCCAAGTGCCGATGCATTTGAGAGCATGTTCGGGCCTGACAAGCCAAAGACAGCGGGCAGCGCTACTCAGGGCGATCCGTTCAATTCAATGTTCGGGCACGAAACCGAGTCTTCGTTGCCGGCGAAGGCCCATGCCCATCAGGGCACATGGCTCGGCAACCTTGCCCAATTCGGAGCAGATGCCGAGGACAGCGCCATTGCTGAAATCGTCAAGGCTGGCGCGAATGTCGCTGACGGTATCACCCTCCACCAGTTGCGCGGCACGTCCTATGATCCGCGCCTGTTCAAGCAGGGCGTTGAGGCCCAGGTGGCGTCGCATGACGGTGACTGGGGCAGCAGGGCGTCTCGCTTTGGTGGCGCACTGCTTGGTGATGCTGCGGTTGCGGGCACTGTAGGGCGCGCCATGCCGTCAGTCGGCGGCGGCATGCTGGCGAACGCGCTGACGCGAGGCGTAGAAGGCGCGACGACGGCGCGCCTTGTCGATCAGAACCCGTTGCTGGGCGGAGTGCTCGGGGCAGCATCTGCGCCTGCCGGCGCAGCAGCGTCGCGCGTTGCGTCCATGGTTCGGCGCGGCGCTCCGGAAGCTGCTGGAGCGGCGCAGTCTGCCACTGCCGCTGCGCCAGATCCAGGCGCTCAGTTGCCGCCGTCACAGCCTCAGCCGGAAGCTATTCGGCTCGGGCTTCTGACCGGCCCCAAACAGGCGGACAAGCTCGCGGCGCGCATCTGGAATGATTACCAGCAGGGCGGACCGATAGCCCTGATCGAGTCGAAAATACCCGGGGTGCATCTGACTGCGGCTCAGGCGACCGGGAATTCCGGATTGGCGCAGCTCGAGCGCGTCCGGCGCGCCGCCAACCCCAATATGTTCACAGCGCTTGACACACAGAATGCGGCGGCGCGGAACGCTTACGCCCGCAATGTCATCGGCACAGATGATCAACTTGACGCCGCCGAGGCTGCGCGCAGTGCGCTTGAAGCGCAGCACCGTGAAGCGGCGTTCTCAAATCAGCAGCCTGTCAGTGTGGATCCTATCCGAGACCATCTGAAAGCGCTTATCGGCGCAAACTCGGGACGGCCTACCGTCCAGGGCCCGCTCCAGAATGTTCTCGGGCAGGTGAATACGGTCGCAGACGAAGGCGGCATGGCTTCACCCGACAAGCTGTGGAACGTCCGCAAGTATCTTGGCGACATGGTTGCGCCGCGTGCGCAGGGTACTGCCAACGATGCGCAGGCTGCCGCGTCTCAGTTGCTCGAGCTGAAACCGACGATTACGGACCAGATCGAGGCCGGGGCACCTGGCTTCAAGACATATCTCCAGCACTACGAAGAAATGTCCCGTCCGATCGACGCGATGCGATACCTCCAGGGGCGTAAGCTTACGAACGCGCAAGGCGACGTGCAGCTAGGCAAGCTCGACAGCTTCCTTGACACAATCAAGCGTGACCAAGGCAAACCCGGCGCGCGCCCGGCAGACAGCGTAACGCCCGAACAGTTCAAGGCCCTTGAGGATCTGCGCGACGATATGCGACTGCATTCTCGGATTGATCTGGGGAAAGCGCGCGGGTCGGATACCAACGTCAACCTGATGACCAGTGGCAAGGTCGCCAAAATGGCGCAGGGGTTTGCACCGAAACTTGCAGCAATGGGCGCTGGATCGCTTGAAGGAGGTGCGTTTGGCGGCCTGCTTGCCAGTGGCGCTGCGCATCTGGTTGAGCGCCGATTGGCTGGACGCCTTGCGAATACGCAAGACGCAACGATGAACTATCTCGACAACGCGCTTGCTAATCCACGTCTCTTAGGCGGAGGCCGTTGAGCGCGCGGTCCATTCGGATTGCGCGCCGCCGGTGGACTGCATAAGGGATGAAGGCGGCAGCCGAAATTCCAATCAGAAGCGCTATCAACGACGGCGGTCCAAAGGTGCGTTCTACGCCCTGAGAGGTGTAGCTCCCCCATTCGAAGAGCACCAGCAAGACTGGCACAGGCACAGCGGCCCACAGGAACCCGCGTAACCACAGGTAAAGCCAAGCTGCGAAGGCAGCGCCATAGATGAACAGCATGCCGTCCTATAACACGTTCGGGGTGGAGTAGCAGTTCTATTCGTGCGCGGGCGTTGTCGAACGGCCTGCTGTCCCCGGACATGCCTTCGATGTCTGCACGCGATGGATCGCGTCGATCTTCCCTTTCTCGCGCGCGAGGACATCCTTCACGTCGGTCCCGGACAGTTCAGAAAGCGGAACGCCAAGAGCGACGACGCCCCAGGTATCGGTTTTGTGCGCGCGTCTCTGCTTGTCAGAGAGCGTGTTCACTGTGTCGCCTTCGCGCAACTCGGCCTGACCAAGTTCCTCGCAGGACAAGCTGGCATATGCTGTATCAGGCACGTAAACCGCCTGAACATCTTCAGGCCGCGCCGCGCATCCAGCCAAAAACGCGAGAACACCCAGGGCAAAAACACGACGCATGACGATTCCTGTTCTGTAACGGAATGTCATTGTTCGTCGCATTGCCTGCCACCGTCAAGAAGCGTGACGCGATAGCGATCACTCCTTTCCCCTTGCCCCGCGCGGTCAATCCGTACTAGATTCCTCTCACGGCACGCTTCGCGTGTGACGGGTCACAATCTGCACAAGATTCCCGATCATGCGCCGCATTTTGCTTGCTGCTTCCCTTCTCATTGCTGCGCCGG
>Ga0157365_10000904_pt1 | contig 12471 bp, 15 predicted proteins | sample AttsexASBM3_FD_111478 | JGI IMG/M metagenome (GOLD analysis project Ga0157365, IMG submission 111478) | Fungus gardens microbial communities from leaf cutter ant in Ribeirão Preto, State of São Paulo, Brazil - Atta sexdens ASBM3 | ecosystem: Host-associated > Fungi > Mycelium > Unclassified ... | reverse complement strand
AGGCCGAATGTGATACGAAGCAAGGAGGGAGAACATAACTTTAAGATTCCAAGGAATTAAATACTTTCCATTTTCGGATTTTCCCGTGTTTAGTCCTTCTTATTGATGCTCAACACAGCTAATGCATGTGCACTTCAGAATCCCTGGATTGCGAGATTGTCGAATGTTATGTAATAAATTCAGGGAAAAAGGCTTGGAGAAATACCACGTTCGGACACCTTCAAGTTGAGGGCAGAACCCTGGCCAATCCAACTTAGGCAAGCCATATGGATATAAGGATCCGGCACCAAGTATGTGCCGTGGGTCGCTAGTGTTGATCGTCCGATGAGGTAGGGGTAGGCATCTTATCCTTGAATCTGATCTCCGCACGGAAATAGAACCTGACAGGTTCAAAAACCAGGTCGAGGAACTGTTTTCAGCAATATCCTTGCACAGGACCTCTTGGAAACAATCCGTCACGTTGTCTCTCCTTTCTTATAATTATCTTTCCAAAACTAGCCGCACCTCGGCTTTGCCTCTGGTTTCCAACTCCTCATAAGATCTCGCAAAACAGATTTCTCCGACACAACTTGCCTTTTCCTCAACAACTACATCAACCCCTCCAAGTAGTCTAAAAATCAGCACCCAATAACTTTGGCAATTTCGAGCAAATGCCTTACAGAACTATCTCACCTGGCGGAAGCCCTTCTCCCTCCGCATCCCCTTCATCCACATCGAGCCCAGAGACCCTACCAACCTGCCTAGATCCCTCCACCATGAACACTCGAGGGGAGTCATCCCACAGTGCCCGCAGCACTCCGACTCATTCCTCAGCTGATCTTCCCCGGACACAAACAGCTGGTAAAGGAGGATGTTGGTGAGCTAAAAGTGACTCGGCACTACAATATGTATTGACCATCAACCTCCTCAGGACATGTCGTCTCCGCCGAAAGGTTCGTTCACTGACATAACCCTTCCATCATTCTGGCTAACGACGTGATCGGACAGAAATGCGATGAACAACGTGAAGGGGATACGTGCCGGACATGCAAACGCCTCACAATCACTTGTTTGGGATGGGGCGCAAGGCGTCCAGAGTGGATGCGAGTTCGTCCTGAGCCTTCCATCAATAATAAACCGTACCGACTTACTCTGTAGGACAAGAAGGCAGTTGATGAATATAAAGCTGGAATCAAGGAACAGCTAAATCGAGCAGGCCTCATTCGTGGACAGCCTCGATCCCAGTTGATAAATCGTAGTCTCTCATCTCGTGCAACACTAGCAACGGCAGCACCAACACATCTCCCAACCCAGCATCGAACTTCAGTTCCCGAAGTCCCTAACCCTATACAATCATCATTGAGTCTCGTTTCCAACAATAATCACGAAGAGCTCTCTTTTTTCACCCCCGTCTTCCATCTCAATGAATCCTATGGCTTTCCCGAGATGCCCAGTATGTCCTTTAATGCTGTGCGAGGGCCATCCACTTGACTTATTATTGCTTCAGGTACCACAAGTCCTGCGTATGACAATATGTTCTACAATGTTCCAGTAGAACCCAGTGGGATGGGCATGACATCAATGAACAGGATTTATTCCTCGGAGCAGTTGTCATCAATGTCAAGCACGGCATTAGCCTTTGAAAGTCTGCCCAATTTCACAGTATTTCCTGGTGATAGTTTTTCAGAGCAACCTTCCATGCACGTCTCGCCTTGCCAGCAGACAATAAATATCGACCAGATTCTTATCGAGTTTAACCATGCCCGTCGGATGCTGTTCAGGTTTGATGCATACGGCGTCGTCTCCAGAGTAACGTACATTGTGAGTCGTATTATATTTGTTCTTGAGGGGCTCCGTTTGACAGCAACCCTCTGTACCAGTTGGTCAAGCAAGATCCAGCTGGTCCTGTGGCCAAAGCAGCCAAGGCGTTAGGTCAGCTACACCAGAAGAAGATGCGCATCTCTCAAGGTTTAGAGTCTGATACTAAACCTGAACATTCTCCGGCATTTTATTGGCGCAATGAGGCTCTAATGCAAATAAAAAGCAATAAGGATTCACGACGCCGACCGGTAGAGGCGGAGGTTGATGCTATAGCCTCTCTATACCTTGTTCTATTCTCCCAGCTCGATGGTTGTCTTGTTGACTGGGACGAACCTTTCGCCATCCTCTGTGATTGGCTCGTAGCAACAGGGTTAACATCAACGGAGGAATCCTGGCTCTTCTTCCAAGGCATGTCTGACGCAGGTCGTCTTGCCGTTAAGGGAACATTGGTGAGTAAACCGATACCAGAGAGAATCTGAAAATTTCTGATAGCCTCTTGATTGAAGTGGATCGATATTATTGCTAGTGTCACGACGGGGAGAGGACCAAGGTTCATTGGCTTGTGGAGACGTCTACTCGGAGAACGAGGGACGTATTGGAACCAGAATATGCCGTTCCAACGAGGTCTTCGGATAGATACCTTGATAGGGTGTCCGGACGAAGCATTGTTAATGATGGCGGAAGTTTCCGTTTTAGCCCAATGGAAAACGAATGCCCAGCGCGAAGGGATTTTAAGTTATCGAGAATTGATTCGAAGGGGCGATGTCATTGAACAGCGCCTGAGGCAGAATGTCACTGACACGAGTAGCGATGTCACTTTGCCGAACGAGACAACCGGCGAGCCTGACGTGGCATTTCCAAGTGATGATGTACGTGCTGTAGTTGCCGATCTCTTCAAAGAAGCTGCAACTCTATATTTACATACCGTCCTGAGTGGTCCTTGTCCTGGTGAGTGTCTGGTTCAAAGAAATGGCAATCAAAGGCTCAAAATTTTATAAGGTGTTCTGGAAATCGGAAAGTGTGTTCAAAACATAACACAAGCTTTGGGATGCTCGCCATCGGAGGTAGAGCGAAGTGTCATATTACCAATCACACTTGCCGGATGTATGACCAACGATTCAGCTCAACTTGACTTTCTGAGAGGGAGATTTCAGGCGCAGAACGAAAGCATTGGGAATCTCATGCAGGCCAGAGCGCTTATGGAAACCATATGGCAGAGACGTGATGCCAATACGCTACTTAGTGGTATATCATTATCGGAGACCGTACAGGAGAAAAACTTACGATTACTTTTGATCTGATCTGATCACCATTCTGAAATTCTGAATTCTTTCGTGAGCTGCTCCTTCCTTATACACCGTACATTGATTATTTACCACCGGCCATTGTATCATATACCTAACATAATTATCAGAGTATTGTATTTTTAAGGCCAGAAGTGAAACTATTTACCAATTTATGATTTTGTCGAACTTATTGATTGGATCGTGTCAGTTTTCAGCGCTCAGGGTATGTTGATGAGCGCCCGACCAGGAGTTTCTAAATTTGCCCTTGCCATCGTAGATGAGCGAGACCAGCTCAGAAGAGCGCGTCCAGCGACAAGGAGTGTGCTGCAACCGCAGGAACATGCGGATGGAAGAATTGTGATCGTTGCGTAAATCGCGTAATGAAGGACAATTCTTGACGCGCAAATTCGGACACCAGGATATTCAAGAGAGCTGATCGTTGAGAACGGGGAGTTCAAAAGTGATAAGGAGGTTCTGGTTGGACTTGGGGATATATATACAAGTGCAGAAGCAAATTAATGTTCATTGAAGAGCTGTGGGCGGCGAAGGTAAAGAGAATTGTGGGCGCAAGTAATCTGTCGTCAAGTTTATACTGGTTGCGCCGGGAAATGTTCCACTGCACACATGATGGCGCACATGACCTCGCTAGACTATTATCAGCCAAGGCCGCCCGATGGAGCAGACAGTTAAGGCAATGGGCGCACATTTATCAGAAGATTTTGAGTATCTACTATTGCGCCCAGAGGGCGCCTATCAGCACTCAGTGCTTCGAAGGTCCCCTTACCACCCACAGGTGGCTACATTTAGCATAGCAAATCAGTCGTCTACGATTCAAAAGCAAGTTTAGCGAGACTTGGTATTCTTTCTTATCTCTCACTCTGACTTGCAGACACTCCATTATCTTTCGAGCCTTTTGCGTCAGATAGGTCTAGCCAGAGGATTTATCCTCTTGAGCCAGCATTCCATCTCGCGAGTCGACTCTGGCCTGTGAAGATACTCAAATGCATACCGATCCCCACATCTTACATGACAGTTTCCATATTGGCTGGATGTTTTGAAGTTTGCTGTGTAATTACGAAGCCTCTGATATTCCTTCGCAATTCACGTTCCGTTAAGCAAAAGCTACCAACATCTGCCGTAGGACGAATGTCTGCGAAGCCCATTGCTGAAGTGGAAGCGGTCAGCCGACAGATAACCAACGACAAGATACGAATTCTTAAAAGTTAGCTTCTTTGGTCAAGAGGACAATACCGTGGGTTTGATTCTTCTCACACCGACTCGTCTTCTGACATCAGGCCTAAAAATCAACATTCTGCTGGCCACGGTAGCGCAGCAGGCCCCAAAGACCATTGCGAATGTCAGGAAATCCTTCTGATGAGGTAGTAGTGATACGGGTGGAGTAACTGTCCATCAAGGCACCGTGGGATCAGTTAGATTGTATCGACGACTTGACAGATAGAAACGGTAGGTTTCAAATCAAAACACAACACCTTCACATCAATCAGCAGGACAATGATCAATTGAACTCATACATTATTACCCACATAACCTACATAGGGTGAAAATCAGAATCAATCAAATGGATGGGAGATAGTGAAGTTCGGATGTTGTAAAACGCAAGAGAAGATAGATAAATCAAAGTTCACTACAAGAATGACAGCTCCCAGATGCATTGTAAGATCAAAACAGAAATGCATCCAAGCATCTGGTCAAGACCTTGATCACATTTCAGGAAGGCGAAGTGCAATGTTCGTCAACAAGGCCAGGAATAGGATAAGACAGAGTATAGTCGGTCCATACTTGTCATGATAGAATCCGGAGGCACGCCGCTCGCGCATTCGCTGTGACCGGTATACAAAAATCCCAATAGAGCGAGCAATGGCAACAAGAGCTGCAAAGGTGAAGAGGGCAGCACTGATAAGGCCCCGTGTATCGTTGGGTGAAACAAAGTTGAGAAGAGCCGTTGCAATAGTACCAATGAAGACTGAGGTATTGAGCCATTTCTACAAATGATAACGATGTTGGGAAGCATGAGATGGAATAGCATGAACATAACTCACCAAGAAGGTGCGCTCAGCAGCGAAATAAACCTTAGGTTCGACTCGGACGGGAACAGAGATACGCTTTCCAGCAGGTGCGCGCCAGTCTTTGACCATGATCCTATCATTACCCGATGGTGCTCCGTCAAGATCCTCTGTCTCACTATCTTCACCATCCTCGCCATTCGCTGCTTCTCTAGCTTGAGCCTGCTGGGTTTCCTGTAGTTTATTTTGTAGCTCCTGATCAAAGATACTCGAATGGGCAAGAGGAGAAATTGACAAAGCTTGCGACTTGAAGGCGTTGTTGAGAGAATCTCTCTTTTGGTGACGTGGGCGTCCTCCCGTACTAGATCCTTCCTCACACTCGATAGGCTCCGAAGGAATGATACCTGAGGGTTTGTCGTTAGAAGACGTTTTTTCTCTATCCTCTGTGCGCTGTTTGAGCATCTTTTCACGGGACGCTATAGCTTCCTCGACAGCAGCACCGCTCAAACCAGTACGTTCGCTTTCATTCTTGGCAGGAGCGACATCCATGTCTTCGTCTTCTCCTTCAGACAAAGGTTCGGTGTAACCCGTGTACTCCGGGGGAGATAAAGACTGTGGAGATTGACTACCACTTAAGGTTTGATGGGAAGTACTCCTGGACAATTGTCCTGGGCGCTCGATGACTTTAAGATACCCAGTATCGGGTTTTTGAATGTCAACGTCCACTACGATCGCGGCATATGAATGTGAGTGATGACAGCAAGAAACCGATACTTACTTTGAGGCAACCAGAAGGGCACCAAATCAACACGATGAGGCAACAAAGTTGCGCAGCCATGGATGAATTTGCTGATTGAAGACCATTACGTGAATGTTTCAGACAAGATTCGTTGTACCAGCAGCTCACCTGAACTTGGGAACAGCCTCCACTAAATGTGATTGTACCAGTTCAGTTACCCATTTGGGCGGTTGCTGACCAAATTGTGTCTGCAGCTTGACCTCCAGGACACCATACTTGAAGATCTCTTTGTCTTCAGGAGCAACTTGGTTGAAGGGAAAGTCGATGCCAAAATCCTCTCTGCGCCAGTTATGGCCTGCACGGATTTTGCCATCCCAGTTATCTTCCCTGATCAGAGTTAATTCGGTGTCCAGAGAAATACGGACACGGGCATCGCCAGGAAGCTGAAAGGCCGTCCGATTATAGAAAGATCGCATTACTAGAAGGTGTTAAGATTATCGTTACAGAGTGTGGATGAGGAACGTGCAAACCTGGTTGAAGTTTTTTGGTGAGAATAGCATACTGAACTTCATTCGCTAGCTGTATCATCGAGTCAACTTCAGCTTGGGTCTTCTTCCCTTTTTGCACAAGTTGCTGGAAGTCGGCATCGACAGTGTATTCTCCACGCAGGAACGGATTGACTTGATGTTCTTTAAGGGGGAACCGAGCTTTGACGGACTTCTCGCCAGTCCAGTCCTCACGGTGTGTTTTCCGCTCCACAAATATCTAATAAATCACATTCAATGTCAAGGCAAGTGCAAACATGTATACGGCATACAGTTTTATTATCGATATCGCCGTACCAACGCAGACGAATCGCTTCAGCTCCTTCGGTCTTCTCCAGGCGTCCAAGGTACAGTTCAAGGTCCTCGTTATCGAAATAGATAGACGTGATAGCTGATGAAAGTGTGAACAAAGATTTAAAAATTGTACGCCTTTAAACGGACCGGAGTCTTTGGGCTCATATTCCTTATCGGGATTGAACACTAGGAATCGAGACTGTGAGTTGAAGACAAAGTAAACTAAGTGTCGAGACCAACCTAAGACTGGAAGGTTACGCAAGATTGCCAATTTGAGGGGTACGAGGTTATCTTGATGGACCTATTTAACATTGTACCTATCAAGAGCATGGATCAGTCAGTAAAGCATACCCAATATTTCGTGGTTTGTCTAACAAAGGCACTCTGATTGCCTCCAGCACTAGAATCTCCCTGAACAGGATGTCCACGAGTGCGTACAAGGTCATACAACTTGGAGAGCTTGACGATGAGGGCATCCCAATTATATTTATAAAATGGACGTTTTTCAATATAGAATTGGATGAATGACGTCTTTAGAGGTATTCCTGTTTGTTTCTATTATCGGAAATCGATGAGCTGTAATGTAATAGATCGTAAGAGCAACCAACATCATGTTTCTAAGAAATTATAAGCATGCGTTTCAGATGATGCGGACAAGCGAACTAACTTTGAGGATTTTCATAAAACCAGTTATATTTAGTTTAGAATAGAGTACGACATCATGTACTTCAGCAACAAGGATCGCAACCTCCTCTTCAAAAACATGGAATCGCTCTTCAAGTGCATCGAAGGACTCTTCAGTCTCATCATCGTCAAGATCATCATCAGAGCCTTCATCGTGTCCGAAGACATCTTGCTGCCGCTGTTGGACCTCTGGGTCTCCAACAGATTGACGAGAAGAATCCTGATCATCCTCTTCACTGACAAGACGTTGAACACTGTTTTCTGCGTCCTGGATGCGGACAGCCAATTCTTCGGTCTGTTTAGACTTCTGCTTTAGTAATCTTGTTAAGATGAGTTTAAAACAAAAGAAGCTCTGTCCAAAACGTATATCGTAATATAGCTCAGGAGCCAACACACGACTGGATCGTCGTCAAATGGAGAAAGAGTGCTTCTCTGACGACACAAAGGGTCAAAGGAGAGCATTCAGTTAGTGTCATAGGTCAAATTACGGCCGCCATGGAGCGATAGCGGATCCTGAGAGCCGCTAGCAGCATTCCCAGAAAAAGCAAGGGGGTTGTAAATTGGTTGGAAACTAGAAGGAAGAGCAGTCAAGTGACGATGGAAATCCAAAAGATTTGTGAAAGCGGAGGATAATCCTGACGAGCAGCACTATGCAAATCACCTTGGTTTTCTGGAAACTATAAACCTTGTCGAGTTCAACCTCGAGCATGTGCTTGAATTCGATTTCATCTTTTTCCGTCCAGGTCCTTCCAGTTCTCCGCGACTGGGCAGGACAAGGATAAGGCTGGAAATTCAGATAGGTCGCTGGAACAAACGGACCTTGAGTTCATGCTTGAGCCGACTATACTCAATATAGTTCTGCTGCCATTCTGGATAGGAATCGTCCTGGTGAGGATGTAAGTGACCAGAGAAGAGAGGAGTTAACAAGGACTTGCATGGATCTTTCTGCCAAACTTCATAGTCGGGTCGAAGTGAGAAAAAGGAAGAAAGCAGAATCTGATTGTGGAGGCAGCCGACGAACGTGGGCCTACGCTTTGAAATTCGATCCACCAGAGCCCCTAATCCACACAAGACCACGTGGCCGCGGCTATTTTCGACCTAAGTTTGATTGCGTTTCTCCCAACGAGCCATGGCCGCTGACCATGTTTCTTACGATGCGACCTCCAATAGTGCTCGTCTCCCACAGCCACTGCACAATGACTCCAGGAAATCCTCATCTGCAGTGCAGCGCACTAAAGTGCTCCTAATCGGCTTGCGCAGGTGCGTGTTATGCGATGGTTTATTTATTTTGATCTGGTACTAGCTCCTTGGGTGTCCTTAGGTCTGGAAAGTCTTCTATCCAGCAGGTGTTGTTCAACAATATGCAGCCCAAACAATCATTTTACCTTGAACCAACATATCGCATCATCAAGATGCCGATAGAGTGCGTACTGGGCTAGCACCATATCTGCTGCGTACGCATCCCCGATTGCTGACGCCATGAACTCTGCGTTGATGCATTAGTACAGTTGTCCCACTTGAATTGTGGGATACCCCGGGACATGCTACGCCAGAATCTATTGGCATTCCTATCGGTCAGTTTCGTAGTTTGATCTTCGTCATTGACATCCGGGTGCGTGTCTATCATTTATCTCCAGGCTCTGTAACTGATCAAAACATTGTAGGACCTGTACAATCAACCCATCACCAAGCTCATGAGCTTCGTGACTGCGGCATACGAGTCTAACCCCGACATCAACATTGAAGTCTTTGTGCACAAATCCGAGAAACTACAGGATGATGATAAGATTGGTGTGTTGTAGCTAACCTTCATCCGCCATCGCTGATTCTTTGGATAGAGAATTTTAGGCAGATACAGGAACGGGTCACTGACCGATTACTCGACCTCGCACCAGAGTACGAGAACATCCAGCCCAACTTCTATCTGACTTCGATTTATGATCATTCTTTACACGAGGCCTTCTCACGTGTGCTTCATAAACTCATCGACTCCCTTCCATATCTAGAAGACATGCTCAATGTGTTCTGCGCTGTGAGTCTCTTCGGGTAACATTAAAGTTACAACTAAATTGAGTTCAGAATTCCCAATCGCCAAAAGCCTTCCTCTTCGATACTAACTCGCGGCTATATGTTGCTACGGATGCATCCCCAGTGGACACTTCAGCTCACAGTTTGTGCTGCGATTATATCGAAATACTTACCTCTTTTGGAGCACTGTACAAGTAAGGACCATGTGTTCATGGTCGCCATGTGTAAGCGAGCTGACTTGGCATGATCAGATCAGCGTCTGCTAGTCCTTCTCGTCACTCCCCACCTGAAGGATCTCAGTCCTCAATAGGCGATGATACCTTTCTGACTCCATTCTCAACAACGTCTCCGGATGTGCTTCCCCAAGCAAGAAAGAAGTCCCAGAAAGAGATGTTGTATCCCAGTGCTGCTGCATCATTATATCCCGCAACACCTGGAACAACCCTCACCTACCACGAAATTACGTCGTCACTTGCACTGCTGGCTTTGGTACCTACACCTGTATACCAGGGGCGACGGGGATTATTGGAGTACAATGTAGTATTTTTTAGGGAAGGAGTCCAAGAGATCTGTAACGTTGAGAAGGAGACTAGAGAGGGTGAATGATTTGCGGAGATTGTGACGAGTTTGATTGTCAATACCTACGAGCCCCTTTTACATAGTTGAATCTAATTCCACAATTGTTGTACGTATCCGGCCTAAAACTTTTGGGTCACGTGCTACATACCCGTCAAAAAATTCGTTGGGGAAGCGTGTTGGGGTCAGGGGCATTTATAGCAGGCTGTTGCCAGTTTTTTTCTACCTTAACCTGTAGAACCATTCTACAGTCCTCCCACTCAAAAAAGATATGGCGGTCCCGAATGGCCACATCACTCCGGCAGCCATTGCTACACGTCTCCTCATCATTGCCCAAGGGCAGATTAGAGTATGTGATTATTTGAATGATTTTCTGGCTGCTTGTTCATGACCTGGTAAAGATATCAATACCTGTCTCCACAAAATCAGACGAATGGATTGCTGCAGAGGTACTGCGCGACGAGTTTATTTATATGCAATCTCAGGATGCAGTCCAAGTTACTGCTGAACCCGAAAACAAAACCGAGGCCTCCATAGATCTGGCTGCAAAGTTTCTTGCTCACATTGCATCTAATGTCGATAACGATTCGCAATCTACCGAAGCACGCATTCAAGTCTTGTTCAACGTGCTCCAGTACTTTACGTCATTATATCTTACCACAAAGGATATTCACTCCCTCTGTGCGTCATTTTTGCCCGACATACGCAAGTCAGCCCTTGCTGCCTACTTCCGTGCTGTTGCCGTTCTCGAGGATAAAGGAGTTTCATCTATTCCGCGGCAGCCAGAATCGGCTCTTCTCAATGCTGCCGTTTCCGGCAAAGCTTCGATCTTCGCCTTATTTGGAGGCCAAGGAACAAATGAGGTTTACTTTGATGAATTGCAGAGTCTCTTCGATATCTATCAGCCATATGTTCTTCCATTCTTGGAGGTCGTTGTTGCTGATCTTATTGAGCTTGCCAAAGAAGAGGTCGAAAGCTCCTATTTTACCTATGGATTGGATGTTGTCTCATGGTTGTCAGGTGCCGTCGAGCGTCCCTCGGTTTCTTATCTTGCATCAATCCCTATTTCATTGCCACTCATTGGGCTGACCCAACTTGTTCAATATCTGATTGTGTGCCGCGTCACGAACCTCAATCCCGGTCAAATTCGTGATCGCATTACTGGTGCAACCGGTCACTCACAGGGCATCGTTTCTGCCGTAGTTGTCAGTGCATCTGGCACTTTTGATGACCTCACTTCCAATTCACGCAAGGCTCTTCGTTGGCTTTTCTACTCTGGCCTTCGCGGCCAACAAGCATTCCCTCCTGTTGCCGTCGAGCCTAGTCTCGTCCAGGACACTCTCGATGGTGGTGAAGGTACCCCTTCTCCTATGTTGTCTATCGCAGGTCTCTCTTTCAAAGACCTTGACAAGCAAATTGTCAAGACCAACTCCCATCTCCCAGCCAATTCGCGACTCGCCATCTCCTTGCATAACGGACCGCGTGCCTTTGTGGTCACTGGGCCGCCTCGAGCCCTGCATGGTCTCGTTACCAATCTCAGAAAAATCAGGGCTACTAGTGGTGCCGATCAGAGCAAAGTTCCTTACTCTCAGCGGAAACCTGTTTTTTCTGTTCGCTTTTTGATGGTTGAGGTCCCCTACCATAGTGACTACCTAGGCGGTGTCACCGATATTGTCGCTGATGAAGATTTGCAGGAAGAATTGTGGGTACCGTCTGATTTGAAGATTCCTGTGTATCATACGGAAACTGGTGAGTCATTAGTTGCGCAATGCATCTCGTGGTCGCATTGATGTGATTTGGTTTGTGTAAGGTGTTGACATGCGTGACCTTGAGGGTTCGATTACGCGTTCTTTGTGCGAACAAATATGTACTGCTCCGATTCACTGGACAAAGGCTACAAATTTCCCCGAAACCGCTACTCATGCTATTGACCTCGGACCTGGTGGTTTGAGTGGAATTGGCCCTCTCACAGCCCGTAATTTGGATGGTCGTGGTGTTCGCGTAATCGTTGTTGGTTATCAAGGGAAGGGTGATGCTGAGCTCTATAATTCCCTGGACGTCAAGTACGAGGAATGGTGGAGCAAGAAGTACGCTCCTCGCTTGGTACGTACTAGGTATGTGATTGTCTGGAATGACTTCTGCAAAGCAGAACTCATGTTCTACCTAGTGACGGTATAATCCACCTCGATACCCCCTTGTCTCGTCTCCTCGGCAAGGCACCCATCATGGTTGCTGGTATGACGCCTAGTACTGTTAAGGGTGGTTTCGTCACTGCAATCCTTAATGCCGGTCATCATGTCGAGTTGGCGGGTGGAGGCCACTACAACGCTAGTGCTCTTCGTGAGAAAGTTGCTGAAATCCGGGCCAACATTCCCGCCGGTGTTGGCCTCACTCTCAATTCTCTTTACATCAACCCCCGTCAGTTCACCTTCCAATTCCCGTTGTGGCAAGAGCTGCGGAAAGAGGGTTTTCCCATTGAAGGTTTCTGTGTCGCT
>Ga0157365_10000903_pt1 | contig 12471 bp, 7 predicted proteins | sample AttsexASBM3_FD_111478 | JGI IMG/M metagenome (GOLD analysis project Ga0157365, IMG submission 111478) | Fungus gardens microbial communities from leaf cutter ant in Ribeirão Preto, State of São Paulo, Brazil - Atta sexdens ASBM3 | ecosystem: Host-associated > Fungi > Mycelium > Unclassified ... | reverse complement strand
TCAGGGCCAGCAGTCAAAAGTCGACTGCATCAACAGGCCGGACAGACGACTGCTCCTGACCAACACCAAAACATCAAGTTTTCTCTTGCAATGTGGGGGCCATCCACAGACGACATTGCTAGGTGAGCCGCGAAAGACCGCGTTTGGGACTTACCTGCCTATGCCGAGTTTCGTGCCGAACGTCTGGTCTTACCGGTAGCGGACATGCAGCACTTGTCTGACCCGCGTCAGCATTGGGTAAACTGTGCGGGTCTAAATGCGCAATCACAGAAAGCTGCGGCGCTTGGTGAATTTGATCCCAACAATACGCGAATAGTGAAATGAGCGGTTTTGCCACCAAGCTTCTCCGCCCTATAACCGTCGAGAGCTGCGGCGTGGCCGTGGCGGGAGTGGGGAAATGAGCGATAAAGGGACCAAAGCGACGTTGCTCGCCCACGCGAGATCCGCAGCGCGCTCGCTCGCGAAGAGCGCGACCAGCTCGCAGTCGCGCGCCGACGTTTGCCTAAATCTCCTGTCCGCTACGGGGAACGACCCAAGCCTGGACACATTCCGCGGCATCCTACACGCTCTGCCCGGCGACGAGCGGCATTACTGGATCGGCACGTTATACACCCTTCTACTACCAGCGAAGGTCCGTCGCTCGCAGGCGACATACTTCACACCACCGACCGTCGCCGACGCAGTGATCGATCTAGCGATTGATGCGGGCTTCCATCTCGAGACCGATACTGTTCTGGACCCAGCGGCAGGCGGCGCAGCTTTCCTCTCGACACTTGCAGGCCGGATGGCAATGGCCGATTTGGACCCGGAGGCTGTCGCCTATCGGCTGAACGGGATTGAGATCGATATGGGTCTGGCTACCTTATCGAGCCGCCTCATTGCGGAACGGCTCGGATCGCAGCTGCCGCGTGAGATAATCCTCACCGGTGATGCCCTGCGCGTCACGATCCCAGCGTCCTACGGCCTGGTCATCGCCAACCCGCCCTACGGTCGGATGGCGATCGACGAGGTGCGCGGCAAGGCGTGGCGGAAGGTCGCGCATAGCGGACACATCAACAAATACGCGCTGTTTACCGAACTTTGCCTTCGACACGCCCGGCCCGGGGGCATTGTCGCACTCGTGATTCCCTCCAGCTTTAGGGCGGGACCACTATATGATCGGATGCGGACGTTCATCCGCGCGCAGGCAGAGGTCCTAGCAGTTGGCTCGATTGCTGGCCGGGACGGTGTGTTTATCGACGTCGCGCAGGACATCAGCGTGCTCATCTTGCGGAAGGGCAGGGCGCACGATCCAATTACCCCCGTCCGCTTTCCAATCGTTGGCCTCATGCCCTCGAACGATCCCGTGGTCGAACAGACTCTGCCCATAGAGCCCGGCGACGCGTGGCCACTCCCCGCCAAAGATTCGGGCCTGGTTGGCGGTTCGAGACTGGCAGACTATGGCGTGACGGCGCGTGCGGGATATTTCGTGTGGAACCGCGAGACGGGACGCCTCGTCTCGAAGCTCGGTCGCAAGCAGCGCGGTTATCCACTAATCTGGGCAAAGAACGTCCGGCCGGGTGACTTCTGTAGGCCCGCCGGCAAGAAGGGTGCCGGCATCGACTTCGTAACCTTCCCCGATGAGAGCTCCGCGATCATCAGCGGCGCGGCGGCGGTCATGCAGCGCACGACGAACGATAAGCAGCCGCGGCGACTGGTCGCCGCCATGGTAGACCCGGCGATCTCGTCCAAATGGGGCGGCTTCGTAAGCGAGAACCACACAATCGTTCTTACAGGAGATGATCCCGAGCGGCTCGGACTGGCGGTCAAGCTACTCAATACCGCCGCAGTCGACAGCCGTTATAGGCGCGTCTCCGGCACCGCCGCCGTGTCCGTGACGTTGCTGCGGGAGCTTGACCTTCCGGCACCGGCCGCTTTCGCAGCCGCGCTCGACGAGACCGGCGATGCAGAGGTCGCAGCGGCAGTCGCGTATCGACTCGTCGAGGACGCCGTTGACGCCTGATGGCCCGGTACCGACCTCACCAAAAGACGCCTGGGAGCGAGCTGAACGATCACGCAGACCAGCGACGGGCCGCTATGGACAAGCGCCAAGCGTTGCTGTCGAGGATGGCCCAATCCAACGCCGCCCGCCAGATGGCGGCGAGGCCTCCCAAGGAGGTCGCGCCCGAGCGCCCCGCCCGGGACATCGACCGCTACATGCAAGCCTTAGCTTTACAGCCGTTCCACCAGCTCGGCGAACCGGCCATTGCGGAAGTCACCCCTGCATACGTACAGTTGGTCCGCTCCGCGGCGCAGGTGGCATCTGATGGATCGACGGTGGTCGTAATGCCGTGGCCGCCGGTCCGCGTGTCGTCATCCGCGATTGCGGGCCTCCTCACGATAGCCGCGATCGGTAGCGCCGACACCGAACAGGTTGAGGTCCAAGGCTCTTGGGAGACTGCCCGGCGCGGGTCGGACCGCGTGCGGGCGATCGTCTTCCCCTATGCGAGAAGCACACATGCGCAGGCCAGGCAGGTGCAGGTGGACCGGCACACGCTGGGCGCGGTCAATTTCGACCATGTTAAACGGTATCTCCACGGTAGCGGTGACGCCGCGAAGGACTACCATCAGGTCATGGCGCGAGTTCGCAAGCTCACTGGACGCGCGTCCGATGGCCGCGATTACGCCGAATTCGAACATCCGATCCTCGACGAGATCGTTCCCCATGCAGCGCCTAGGGGTGACAGGTCGTCAAACAGCACGCTGCTCTGGAGGACGCGATCGAAGACCGACATTGCAACCCAGCGACGCTCCGGCTTCGCGGACGATCCAGCCAAGGCGGACTTCTTCCTCTATACCATGCGCGGGGAGAACCCCATCGGCGTCGACCTCCAGGCGATAAAGGACAGCCCGGATCTCCTGATTCTCGATTTAACGCGGACCGCGCGAAATCGCTTGGGCTGGGACTGGGTGGGCACGGCGACCGAGATGGTCACGTGCCTCCGAAAGGTCCATCCCACCACCGGCATCCTAGCGATCGCCGACGACCCGTGGACATATCGCACCGCCCGTTTCGACATCCTCGGCACCAAGCGTCCCGGCCGCAACGGGAAGGTGATCCCGTCGCCTGGGCACGTCACCTACTCGGAAACCGCCGAGATCGTCAGGCCCGCATCAACGGGCGCGTCCATCTTCGAGGGCGGTGACAGCATCGACGTCGACGGATTCTTCGGCGATTCGGGCCATGGCATCGAGTCTGTCAGGCATCTGGCCAACAGCCTGGTCGACAGAGGCGACCCTAACGGAGCGACGATCGCGCGGAACCTGATCGCAACCATGCGTCGGACCGCCTCGCTCCCTGGTTCGCTGGCTGAACTCAGCAAGTTTCTGGAGAGCGAGACTTCTACGGCGGCCGCCGATGATCTTCTCTCGGTCTACCGGGTGAGCACTGATCTGGCCGAGCTCGCAGATCCGAGAAGCCTCGCGAGTCAGGTCGATTCGCCGAATGGCGCACTCGACACCGCACGCAGCCTCATGCGCAGCTTCGACAGTGCGACGCCGATGACCAGCTTGCTGGAGAGCGTGATACCTTCAGCGCTCAGGTCGAGCTCGAAGTCCGTGTTCGTTTTCAGATCCGACCTTGTCGCCGAGTTCGCTGCAAGCCGTCTCGGCGTCGCCAATCCGAAGCTGGGTCCGAGGATTGAATCCGAGTTCGTGCGCTTCGGTGGGGAACGGGTGCTCCGTGCGGTCTCCGAGCTTCCGGCTGCGGAGAGAAATCAGTTCAAGCGGGTCGTAATAGTCGCGCCGACGCGCACCGCCATCCTGACAACGCTGAGCCAGCCATGGCTGCCAGGCCATGTGACGGTGCTCGCCGATGCGGATACGTTAGCCTTTGCCGCCCGCGACGCCGAATGCCTTGCCGGCGAGATCGACGTGACACCGCTCGCCGCCCGCCTGCGGTCCTTCGCCGCCAAAGCGAGCAAGAGGGTCGAGGAGGTCGGACGGCACGTCGTGCGCTTCGAGATGCCAACTGACGACGTCGACTTTCCGATTGGGTCCGTCATCGACCTGAGTGGCGGGCGAGGCGAGCGCAACCTGATCGAGATAGATCTGAAGAACGGGCAACGCATCATAGCCCGTCGCAACACCGAGATCGTGCTGCGCGACGACGGTGCCGCGACCACCACCTTCGTGGAACGGGCCGCGTCGCAGGTGAAGGAGGGCGACGAGGTCTGCGTCATCGGCCACGAGTTCGTCGAGCGGGCGAGAACGCTGGTGAACATCCAGCGGACGGCCGCCCAGGAGATTCGCGACTATCACGAACTGGTCGCCGAACGCTTCGCGGCGATACCGGAGCCAAGCACCGCTGCGAAGCTCAGATCCCTTGTCGCAACTATGGGTGACTCTCTGGTGACGCCCGAGCGGGCCCGATACTGGATCGATCTCGATAACGAGATTGAGAAGCAGCTACACGACGTCGTGCCGCACGCCCCGCAAGACGAAGCCACCTTCATGCGCTTCACCGCAGCTCTGGGGATCGGCGAACGGATTGCCGCCAACCTCTGGCGGTGGGCCATAGTGGCGCAGCGATCCCACCGCGTCCGCTTCGGGAACGTCTTCCACGATGCCTTCCGGGGCATACTCACCGATCCGCACGCCGCGATGGCGAGCAACCACGACCACACGGACCAGATCAGGATCCTGCGTTCGATGGCGGAGGAACACATCGCAATCGTCGACAAGGTTCGGAGCTACAGGGCGTCATGAAGGGCAAGTCGAACAAAGAACTGGGCGCGATCGACGTCGAACTGAAGGAGGCGGTGTGCGACGCCCTCGTCAACGCGCTGGTGGCAAGAGTCGCCGGCGCCGACGAGCGCGGACGCAACCTTCTCGGAGGGTCGCCCCGCCGCGGCATCTTCGCAGGGCAGCTTCTGCCACGCTTCGACGTCACGGGCCAGGATGACGAGACCACTGACATCCGCGTCGCAGCAGTCGGGGTTGACCTGATGGCCGCCGCTGGCATTGCGGCGCCGATCCGGGTCGCACCCCGGTTCTCCATCTATCTGCGTGTGATCCCCAGCTGGGCGGACCTCGCAGCGGGAGGCGGTGAACTCGACTTCGACTTCAGACTGCGGGCGAACATCCAGCAGCAGATCGACGACGCCATCCGCACAGAGCGCGCGCCCGCTCTCCAAGCGGACGGCGTCGAGCGGCCCGACTGGAAGGGGATGGACGAAACGAGGCGCGCGAAGGTCCGTGCGACTAGGGCGCGGATCCTCGCCGAGGTCCGCAAAAAGGCCTACGCTACACATGGCATCAAGCTCCTGAGCGGAGATACTGAACCAGACGCGGACTTCAAGGGGGATGGCGACCAGGCCGGCACCAACCCGAACACGCCGGATGACACCAAGCCTCCCGTCCCCCCGATCGCGAGGCTGGTGCGCGAAGGTCGCGAACTTCCGCTGCACCTCGTCGACCCAGCTCCGATCCCCGGCAAGTGGACCAGGCTCGATCTCGAGCTGCCGGTGCTGGAATTCGAGCTCGACGCAGCCGACGAAGTGCTGGTCTCGGTCGTCGAGGCCTACAGCCGCTCACTGGGCGACGCCATCGGCGCCCAGCTCGAGGCATGGGTCGTCGGATCTGGCGCGGGCACGGCCTGGCGCGACGTGACCGTCCAGCCTGGCGACACGCTGACTGAGGAAAAATGGAACCTTGCGATGGCGAGTCTCGCGGCTCGTCCGGTCGATCGGAGCCGCATCTTACCGGACCTGTCGCGCGTCGTCGTCAAGGTCGAACGGCAGCCAGACTTCCTAGATGCGAGCGCCGTCTCGATGCGGGTGATGCTCGACAACCAGTCGGCCGAGCTCACTCCGTCCGACGCCCGTGGACGGTGCAACACCGTGTTCGACGCGGGTCTGACAATCGAGCTTCCCAACGATGCGCACCGCCCACTGCGACTGGATCGCGTCGAACCGTCCTACCGGTTCCGCGAGCATCTCCAATATCCGGCGATCGGCCTGAACTGCGGCGTCGAGGCCTCCGAAGGCGGCCCGACACTCAGCCTTCGCACGACCTGCGCGCCTCGCTTTGCGCAGCCCCGCATCGTCGCGCGCAACATCGACCTTCCATTTCAGTTCGCAGTCCTGAAGGATCTCGATTTCGACGCCTCACGCCTGCTGGCGCTGCCTCGCGCTTACTTGAAGTGGATCGACGAACAGGAGATCAGGCTGAGGGACACGGTCACGGCTGGCCTTGAGCCAGCCGACGCGGCGATCGAAACCGCGCGCCTGTGTAAGGACATCGCCTCGCAACGGGCTGAAGCGCAATACATCGAGCGCGGCGTTGATCTGCTCATCGCCTCGAAGAAGGCCGCAGACGCGCTTGCCGCTGGTGGCGGAGACCGCCGCTCGCTCGAACTCAGGGCCGCGCCTTGGCGCGCATGGACGATGACCAACGAGGCGTTCGCGCTACGCGACGCATTCGACGACAAGCGCGGCTGGCGCCTGTTCCAGATGGCCTTCGTCCTCGCCCACGTCCCCGTCTTCGCCTCGCGCATGGATGAATGGCGGGAGGCGCATGATCCCGTCCTCGACGAGGACGGGGTGAGCCTGCTCTACTTCCCGACGGGCGGCGGGAAGTCCGAAGCCTTCTACGGAACCCTGCTGTTCGCGATGTTCCTAGACCGTCTGCGCGGCAAGAGCCGCGGCATCACGGCGATGATCCGCTACCCTCTGCGTCTTCTCACGCTTCAGCAGGCGCAGCGCTTGCTCAAGCTGGTCGTGCGGGCCGAGATGGTCCGCAAGAGGCACTCGGCCGGCTCCTGGCCTTTTGAGATGGGCTTCTGGGTCGGCAGCCAGAACACTCCGAACCAATATAACGCCTTCAAGGCGGAAATCCCGCTCTCGACCGACCCCGACCATCCGGACGACCGCGATCTCGATGGCGAAACGGGTGACGACGAACAGCGCGATCGCGCCCGCCGATACATTGATGCCCGCGAAGCATTCAACAAGATTCCGGAGTGTCCCGCCTGCGGCAAACAGACCGGCCTCAGGCGCGATGAAACCGACGGTCACTACGGCCGGCGGGCCGCAATCCTGTGCTTCAACGACGCGTGCGACTGGAACCGCGCGCATGGTGGCCGCCATCCCCTGCCGTTCCTGCTGACCGACGATGCCGTCTACGCCCGAGCTCCATCCATCGTCCTTGGCACGGTCGACAAGCTGGCAATGCTCGGACAGAACACCAACACGATTAGCAAGGTGCTGGGCATGTTCGGTCTCGCGCGCCGCATCGACGCGCACGGCAATCTCGACAACCCTCGCAGCGAAGCCGATCTCAAGCGTGATCCGGCAACCGAGCGCTGCTCGAACGTGTTCCCCGCCTACGCCAACGGCAAGCGTGTCTTCCACGACCCGTTTCCGTCGCTCATCATTCAGGACGAGGCGCACCTCCTTGAGGAGAGCCTTGGCACCTTTAGCGGGCTGTTCGACACCTTGCTCGACACGGCGCTCGAGGATATTGCCGACATGGCCGGGGACGACCTTGCGGTTGCGCGGCGCTGGAACGGCGATGGCTGGGGCGCTCCGCGCATGCCCAAGATCATCGCCGCAACGGCGACGATTTCGGCGCCGGAACGGCAGCTGGAGACGCTCTACCAGCGTACCCCGCTACGCTTCCCCTACCCCGGAGCCGACCTCTACCATTCGTTTTTCGCCGAGCCAGCCGATCCTCCCAAGCACAATGCGGATCGCGTCGGGCTTGCGAAGTCGCTTCCGTTCGCACAGGCACCCGAGGCAACGGCCCCCTGGATGCGGCTCTACGTCTCACTGATGACGAACGACGCGACGCACACGGTGACGACGGTGGGTGTGCTCGCCACCTTCCACGGCATTATCACCGCACTGTGGGACGGTATGCTGGACGACACGAGACGGACGCAGACGATTGCGTTTGTCCGCGCATCGATATCCCCCGGCCGGGAGGGCGACTGGCATCGTGCGGCGATCGATCGCGCGGTCGACCAAGGACGCGAGGCGGATATCTTCGCGCTGATCGACCTGCACCGCATCGCCCTCGCTTACGTCACCAACAAGAAGGGTGGCGACCAGGTTATCGACGCCCTCAGTGCCGCAGTGGAGCAGGAACACCGCCGCATCGGGCGCGCGCATGCCCCGTTCGACAGCCGCCTGATCTCCGGTGGCATTGACATGAAGGAGATCCAAGGTGTGATGGAGGCGGCGGACAGGTCGTTCGCCGACACCGACTATCCCAACGTCGCAGAGACCGTCCGCAACATCGTCGCTACGTCGGCGATCAGCCACGGCGTCGACGTCGATCGCTTCAACAGCATGTTCTTCGCCGGGCTGCCGTCGGACATTGCGGAATACATTCAGGCATCGAGCCGCGTCGGTCGCACCCACGTCGGCTTCGTCATGCTGCTGCCCACGCCGCAGAACCGGCGCGACCGTTACGTGGTGGAGACGCACGACATCTTCCACCGGTTTTTGGAACGCATGATTGCCCCGCCGGCGGTGGAGCGATGGGCCGAGAACGCGATCAGGCGCACGATGGCCTCCTACGTCCAGGCATGGGCTATGCTGCGCGAGGCGCGGGACTTCATCGTCAAGGACGTTGACCGCAAGTTCGAGGTTGCGCATATGGACCAGGTCAGCCGCCTCTCCGCGATGGAGCAGCGCGACCACCTTGGCTTCACAAAGGAACTTGTGGCCTTCATACTGCGCGCGAGCGGCTTCGCCGGAAAGGGCACAACCAGCCTAGGCTCGCCGCATTACGAGGAGTTCTACCGCGGACTCGTCGACAAGCAGGTTGAGAACTTTGCCCGTGACATATCGGGTCGCCACACGATCTCCAGCCTGCGCGACTACTGGACCGACATTCCGGTTTTCAAGCCTCCCATGACCTCCCTCCGCGACGTAGACGAGGCAGGCTACATCGTCGCCGCAATGCGCGACCCGCTCGCCAAGGGTCGAACGGCGGACGTCGATAGGCGCGATCTGGCGAAGGTTATGAAGGCGATCAGGACGCAGCGCGGGACAGCATCCGAGCTGGATGCGGACGGGGGAAGCAATGGCTGACACGAACGGAAAGGACTGGCGTAATTCACGAACGCGCCGACCATCAGCCTACGGGTCGCAGCGCAGTGATCCGGCCCCGCTCGAGCCGCCCACGATGTCCAGGTCGCGTGTCCAGATCGCCGGATCGTATGCACCCGGCGTCCTTTTGACTTGGGAGGGCGGCAAGGGGATCTGCCGATCGGTCCCCCTTGCCAATGAGGCAAAGGATCTGAAGCCCACCACCATCGACCTGATCTTTGAGAACCTCGACGAGGCCGTGACCAACTGGCGCGACCGTGTCATCAAGATCCTGCCCGATGCATTGCCGGAGCTCGTACTCGACACGCCGTTCCGCGATTCCAAGACCGGTGATGCGCGGGTGCTTCGCACAGACTTCCAAATGACGAGTCCCGACAAGGTCGGCTACGTTCCTTATCCGCTCCTCTATCGTTGCGGGATCTGCGGGTCCACGCGCGAGTTCGACAGCATTGTCGATCAAGCGCGGCATCCCCTTCCGAAGAAGTGCAACGGCCATGAGGCGCGCTGGACGCAGATCGACGTCGTATACGCGCACTGGTCGGGCGACATCGAACCGCTCAGCCCGTTCAACTACAATTTTGACCCACAGACCCAGGACACGCGTCAGATCAAGATGTGCACCTGCGGCTCCACCAGCTTCAAGCTGCGCAACGCCGCCCCGGTGTTCTCTGAATGGCGATACGTGTGCGAGGGATGCGGCGAGACCCGGTCACTCAAAAAGGCGGATCCCGACGTCCTGCGCCGTCTCCAGATGCAGCAAAACGACGGCGGTCGCGTGTTCCAGTGGATCGAGGTCAATATGCTCCCGGTATCATACCGGGCAAACTCGACGTTCTACGTACAGCGGACCAGCTTCATCGTGTTCGAGGACAGCGGCGTCGTCGAGCTGATGACCCCGAAGCGGCGGGATGCGCTAATCTCCAGACTGGCCCGGGTTCACGACATCCCCTTCGCCGAACCTTCCGAGGACCAGATCCGCGAGAGCGTCGAGGCGAATGAGCCCCGCAGGGACGAATGGGATGAATACGAGACCTACATTGGCTTTGCCGTCAGGGCGGATGCATCGGGCCGTGGCGACGCGGCCCGTCGGAATCGCGACCACGCCATCGCGCTCCGCGAGGGCTGGTTCGTCCACGGTATTGTCGAACGCGGGCAGCTCGGTAGCCCATCGGTCCTTCAGGCGATCGCGGTGCGTGAGGATTGGACACGTCGGTATGACCCGATCCGCCTAACGATCCAGCATGACGCGTTTGTTCGCGAGCACATCGAGCAGGCCATGACGCGGCATGGGGCAGTCGACGTGATGAACCCCGACATCGCGCTGACCGACGTCGTCAACGATCCGGCGCGTAAGGCGAAGTATCTGGAGACAACCGGATCGCTACTGGACCACCTGGGCGTCGAGCGGCTTGTTCTGATCCGGGGCCTGCCGATCTGCGAGTTCAGTTTCGGCTATACCCGTGTCTCTGCCACGCCGATCTATCAGCGGGAGCACAACGGTCAGCGTGTCGACATGCCCGTCCGTCTGAAGGCGTTCGACCAGCTGCCGATCCCCGACAACAAGCGTCCGATCTACGTCACGCAGCAGCTGAATGAGGCGCTCTACTTCAAGCTGGACGAGGACCGCGTCGTTCGCTGGCTCAAGGCGAATCAAATCATCGACGTCCCGGACGACCATGTCGGGCGCGCCTACCTCGAGCGCTACGACGACTTCGGCCCATTCCTGGAGGTGTTCAAGGATCGCGAGGGCACCGGCGGCTATCCACGCACGCTGCCAGCGTACGTCTACCTCCTCCTGCACACCCTGTCTCATCAGATGATGCATTCGCTGGCCGACACTTCAGGGGTCGACCGGGATGGTATCGGCGAGCACATCTTTCCCGCCGATCTGTCCTTCGTGATCTATCGTAAGGGCATGACGCCTGATCTCGGCAACATCTCCGCCATGTGGCGCAACTATGCCGACGCCTTCCTCAAGCGCGCGCTGGAACCCCGGACGCTCAGGTGCAACTCGGGCAGTTTGTGCGATTCACGCGGAGGCGCCTGCCCCGCCTGCGTCATGGTGTCTGAGGTCAACTGCATTGCCTCGAACCTGCTGCTGTCACGGGCAGTGTTGAAGGGCGGAAAAGGACCAGAATGGGAACCGCGGATCGCACCCGACCTGATCGGCTTTTTCAATCCCAAGCTGCCCTGATGCCGGGCGAGATCCTCGTATCTCCGAAGGCTACGGCTCGCCTCGTGGTCACGATGCCGCCGGAGCCAAGCCGCCTCGCGGATGCGCTCGCGGCCTACCTCGCTAGCGAGTACGCCGCGTTGACGAGGACAACCGACTCCTTTCGGCATCTTGCGGGTGTCGCGTGCGGACGCTTCACGATTATGATCCCATATATCGATCGCATCGGAGCGGAATGAGCCGCCGAGCTGTTCGAAGCCACGTTGGCGTCGGAGCGGCTCCTGGTGCTGAGGGATGCCCGCCAACTCAACACCTGCGGTGTCGCAGGCAGACGAGTAGAGGCTGCAGTAACGCAGATCGTCGATTATGGTGGCGCAGATCCGTTGAGCGAGACCTTCCACGCGAAGATCGTGCTGGCGGATGGAATCGCAGCCTATATCGGCTCGGCCAACCTGCTGCGCCGTTGGAAGTCGAGTAACCTCGAATACGGGATGTTCGTCGAGGGGCCGGCTGTCTCGGCGATCAAAGTGCTGCTCGACGCAGTTATTACAAATACGTGACTCTGACATTCAACAGGTCACATCTACAGCTCGACTAGCTCACCGACGTTTCCCATCTCTCGATCGTCTCCGTCAATTCGACTGACGGCTTCCGGTGAGAACGGACAACTAGAGCGGTTTCTGCCCGATTTGAATCATTTGGGATTCCCTTAAGTGGCATGATCTGATTCAAGATGACGGGCGGGGCTGGAGGCCGGCCTGCATGTCGTCACGTACGCTGTCTCTTGATCTTCGGGAACGTGTTGTAGCCGCGATATCCGGTGGCCTGTCCCGTCGTCAGGCCGCCGAACGGTTTGGTGTCAGCCCGGCCAGTGCGATCCGTTGGTGCGCCCTGGCCCGAGAGACTGGCAGTGCCACGCCGAAGCCGCGCGGCGGCGATCGCCTATCAGGCCGGATCGAGGCGCAGGCTGCGCGCATTCGCACCCTGATCGACGAGAAGGATGACCTGACGCTGACCGAAATCCGGGCGCATCTGGCTGAAGAAGGACATCATTTCAGCGTCGGCACGCTGTGGCGTTTTTTTGCCCGGCACCGGATCACATGGAAAAAAAGACCGCCCATGCGGCAGAGCAAGACCGGCCGGACGTCCTGAAGCGTCGGCAGGACTGGTTCGACGCCCAGCCCGATCTCGATCCCGATCGCC
>Ga0157365_10000902_pt1 | contig 12474 bp, 12 predicted proteins | sample AttsexASBM3_FD_111478 | JGI IMG/M metagenome (GOLD analysis project Ga0157365, IMG submission 111478) | Fungus gardens microbial communities from leaf cutter ant in Ribeirão Preto, State of São Paulo, Brazil - Atta sexdens ASBM3 | ecosystem: Host-associated > Fungi > Mycelium > Unclassified ... | reverse complement strand
GAAGATTGACGAGCGGCTATTGCATGGTAGACAAAGACAAAGATAGAATGGATATATTCAGTAGTATCTATGAATCAACTTCTAAATGGTCGCTCAAATCCATAGTCTGTGCTCAATTAAACTTGGCCTGATTTTCTATAACGTACAAAGATAATGGAACATTAGCTATTGTCCGCTGCTCTCACACAGTGTCTAATAACAAGAGTTTGATACCCAACAAAGATTAGGTAATTAATCAGATCGTCCCGAGTTCGGCAAAACGTAGATGTCGACTCCCACCTTTAAAGAGAAAAATTAAGGTTTCTACTTGCTCTCTGTCTCGATCATTTCTTCTGATGTGTTTTGGTACTTTTGAGAGGTATTCAGCGTGCAAAAATAAGACAAGCGGTCCATTCTGTATTCCAAGTTTTGATAATAATGCTTCGTGCAGAGAACTGGCATGAGTTCTACCTCCTCTACTAGTGTTGTCGCGTTTCTTCCTATTACACTTCATGTCAACGATCTGGGGAAGAAACCTGGAGAGAATGCTGTAGACCTCTCCACCACTGTCATCTCCCCTTTCTATCTGCATCTCCTTTGATTCCAATTCGATCTTCATCGCCACTAACATCCAATCCCGTTCAGGATTATGGTGATATGGATCTGCCAACTGCTTTGGAAGAACTCAAAAGGAGGTACCTGCATGTTCCGCAGAAAGTAAAAGAGGTTGAGTTAGCTCGTATCTAGCCTTAGCTCACCTCAGGTTTTTCTTCTCAGTAGCAAGATAAGAGGCTTTATATATGGGAAACTTTGGACTTGTCCAGTTTCTGTCATGTTCATTGTGATTCAGACATCCTGTATTTGTCAATCCTACTGGGACAACCCAGCTAAGAAACTTTGGTCTGAGGAATCTGGGTATGGCGGATGTTTCTCAACTTGACGAAGGACCGAGTTAGCAAGCCCCTGAACTCATGTTTATCTTGCGCTACTAATGATCTACGATGCGCAAGATTTGTACATCGCCTGCCACAACCTAAAATCAACCTCAAATCTCAATGAATTCTCAATCATTCGCCTGTATCATCTACTCATCACCGTTGGATAATCTGCCATTTCTCCTTATTCAGCTCTAAGTGTAGTATAGCTTACAATGTCAGTTTGGTAGATACCCAGCTGAGTCTAGAAACAACAATGCTATCTTCTTTTACTTTAGAAAGATATGTTATGCAGATCAAGGTAGTGACACAGTAACGGACATGACCGGAGATCATTGAGATGGAGAATTGAGGACGAGACTAACAAGAGAGGTTATATCGGTTTTTGTTGCATGGTATGCGTGGATGGTACGAATGTGGACAGGTTCCTCACGACCTCCAATAAGCCGCTTGTAATCCAATTTTCGGGTGTTTGGGATGCAAGCAGTGGTGAAGCCCTCTGGATCATGCTCAAAATCTAAAGGCCAGTGAAATCTCTGACGACGGAAACTAATGGATTGTATGCAGATCAGTGATATAAAGTAGGAAACTGAGAAGGAACCCACCACTCATATGTCCACAGAGCCTCCTTCAGCTCAGAATCACTTATGAGCTCTCTTCCCATCTCATCCAAGTGAGAGTGAACATAGTCAAAAATGGCGGGTCTGCAGCCTAGAAGTGTGTGCATCCACTTGCATGCGTGAAATTCGATCTCGGTCGCATTTAGAAGAACAAACGTTGAGGGAGAAATTATGATGCCAGAGGACTGCGAAGTCCTGGGTACAGTTAAATACTGAACATCATGCGCTTGTCGTTGAGCGAAGGCGGTTGCTACGATGAGATCAGAGTACGATATCCCCAGACGGCCTGCAGCTTTAGCACTGTGTTGTAGAGGGAGCATCCCCCGATTCGAACAACTTTGTTCTCTCTCCGGATCACTTTCCTCAAGATGCTTATCCAGACTTAAATCAGGACAAGCAGGTTTTTCATCTTTGTAGATGCTACTCGCTGGATCAGCTGGGTGAGTGAACGATGCAGGGGGAAGACTAATGTTATAAGTTTGGGCATTCCCATTCCCAAACGTACACTTGAGCAAATCAGGCAGAAAATCTTTGGGCGACGGATGAACAAACCGCTTGCGCAACATTCCAGTGAAAGTCTCTTCCACGTCCTGGGCGGTTTGCCAATTGGTCATCCACTGTTGGAAGTAGGCAACTGAACGGCGTTGGCTACCCGCCACTGCTAAATGGGACTCAAGTTTCGTCACGACCTCATCTGCGAATGTATAATCTGATTCGTCGACTTCGCTCCCTCTTAATGTCCGCGAACTGATACTGGAATCTGTTTCTGTGATGTCACTGCAGCAGTGTCTTGTCCCAGATGTTAGACTATCCTGTGAACGCGGGCTAGCTGAGGAGGTAACGACGGGAGTGATACCGTAAGGAAAAAATATTTCGTCATCAATTATCTCCAATTGTCCTCCCATTTTCAGCACACGACGGACTTCGGTTATAATAAGGCTCCATCTGTCGTGAGGAATGGCGATGTTGAGATTGGCCATGCGGACAAAGTCAAAGCTTTTGTCCGGAAAAGGCAGTCTGTATTCAACACTGAGGTTGCGGTTGATTAGTACATCTAGCACGAGAATTGTCTCACGCACAAGTTACCTCGCACCAATTGCACATTTGACCTTTTTCGTACCTCCGGTAGCAGGATGTCTACCAAATCAAAACCCAGAAAATCTGCACTCGGCCAATGATGAGAGGCATCGAGTAACCAATGACCTTGTCCACATCCTAAATCTAACACACGTGAAGGCGGCTTGTCCAAAGATTTATTGAATGTCGGGATGGAGGACGTGAGGCGTTGTAGCAGTATATGTGAGTATTTCTCACTGAAAATTAATGTAAATAGCAAATCATCAAATTAGAGAGAGAAACCCGACTTTTCAAGGATGACAGGATCATATGATTGCATGTAAACAACATCATGCGGATACGGATGCATGATCATACTCCCATAACGGTGCAAAGCTCTCTTCCTCAAATACGTGTCCTTTATGACCATACTGTCTTCATGCCATCGAGAAGTATCAATGTCATGATTCACAGAGCTCAACGACACTTTGCTCGTAAGACCGCACCGAGGCTGTATAGTGTGCTCGTTTTTACTTTCGTTGCTTGCAGACCTATGAGATGGTAGTACCCGTAAATGTCGCTCACTACCCCTTCCTCGTTCCCTTTCCTTTTTCTTTTCCCTTAATTTTAAACCTTTTTCTCGCAACGAAGAATTCGGAAAGGACATGGAAAACGCTATGGAGTTCCTTTCAGAAAACTCCGTTAAATGTGCTTGTGATGTTTGAAAGCCCTCGGACACCACCTGCGAAAACGGCCGATAGTGATTTCTAGGTGATCGTGGTCGAGAAGTTGCTTTCTTCTCTCGCGCTCGTTGAGAGGCCACAGGAGACGGTAATAAAGACTGAGCAAATAATCGCTGAGTTCCGATGGCAGGCATTTCGTCGCAGACTGGGGACCGATGTTAACTAGTGTCAGCCGCCTTTCTTTAACACAAGATTTTCGACAGACTGAGAAGTGTGCAAATGACAGTTGGAGTAGGGAGTAGGTAAAGGGAGAAGAGAGACGGTATGATGAGCCTACACCGAGTTTGATAAACCACACTCATATAGCGGCTATCAATACAGTAGCGGAAAACATGTGGAGACGACGTTTCTGAATTGCTCGTTCTTCTCTTGAACCGGCATCCACCAGATTACAGGTAAAGACGGTGAAAAGCCTACTTGGCGTCGTAATTACAAAGAAAGTAACAGGCAATCCAGCCGCCAGTGTGCTTGACTCAGGCGTTTTAAGTACCCTTGACACCCAGCTGTCTACCCAGCTGTCACTGGCCAATCAGTCATCGGCTTTACGCGGTGGAGGCCCACATGGTTGAAGCATACGCTACCAACAAATTTCAAGATCAAGACTAAGGATGCCACAATATCACAACCGCGTACCTCCGTCATCTCAAATTTGACCCTACCAATAGCTTCTCCATCCGCAATCGCCAGGTAAGAAGTGAGTGTTGGATGGCCAACTATAGAGGTCATAGTGTCCCTGTGTTGGTGGGTCACCCAGTCACTGGATTCATTAGGAAATTTATAGGTTCGGCCTAAGTGAACTGCGTACTATTTTGAAATGTCCGCATGACCTGGGACCAACTATTAGCCCAAACAGGAGTTCAGGGAGATCAGACTCACCCGTCCCAGTGTACCTAGCGTGAACTAGAGCAGTTCAATCAACCAGCCCATGCCAGTGATAAAAAGTCACGTACGATGTTCTAGCTGCGTGTTGGCTGTGTAACGAAGCTCTGAGGACTAGGAAGAAAAATTAAGCTATCAGGATCGAACGAACTTAAGCAGCTTACCATGTTCTAACAATGTTCAACTTGAACACCTTGTGTTGACACTTGATTGTCCTCTGAAAAGTGATGGCATTCGCCAGGCAACACCAACACTCAATGACAGCCGAAACAAGCAGAATCAAGACAAAACTTTCAAACCTCAATGCCTTGCTCTCAGATCTTGAATCCCAGCTTGATCCCATACTTTCGAAGCCACTTTCGGAAACCATAGTTGGGTTAGAACTTATTCAACAGGCCAAACTCCAGACCGTTCTTCCATACCTAGTTTATGACCTCGTATTCAGTGAATCGGCCTCTTTGACAGCTGCATATATGCTTACACGATTACTAGTCTACCTCAAAGCCAAAGGTACTGATCCAAAAACTCATGCTGTCGTGGCGGAGCTTGTAGGTGATCACCGACCTGAGTATGACACATCCATTAACGAAACCAGGACCGAGTGCGACAATATTTTGATAAGATCGCGAAGGTAGAAAACCCACCTATAAGTCAGCACTTTTTCTCTTCGTCAAGTTCATCTGCTTCAATGTTTCTCAGGGAGGACAAAAATAGACACGGATGCTGCCAACCGGTTCATCAAACATGCAATCGCTGGAGTCACGTCGAAGCCCAATACCGCCACATCTGTGGATGCATCCCCTCAATCTTCAATCTTGCCTGTAAAGGTGATGACAAAGATGATTGCAAGAGCGCAATATGAACGTGCCCTCAAAAAAGAGCGCCATGAAAAAGATGATGATGAGGACGGGCTTCAGGTTCACGATGGACATGGCTCAGACTCATCTACGAGCGATGTAGGAGATACGTGCTTGACAGAGCCTATCTCCGAAAATATACCTACATCGTCCACATCTCTAAAGCGGCAGTGTACTCCTGTAGATCCCTTCGCAGGTATGTTCTTATACATTCATGCTTGATTTCTTCTACTGATTTGAACATTAGTCTCTCACGAATCATCTGGGCCATCTCACAAGACTAAGGACTCTGCCACTTCATCAGATTCTGACATGCACAAAAGGAAGAAGAAGAAAACCAAAACCATTAGCTATAAGTACAATTGTGGATGATACATATCAGCACTGTGAAAGGGTCACACTATGCTGACATTTTACGGACCAAGCCCAGTTGACTACGATTTAGATTTGCAATGTATCCGTCCACATCTTCTGCACATAGATTATTAGGATCTTGATACATCCGGTTCACTGGTTTCCGGGCGTTTAGACGGCGCAAAACAAGTTTCTTCTCCTCGTCATTGGATGCTTCTTTACATATTTCTTCCTCTGTCAAGATGGGTGCGTTAGGTGATAAGAGCTCGGGTCGAATGTGAGTACCGATAGCCCTAATCATTTCTGGATCAGTAGGTGCAAAGATGCCTGCTTGAATGTAAGCGGCAACGTAGACCATTTCCAGATTTCACTTCTCACCTTTACAGAAGTCCATAGTCTTCTCTAACTCATCCTCGGTGAGCTTCTTTCCGACATCAGCTGTACCTTGGATAACTAGAGTTCCTTTGAGAACTCGTAATGGCGCACTGGCTGATGAGGGCACCTCACCTGGTCTAAAGATAGAAATCGCTCGATCGAAGCTATCTTCGTCTATGTCCGCCATAACTGCCATTGACTGATTTCGAATCTGCTTATATGCACTCATGACTACTAACAAAAATCTACACATCGTAGTCACTGAGGCAGCTCATTCACTTAACTCATCACTTACCTTGTGTAAGCTGTTGCGACCTTGACGTCGTGGAAATTCCAGGCTATTGCCTCTGTACATTGCTTCTTTATGGATGCAGCAATAGACACAGCGGCAGTCAATCCACCAAGAAGTGCTAGATGAACTCCACTTGAAAAAAAGGGATCGATAAACGCTATCATCGAATGAGATGATGACTATCTGATTGGCCGAAATACTCACGAAATACTCACCAGATGCATCGCCAATAATTCTATAATGGTCCCCGGCATATTTGTCTGCGGCATAGCTGAAATCAGAAGCACTCCGGATGTGGGAGTATTCATCATCATCGTCCTTCATCGTTGCACCGTCCAGAAGTTTTTGCACCCCAGGAACAGATTGAAGCTGATCAAGATAATGCTCTTTGACAGAGTACTTTCCAGTACTGCTTGCCTTACGACCCGCCTCTTTCTTCTGCGAACTGATAACACTGTCCATAACAATACCAACGGAGACCTGGAAATGTTACTAAGCGATGCCCAAGATCAAAAACTTTTGCGGCACTCACGGCTCCATTGTGCAAAGGGATAAACCACCCCCAGCCACTTTCATCTATTTATAGATCACCATCTGGATGTTTGAGAAGAATGAAGACCCACCTGTCAAGGCTTCAAACCACGGCGCATTGTGGCGAGGCGTGTCAGGCATATATTGTTGGTGGTCCTTCCAGTAAGCCCAGGTAGCAATATTATGTAAACTCTTGTTTATGTGACGATTCCTCAGGTACTGTGAAATGATCCGCGTTAATCCTACTCAAATGTGTAAATACAATCTACTCACCTTGGTGGTCATGATACCATTTCTGCCGGAAGCATCTACCAGGTATTCGAAACGAATTTTGCCGGTCCCTCCCTTCTTTCGGCTGTAATAAGCCATCGTCGGGCATTCCCCTGCTCCCTTTTTTTCCTCAAAAATGATATCAGTAACCTCGGTTTCCTCAAAAACCAGTGCTCCAGACTCCTCTGCGTGCCTCAAGAGCATGTCGTCCAACTCTGAGCGGATCTATGAGTTTGTTAGTTGCTAGGAATTAGTTGCTGGTGTCCAGTACGTGCCACATTCCAACTAGCGTTCCGGATATCGCCCTGAACGAAATCAGTATCTGATCATTATGGGTCAGGTTGCAATCAGAAAGCTGTATTCCAGGGGTACCTACACCCTTCCTTCTTTGTTTGATTTAACTTGGTTGCCGCACCACGCTAGTAGCAAATCAGTAATGGCATCCCTGAATCTTCTAGTCAGCACTTGCCTTCACAGTGAAACCATGATTTCGAAGCTTTTCCTCAGCTCCGATAAGGCGCATAAATATATTGATCGAGGAGAGCATACTTTCACCGATATGATACCTTGACGGAGTTCAGTGAAACATCAGCAAAGACATGTCGAAGATGATTACCGAGGAAATTTGGCTGCTTCAATGACTGTCGTTGCTATGCCTTCTCTTGCCAGGACCGAGGCAGTGTATGACCCTGCGGGACCACCACCAATGACAAGAACCGTGGTTTGTGAAGGCTAACAATGGATCAGCAAACAAGGCATCACGGACAGTTAAGACATACTAGCTCTACGGTTGACATGGGGAATCTTCTTCACTACCTACTCCCATGGTAGTATTTGGCTTATATAGATATTCTCGCTGCTATATATGGACCACACTTAACTATATATGGTATGTGTAATAGACCACTTTGCATCTCACACTCTTACAAATCGTGGATGAATCAACTCTGTCGAATCGTTTGAGGTCTCGATTCAAACATTAATTTTCCTTTTTTGACATAGACTCAATTGATAATGCGTCAAAATTACTTGGCAGCGCAACGTAATTATTCAAGAATATGATCTAACTGGCCACAGTGTTGGGATACCAAACGTGGGTCAAGACGAACATTACTGCCTACCGTTACTGCGATTGTCGCCATCAAGATCGTGGTTAGTGCAGGACACATCAATGAACTTTATCTCAACTTTATCTCAGTTCTCGTCGTCATCGAGAGACTGAGGTTAATAGGTTTGTCCATTCACATTTTACTTGTGCTGATTGTAGATTCTGAAAAATTTATTGTATACATAGCTCTCGTCGCCTTCGAGAGACATATACGAGCTAGCATTTTTCGTTCACAGTATCTCTCTTTCGCGTGATGTCACTCTCCTCGGAATGACTTTCATCCTTGGCTATTCCGAGATGCGGGCCCGGAACTCCGACGTGGGTCATGTGTCTTGAGCACTATGCAGATGAGTCACCATATCTGCATCTCAACTCCCACCTTGAGAGCGCCCAATCAGTTTACCCCAAGTTGATTAATACTGACTTGGCTCTTCGTATAATCTGATGTCTCAAGAACATTCTTCTACCCGTCATTCACTGTATGGTTGATGCAATCTTAGTTTCAAACAGTTTGACATGCGATAAATTGAATTAGCTTGACGGTGCGATGGATCGCACTATTATAAAGTGCTAGAAGCTTGGTGTTTTGCCGAATATCCTTAGAGGGGATCATCTGAACTAAGAGGATGCCCCGATTTTCCATGCCATACTCTCAAAAAATAACCTGAAGTATTGTGTCTGAAATCTGCAGTGTCACGTACTAACCGATACCCTTTGTGACATTAGCTCAAGGTGTGTCGGTTTCAGATATGCTCACTAATGCTGCAGGTCGGACAGTTCATGCTGAGCCCCAAACTGAGCTCAGGTAAAGCAGTGCGAATCATAGTATGATGTATGATGACAACATTTCAACCAAATCAGATCCCTAAGAATGCGGCAAGTCAGCACATTCCAATAATGTTCTCATCCTATTTCTGGTCTGTACTAAACAAATACATCATATACTATGTAGCCGTTGAGATTGCAGAAGTAATCACACATACATGAAATACAATTGCGTTCGTGGCAATGATAAGGCGATTAGAGAGAAGAGAATAAGCAGGAAAACCAGCAGATGTAGCAGGCGCCGGACAAAAATCTTACATTATGATACATCCATCATGAGCGATGCCAGGAAGGATGGGAGACGTGTTCCCGCCAGTTCCAGGTCTACCATTTGAGGACCACCACCTCGGAAGCCCTGCTCCCCTTCCGCATCCAACGCCATCATCGAACACATCAGCCGGATGATCGGAACTAGGACCAAAAGTCCTTCTGGATCCCGCTTTCCTTCTCTCCCTTGCACTGTTGACAGCATCGACAGTCTGCCACGAGTAGAAGGACTTCACGACTACTTTTGCAGAATCGCATTCATCCAACCCTACTTTGAGATCTTCCTCACACAATTCATCCTTTCCATCTACATAACCCAGTCTCCTAGCCCAAAACATTTTGATCCCTACCCTTGGCCTAGTTTCCCCTGTTGAGCCTAGCTCCTTCACATCACTTTCAACTATGTTCCGACAATCGAGGGCCGTTACTTTGGTGTTGAATGTGTTATGTTGCCTTTTGAGATGGATAAACACTCTTAGGGTGTTCCCGCTCAATCTCGTGTTATCTGCTTCTAGAACACGGAGCTTGGAACACGCATAGATGAGGGCAAGGAATGTATCATCGGAGATATTGCCAGCTTGAGATACGCAGAGCCATTCAAGAGCATCTCCCGGCCGAGATATGCCATCTTGTCTGCGGCTCAAGCTCGGATGCTCATTGATAGGGGTGATAGCAGACAACACGGAATCTGTAATGTCTGAAGCATCCTCTAAATCGAGGCGGCGAATCTTGGGAGTAGTCTCCAGAAGTTGGACTAGTCCACCACCTTTTAAATCCTCGCCTATTCCAGCCATCTCAAAGAACTCCAAATGTGGAACTGCATGGGCAAGGTTCGAGCATGCCATGTCAGTCAGTAGTACACAAAACGAGAGTGAAAGGTGACGAAGTTTGGTAACACGTCGATAATAAAATTGAGGGTAATCATCCGATGAATTGCGTCCAATTTGGTGAGCATGGAGGCGAACGATCTCGACACCCAACTGCGCGTAATTAAATGTATCAGTGATAGCGACAAAGGATTCCAAAGCTGAATTGTGAAGATGACGAATGTAACTGAGATCTAGCACTTCCAAATGGGGCGCAGCATTTCCAAGCACTCGCATTGTCGCGTCGTCCATGTGCTCTAACCCAGAAATCTTCAGCTCTTTCAGACGTAGATACTCCCCCTGGGCAAGTGTTGTGCGAGCCAGATATCGGATACCTTCGGCATCCATATTTGGACATCGATTTAGATTCAAATGTTCGAGTCGTGTGCAGAATGTTGCGAGAAGCTCGCAGGTCATGTTAGTCACTGCTGTTAAGCCTTTGAGACATAATCTCTGAAGGGATTTACAGCGAACGAGGAGGTGATGAAGTGAGCACGTGGTCAAGGCAGAGCAGCCCTGTAGATCAATACTCGTTAGGTTAGTATACGATAGCGGAGCTCGGAGATGATCAGTGAGGGCTGTCAATAAGCTTGGTTGAAGACAACGATGGCCAGCCAAGTTGATTTTTCGAATGAAAGCGCCCCCTGAATTCATGAGGCGTAAGAGAATAGGCTCAGGAATTTCAGGAAATGAATGTAAATCTAGATCTGCCCACAGTTGGCCATCGTATACGAGACTCTTGAACGAGTGTGAAACCTGCATAAAATTAATGCAGAGTGCTCATTACTACATATAACTTACCCTGGCCAACTTAAGTAGCTCTCGGATGCCACGGTCTCTTCCGACGAACTGGTTTCTTGAGGATATAGCTCTAGTGATAGTCCACCGTCCTTCAGCAATGGATCTGATGTGATCGTCCTCGATGGATTGGGCAAAACATCTCAAGATATAGAGTTGTAGTTCCTTGGGGAGGATCCGATCAAAGTAACGTTGACGAAGTAAAGGGAGAGGCTTGAAGATGTCTGAAGCCGATGCAGGAATGTAATCCAGAGCAGAAAAAGGAATGGGTGATGATCTCAAATAATCCTCTGTTCTGAGCCTAAGAAGAGAAGGTCTCAATCTAGTTCTACTCTTAGTGCCAACATGGGGCCAAGGAAACAAGAGTGGTAGGGATGTGTGATGCTGCTGCAGGGGAGCTGCACAACACGGAACTGTGGTAGGGTTAAAATCAGGTGTAGTGTTGTGAGTCAAAGATGCGATCTCGGACGAGACGCTGGAATTTGAACTCGGGTTTTCCTGCTTGCCATCAGATAACTTGCGAACAAATTTGCCTTGAGTTGTAGAAGATGTTAGCCTGACCTTGATCTTGGAAATATTCAGGGATGCATGAGACGGGGTACGGTGAAGGGATGTAGTACAGAACGAGGAGCACCGTGAGGGTATGCATCTCGTTAAAGAACTGGGAAAAACGCTGTCCACCGATACTGCTCCAGTAAGGTTTGAGACCATGATGTCTTCTCCAGCTGCTGAGTCAGCATCTCGCACAGGTATAGAGAAAGACGCATGAGGGGATGGTCCTGGAGAAGAAACTGACCCAAAAGACGACCAAGGAGTTTGATCGTAGTCCATGTCAGAAACAGACAGGGGTGGCAGGGTGGAAGAGATAATCTGTTTTCCCTTGGAAGAAACAGATGAAATTGAAACTTGCATCTCGTTCATGTCGTGCAGGTCCTGTATAGGGTCAATAGTGGTGAGATCTATGTCGTCAAAAGAATTGCAGGATGGGGAACATGTGGTGAGACCAGGCATAGTGGTACTAGCACAGCGGAAGCAGGACTCAGAGTCGGAAGCAACAGGAGGAGAGTAGACGTCAAGATAATCGTGATGTATGTATGACTGGCACATCGCAACTGGCTGAGTTTGGCTTGAAGCCTTACCCTTGTTCCTCCAATCTGCGATACGTGCCGAGCGATCGTCAAGTTGTTTAAGGTGGTCAGATTGTAAGGCATGATGCTGTATGGACGATACTTGCTGAGCTTGCGGAGACTGGGTTGCATGTTGGATCATGGCAGATGGATGCGCAGGTGGAGGGAGGTTGCTGTGACGCAATATCCAATCCATCCATATATAGACACCTCTCATTATGATATTCACAAGTTTGCAGCAACTTCTACACATAGGATTCATTGACCTGTTTTGTCTCAGGCGGTCTGGACATGTCCCTTAGACTCGTCTCTGAGACATTAGCCCACCACTTGTATATTGTTGGAATGTAGCAAAAACTCAAAATCCTATACAAGGCGTCCAATAATAGACAGAACTTCAAATAACAGCATAATGAACTATAGGAGAGACAGATGTGCCCCTCTCAATCAAGAAGAGAGGATACAGAATGAAGAAATCCTCAAACTCAATTCACGTAGTGAAAGACTAATAATGTAATATTTAACCCCATTAGTATAGAACACCTAGGTTCGCGTCGCGGCAACTTTCAGGCTGCCCTCTTGGGGTTCTCAG
>Ga0157365_10000901_pt1 | contig 12477 bp, 13 predicted proteins | sample AttsexASBM3_FD_111478 | JGI IMG/M metagenome (GOLD analysis project Ga0157365, IMG submission 111478) | Fungus gardens microbial communities from leaf cutter ant in Ribeirão Preto, State of São Paulo, Brazil - Atta sexdens ASBM3 | ecosystem: Host-associated > Fungi > Mycelium > Unclassified ... | reverse complement strand
TCAGTCATGTCAGACGGGTAGCGTTTCGTCTTGCGGCTGATCCTGGCCATTCGGCCCCTCTGCTCTGGCGTCCACATCCAGAGCTTGAATCACATCAGACCGATTTTCCAAACAGGCTCTCAGACGGATTAAATTTCTCACGCGAGTACCTCCATCCATTCAGTCTATTTACTCTGACTCCAGAGTAAAAAAATATCAAATTCCAGCAAATTTATAAACCGAATTTTGATACCGCCAGATCAATATCATTCATATACCGCCCCTCCACTTCAGAACAGATCTTTAAACATAGCACCGGTACATCATGATAATATTCAAAAAAGGTTCTCCCGCGCAGCCTGCAGCCTGATATTCGAAGAAATTTACGGAGTTGACGTGAAACATTTGGTCACCGTTTTTTCGGCGAGATAATGTCCGTAGAGAGAACCTATTACAGTTGACATAAAGCGCGCCTGAACACTGTCAGCTCGACTGGTCAAGATTACCGGAACTTTAGCGCCCAACACGATCCCAGCAGATTCCGCTCCATCTATGAAAATTATACTTTTGCTAAGCATATTCCCAGATACAAGATCCGGCGCTACAAGAATCTGCGCGCGGCCCGCGACAGAGGAAACTATCTTCTTGGTTCTCGCGGACTCAGCACTAATTGCATTATCTAGCGCCAGTGGTCCGTCAAGAATACCACCTGTTATCTGCCCCCGCTCCGACATCTTACAGAGAGCCGCAGCATCGACAGTACTAGGGATCTTCGAGTTTATTGTTTCCACGGCTGACAAGATCGCGACGCGAGGATTTCCCAAGCCAAGCCCGATATGCAGATCGATAGCATTTTGAATGATATCCCGCTTGTCATCAAGGGAGGGGAAAATAGTTATAGCCCCATCAGTAACAAATATGATGTTCTCGTAGTTTGAAGCGGCAATCAAAAAAACATGACTGATGCGGCGCGACGTGCGCAGTCCTGCGTCGACACCTACTACGGCATGCATCAGGACTTCAGTCTCCAGGCTACCTTTCATCAAACCGCGGGCCCTCCCGGAAGTGACGAGTTTAACGCCTGTAGCGGCCGCATCCTCTGGTGTGGCCACGTCGATGAATTCGAAGCCTGTTAAATCTATCTTTTCTTTTGCAGCAATTTCTCGAATGCGACTGCGGTCGCCTACAAGCAACGGCTTGATAATGCCATTTTGTGCGGCACTCACCGGTCCGGCCAATGCATGAGATTCACACGGCCATATGACAGCGGTTGGCATGGGTGGTAACGCCTTGGCCCGGGCGATGAGACTCTCGAATGCATGATGGCCCACAATTTCATCGCGTCCAGACATTTGCGTCGTTTCGGATACAAAGGTCGCGTCGGGCGAACCAGAAGTGTTTCTTTGGGAAGCCATATCGCTCATTCTCTCTTATCGATACGAGATCGGACGTCGACCCGCCTGATGTGAATTTTGTATGCAAAAGGGTTCAGTCTGGCCAAATACCAAGAAAGACCAAGACGGCTATTGGTATAATTAACGGATTTACAAGATTGATAATCAGCAAGCCACCAAAGGCCGCACCAACGCAAAAGGTTATCCAACAGACACCAGGCACGAGGACTTCCTCGCGTGGCGGAACCTTCGAAAGATCCTTGGATGGATTAATATATCGTGCTGTCATGGCTTTCGCGAATTTGACGAGATTGTTTGTCACGACGACAGTTTGCAGGTTCACGCCAGCAAATTGCGAAATGCCTTCTCCCTGCAAAGCCATTGAAAACGCAAGCAGGGGAAGTTCGACCGGCAGGCGCAGCGAAGCGTTGGAACGAGCGAAGGCGGCGAAGGCAAGCAGCAGCGCCATTGACCAATAAACGCGCCGGAGAGATCTCAATTGGACACGAAAGATGCTGGCAATGACGCAGCCAACGAAGAAAGAGCCAAGAGCGAGCGCGATGGGAACCGCCCGAGCGACCTCACCACCCGCGAGCGCCCAGCCAAGCTGCACCGTATTACCGGTCATGATTCCGGCGTAGATATGTGCAGCGTCGTGATAACAGACTACTTCGCTGATCCCGCAGGCTAGAGTGATGCCGATGAGATGCGCAAGTTCACGTGCGAGGTAGGGACCGGGTACAGGCTCCGCCGCACTCATGGCGTGAATTCCCTGCGAAGGGCCGCCCCGTGCTGATCAAGTTCTGGAGCTGCCGGACGTGTATCTCCGTCGGGATAGGATGAGAGTTTGATTGGGTTTCCGGGCATCTTCAGACCGCCGGCCGTCACGACCATCTTACGTGCAGCAGTTTGCGGCAACGCGGTCGCTTCGGCCACATCGAGAAGTGGGCCGGCCGGCAGTCCAGCAGCGTGAAGCATGGCAATCCAGTCAGCGGCCTTACGGGTCGTGAAAACAGCTTCAAGCGCGACCTTCAGCGCGGCATTGTGGTCCGTGCGCAGGACATTGCTGGTAAAGCGCGTATCCTGAAGCAGGTCTGGCCGATCGATCGTGTTGCAGAGGACGGTAAAGAGATGATCGTTTCCGCAACACAATACGAAAGGACGATCTTGCGCTGGGAACGTATCGAATGGTGTCATCGATGGATGGCGATTGCCGATCCGTTCAGGCGCTTTCCCTGTCGCGGCCCACGCCATGAAAGGATGTTCCAGAAAAGCCAGCGTCGCATCAAACATCGCGATGTCGACCTGCGTGCCCTTTCCGGTTCGTTCTCGGTCATACAGGGCGGTGGCGATCCCCGCATAAAGATACAGCCCTGCGGCGATATCGGAAATCGAGGTGCCGACACGCGTCGCCGGACCATCTGGAAAGCCCGTTGCCTCCATCAGGCCGCTCATGCCCTGGATGATCGTGTCATAGGCTGGGCTGAGGCTCATCGGCCCCGAGTGGCCGAAACCAGAAGATGCCGCATAGATAATGCGAGGATTGAGCTTTTGCAGTTCGGAAAAGCAGAAGCCCAGCCGCTCCATAACGCCTGGGCGGAAGTTTTCCACCACGACATCGGCCTGGCGGATCATCGTGCAAAAGATCGCTCGATCGGCTTCTTCCTTGAGGTTCAGCGCGATGCTTTCCTTGCCGCGATTGACGCAGGCGAAATAGAGCGATTTATCGCCGACATATGGGCCGTTGCGCCTGGTATCGTCACCCTGAGGGGGTTCGATTTTGATCACACGGGCCCCCATGTCGGCGAGAATTGCCGTGGCGAAAGGGCCGTTGATCACATGCGTCAGGTCGATCACGGTAATGTCTGAAAGCGGCCCCTGAGGCCTGTCGGGAATGCCATGATCTGAAGTTGCCATCCGTCCTGTCCTCCTGGAGCGTGCCGCGATCGAACAGACCAAGCACAGCACGTTCTATTTGTTGCTTCGCGAGCACCTCCACGCGATTGGGTGGGCACCACCCAATCGCGGCACAGTCTAAGCAGACGATTTCGCAGCGGTGGGATTTAACTTCTTCAGGTGGCCGCTTTCGGTGCCGACATGGGTATCAATGGCGACGTTGATCAGGCTGGGCCTACCCGACGCCACGGATTCTCGCAGGACTGCTTCCAAATCCTCCGCCGTGGAGACATTGTACCCCTTGCCTCCGAATGCCTCGATGATCATGTCGTAACGTGCGGTGGCAGACAGTGTGGTGACGCCCGGAGTGCCATCGGCCGAGCGATTGACGTCGTCGCCTCGATAAATGCCTCCATTATTCATCACGACTATGGTGACAGGCAGCTGGTAGCGACAGATGGTTTCCACTTCCATGCCAGAGAAGCCGAAAGCACTGTCACCTTCCACCGCAACGACCGGCGCCTTCTGCGTCACGGCGGCGGCAATGGAATAGCCCATTCCGATCCCCATGACGCCCCAAGTCCCGACGTCCAATCGGTGGCGGGGCCGCGACATGTCAATCAGGTTGCGACCGACATCGAGCGTGTTGGCACCCTCAGCGACCAGATATGCCTCGGGATGATCCTTGATCACCCGATTGACAGCGCCGAGTGCAGCAAAAAAATTGAGGGGCACAGGTCTGGCGGCAAGACGGTCGGCCATCTTCGCGGTATTGGCCGCCTTGTGTGTGTCGATCTGGGCAATCCACTCCTGTGGCGCCTTCACGGGAGTCGTGTCGAGCCCCTTGAGTAATAGATCCATCGAAGAGGCGAGGTCGCCCACGATCGGTGCGTCGATCTTTCGATTACTGTCGATTTCTGTCGGCTCAATATCGATCTGGATAATTTTTCCGTCCGGTGCCCATTGCGGCGAACGACCATGCCCAAGCAACCAATTGAGGCGTGCACCGGCTAGAAGCACTACGTCTGCTTCCGCCAGTACTTTAGACCGGGCAGCAGCCGCTGATTGGGGATGGTCATCGGGCAGTAGACCTTTCGCCATCGACATTGGCAGGAACGGAATGCCAGTTGCCTCAAGGAACTGCCGAGCACTGTCCTCAATCCGGGCATAGGAAGCACCCTTGCCAATGATCACCAACGGGCGTTTAGCCTGGGCCAGCAGGTCTAGCGCGCGGATAATCGCGCTATCTGCCGGAATCCGGGCCGGGGCCGGGTCTATCGCCTCGATCAGCGAGGCCGCGCCCTTATCGGCAGCCATCGTAGCAGGCAGAACGGCAGCCGGCAGGTCCAGGTAGACCCCCCCGGGTCTCCCGGATAGTGCCGCGCGAATTGCCCTGGCAACTCCGACCCCAATATCCTCCACCCTCTCCACGCGATAGGCAGCCTTGGCATAAGGTTTGGCTGCATTCATCTGGTCGAGTTCCTCGTAATCGCCCTGTTGCAAGTCAACCACAGCCCGATCAGATGATCCTGAAATCAAGATCATAGGAAAACCGTTGGTCGTCGCGTTTGCGAGCGCAACCATACCGTTGAGAAATCCCGGGGCCGAAACCGTCATGCACACTCCCGGCCATTGCTGGAGGTAGCCGGATATCCCGGCGGCATATCCGGCTGATGTTTCATGCCGGAATCCGAAATAATGTAATCCCTTTTGCTGTGCCAGACGCATCAGGTCGGTGACAGGGATGCCAGCCACACCGTAAATCTCGGTTATCTTGTTGAGTTTCAGAGCGTCGACGACAAGGTTGAAACCATCTGTCAGCACGGTTTCGGAAAGAGCTTCAGTCATCTTATTCTGATCCTTTCATGGGCATGCCGGGCCACAGTGACGGGCTGAGCATGTGTTTGGGATGGTGTGTTCAGATGACGCCTTTTTCCTTGAGTGCGGCGATGTACTCGGCGCTGTAGCCAAGACCGGTCAGGATCTCCTCATTATGCTCGCCCAGCAGGGGGGATGCTGTGATCTTGGGCGTGAAGGCCGAGAATTTGGGTGGGCACCCGACGGTGTAATAGGTTCCGCGGTCTTTATGCTCGACCTGCACAATCGAGCCGTTCGCCCGCAGGGATTCATCGTACAGGATCTCCTTCGTCGTTAACACCGGACCGCAGGGGATTTCCGACTTGCGCATGATTTCGACAACTTCATGCTTGTCCTTGTCGATCGTCCAGGCTTCGACGGCGTTGTATACGTCGAACAGATGCGGGATGCGCGCGTCCGGAGTGGCGAACTTCGGATCAGTAACCCATTCGGGCTTTCCAATCACGTTGCAGACTTTTTCCCAACCCCAGGGTTGAAAGATCACATAGACATAATCGTTAGGATCGGTCTTCCAATTCTTACATTTCAACATCCAGCCCGGCACACCCGATCCAGAGGCATTTTCCCCTCGTGGCACTGTGTCGCCGAAGGGTTTGTGAGGGTATTGCGGATATTCGGTCAGTTCGCCGTTACGTTCCAATCGCTGCTGATCACGGATCTTGACACGAACAAGGTTCAAGACCGCATCTTGCATCGACATGTAAACTTTCTGGCCTTTGCCGGTCTTTTCGCGGTGTATCAAAGCCGCCAGAATACCGATCAGCAAATGCATCCCGGTGTTCGAATCCCCGAGCGCCGCGCCAGACATCAGCGGGGACCCCTCAACCAGCCCTGTCGTAGACGCCGCGCCACCGGCGCATTGTGCTATATCCTCGTAGGTCTTCAGGTCACTGTAAGGTGAGTTTTCTGGAAACCCCTTCACCGTGCCATAGATGAGGCGGGGATTGATCGCATGAAGATGCTCCCAGTCAAATCCCATGCGCTCCAGAGCACCCGGTGCGAAATTCTCAACGAAGATATCCGCTTCTTTCAGAAGCGTGGTCAGGATTTCCTTGCCTTCCGGCGTCTTCGTATTCAATTCGAGTGATTTCTTGTTCGAATTGAGCATCGTGAAATAGAGGCCGTCTTTGCCAGGAATATCTCTGAGCTGGCTGCGGGTTACGTCGCCCTTCCCGGGCAATTCGATCTTCAGTACATCGGCCCCTAACCAGGCGAGCATCTGTGTACAGGCTGGTCCAGCCTGTACACCCGTGAAATCAATCACCTTAATGCCTTCGAGCGGAAGCGACATGGCAGACTCCTTTGATTCAACGCAATTTTCAACTTAATTACTGATTGCAGAAATTCTTTGACATATATCAATAGTGGCTCATGTTTTAAGATTTAGCGTCCGCGGACAAAGTTGATCCAGAAGAATGCCGTGGCGATTGGGACGAAGCCGAGGAATGATCTGGCTGTTTTGTCGTAGCGTGTTGCGACCTGTCGCCAGTTCTTGAGCTTGTTAAACATACGCTCGATGCGGTTTCTCATACGGTAAGCATCGACGATGTGGGCGGCAGGGTGACGACGTCCGAGTTTCGCCGGGATGACCGGTGTGGCCCCGGCAGCTGCAATGTCTGACCGAACGGCATCTGCGTCGTATCCCCGGTCGGCCAGCAGCATCTGAACCTGTTCGCCGATCACCCTGAACAACGGACCAAAGCCTTTGATGTCGTGCGCCTGGCCGAGTGTCGCGACAAAGCCGAGTGGCAGTCGTGTTGCGTCACATCTGGCGTGCAGTTTTGTAGAAAATCCGCCGCATGAGCGGCCAAGCGCCTCGTCTGCTCCAGACCCTTCTTGATGCCTGAGGCGCGTTGGTGAGCACGTAGGACCTTGCTGTCGATCATATCGGCCGAACGGTCCCGGGCCGCCAGTTCGGCCAAGGTTTCCAGCAGGGCGCCGAATACACCAAGCTCGACCCAACGCCGGTATCGCCGAAAGACACTGTTCCACTTGCTGTATTCCGGTGGCATGCGGCGCCACTGTGCGCCCGTGCGGGCCATCCACATCATGCCGTCGGAAAAAGACCGGTCATCGCCTGCCGGACGGCAACCGCGCCCGCCCTCGGACGGAAGTTATGGGCGAGATTAGCGCCCATTGCGCATCCGTCGTCCCAATCCGCTCGTCCACGTCGTCTCCAAATGGCAGCGTTGAGTCAATCTCTCAGTGCGACGTCAACCTTCGTCCACGAGCGCTAACACTACTTTGGCAGAAGTGTGAGATGTTCATCGGTGATGCCTTCGCCGCAACGAGGACAATGGCGTGGTGGTGGTCGCAAGATGCGGTCAAGGATGGCCTGACGCACGCCGGGAGGCTCGGTTGCGGTGGCGCAGGATCGGCGATCCGCACGCGCATGGCGGCGAAACGGGCCGTCAGGCGTCCCTTTGTTCCTCGAAGCCAACTGACCTGCCGCAACTTTGCCTCTTCGAGCATGGCATATGCGGCCTGGGATTTTACGTCCGGGACATGCCGAACCCGCGGTCGTCCACGCCCCGCCACGGGGAAGATCAGTTGCACGCCTGCGGGATAAACCTTCTGGTGACAGGGAATGCCGACGGCCCAGCATAGGTTTTGTGCGCTGAGCGCCTAGCGAAACTGTGCCGACAGGCAATAGCCGGCATCGGCCAGCACACAGCCAAAGCGCACACCGGCAGCCAGGACGCAGTCTATCTCCTTGATGGCGATGTCTGGCTTGGTTCGATACACCTCGCACGGCTCGGGTACGCCCGCGCTTGCCATCCGGATCGCATCGTTGGTCCAGCTTTCGGGCAGGAACAACCGCAAACCTAGCATGCCCGGGACTTCTCCCGAGCCCAGTGTCAACGACACCAAGGTCTGGCAGTTCGCGTTCTTGCCCAGCACCATGGCGTATTGCGGCGCGACACCGACCGAGGCTTTGCCCTGCTTGGGGAGAGCTGTGTCGTCGGTATTCAGCCCGGCCTTGTCACCGTCGACCAAAGCATCGGCCTGTCGCCACAACCTCGCCTCCAGCGGTGCGCTGTCCCAAAGCCCCGCGCCGATGAAATGGTGTAGCCGATCATAGCTGAGCGCATCGGCGCGTACCGCCGTTGGCTGGATACTCTCGCGATCGCCCGGGCGATCAAACCGGCGATGTAGGCCGGGCACTTCCGTCTCCGCGTCTTGTTGCCTAGATCCTGCAGATACAACTCAAGCCAGTCATCGAGATCGCGGTGGCGAGATGCGCCCAGCGCGCATGGCCCGGCCAACACACTTTACAACCGCTGGAAACGCTGGGGCGAAAAGGGCTTGTTTATCGCGATGATGGACGGGCGGTTCGCCAGAGGGGCCGAGGGCAAGACGATCATGATCGATGCGACCTATCTCAAAGCGCACCGCACGGCATCGAGCCTACGGGTAAAAAAGGGGATCCCGGACGACTGATCGGTCGCACGAAACGCGGCATGAATACCAAGCTGCACGCTGTGACGGATGCCAGGGGTCGTCCGATCAGCTTCTTCATGACGGCGGGGCAAGTCAGCGATTATACCGGAGCGGCGGCTTTGCTGGATGCCCTCCCAAAGCACAGTGGTTGCTGGGCGATCGAGGCTATGATGCCGACTGGTTCCGCGATGCGTTGGAGGGAAAGGGGATTACACCCTGCATCCCGGGTCAGAAATCCCGCAACAACGCCGTCAAATATGACAAGCGCCGGTATAAGAGCCGCAACCGCATCGAGATCATGATCGGCCGCCTCCAGGACTGGAGGCGCGTCGCAACGCCGTACGACCAGTGTCCAAACGTCTTCCTGTCAGCCGTCGCTCTCGCTGCCACCGTCATGTTCTGCCCATGAGCCGTGACCCTAAGATCGAACCAACCTCAACGAAGCTGACTGTCTTTGCTGCAACGACGATTAATTCCCGTGAAGACTGGACGCTTGTCACGCTCGGACTGGCATTCCACGCAAAGCTTTACACCAGGAATTGCGTTACGCCGAGCCTCTGGGATGTCTTCCCCACACTTCTGGCACTGTGCCTTACTCTCTCCTGTGGGCATGTTTGAACGTGCGCGATTGACCGCATCCGTGATTGTATCGTCTATCTGGTCTTGTACGGATCCATCAGGAGCCCATCCGGTTGCCATATCCGTTCCCCTTTTGCTGGAGATAATGTGATGTCGTGACCGGTGGACCTATGTAAAGAGGCGACGCCATGAGGGGGCATAAAATATTTATGCCCCCTCATGGTCGGACCAGACGACTGATATCGATCGTAGATTTAGCCGTGCGGCTTGAACACCACCTTGGTGCAATTATCCGTCTTATCGTTAAATTTCTTGTAAAGATCGGGGCCGTCCTCGAGATTGGTAGACCGATGACTGATGATGAAGGACGGGTCAATTTCTCCCTTTTGAATTCGGTCCATCAGCGGCCTGAGGTATTTCTGGACGTTCGTCTGCCCTGTCCGCAGCGTCAGGCCCTTATTCATCAAAATCCCGACCATCACAGGACTGACAGGGCCAGCATACACACCAGGCATGGATACGATACCCGCAGGGCGACAGGCCAGGATTGCCTGATTCAGGGCAAATGGGCGCTCCATCGTAGTTACAGTTGATAGAATGGCAGATGACACTTTTTGCACGCTTGTGTCTGCCCCATGCGCCTCCATGCCGACGGCCTCAATCACTGCATCCGGGCCGAGACCGTGCGTCATGCGCACCAGTGTATTCTGGATGTTTTCGTTGGCAAAGTCGATTGTCTCTGCACCGCTGGAGCGTGCCAATGCCAGGCGTTCAGGCACGGTATCGATGGCGATGACCCTTTTGGCTCCCAGCAGAAAGCACGACTTGATTGCCATTAACCCCACAGGCCCACACCCGAAGACAGCAATCGTCTTTTCCGCTTCCGGCGTGATGTCGCAATATTCCGCGGCTTGATAACCGGTCGGGAATATATCAGACAGGAAAAGAACCTGTTCGTCATCAAGTCCTTCAGGGACAATGATCGGGCCGACATCGGCGTATGGCACGCGCATATATTCTGCTTGGCCGCCCGCGAATCCACCGGTGATATGTGAGAATCCGAACAGGCCCGACAAGGGATAACCGAACGTCTCTGCTTGTTTGCGCCCGTTCGGATTCGTTCGCTCACAACAACTCCAATTACCCCACTTGCACTGCCGACAGTCACCACAACCAATGGTGAACGGTACGACAATCCGATCGCCAATCTTAAGTTTCGAGTTGTCCCGCCCAACGTCGACAACTTCGCCCATCGTCTCGTGACCAAGAACATCCCCGCATTCCATAGTGGGCATGAGACCGTTCCGCAGGTGAAGGTCAGAACCGCAAATCGCACACGCTGTTACCTTGATAATCGCATCGCGCCCGTCCTCGATTTTGGGATCAGACACGGTCTCACATGTAATATTGCCTCTGCTTTGCCACGTTAATGCTTTCATGGGGAATGCTCCATAGGATCAGGCCGCCTTCAAAGGGCTAGCGTCGTTACCGGAAATCGCCTGCGGTATTCTGAGGACCAGTCAGTTCTCACCAGACCGGTGCTGTGGAGTCGATCACATGCCGGAGCAGCTTCGATGCTCAACGATTGCGACCCGACAACGCATCCTGACGATGACCCGTTGCATCGCCATGAGGAAAATATCCGCAGGCGTGCAGCGCACCTCTGATTTGGTGCTGTTTTTATATCTTCCGTCGCATCTCAGCTTTCTGAAACAGCCTTTCAGCGCGAGCTTCTGGAAAAGACTTGCATACTCCCCCCCAGTACTTCTACATACTCCCGTCCAGTATGTAGACGCTCTGTAACGGAGCGTGGACAGACAGGGTCAACGCCCCCACGCGTCAAGTGATGCACAGGGCGCGGACAAGATACAGTCAGTCACCCAGACGCTTTGGCCCGGCCAGGTCCGCCGTCAAAGTCTGTCGCGATAGAGAAAGGCGCTCGTCATGGCGGTTCAGCCTGCGGGAACAGACGATATCACGGCAGCGCTTCAGACCGTTTCCTCAGAAATTGACGGCGGTCTGCGGTCAATCGACGCCCGGCAGCTGGCAAACACGGCTGCGGCCTTGCTCGGCGCGTCGCGCGTCTATTTTACAGGGGCCGGTCGCAGCGGCATTGGCCTGCATATGGTTGCCATGCGGTTCATGCATCTGGGCTTGGACGCCCACGTCATTGGTGAGGCCTCGGCACCCGCCGTCAGCGCTGGTGATGTGGTCATCGTGGCGTCAAGTTCGGGCAATACGGAGAGCATTGTCACGATTGCCCGGAAAACACAGGTGGCCGGTGCAAGAATCGTAGCCGTCACGTCGAATGTCGAAGGTCAGCTTTACGAACTTTCGGACGTGCAGATCGTGATCAGCGCGGCCGGAAAGCAGAGCACGAACAGATCGCTCTCCGCGCAGTATGCGGGGTCGCTGTTCGAGCAGCTTGTTCTTTTGACATTCGACAGTCTTTTCCACGCCATTCGGGCGGCAAACCATGTGCCCGTCGAAGTGATGTGGGCACGTCACGCAAATTGGGAATAAAGATCATGAAACTTCAAGTTGCCATTGACCTTCCGACGACCAAGGCCGCCTTGGCCCTTCTGGAAGGCGTCGCACCGTTCGTTGATATCATCGAAATCGGAACACCGCTGGTCAAAGCCGAGGGCTTGTCCGTTCTCCGGGACGTGAAAAAGGCTTACCCCAACAAGGAACTGTTCGCCGACTACAAAACCATGGATGCGGGCGAGCTTGAGGCCGGCATGGCGTTTTCTGCCGGGGCTGGCTCGGTGGGTGTTCTTGCTGTCGCCAACGATGCAACGATTGCAGGCGCCGTAAAGGCAGGCAAGGCGCATAACAAGCGCGTGGTCGCCGATCTGATTGGCGTTCCCGCCGCCGATCGCCTGCGTCGCATTCGGGAACTCAAGGCACTCGGGGTCGAGCACGTTGAGCTGCATGCGGGACTGGATGAGCAGGCAACACCGGGCTACAGCATCGAAGACCTGCTGAAAACCGTCGCAGGCAGCGCTCTTGCGTTCGCTGTTGCGGGCGGAATCAATGCCTCGACGATCAAGGCGGTTAAAGCTGCCGGAGCGGCGATCGCTGTCGTCGGATCTGGCATTTATAACGCCGAAAATCCGACAGGAGCCGCAAAAGTTCTGCGTCAGTCAATCGACGTTTAGTACGGGCCATGCCTGAAGGGGGGGATGGGTGATGTCACATTAACTTTTCATGGGCGAGATCTGCGTGGAGGAGCGAATTTCATGGTGTGAGTGCGGTCGCGGTGTTCCATCGGGCGAAAGCCCTGAGCCGATAGGTGTGTCGAGAGAGG
>Ga0157365_10000899_pt1 | contig 12485 bp, 10 predicted proteins | sample AttsexASBM3_FD_111478 | JGI IMG/M metagenome (GOLD analysis project Ga0157365, IMG submission 111478) | Fungus gardens microbial communities from leaf cutter ant in Ribeirão Preto, State of São Paulo, Brazil - Atta sexdens ASBM3 | ecosystem: Host-associated > Fungi > Mycelium > Unclassified ... | reverse complement strand
TTCAGCACGTCGCCGCCGTCGGTAACCTCAATCACGCTAATGCCGCCGTGATGTTCGGCAGAGAGGATCAGGTTTCCCTTGTCCGCTTTGCCGCTGGCGCGCCGCGCCTCAACCGGCTCAATGCCGTGATCGAGGCTGTTGCGCACCAGGTGCGTCAGCGGATCGACGATCTTCTCAATCAGGCTTTTATCCAGTTCGGCCGAGCCGCCGAGCAGGGTCAGCTCGACCTCTTTGTTTAGCTTGCCCGCCAGGTCGTGCACCAGCCGCGGGAAACGGCTGAAGACGTACTCCATTGGCATCATGCGGATCGACATCACCGCCTCCTGCAGATCGCGCGCGTTGCGCTCCAGCTGTCCGACGCTGTTGATCAGCGCGTCGTGATGAGCTGGATCGAGCCGCGAACTGAGCTGCGTCAGCATCGCCTGGGTAATAATCAGCTCGCCAACCAGGTTGATGATCTGATCGACCTTGTCCACCACCACGCGAATGGTGCCGCTCTCCGCCGTCGGGCTTTTGGTTACCGCCTTCGGCCGCGCGGCGGCGGGACGCGCCGCTGTTGCAGGCTGCGCCGCGACGGCGGGCGTAATGACGATTTGCTGCGGCTCCAGCACAAAGCACATCACGGCGGCAATATCCTCGGCCGAGGCGGTGGTGCGCAGCGTCACCGTCAGCCGATCCTCCTGCTGCTGCTGGTCGATTACCGTGCCCAGATTGGCCAGCTCGTCAATCAGCGGCGCCTGCGCCTGTGACCCGAGCTGGCTCAGACAGACCTGGAGCAACACGGCCTCGTCCGGCGACGGCTGAGAGGCGACCGCTGGCGGCGCGGCAACCGCTGCCGCCGGCGCAATCTGCACTGAGCGGCTCTCCTGCGCAATCTGACGCAGCGCGGCGCAAATATAACGAAACGCCTCCTCGTCCGGCGGCTGGGAGGCTTTATAGGCATCAAGCTGTTCCTGCATAATATCTTTGCTCTCAAGAAACAAATTAATAATCTCCGCGGTGAGCGTTAATTCACCGCAGCGCGCCGCATCCAGTAAATTCTCCAGAATATGCGTGGTTTCTTGCAGCACGGTAAAACCGAAGGTGCCGGCGCCGCCTTTAATTGAGTGGGCGGCGCGAAATATCGCGTTTAGCCGATCCTGGTCAGGGGCGAGGCAGTCCAGATCCAGCAGATGTTTTTCCATATCCGCCAGCAGCTCATCCGCCTCGTCGAAAAAAGTCTGATAAAAATCACTGATGTCCATCTTTTCCCGTTTTCTCCAGGTTGCGCTTTTCAGGTGGAAGCGGTCGGTCTGCGGCCGCTTTATTAGCCGGGGTCAGGGTTAACGCCTTTTTTAACGGCGCGGTTTGCGGCGTCGAAGTGAGTCGGTTCAATAGCGAATCTTCTTTCAGGATCGCATCTGCGCTGGTTTTGCTGTGCACCAGAATGGTAATGCGGCGGTTAAGGGGATTATCCTGGCCGCTGCTGTCGACGCTGACGCTGTCGGCCATGCCGATGATGCGCACGAACTTGCCGGCCGCCAGGCCGCCGCTGATTAAGGCGCGGCGCGAGGCGTTGGCGCGATCGGCCGACAGCTCCCAGTTGCCGTAGGCGGCGTCGCCGCCCGCGTAGGGCAAGGAGTCGGTGTGGCCCGAGAGGGTAATGCGGTTAGGCAGCTCGTTAAGCGCGGGCGCCAGCGCCTGCAGAATGGCGCGCATATAGGGTTCCGGCTCGCGGCTGCCGATTTTGAACATCGGCCGCTCCTGACTGTCGGTGATCTGAATCAGCAGGCCGCTGTCGGTGAGTGAGAGGCGGAGATTAGACTGGAAATTACTGAGGCGCGGATCCTGTTGGATCAGGCTTTGCAGCTTATTGAGCAGGCTTTGCAGCGAGTCGTCGCGATCCTTTTTGCGCGCGTCCAGCTTATCCAGCGTCTTCTTCAGCACCTCGCCCTGTTGGCTGATCGGATCCTCGCCGCCGCCGGGGATCACGCTGTGGCTCAGGCTCGACTTATCGCCGTGCGCCAGCGCCACGTTGAGCGGCATTTTGAAATATTCCGCAATCTGCTCGCGCGTTTCCGGCGCGGCGGAGGAGAGCAGCCACATCACCAGAAAAAACGCCATCATCGCCGTCATAAAGTCGGCGTAGGCGATCTTCCACGAGCCGCCATGATGGCCGCCGTGCTTGCCGCCCTTTTTTTTCTTCACCACAATCGCGGCGTGATCTTTTTTACTCATCAGCTCGGTTCCGTCGCCGCGCTTTGCGCTGCGGATTTCACCTGGCGTATATGCTCTTCCAGCTGGTGAAAAGTGGGCTGCACGCTGGAGTAGAGCGTCTTGCGGCCGAACTCCACGGCGATCTGCGGCGCCGCGCCGTTTACCGCCGCCAGCAGCACCGCTTTGATGCAGAAGAAGATTTTGATGTTTTCCGCGTTTTTCTGCCGCAGCAGCGCCGCCAGCGGCGACACGAAGCCGTAGGCCAGCAGGATGCCGAGAAAGGTGCCGACCATCGCGTGGGCGATCAGCTCGCCCAGCTCGGCGGCGGGCCGATCGGCCGAGGCCAGCGTATTGACCACGCCCATCACCGCCGCGACGATGCCGAAGGCGGGTAGCCCGTCGCCCAGCGCGTTGATGCTGTCCGCCGGCATATCCGCCTCATGCTCTCGGGTCTCGATCTCCTCGTCGATCAGCGCCTCCAGCTCAAAGGCGTTGCTGCTGCCGCTGATCAGCAGGCGCAGATAGTCGACGATAAAACTCATAATGGCGGCGTCGGCCAGCAGGCGCGGATAGAGAGTGAAAATGGCGCTGCTCTGCGGCTCTTCAATCTCCGCCTCCAGCGACATCATGCCGTTCTGACGCCCTTTGCTCAGCAGCAGATAGAGCAGCGCCAGCAGATCCAGATAGGTGGACTGACTATAGCGCGCGCCGCTAAACAGGCGCGGCAGCGCTTTGCCTGTCGCTTTGAGCGCCTTCAGGGTATTGCCGACGAAAAACGCGCCGACGCCCGATCCGCCGATAATCAATAACTCCAGCGGCTGAAACAGCGCGCCCAGCTGGCCGCCCGATAACACAAAGCCGCCAATAACGGAGGCGCACACCACCACATAGCCCAAAACAACCAGCACAGTAACCTCTTTACGCTAACGGCCGCTTTTAAACGCTCGGAAGGGGGACGCGAAGATATAAAAACGGCATGGATTTTTATCCGGCCGTCCGCCGGATAGCAGAGAAAGGAACGCGATTTCACATCCGTTTATGGCCCGGATAGCGCAGGCTTAGCCGCTCGGTCACGCCGCAGGCATAGTGAGAATGCGGGTTGCGGCCGCGCCGCGCAGGCGCGTCCGACGTTGCCCCTGACGCAGACGACTCGCCCTCTTTTTTTTCCAGCGACTTAAGCAGATTGGTCGATAAAATAATGCCGGTATGAACGCCCTGCAGCGCGTCGAGACGCGAACTTTTGGTCACGGAATTGAGCGTTGCGCTATTATCCACGCGCAGCTGGCAAATAAGGCGATCCATCGACGCCAGATGAATAAGCTGCGGCAGGGTGAGATCCTGCAGAATATCGATGCGCTCATCGTTAATCCCTAAGGTAAAACAGGCGGCGTAGCGGTCCTGCTTAATCAGGCGCTGCGCCAGCAGTAAATAAGAGAGGTTGAGTTCATAAATTTTTTGCAATCGATCGCCATAGCTCGCCATGCTCTTCTCCTGTTCTTATTTACTGAGTAAATGTCGCTTCGGCTAGCGCGATAAATCCAGCCGCGCGCGTAAACGCTTAATTGTCTGGCTATGCAACTGGCTGACGCGCGTTTCCGTCACGCCGAGAATATAGCCCACCTCTTTCATATTTAATTCCTGCTGATAATAGAGATTAAGCAGCAGCTGCTCTCTTTCCGGCAGGTTTTTAATCTCGTCGCCGATCTGCGCCGTCAGGCGAGAAACCAGCGTTTCGTTCAGGGGATTAAGCGCTTCATGGGCGCTGTCTGGCTGTTCGAAGCTGTCGCCGTACTCCTGCTGCAGCTCATCCAGCGAATAGATCAGGCTGTTGTTGCTCTCCGCCAGCATCGACTGATACTCCGCCAGCGAGACGCCCATCTCCTGCGCGATTTCCGCTTCGGCGGCCGGCGCGCCGGTCTGCTGCTCGACGCGCTGTATCGCCGCTGCCAGCTGACGAGAGTTGCTGCGCACCCGTCTCGGCACCCAGTCGCGCTCGCGCAGCTCGTCAATCAGCGCCCAGCGCACGCGCTGGCTGATATAGGTGCTGAGCGCGACGCCTTTTTTGGCGTCGTACTGATCTATCGCATTCAGCAACCCGACCACGCCAGCCTGAATAAGATCGTCAAGCTCAACGCTGGCTGGCAGTCTGGCGTGTAAATTCAGCGCTTCCCTGCGCACCCAGTAACGATATTTCAACCACAGCGCGTGTTTATCGATAATACCTTCGGAGGTATAGATGCCGTCCAAAATAAACGTTTCCAGCCCAGTAAAACAGAAAGCTATTATTATCGAGTAAGCGCTAATCAAATAGAGCGATAAGCGGAAACAAATAAGCGCACTTCAACCTCATCCGGTTTATCCCGCTGGGAAATAAAAGCAGGGGTGCTTAGCCAGTTATTATTCGCTTTGTGCGCTTTTAAAAACTGACCCAGTCTGCTTCCGCGTCCGCTTTATTTTTCGCTCTGGCTGGCTCGCTTTGCCGCGCTCCTTTAGCGGCGAGCGGCGAGGTTTTCTGCGGCTTTTCCATCGGCGAGGCGCCCGCCTGTAAAGAGAACTGCGACACCGAACGCTCCAGATGATGCGCCTGCTCCTCGACGAAGCGCGCCACGTTGGCAGCCTGCTCCACCATGCTGGCGTTTTGCTGCGTCACCAGATCCATTTCGTTGACCGCCTGGGCGATCTGGTTAATGCCGGTGCTCTGCTCGTCGGAGGCGGAGGTGATTTCCGACATGATATCGGTCACCTGGGTCACCGACTTCACCACCTCCTGCATGGCGGCGCCAGCCAGTTCAACCTCCTGCGAGCCGGTATTCATATTGCTGACGCAGACGTTGATCAGCTGGCGGATCTCCTTCGCCGCGTCCGCGCTGCGCTTCGCCAGATTACGCACCTCGCCTGCCACCACGGCGAAGCCGCGCCCCTGTTCGCCCGCGCGCGCCGCTTCGACGGCGGCGTTCAGCGCCAGGATGTTGGTCTGATTGGCGATGCTGTCGATGACGCCGTTGATGTCGGCGATCTGGCGCGAGTTCTCGGTAATCTCGCGCATAATGCCGTCAAGATTGACCATCACCTCGCCGCCTTTGCGCGCGCTGCCGCTGGCGCTTTCCACCAGCTGCCTGGCGCTGTGCGCGTTGTCGGCGTTCTGCCGCACGGTGATTTTCAGCTCTTCCATGCTGGCGGCGGTCTGCTGCAGCGCAGAGGCCTGCTGCTCGGTGCGGGAGGAGAGATCGTTGTTGCTGGTGGCGATCTCCTGCGCGCTGCCGTAGATGCTGGTGACGCCCTGGCGAATATCGGAGACGGTGGCGATCAGCGACAGGCGCATCTTCTCCAGCTCGGCCAGCATTTCGCCGATTTCATTGGCCGCGCCGATATCCACTGGCTGGCTCAAATCGCCCGAGGCCAGCACGGCGAAGGCTTCCCGCGTCTGGTTCAGCCGCTGAAACAGCGATCGTTTCAGCCACAGACGGATCACCACCACCATCGCCATCGAGGCCGCGAGGATGAAAAAGGCCAGCACCATCATCTGCCTGTTTTTGCTGTCCGCCTGCTGCTGATGATCGGTCAGAATGGTGCTTAACACCGCGTCGTACTGGTCGATATGCGTCTTCAGCGCCGTGCGCAGGTCGCTCACCTCTTTGCCCTGCTCCACCAGGCTAAAGCTGTTCTGGGCTGGTTTGGTCAGCGCCTCTTTATGGCGCAGGGTGAAGGTCATCAGGTTGTCGAACGCCTTGCAGACGCGCAGCCGCTGCTCATGCTCTGCGGCTGAAAGCTGCGGCTGATTGAGGAAGCGCCGGTAGCTCTGACTCGCCTGACCTACCAGCGTATCGATCTCCTCCAGCAGCTTTTTATCCAGCGCGACGTTATTCATTTTGCTGAGCGCCAGATTTTCCGCCACCACCATACCGACGGCGTTATTCAGCAGCGCGGCGGCATCCTGCAGTTCATTATCAGAGGTGGCGATGCTAATGGAATCTTTTAGCTCTTTGTCGAAACGGTTGGCGCTGTTGAAATTAAACAGAGAGATGATCGCCAGAAACAGCACAAAAACGATCATCAGGGCATTCAGCCCGGTGGCAATCTTTATGTTTTTAAACATGTCGGCCCTACGGAATTAAAATGGATAAGTGTGAAAATCTCAGCTGACGAAATTAAACAGCGACATTTTCTGCATGGTCTGAAATACCGTCATCGACGAGCTCAGGGCGAATTCCGCCATCTTCGACTGCGAAATCAGGCTGATTTGCGTGTCGGGATCGGAGCCGACCGTCTGCTGCAAGCGCGACTCGAGGGTAATTTTCTGCGTGGCGGCGCTAAAGCCGAGCGACTCCAGCTGCTGCAGGCTGGTGCCCACCTGCGCCTGAATCTTGCCCAGATTATCGATGTTGTTTTTTACGCTCTTGTTGACGCTGTCCAGCGTCTCTTTAAGCGACTGGCGATCCTCGTCGCTGGCGACCGGCTTATTCAGGGCGTCGATCGCCTTGTCGATGGACGCCAGCAGATCGTCGTCGCTGCCGCTCATAAACAGCGCCTGGCCGGTATCGCCAACCTGCATCGTCACGCTGTCGCTGACCTTTTGCGTCATCGCCGTGTCGCCGCCATGATAGCTGCCGTCCTGCGCGAAAGGTTCGGTGCCGGTCTTATAGCCGGAAAAGAGATAGCGGCCGCTGCTGTTGCGGCTGTTGCCCAGATCGCGCAGGCTGCTGCGGATGCCGCTCAGGGTGGTGGCCAGCGCCTGACGATCCTGGTCGGAGTAGGCGCCGTTGCCGCCCGCGACGATGGTCTCGGAGAGGTTGCCGGTCAGGAGGTTGGTGATGCTGCTCAGGGTGTTGTCTTCCTGACTCAGCGCATCCTGCGCATAGGTTCTGGCCGTGTCGTACTGATCCATATCGGCCAGCGCGGTTTGCCAGCTTACCGCCTCCGACGCCCCGGCGGGATCGTCAGAGGGTTTCAGCAGCGTCTGGCCGGCGGAAAGTCGCGTATAAATATCATTTCCGCTGGTCATCGCCTGAGAAAGCGTGTCGATATTATGCTGATACATATAATAAGTGCTGATACGCATCGCGCGATCCTTATTTAATAAGCAGAGAGTAGCGGCGGCGAATTATTTAATACTGAGCAAGGTGTCAAACAGGGTGGTCGCCGTTTGTAATACCTGAGAATTAGCCTGGTAATATTGCGTGTACATTTGCAGGTTTATATATTCTTCGTTGATATCAACGCCGGCCACCGACTGCTGCTGCTGCTGCCACTGCGACACCACGCTCTCTGTCGTGGTGCGGTCGGCATTCAGGGTGGTCATCGAGGATCCCACCGAGCTGACCAGGCTGGCGTAGGCTTCACTTAAGGTGGATTTGCCCACCACCGGCTGGTTTTTGATATCGAGCATCTTCTGGATATTTTCATTATTGCTCTCATCGCTGGGGTCCGCAGAGCTGGAGGCGGCAAGTGCGTCGCCGTCGCCGATCGCGACGCTAAGCGAGTCCGCCACGCCGGCGGTCGGGTTAAACAGAAAGCTGTCGCCAGCCTGCGGCGCCCCCTGCGGCGTCACGGTGACGCCTTCGAAGCTGAGCGAGCCGTCGTCGCCGACCGTCGGGGTAATGGCGCGGCCGTCGGCGGTGGTGATCGTCCAGTCGCCGCTGTCGGGGCCGGTAAAGGTCATCTGGTAGCTTTCGCTCTTGATCGCCGACAGGTCGCTGCGCGCAATCGCCAGCGTCGCCGAGCCCTGGTTGTTGCGGTTGGCGATCGCCTGCGGATCGGCGAGGGTAAAAATATCGCCGCCCGCGTTGCCGTCCAGATCGTAACCGCCGCGGTTCACCTGGTTGAAGGCGTTGGCCATCTGCAGCGCCAGCTGGTTAAGCTGGTTGCGCGCGTCGCTTAAGTCGTGATGGCGAAAGGTGAACAGCCCGCCCAGCGTGCCGCCATCTAGTTTCTCTTCATCCAGCCGCGTGGCGTTGCCGGAGGCGTCGGTGTAGGAGACCACCGTTTTGCTGGGATCCTCCTCCGCAGGCTGCGCCTTGAGTTCGCACAGGCTGTCGCCGTTCACCAGCGACAGGCCGTTCGCCAGGGTGACGTCGACGCGCCCGGTGACGCTGTTTTCATTGACTTTGATGCCGGTCAGGCCGCTGAGCTGCGCCAGCACGCGATCGCGCTGATCGAGCATATCCGCCGGCAGATTGCCGCTGCCCGCCTGCACCTTCGCCATCTCTTTGTTCAGCGACGCCAGCTGCTTCGCGCAGCTGTTGATATCGTCCACCGCCTGGCTGATTTTGCTGTTGGTGCTCTTTTCCAGCCCGTTCAGGGTGCTGCTGTTGCTGCGATACTGGTTAGCGAGCGCCTTGAACTGCGACAGCACCTCCTGACGCGCCGCCGGGCTGACCGGATCGCTGCTCATTTTTTCCATCGCGGAAAAGAGGTTGCCCTGGGTGACGGAAAGATTGCTGGTGTCATCGCCGAGCAGGTCGTCAATCTGGCTGAGCTGCTCATAGCGTCCTTCGAGCGCCTGAAACTGCGTCGTTGCGCCGCGCACCTGATTATTTAAAAAGCCGTCATAGCAGCGCTTGACGTCGTCAGTCTGCACGCCATAGCCAAAAAAGCCGTTGCGCGTGGTGTTGCCGCCCGCCTCGCCCAACATAATCTCCTGTCGGCTGTAGCCGCTGGTCATCGCATTGCTTAAATTATTCCCCACCACATTTAACGCCGACTGGGCGGCGCTTAATCCGCTCTGGGCAATATTAAACAGGTTCATCGTTAATCCACCTCGGCTGGATGCGTAAAGGGCGCAGGTTTGCCTGACACCCCGGCTCTTTGTTATCTATCGTGATTTGTGCGAAAAACTAAAACCAGGCGCGTTAAAACAGCGCGTCAAAGGCGCTTTTATTCGCCTGCGCGCTTTTTTCACCCCGCTTTTCAACCTGTCTGATGATATTGATTAACTTCTTCGCATAGTCAGGATCGCTGGCATAGCCGCTGGCCTGTAAGGCGTGCGCCGCCTTTTCCACCGACTCGCTGTGCATCACCTTCTGGTAGCGCGGATTGTCGGTGAGAAAATGGATGTAGTCCGTCAACGCCTCGGCATAATCGCGATAGACGCGGAAAGCCGCCTTAACGCGCTGCGCGACGCCGTGGCTATATTCGGTGGTGACGATGTCGGTGCTTTCCCCTTTCCAGTCGGGCGTGGCCTTAATGCCGAACAGGTTATGGCTCGGACGGCCGTCAGGGGTGAGGATCTCATGCTTGCCCCAGCCCGACTCCAGCGCGGCCTGCGCGACGATCAGCTGATGCGGAATGCCGCTGTGGCGCGCCGCCGCCATGGCGGGCGCCAGCAGGCGCGACAGAAAAAGATGATTCGAGGCGGCGGGAGACGCGTCGTCGTCGCGCGGCGCGGTCGCCGCGACGCGCGGGCTGCCCGGCACCAGCGGCATCGCCTGAGCGTTCGCCGCCAGCGGATGGGCTGGCGACGCCGCCGCGCCCGCGCCCTGCCGCTCGATCAGATCGGCAAAGCCGAGCCGGCCCTGGGCGGCGATGTTTTGCGCAATCTGCTGATCGTAAAGCGAGGTAAAAAGTCGCGACGACGCGCTGTCGAACGGCCCGCCCTGGAACGTGGCGTCGCGCATGCTTTTCAGCATCATCTGCACGAACAGCCCCTCCATCTGCTGCGCCGCCGCATGCAGCGCCTGCTGCGGCGCGCGCGTTGCCGTGCGCTTCAGGGCGTCGAGGCTGTGCAGATCGAAGGCGGCGCCGGGCGCAAGCGGCTGGCTCATCAGCTGGTCTCCAGCCGTGCATGCAGGCAGCCCGCGCTTTTCATCGCCTGCAGCACCGACATCAGATCGTTCGGCGTGGCGCCCAGGCTGTTGAGCGCCCGCACCACGCTGTTGAGATCGGCGCTGGTTTTCAGCTGCTGTAGCGAGCCGCCGCTGGCGCGCACCGACACCCGGCTGGCGTCGGTCACCACCGTCTGCCCGCCCGCCAGCGGCGTGTTGGGCTGGCTTACCTGGCTGCTGCGTGCCACCTCTACCGTCAGATCCCCCTGCGCCACCGCGCAGGCGTCGAGCATCACATGGCGATTCATCACCACCGAGCCGGTGCGCGCGTTAACGATCACCCGCGCGTCGCCCGCGCTGGCCTGCACCGGCAGGTTTTGCACCGCTGCCAGAAAGCGCACGCGCGCGCCGCTCTCCTGCGGCGCCTGCAGGCGGATCACCCTGGCGTCCTCCGCCACGGCGGTCGCGGCGCCGTAGCGTCGGTTGATGGCGTCGCTGATCTGCTGCGCCACGGCGAAATCCTCGTCGTTCAATTGCAGCCTGAGCACCCGCTCGTCGGCGAACTGCGTCGCCACTTCGCGCTCCACCGTCGCGCCGCCGCTGATGCGCGCGCCGTTAAGCTGGTTAATCTGCGTGCGGCTGCCGCCCGCCTGCGCCCCTGCGCCCGTCACCAGCAGGTTGCCCTGCGCCATGGCGTAGATCTGGTTGTCCACGCCTTTCAGCGGCGTCATCAGCAGCGTGCCGCCGCGCAGGCTTTTCGCATTGCCCAGCGAGGAGACCACGATATCGAGGCGGTCGCCGACGCGGGAAAAAGGCGGCAGCTCGGCCGTTACCATCACGGCAGCGACGTTCTTTAACTGCATGCTGGTGCCGCTGGGCACCGTAATGCCGAGCTGCGACAGCATATTGCTCAGGCTTTGCGTGGTGAACGGGGTCTGCATGGTCTGGTCGCCGGTGCCGTCCAGCCCCACCACCAGCCCATAGCCGATCAGCGCGTTGCTGCGCACCCCGGCGACAGTGGTGAGATCGCGGATTCGCTCGGCGTGCGCCAGCAGGGAGAAAAGCGCCAGGCAGAGAGCCAGCAGGCGCAGAGAGCAGGATAAGGGTGCGGTTTTCATCATCGCCGTCTTAAAAGGGAGAGAGTGAGAGAAACAGGCGCTGCAGCCAGCCCATCTGCTGCGCGTCGTTGATATAGCCGTTGCCGACATACTCGATGCGGGCGTCGGCCACCTGGGTCGAGGCGACGCTGTTGCTGCCGCTGATGGTGCGCGGATTGACCACCCCGGAGAAGCGGATAAATTCCGTGCCCTGGTTGATGGCGATCTGCTTCTCGCCCACCACCAGCAGGTTGCCGTTCGCCAGCACCTGTTTCACCGTCACCGTCAGGGTGCCGCTGAAGGTGTTTTTCGCCGCCGCGCCGCCTTTGCCGGCAAAGGCGTTTTTGCCGCTGACGTCGGTATTGGCGCGGTCGCCGCCGAACAGGCCGGCGAGAAAGTGCGGCACGGCGCTGAACGCCAGCGAACCAGAGCCGTCGCGGCTGGCGTTAGCCGACGAACTTTTACTGGCGCTGACGTTCTCCTGCAGCACGATAGTCAAAATATCGCCGACGTTGCGCGGCCGGCGATCTTCGAACATCGGCTGATAGCCGTAGTTCATCGCCTGGCCCGACTGGAATATCGACCCGCTTACCGGCGTCGGCGTCATCGGCGCAGGCGCGGCGCTGGTGTCGCCAGCGATCAGCGGCTGACGCGGCAGAATGGCGCAGCCGCTAAGCAGCAGCGCGAGGCAGAGCGGCGCGCGGCGCAGAGAGAGCAGAACAGGCTTCTTCATGATCGGGTCACCAACAGGAGGAGAGTGCGGGTCTAAAGATTCGCTAGCCGCTGCAGCATCTGATCGGATGTCGAGACCGCCTTGCTGTTGATCTCGTAGGCGCGCTGCGTCTGGATCATATTGACCAGCTCTTCGGCGACGTTAACGTTGGAGGTCTCGACATAGCCCTGGCGCAGCGTGCCGCCGCCGTTCAGCCCCGGCGTGGTTTCATTCGGCGCGCCGGAGGACTGGGTTTCGCGGTAGAGGTTTTCGCCAATACTCTCCAGCCCCGACTCGTTGATAAAGGTGCTGAGCGTCAGCTGCCCCACCTGCTGCGGCGCCGTCTGTCCCGGCAGCGTCACGCTGACGATGCCGTCGTTGCCGATGGTAAGAGACTCGGCGTCCTGCGGAATGGTGATGGTCGGCTGCACCGGGTAGCCGCTGGCGGTGACCAGCTGGCCATTCTGATCGAACTGAAAGGATCCGTCGCGGCTGTAGGCGGTGGTGCCGTCCGGCAGCTGGATCTGAAAGAAGCCGCCGCCCTGAATCGCCACGTCTTTGCTGTTGCTGGTTTGCGTCAGGCCGCCCTGACTGTGGATGCGCTCGGTGGCGATGGGCCGCACGCCGGTGCCGATTTGCAGGCCGGATGGAATGGTGGTCTGCTCGGAGGATTGCGCGCCGGGCTGACGCAGGGTCTGATAGAGCAGATCCTCGAACACC
>Ga0157365_10000898_pt1 | contig 12485 bp, 11 predicted proteins | sample AttsexASBM3_FD_111478 | JGI IMG/M metagenome (GOLD analysis project Ga0157365, IMG submission 111478) | Fungus gardens microbial communities from leaf cutter ant in Ribeirão Preto, State of São Paulo, Brazil - Atta sexdens ASBM3 | ecosystem: Host-associated > Fungi > Mycelium > Unclassified ... | reverse complement strand
GGGGATATCGTGGAAATGGAGCATATGATCGAAGGATATCTGTCCTTCGCGCGCGGGGAGGGGGCGGAGAAACCTGCCGTCATCCGCGTGGAGGACCTGTTCGAGGAAAGCGTGATCGCCCTGCGCCGGATGGGGGCGCAGGCCCGGATCGGTTCGATCACGCCCCCGGACCTGACCGTGACCGGACGGGGCAATGCGCTGCGTCGTGTCCTGAACAATGTGGTGGAAAATGCCCGCAGGCATGCGACCTGTATCGAACTGTCAGCCGAGCGCGGGCGTCGGGAAATCTTCCTGTATGTCGATGATAACGGGTGCGGCGTGGAGGAATCGCGACGCGAAAGCGTGTTCCGCCCATTCGAAAGCGGCAATGAAGGCGGGACCGGGCTGGGCCTTGCGATCGCGCGCGACATCATTCACGCCCATGGTGGCCATATCGGGCTGGAAACCGGGCCACTGGGGGGCGCGCGCATCAGGATTGTCCTGCCAAACTGAACGGCAGGTCAGACCATGTCAGGGCAGGGAGTTGCCCGACCCGCCATGTCCGGGGCCGCCGTTCATGCTGTTCATCGGGCCGGTGCTGCCGCCATAGGTGCTGCTCATCTGGCTGAGCGGGTTGTAACGGCCCACATTGCCCAGGATCTGCTGCATGATGTTGATCTTGGTGCCCGGCGTGGGGGTCTTTCCCGGCGCCATGGAGACGTAGCGGGCGTCATCCTTGTGCAGGGTGCGCAGGTTACGCAGGATGCCGTCCTGGTCGAACGTCAGCACCACAACTTCCTGCCTGCGCACGCGGGGGAAGCTGATGGGGACGATGACCTGCTTCATGGAGACATACAGCCATGTATTGTCATCGAATGTGGCGCGCCCGGTGGGCGAACCCATTGCGTCCATCACGTCAGAGCGCGTGGTCTCGCCAATTTTCAGTTTGTTGTAATCATCCGCTTCCACCAGGGAGCCACGCTGGATGGTGCTGGGCTTGAAGACCGAACACCCCGACAGCGCAATTCCTGCCCCGATGACAGCGCATGAAAACAGGCGTAATGAACGCGAGCGGGGCGGAGTGACCTGTGGTGACCTCATGGTCCGGAAAATATCCTGAAATAGGGGCTTGGCGTAAAAAGCGGTTCGTCTTTCCGGTGCCCGATTGGGAAAATGAAGTCAATCACAGATCGTCCCGGTGGTGGAAAAACACGAAAGACAGGGCCATATTTCCACCCATGCGGACATCAGGGCGCAGACCCCGTGAACAGACGCGCAGGAGTAGTACGAATGGATGCAGAATTTTCCCGCCCGCTTGCCGTGGGCCGCATCCCGGTCCGTGGCATGGAAACGGTGGTCGAGGCATCGGATGAGGAATGCCGCAGGCTGGCGCGCCGGTTCGGTATACCCGGCCTGCGTGACCTGTCCTGCCGGTACCGGCTGGCGCCGGGGCAGGATGGGGAGGTACTGGCCGAAGGCTGGCTGACCGCGCATGTGACACAGGAATGTGTCGTAAGCCTGGAGGCGTTCGAGGACGTGCTGGCGGAATCGTTCACCGTGCGCTGCATTCCCGCGGCGCGTTTCCGCGAGGATGATGAAATCGACCCCTTCTCCATCGATGAAGTCCCCTATGACCGCGACAGCATCGACCTTGGCGAGCTTGCGGCGGAAGAGCTTTCGCTGGCGCTGGATCCGTACCCGCACAAACCGGGCTGCGAGATTCCGGCCGAATTCGCGGGCAGTGAAGACGCCGAACCCGAAGAAACCGTGCGCAGGCAGCCTTTTTCCGCTCTGGCCGAGTTGAAAAAAAAGCAGAACTGACGCAAAGGAAGGGGCAGGAACGGGGGGCGCGGGTTTTTGCGTCCTGCGCATCATCACTTGCGCAAGTGCAAATGATCTGTTAGAGCGCCCCCCTCAATTATTGATAACTGACCGGTGTATCGCCACGATGGTGTGCCTGCCGGTTGTGATCCAGATCGGAGGGGCCCAGGCCCATGGCTGTACCCAAGAGAAAAACCTCGCCGTCCCGTCGTGGCATGCGCCGCAGCCACGCGGCACTCAGTGTTCCGGCACATGCGGAATGCTCCAACTGTGGCGAACTCAAGCGCCCGCATCACGTCTGCAGCCACTGCGGACATTATGACGGCCGTGAAGTCGCATCCGCCGGCAAGGCGCTGAAGACGGCGGTCCGCGCCTGATAACAGGACGCTGCTGGCGTCATTACCCGGCAAAGGCGCAGTTCGCAGGGACTGCGCCGATGGGCGTGCCTGAGGCCGTCCTGTCCGGGTCGCGCTGGGGCGGGGACATGCCAAAGTGTACGTCCCCGATCTTGCGCGTTCCTTCCTTACCCGGCACAAGACGAGCATGAGCGAGACAGGTTCCTCCTTTTCCGAGACTGGGTCCTATACCCTGGCCATAGATGGCATGGGTGGGGATGGTGGTCCGGAAGTTGTGGTGGCCGGACTGGCGATTGCGGCAGACCGACATCCTTCGGCCAGAATTCTTCTGGTGGGGGATGAGGCAAAGTTGTCCGGCCTTCTGAGCCGCCATCCACGCGCGGCCGCCATCTGCACAATCCTTCCGGCCGGTTCGGCAATTCCCATGGACATGAAGCCCACGGCAGCATTGCGCGTGCGCGATTCCTCCATGCGGCTGGCCATGGACGCGGTGGCCAAAGGGGCCGCGCAGGGTGTCGTATCCGCTGGCAACAGCGGGGCGATGCTGGCGCTGGCCAAGATCGTGGTCAAGACACTCCCCGGCATAAGCCGCCCGGCGATGGCGGCGCTCAGCCCCACGACACGCGGCGACGTGGTCATGCTCGACCTCGGCGCGAATGTGTCGTGCGACTGGCGCAACCTTGTGGAATTCGCCGTCATGGGCGAAGCCTTCGCCAAGGCGGTGCTGGGCCTGCCCGCACCGACGATCGGGCTGCTGAATGTCGGGTCGGAAGAACTGAAGGGCGATGAACGCCTGCGCCAGGCGGCCGAAGTGCTGCGGGGCAGCGCACTGGCGGGACAGTTCCACGGCTTTGTCGAAGGCCATGACATTACGGCGGGCACGACCGACGTAGTGGTGACCGACGGCTTTACCGGCAACGTGGCCCTGAAAACCGGGGAAGGCGCGCTGAAGATGGCGTTCACCCTCCTGCGGCAGGTCTTTACGTCCAGCCTGCTGGGCCGGGTCGGTTACCTGCTGGTCCGTCCGGGGCTGGAGCGGATGAAGGAATGGCTGGACCCGCGCCGGTACAATGGCGCGGTGTTCGTTGGCCTGAATGGTGTTGTGGTCAAGTCGCATGGCGGCACGGATGCCGAAGGGTTTGCCGCTGCGGTCGATGTGGCGATGGACATGGTCACGCACCGCTTTACGGATGGCATACGTGACCGCCTTGCGCACATGGAAAACCTGACATCCGTCAAGGTGACCCCGGACCCGCAGCAGGCGGTGGCTGCATCCTGACCCTGCAACATCCGGTATGGGGCAGGCTGCCATGGCTGTTCCCACCCGCGCATGTGAGATGATATTGGTGGAAAAACAGGCATGACGGCGAAACGCTCGCTTCTGTCCGGATTCGGTGGTTACCTGCCCGAGCGGATCGTGACCAATGATGAACTGGCGTCCCGGCTCGATACATCCGATGAATGGATCCGGGGGCGTACCGGAATCGGCCAGCGCCATATCGCCGGTGAAAACGATACCGCCGTTTCCATGGCGGCACAGGCCGCGCGGCGGGCGCTGGACTATGCCGGCGCCGCGCCGGACGATGTTGACGCCATCATTGTTGCGACCAGCACGCCGGATCAGGCCTTCCCCTCGACCGCCGTGCGCGTGCAGGCCGAACTGGGCATGACGTCCGGATTCGGCTTTGACCTTGCGGCGGCGTGCTCGGGCTTCATCTATGCCCTGTCCATGGCCGATTCGCTGATTCGCAGTGGTCAGGCCCGTTCAGCGCTGGTGATCGGCAGCGAAGTCTATTCGCGTATCCTTGACTGGTCGGACCGTGGCACGTGCGTGCTGTTTGGTGACGGCGCAGGGGCTGCCTTCCTGACTGCCGCCGGATCAGATGACGGGGATGCGGGCATCCTGTCCACCCACCTGCATTCTGACGGGCAGTATGGCGACCTGCTGTATGTCGATGGCGCCACGGGGCAGCATGACAGGCCCGCCCATCTGCGCATGCAGGGGCGCGATGTCTTCCGCCATGCGGTGGGCAAGCTGTCCGCTTCGGTTGATGAGGCACTGGCGGCAAATAACCTGAGCCATGCGGATGTGAACTGGCTTGTGCCGCATCAGGCCAACCTGCGCATCATTGACGGCGTGGCGCGCAAGCTTGCGCTTCCGTCGGAACGCGTGGTGGTGACGGTGGACCGGCATGCCAATACATCGGCCGCATCCATTCCCCTGGCGCTGAACGAAGCCGTGCGGGACGGGCGCATCCGCAAGGGCGACCTTGTGCTGATGGAAGCGCTGGGTGGCGGGCTGACATGGGGTTCGGCGCTGGCGCGGCTGTAATGTCGTTTCGGTACCACATTGAAATGAATGCGCAATAAACCACCTGCGCACTGAATACATTCAATTGACGATGATGGCGCTCATGCATAACGTTTACGCATGAGCACCGTGACACGCGCCACTCTGGCAGAACAGATATATGATCAGGTCGGGCTGTCCCGCCATGAATCCGCCGATATTCTGGAAGATATTCTGGAACGGATGGCACGGACACTTGAAACCGGCGATACCTTGAAAATAAGCGGGTTTGGCACGTTCTCTGTCCGGCAGAAGGGACAGCGCACGGGCCGTAACCCGAAAACAGGGGTGGAAGTGCCGATTCTTCCGCGTTCTGTTCTGGTGTTTCGCCCCAGCCAGCTGCTTCGTGCCCATGTCAATGGACAGTCCGATGGGGAAGGCCCGCCGGAAGGAGACGATGAATGAGCACGCAGCATGAACCGCCAGCGGAAACCGTGTCCATGCAGGCCATGACCCAGCCGGATACGGACAGCCTGCCCATTTACGAGGTCGCGCGTGAACTCGGGCTGGCCCAGCATGTCATGCGCATGTGGGAATCCCGTTTTCCGCAACTGCGTCCGCTGCGGGGGCAGGGTGGACGGCGGTACTATCGCCCGCATGATATTGCGGTGCTGCGTCAGATTGCCGATCTGCTGTATGTCCGCAAGCTGTCCGTCGCGCAGGCGCAGGCGGAACTGGGGCAGGATACGGCTCTGGCCGCGGACCCTTCACCCGTGATCGATGCCGCACCTGCGGCCCCGGTCACGCCAGAAGTCGCCCCCGCGTATGGCGCGGCAGGGATACCGGCCACGCCGGTTCCGCCAGTCGCGCAGGCACAGGGGGAAGAACCTGCCGCCGAAGATACCCCGGTACCGCCTGAGCAGCCCGCTCCGGCCACCATGACTGTCGAACAGGTCACGATTATCGAAGAAACTGTCGGGACCATACAGATGCCGGAAGCCGCTGCTCCGGTTCATGAAGCACCGCAGGATACGGTGCCGGTGGATGACGCGCCCAGTATCGCTGCCGCGTCCGAAGATGCGGCGGCGTCGGGCGACGAGGCGGCGGATGAAGACGAAATGCCGCTTGAGCAGATCGTCATGATCGAACTGGAACGGCTGCAGGGTGAAAATGCCATGCTGCGTGAAAGCCTGCGCGGCGTGCTGGTGGAACTGCAGGCCCTGCGTGAAATGGTGCCTGTCTGATTTATCCGGTTTTTTTTATTTTTGCGCATATCGTGGCTTGCCGTCCCCCGACTGGCCTGCTACACCCTGCGCATCGCAGACAGGCGGGCAGTAGCGCAGCCTGGTAGCGCATCAGTCTGGGGGACTGGGGGTCGTGGGTTCGAATCCCGCCTGCCCGATATCCCTGTCTGCGATAAAGAATTATGGGCGATCGCCACGATTGAAGCACCTGAAATCGGGTGCTTTTTTTGTGTCTGCTGCCCGCCTGCGCGTCAGTACCGCGCACGGCTCCAGTTCAGCCACAGCATGTGCAGCACCGCCATGATGGCAGGCCCGACAAACAGCCCCAGCAGGTTCCAGCTTTCCGCGCCGCCCAGAATGCCCGTCAGCACCCACAGGAAGGGAAGCTGCGTTGACCCGCCAATCAGGGCAGGACGCACCAGGTGGTCTGCCAGCAGGATCACGGCAATCCCGAACAGGATGATGGCAATGGCCGTCAGCACCGCTCCCGTATTGATCACCAGCATCAGGGCGACGGCACTGATGGCGATCAGGGCGCAGAAGGGGATCATGGCCGCAATGGCCGTTATCACGCCAAACAGGAAGGGATGGGGCGCGCCTGCGACCAGATAGGCAAGGCCCATCAGCATGCCTTCCCCAATTCCCACCAGTACCAGCCCCGATACCGAACCGTGGACGGACGCGATGATCTGCAACGCAATCCGCTCGCCCCTTTTGCCAAAGGCGCGGCGGGAGACGTTCAGGGACTGGCGGATGACCGAATCTCCATCCTTGAGCAGGAAAAACAGTGTCAGGATGGCAAAGGTGAACAGCAGCACCCGATGCAGCACCTGCGATCCGAGCTGCTGGGTGACCTTCATGCTCTGCCCGATATTCATCGACCCGAGCAGGGCGGATACATCGGCGGGGTTTTTCAGGTGGTCATTCCACCATGTCTCGACCGTCTGCCGGCCATAGGGCAGGTGGTTGACCCATGGCGGAAGGGGAATGCCCGAATGCCGCGCATCATTGAGCAGCCTGAGCACGCTTTCCGCCTCGCGTCCTGCCTCAAGCCCGAACAGGGCCAGCGGCCCCAGGAAAATAAGGGCGATCGCCAGCGTGAACACGACAGGCAGCAGCGTGCGGTGGGCACGCGAATGCCATCGCGTGCGGGCGCGCACATAAAGCGGCCATGACGCGATGGCAAATATGCAGCCCCAGATCAGCGATGGCAGGAAACCGCGCACGGTGTACAGCGCCAGCAGCACGAAAAACAGCGCCAGCCCCGCGCGCGCCATCCGCTGCGTGCGCTGGGTCGCACTGAATGACCGGAAGGTTTGCATCGTGGATGCTGGATCCACGCGGCGGCCCGGCATGGGGGCGCCTGCCTGATCCTGCTCCGCGTTGTAGGGATCCGTCATGGTCATTCCTCTGGAAAACGGGCTCTGTCGATACGGGGCTGGTGTTAACGGGATCGTTCCAGCACAGACATTAATCCTATGTCGCGGGCGTCGTTTCAACGGCCCATAGGGCAAAAGCGTGAATAAGGGCGGCTTCTTTCAGGGAATCGAACCGGCCTGTCGCCCCCCGGTGTCCCGCCTCCATGTTCGTGCGCAGCATGACGGGCCGGTCCGACCGGTTGTTATCACGCAGGCGGGCAACCCATTTCGCCGGTTCCCAGTAGGTGACGCGGGGGTCGGTCAGCCCACCCATGGCCAGGATGGCGGGATAGGCGCGCGGGGCCACCTGTTCATACGCGGCATAGCTGGCGATCAGGTCATAGGCATCCGCATCTTCCAGCGGGTTGCCCCATTCGGGCCATTCCGGCGGTGTCAGGGGCAGGGTGTCGTCGGACATGGTGTTCAGTTCATCCACGAACGGCACCACCGCGACAATGCCCGCGAACAGGTCGGGCCGCATGTTGGCGATCGCGCCCATCACCATGCCCCCAGCCGATCGCCCGTCCGCCACGATCCGGCCCGGCGCGCCGAAGCCCGCATCGGTCAGGGAGGTGGCGCAGGCGATGAAATCGCTGAAGGTATTGGGCTTGTTGTGTCCCCGGCCGCCCAGGAACCAGTTCCATCCCTTTTCCGATCCGCCGCGCACATGGGCAATGGCATAGAACCACCCCCGGTCCACAAGGCTGAGCACGCGGGTGGAGAAGACCGGGTCAATCGCGTGACCGTATGATCCGTACCCATACAGCAGCAGCGGGGCGGAGCCGTCTATGGGCGTATCATGGCGTCCCAGCACGGTGACGGGCACCTGTTCGCCATCCGGGGCCTGCGCGCTCAGGCGCCAGCAGCGGTACTGCGCGGGGTCATGGCCCGAGGGCACGGACTGCTGCTTGAGCAGCCGGTCCGCGCGTGTTGCCATGTCCTGTGCATGCCACTGTCGTGGCGTAGTGGGGGACTGGTAAACATAGCGCAGTTCGGTCGTGTCATATTCATAACCGCCCGCGAATGTCAGGTCATAGGCGGCCTCATCGGGTTCCAGCGCATGGGTGTGGCCGTCAAGGTCACGAATGACGATGCGCGTATTCGCGTCGCGCCGTTCCCGCCACGCAAGATGGCCAGACCAGACCATGCAGTCGGTAATGTAGCGGCCCGGTTCATGCCCGATCAGGTCGCGCCAGTTGTCGCGGCCCGGCGCGCTGTCGGGTGTGGTCATGATCTTGAAGTCATATGCGCCATCGGCATTGGTCAGGATGATGAAGTGATCACCCTGATGGTACAGCCCGTACATCAGCCCGGTCTGGCGCGGCGCGGCGCAGGCGGGCGCCGCCTGCGGGTCATGGCCGGGAACCAGCCAGGATTCGGATGTGTCGTGGTTGCCGGTGGAAATGATGATCCAGCCGCCCGAACGTGTTGCGTCCACGCCCACGAAGAAACCGGGGTCGGGTTCTTCATATACCAGCGTATCCGTATCCTCACCGATGCGGCGGCGGTAGACGCGGGCCGGGCGGCCGTGTTCATCCCGCCAGACCCAGAACAGGAAGCGGCTGTCGGGAGAAAAGACGAAGGCCCCGCTACAGTTGTCCACGGGCGGCAGGGTGGCCCCGTCCGCACCGGCAGGGCGGCGGATGTGGATGCGGTAGATTTCGGACCCCTGCGTGTCCTCGGCATAGGCGAACAGGGCATGGTCGGGACTGTGGCTGGCGGTGGCGACGGCGTAATAGTCATGCCCGCTGGCCGCTGCGTTGACATCCAGCAGTACCTCTTCCGCCTGTGGCTGGCCTGCGGGATAGCGTGTGTAGACGGGATACTGCGCGCCGGGGGCATAGCCGGTCTGGTAGAAGAACGGCCCGTGGGGGACGGCGGGATAGGTATCGTCAGGCTGTATCCGGCCCTTCATTTCCGCCACAAGCTGTTCCTGCAGCGCGTCCGTGCCCGACAGGACGGACTGCGTATAGGCATTTTCCGCACGCAGGTGTTCGGCAATGTCAGGCCGCAGCACGGAAGGGTCGCGCAGCACGTTCTGCCAGTTGTCGTCCTTCATCCACGCATATTCATCCTGACGTGTGCGGCCAAGCTGCGTGATGGTGCGGGGTATCTTGCGGGCAACGGGGGGAAGGGTCATCGCATGGTCCTTGCGCGGGCGGTGGCTCAGTCAGGTTTCGGGGCGTGCCAGCCGGTCAGGCCGCGGCGCAGGCGCTGGCCTTCGGGGCTGGCGGGGTCAATCATGCCCGTGCGCAGGAACAGGTCGATCAGCACAAGGTTCACGTTGAACTTGAACTCATCGGTATCGCGGACCAGCGCATAGGCTTCCTCCAGCGGGATCAGGCGGAATTCCTCCACCTCCCCATCAGCGGGGGTGGGAACGAAATCGGCTGGCAGTTCCAGTTCGAAACAGTGCAGCACGTCACGGCGCAGCCCCTCGGGCCGGTCCAGTGCGTAGCGGATGTCCGCCGTGGCGCGGGCATGGGCCACCAGTTCGGGCGGCAGGCTGGCTTCCTCCGCCGCTTCCTTGATCAGGGCCTGTGCCGCCGTGTGGCCGGCCGGAATGCCGCCTGCCACCAGATGGTCCAGCTTGCCGGGGTCAAGGCGTTTGGTCATTGACCGCCGCGCGATCCACAGGTGCAGCCCGTCTGGCCGCCGTACAAGCCCGTTAAGGTGCACGCCTGCCGCCATAAGGCCAAACAGCGGCAGCGCCCCGCGGTCAATGCGCGCCACGGGGGGCTGGGCCATGTCGGTCCAGACGTCAAACAGTTCGTGGTGGGAGCGGTAGACGCCCTCGCGGGCCATGGCCTCGCCCACCTGTTCCAGCCGGGCGGGGTCGGGCAGCGTGACGCGATCTTCCGCATGCGTCATGCCATGGCGCAGCAGGATCGGCAGCAGGTCGGGCTGCACCCACCCGGCAGGCTGCGTGCCCAGCCGGAATTCCAGCCGCCCGCCGGGCAGCACCGCCGTGTTGCAGGCGGCGATATGACGAAAAAAACCATCGAGGTTACGTGACATGATCCATCCCTGTCCTTCGGGCCATGGCTGGCATACCGGCTGCCCCATGGGCTGACAATCCTCCGGGCGTCTGGCAATGGCGGGGAGATATGGGTTGCAAAACCCGTAACGTATGCCACATGGCGTTCATATGGCTGTTTCCGACAAGACCCGGCAGGACCTGCCGGAACGTTCCGCCGCCGCGACCCTGCGCGGCCTTCTGCCCTATCTGTGGCCCCGGCATGATCCGCGCACGCGCCTGCGGGTGGTGGGCGTATGCATCCTGCTGATCGCGGCCAAGGTCGCCACCATTGGCGTGCCATATGCCTACAGCCGGGTGATCGACGCCCTGCAGCCCACGGCGGGGCGGGCGGTCATGATGCCGCTGGTGCTGATCGTGGGATACGGCCTGCTGCGCATGGCGGCGGCGGGGCTGGGGGAACTGCGCGATGCGCTGTTTGCCCCGCTGCGCTACCGCATAAGCCGGATCGCGGCCATGCGCAGCTTCACGCACATGCACCAGCTTTCGCTGCGGTTTCACCTCAACCGCCAGTCGGGCGGGGTGACGCGGGCGATCGCGCGCGGGACGGAAGCGATCGAGACCCTGCTGCGCGTGGGCGTGTTCAATGTGGCGCCGACCCTGATAGAGGCGCTGATGGTCATTGTCGTGATCTGGCGTCTGTTCGACTGGCGGTACGCGGCGGTGATGCTGGTGGCGGTGGCGGCGTACGTGCTGTTCACCATCAAGTTCACGTCGTGGCGGATCGGGCTGCGGCGCCAGATGAACGACATCAACAGCGAAGCAAGCTGGAAGGCGCTGGACAGCCTGCTGAATTACGAGACGGTCAAGTATTTCGGCAACGAGGAGCACGAGCGCAGGCGCTACGAGGACGCCCAGCGGCGCTATGAGACCGCCGCCATCCGCACCCAGATCTCGCTCAACGGGCTGAATTTCGGGCAGGCCGCGATCATCGCCACGGCCCTGATAATCGTCATGCTCATGGCCGGGCGCGATGTGGAGGCCGGGCGCATGACGGTGGGGCATTTCGTGCTGGTCAACACCTACCTCATGCAGCTTTACCTGCCGCTGAACTTTCTGGGCAGCGTGTATTCCTCGCTGCGCAATTCGCTGGTGGACCTTGAACACATGTTCGCCCTGATGGACGAACAGGCCGACATTACCGATTCCGCGCACGCGCTCGGCCTGCCCGCGCGGCTGGATGAAGCGCCCGCGGCCGACATCCGCTTCGAGGACGTGCATTTCAGCTACCGCCCCGACCGCGAGATCCTGCGCGGGATCAGCTTCCATGTCCCCGCGGGCCACCGGGTGGCCATCGTCGGGCCGACGGGTGCGGGCAAGTCCACGATCAGCCGCCTGCTGTTCCGGTTCTATGACGTGACATCGGGCCGGATCCTGATTGATGGCCATGACATCCGCGATTATTCGCAGGCGGCCCTGCGCGGGGCCGTGGGCGTCGTGCCGCAGGATACCATCCTGTTCAATGACACGATCGGCTACAACATCGCCTATGGTCGCCTGGGCGCCACGCAGGCGGAGGTGGAGCAGGCGGCCAAGCTGGCCTGCATCCATGATTTCATCATGACCCTGCCCGAAGGCTACGCCACCCGGGTGGGGGAGCGCGGGCTGAAGCTGTCGGGGGGTGAAAAGCAGCGCGTGGCGATCGCGCGCACTATCCTGAAGAATCCGCGTGTCCTGCTGCTGGATGAGGCGACGAGCGCACTCGATACCCGCACCGAGCAGGATATCCAGACCGCCCTGCATACGGTGGCCGCCAACCGCACGACCATCATCATCGCCCACCGGCTGTCCACCATTGTCGATGTGGATGAAATCCTTGTGATGGGGCAGGGGCGGATACTGGAGCGCGGCACCCACCGCGCCCTGCTGGAACGCGGCGGCCTGTATGCCGAAATGTGGGCGATACAGGCCGAGGAGGATGCCGCCGGCGCCTGATCCGCCCCCACGCAATAATGGCGTGCGCATGACCGTCCCGCACTGGTCAGCGGCGGCAAGGAAGTACATATCAGGAAGAACGCTAGAAGGAGCCGTGACATGACGGACACGAACAACCAGCCCCCCGAAGGGGACGCCATCCCCCCCGAACTGAGCCATTGCGGCGCGGTGGTGGACAAGGCCATCGAATACATGCTGGGTGAAAACCTGCCGCCGGTGGCCATTGCCTCCGCGCTGCTGGGCGGGTCACTGGGGCTGCTGTCGCGCACCATGGGGCGCGAAACCATGCAGGCCATGCTGGAAAACGCGCTGCACAGCGTTCAGGCGGGCGAGCTGCACCCCGACCACGACCAGAAGGCAGGCTGAGCCAGCAGGGGGAAAGTGGGGGCGAAAAGCCACGCTTTG
>Ga0157365_10000897_pt1 | contig 12520 bp, 14 predicted proteins | sample AttsexASBM3_FD_111478 | JGI IMG/M metagenome (GOLD analysis project Ga0157365, IMG submission 111478) | Fungus gardens microbial communities from leaf cutter ant in Ribeirão Preto, State of São Paulo, Brazil - Atta sexdens ASBM3 | ecosystem: Host-associated > Fungi > Mycelium > Unclassified ... | reverse complement strand
TAGCACTTCAACAGAATGAATTAGCTATTAAATATATAGATAAAGAGATACCTGAATATTTAGAGTTATGTAAACTAGCACTTCAACAAGATGGTATTATTATAGAGCATATATCATCTGATACTCCAGGTTATCTAGAATTATGCAAATTAGCACTTCAACAAAATGGGTTAGCTATCAAACATATATCATCTGATACTCCAGATTATCTAGAATTATGTAAATTAGCACTTCAACAAAATGGATTAGCTATCAAACATATATTGTCCAAAAACGATTCAAACATAGAAAAATATTTTGAACTCTGTAAAATTTCTGTACAGCAAAATGGGTTAGCTATTCAAGAGATAGATAAAAACTATATTAATGAAAATAAAACTTTATATTTAGAGTTATGCAATCTTGCTGTGCAACAAAATGGAGGGGCTATTATCTTTATGGCACCTTTTATAGACAATGATTTATATCTGGAACTCTGTAAACTTGCAGTAATAACTTATGGACATGTCATTCAATGTATTCCTCCTGACACAGAAGGTTATTCAGAATTTTGTAAATTGTCAGTAACTAACAATGGCTTGTCTATTAAACATATTTCACCTCAGACTAAGGATTATTTGGAAATATGTCAATTATCTCTTAGAAACAATCGACATTCGTTAATGTATATTCCGGTAGAGTATCAAGAACAACTCAAAGAAGAAATAAATCAAATCTATTCACAACCTAAGAATGAAACTCATCATACTCCCAAATGGTTAAATACTAAAAATTATGAAGAGATTATCTTAAATTTGAATCAATTAGAAAGTCCACATCCTAGTCTATCAAAAGTATCTATTAAAAAATCAATTGATATCTAAGATACTTGTATTGATTAGAGTATCTCAGATATAATTCCAACTATTCCTTTTTCTACAGATTTTTCTACAACTTTTGCTCCAACTCTGACAGTTGCCTTTTCTGCAATTTTTGTACCAGTTTTTTCTGCAATCTTTGCTTCAGTTTGAATTGCTGTTTTTTCTGTATTTATCTCTATATCAGGTAATTTAATATTAGATTGAGTTCCAGTATTACTCGTTATTTGCATCATACTTTTATTTACTGCGTTTAACGATGGCGCAATATAATGGACTGTTAATGTAACAATACCAAACATAAACAAGCCAAAGAACAATTTTATTATTTTTTCCATATATACATTCCTATTTATTTCCTTAAAATAAATATAGCAAATAATATAATATTTTAGATAAATATGTTGATAAATTATCCTATTGTTGGATTAAATTTTTGACTATAGGATAATTTATCCTTATACATAACTAATTCTCTGTTTCTATAAGAAAGATAATCATACTTTAAGAAATCTTCTGCATGATTTTTTTCCATATAGATATCGATCTCCGCTTCAGTCATTATTGTGTTTGCAAACATATTTGATGTTATCTGTTCTATATGAGACTCTATCGTTTTCTTCTGTAATTTTAATTCCTCTATTTTTGTAGATAGAGGATGAATCTGGTCAGAAATTTTTGGGTACATGTCCTGGATATCTTTAATATCCTGTTGTCCATCTAATATGGCTTTTTGTTGATTTTCAGGACTGTTTATCATATAAATATTCCTTGTATCTTTATATGATAGCAGAAAGGGAGGCAACGGAGCCTCCCTTTCTTATTTTATTATGCACTTTCAGAGATAAGTTCAAACTCTTTATGACGCTTATTACTTTGAGCTTCAATAAAGACCCTGCTGACTTCCTTAAAACGCTTACGAATCTTTCTTTCAATCTCACTAACATGTTCTTCAACCTGTCCCGCAGTGATATGATTATCCCAGTCAATAGACAAAAGAACAATCACCTGATTAGGACCACGTTGTTCACTAATAATCTCATTAAGACCAGTGATGCCAGAAGTTTCTGCAACAACAGAGCGAGCATAATCTTCAACCCGCTTATTACTTTCACCAATGAGAAGAGACTTACTCTCATTACCAATCAGGAAAGACACACACAGAAGCATAATACCAATAATAAGAGATGCAACACCATCCATAATAGGCATGTTAAGGACTTCTGCCATAATTGTAGCAGTACCAGCAATCGTTAGACCTAACAGAGCAATACCATCTTCCATCACACAAATAAAGATATTAGGATCAGTACTATTCCTAAAGACCTTCAGAGCAGAAACTTTCTTACCAGACTGGCCACTCATCATAGACTTCCACGCAACCTTAAAACCATTACCTTCAAGGATCGCTGAAATCACAAGGATTGTCATATTCATATACCATGCAGGAAAAGAAAATCCAAACATATGGATATCATGAAATGCCTCTGGATGCCTAATCTTACTAATACCCTCTGAAATAGCGGATACACCACCAAAGAGGAACAGAGAAATAGAAACAACGAATGACCAGAGGAAGATTTCTCGACTATGACCCAAAGGATGCATTTTCGACGCATCTTTTCGAGATAGCTTTACACCAAGAAGAAGAAAAATCTGATTTCCACAATCAACAAATGAATGAATTGTCTCAGAAAACATAGATGCAGAACCACTAAGGAATGCAGCAATGCCTTTAACAACACCAATTGTAATATTAATAATGAGAGCGGTTAGCACAACCTTTAATGAGTTATGGCTACTATGGTCATCTTCCGAGTTAGAAGATGAGTCCGATGAGGGTTCGTTAGAACCAGAGAAGTCCGAAGACATAATGTGTTTCTATCCTTTCTATCTATGAAACATAATGGAGTATATATCATTTTTCATCAAAGTCAATGACTTTTTTATTTTTTTAAATTAAATTAGCAGATATTAAACTTATAAGTAGATTTATAGTCACTTATTGAATGATAAAAAAATGATAGTACCAAGGGGAATTCTTTTATTCACGAATTAAGAATTCCCCCTAAAATAATTATTAATATTCTAGTCCAGAGACAGATTGTTCTTTCTTACCAGATAAAGCATGTAAATCTTTAATAAGTCCAGGGTCTTCTTGCATAATTAAATCAATAACTTCAGGACGCTTGCTTTCCAAAAAGTTCATTAAAGGTTTTATTCCAATAAAGCATGCATCTATATCTTTTGAATTAATAGATTTAAAATTATTATATATTTCACGACTTTTATTATTCAAAACAGATTCTATATTCATCTCATCAAATAACTCAACAAAATTATCGATAAACAAAAATTCCTCTTTCCCTTGAGTAACAATATCATTAAGTATTTTTTGTATTTTATCTTTACTCATATACAATAATGCACCTGCAAAATTAACATTGGTTTCATAATAAGAGTCCTTATGGTCAAGAAATAAAGTCCCTTCGACAGTAAAACCATCATAGTGATTAAGAAGCATTCCGACAGTTCTTGCAGCCATAACAGGAGCATCTGAATCCTGAATCAATTTATTTTTGATATCATTTTCATAACTATCTACGATACCAACAACCAGTTCTCGTGCAAATTCTGGACCTCTTGATTCAATCTGGTCTCCAAGTGATCCAAAATCAAACTCCAAGAGGTTGGTGTTTTGAATCTTTTTCTTATCATCAACTGGTAGCTGAGCAAATAAGAACTCAATAGAATTAATATCCTTATTGTGACCAGACAAATAACGACCTAAATCAACCAACTCATCAACCGTTGCATGTTGAATAGAGCTATTAATATCTAACTCAATTAATGAGTGAACTTTTAAAGTATTATTCATAATATATTATTCCTTATGTCTCTATGATATTAATATAATTCACTACATAAGAGAAGGAAAATATGTGGCCCGTTCGGAGACTTGCACTCCTCTGCACCATAGTCTGTTTTATCATCTTTAGAGCTAAGCTCACTCTTCTGAGTCGAATCTTTGTACTTATAGAACAACTTGCTTAGGGCTGTTCCACGTTCCATGAAACTATGGATATTGCGCTATGCACGGGCATAAAAACGAAGCCACTTGACGATGCGGTGTGCTTATCTTCCGCCTCCCTTTTTATCCAGGGGCACCTTATTAACCATTATAGCGCGTCGACTCACATATAATATTAATAAGCAGCATGGAGCTTATTAGGATATCTCACTCAATAAAAAAGCTTATATCAGAACACTATTGCGTTGTCAAGTCTTTTTGTTTTTAATTTTTTCATACATTGTATCTATGATAACATCCTCTATGTGTTGTTTTAGCAATCGAATTGACTGGTGTTTTATATATTCGTTTCTAACCTTGATTAAAGCGTCAATGTCAATAAAATCATTTGTCTCTATATTAAGCTCTTTTTTTACACTTTGAACGATATTCTTGAAAATTTGATTAATATGAGTTTGATTGGGAATTTGACATTCAAAAAGTTTGACACGAGACATAAATTCTTCTGGAATGGTTTCTATATTATTGGATGTCATAACATATGAAAATAAAGAGACATCAAAATAGGATTGCAAACAAATATCATAATATTTTTTAGATGTTTCTTTTTCTAGAAAGGGTAGTAAAGACGCATACGGATTACCGTTTATATTATTATGCCCCATTTTATCTATTTCATCTAAGATAATCAACGGATTAACAATATGTGTACTTCGAATAGCATAAGCCCAGAATCCAGGTCTTGATCCTTTCCACCCTCTTTCCGTTCCAATGATTTCTACGGAATTATTTATACCTCCTACATTTTTAAAAAAACTATTGATACCACACAATTCTGCGACACGTTTAGCCCACTTTGTCTTTCCAATTCCAGGAGCTCCATTTAATAATATTGGAGGAAATCGTACATAGCTATTATTAAATTGACATAACATCATATGTTTGGAGATAAAATGATTAACCTCTTCTAAATATGGAAATTCTGCATTCAGAGTTTTCAAAATATCATTGGGATCATTTTGAAATTTTATTGCACATAATTCATTATTTAAAAGTGTTGTCCACTCTTTTAAATGTTTATCATCAAATGTTAAAATAATAGGAGAATCCACAAAATTATAAAAAGAAGTTTCTTTTTTAATCGTCTTAATAAAAGGGAAAACAGGAAACACTATTCCCTTAGAATCTGTAATAGAATCAACTGGCGGAGTATGTTCATATTTTAAAAGAAAATTAAAATCAGTATATATCTCTTTAATTAAATAATCAGTTTTTATAGAAACAATTTCTCTTTTAATGTGCTTGCTGATATCCATATTTGCATCTAACTTGTTTTTGTAAAATAAATTCCAAGACAATTCATCCATACGCTTTATAAATAATTCTATAATATTCCAGATATCATTAGTATTAATATAAATATAACATCCATTACAGATAATTGCTTTTCCATATAAATAATTGCTATGAAATGGAGTATAAAATATCTGTCTATTCATTAAAAGTTCATAAACATTAAAAGTAATAATACCATTATGTACTGGAGTTCTATGATTGTTTATAATAGTATCTTCCATAGACATAATATAATCTTCAGATATTGGTAATTGTATATCAAAATTATTATAGTGTGTATATAAAATATTATTAAAATAATTTATCTCAAATATTCTTTCAATTGGATATTCTGAAGAGTTTGTCATTGGAGATATAAATAAAAATCTATTATGTTCTTTATCTGTCGCTTCTAAAACATAAACATCATAAAGATTTTGTATAACAATAGGATACTTTTTATTGTTATACAAAATATATGCCTGATATATAAAATCCAATAGAATTAGATTTGTTGTCATATTCTTTTTTGCAGAAATAGAAAAAGTATTACCATTATATTCAATAGGATAAATATAAAGTTGGTTATCATGCTTCAAAATAAGGGAATTGATTATTTGTTTTTTTATAAGAAATTTCTTTTCAGATAAAGACAAAAAACTTATTAAATTAACATCTGTTTTATCATCCAAATAAAGAATATCATTATTGATAAAAATAGGATGCATATACGAAGGAGAAAATAATTGATATGTTGGGGCTTCAATAGAGTCAGATAATTCAGATGGAGTTATATTTGTATAATTTATTCTCTTGATATATCTTAACTCTGGAATATCTTTATTTTTGATTTGGTTCTTTTTCTTTGCATCATAAATAAATGAAAACATAAATCTGTATATCCTGAAATATACAGATTATAGACAAAAGAAATCATAAATTTTATCGTATATAAAAAATACCAACTGGTTTATCAAAATTTTCGAATATTTCAACATATTCAGCATTGTTTTCTAAATGAGATAAAGTAATTAAAGCTGAAATTGAATCTTTATGGTAATTAATATTTTTAATACTGATAAAAGAATGATATCCTGTTGATAAATTACTCTTCCATAATGGCCTATAATCATTTTTGATATGATTAGGGTCTTTTATATCTCGCTTATAAAGATAATCATCATATAAAAGAATTGTTCTCTCTTCTTCAAAGAAAACACTTCTCACACGATTTCGATTAGCGAAATCAAGTCTATCAGTATCTTGAATATCACTTATTTTAATCCAGCCAGTAGACGGGAACCATAATTCGTCTACTCCCTTTTTATGAAAAAGAGTCTCTAATTTAAAATTACGATTCTGAGAAAGCCTGTTAATAACAGGAATTGTTGTGTCTAAGAGATATGGTATCATTCCATATGGATCAATACCTGTATTCAATACATGTCTAAAATAACCAAATGTAAATGTATTTGATAACGTAGCGATAATAATAACATCATCAGATATATGAGCGACCATTTGTTTAAAATTATTTAAGTCAATTTTCATAAATATTAACCTTATTTAATATTAATTAAAAATAATAATAGGCTTATCTTGCTTCAAAGTCGTTTTATTAAAGGAAGATGAAGATGAATCTATATTTTGGAAATAATGTTCCATTGACGGTATAGTAAGATTACTTGCCCAATCTACAGAAGAATAATCATCCATAATAAGATTGGTACATGATACAAATTGATCTAAATAAGCACAAATCTCATTAGTATGTTCCACATATTCATCCATAGGAATCATCTCATGAAAAAATAAAAATTCTAAACATAATTGATTCTCAAGAAACAGATAATATTGACTTGAAAGAGAACATGTTCTTTGTTTTTCATTATATGTGAACAAAAATGAACATTCAATATTATGATATCTGACTTTAGCTTCTAAAACATCATACCTATGTTCACTATGGGAGAAACCATCTACTCCACTATATTCTCTATAAATACGCTCTCTTTTATGAAAAAGCCAATTTAAAAAGATTTTCTTTATTGTGGAAAAGTCATGTGCTTTTTGGTCTATCATCTATCTATAATCTCCTAAGAACAAATGTGATAAACTAAAAAGCTAACAATGTCAATAAACAAAAATTACCAATCATGGATAAAAGAATCCGCTCCCCCACTGAGAACAACTTCACGCCATTGATTCATCATATCTTCCGTGTATCCTTTTAAATCCTGACGATTGAGAAGCATTTTATACATTTTTACATAAGTAAGGCGACAATATCTATCTGTATTAAAATCATCATACATAGTAGCATCAATATCAATCGTAGAAAGATGGCCATCCCCACCAGTCTGAGTAACTAGCAATCCCATCTCAGAGATTAGCTCAAATATTGACCAACGTTCTTCAAGATCAATATCTTTATCAGAAAGATACGTTTGAATATCCTGCTTAATATTAGACCCAAGCTTAATATATAGCTCAATACGTTCTTTAATACTCGTCATAAACGATCTCCTTATTTATATATACTCTTTTTGTCTTAAAAAGTCAATAAACAAAGACTCAAAAACATGAAAGAATTGCTACTAAAGCACATATATATAAGATAAGCCACATTACACCTATCGCAAAAAATACAGGAATTAATTTCAGAAACATAATAACAACAGATAATATCAAAAGGCGCTCATAATAGACAGAAGCACGATTACCAATAAAGTAATTCATACGCTTATATGACCATATTACAGCGATAACAGTTGGAAGACTACCAATTACAGACTCTCCTTCATATGTTCCTAATGCAATAAGCAAAAGAATAATACAAATTTCTAAAATCATATATTTTCTATTTATTTCCATTTTATCCTCTTTTTATATATAGTATATACTTATTTTTCATATTGTCAATAAGCCATATTAATTTCTAATTAAAGATTGTAATCTATTCTATATGTTATTATCATAAATATAACTGGATACCTCTTATGAAAACAAATGAAATGCTATGTGATAAATTTCTTGATGCTGTTGATATTCTACTCTATGGAGGATGTCAGGTTTTCGCATTAGAGTTACATGAAAAAACAGGAGGAGAGATACTTTATTTTAATAATGAATATGGATCAATTGAACATGCATGCGTCAAAAAAGATAATATTATCTATGATGCCTCTGGCTCTGTAACCAAGGCAGAGATACTCGCTAAATATGGATGTGTAGATATGTCAAAAACTGAAGTTGTATCAAGAGAACGTGTACAATCAGATATCCAGGAAGCAGAAGTTATGGACTTCGTAGAATCTAATGATGTTCGAATGGCGGATATTACAGAAATAGCAGATATTCTCAATTGTGCTATTCAGGAGGAGAATCAAATCAAAAAAAATAAGAGGATATCCTTTGAAATCTAAAAATGTTATTCAAAGGATATTGAAATGTCTTAGCAATTAGAACCGAATAAAGAAGTCTTTTTAAAAGCTTTTAGACCATCTCCCTTTAAAGCCTCGGTAAAAGCTTTCTTAAAAATTTCTCGATATTTATCAATCTCAGTCATTATTTTATTCTCCTTGAACACAAAGAAATATAAATAAAATCATTTAATTTGTCAAGATAATTAAAAATATTATCCTTGAAATATAAGATATAGATGTGTTAAAAGGGCTAAAAAGAGATAAAAAATGCCTATACTACAAAAGAATATGACCCCATCCCTAATCACAGATAACAAAGTTATATCATATTCTATAGATGACTTTGGAAAGAAAACGGCTTCGATCAGATCAAGATATGACTTAATTCATTTGGATACAACAAAAGTTTGTTTTTACTATGCGGATTCTGGGAATGTAAAATTTAATGGGAAAAACATTTCTAACAAATTTCTATTTCCACCATTTACGGAAGAGATAGAAATCGTTTTTGAAAGTATTATCAGATATAATTATCATAATCATATACCTCATATAACTATTGGAAACCTAAATTATTTAAAAACAGTTAAAATTATTAATAAAACACAATCAAATTATTATATTCTTATTAAGGAGTCTTGTATAAATATTGGGGAAAGAATTATACAAGATAAGAAAAATATGATAATTAGTTCTCAGCCGACCTTAGACGTTATATTGGGATAAAGTAACCATGGATATAAATATATTAAACAGAATGGACTCTCGTGGTCATAAATGGATAACTAAACGATGGTATCAAGGAAAAGATAAAGGAACTCCTTTATTAGAAAATGATATTGAAAATATCATAGATTGGTTTAATGAAAATATTAAAAATGATTATTTTGCTCGCAAATTCCATAAATACACATGGGATATAGCAAATGAAAAACAAAAGAAGTGGCATTTATCATTCTCAAAAAAGAATACCATAGATGGTAATACTCAACATATTAAAGATTTTGATAATGGATATTATATTGTTCAGATTAAAGATACTCTTGGCCTAGAACATGAATCTGCTTCTATGTCTCATTGTATAAAAACCTATAATCTAGATAGTTATGATGTTTATAGTCTAAGAAAGAATAATAAATCCTTAGTGACCTTCTGTTTTTCAAAAGATAATAAATCTTTTCAAATGAAGTCTGCTTATAATGAGTTAGTTAAAGAAGAATTTCTTTCAATAGTTATTATGTGGCTTATAGAGCAGTTTTCTGATAGAAAAATGAAGTATAGCTTACTGTTAAAAGACACAACACAGAAAGATGATATACTTTATATCAGTAAAAACAAATATAGTTGGCTTTCAAAAAATGATATATTAAATACAATAGATTATGATGTAGGCATTTTAATTGGAGTGGATATTTCTTTAACTGAAACTTTATATAATCAGTTAACTCATACACTACATATGCAAAAAATAGATATAATCGCAGATTCGGAAAACCCTAAAATAATATTCGATGGATATTGTGATAAATTTAAAATTACACTTGATAAACAAAAAAATATTGATGTTAATTTTATTAACACTCATCAACAAGAATTAACCTTGACTGTTGGTGTGTTGGGTGGTCTAGATAAATTATCACTAACGTCCATAAGTAATAATATTAATTTTAAGCATAGTTTTCCAATAGAAAATGTTGAGATAAATGTATCTGATTATGGACAGATTAAATGTTATTTTGAATCCATCTATGCTCCGAAATTTATTTTAAATAGCGATACAAATAGTGCTATTATGTTATCTTTCAAGAGATGTGATTTAAATAATATGACATATCAAAAAGATATGAGCTACATTTTTGATAATTGCATTCATTTAAATAGCCTTAATTTAAGTGGAAGACATGTTTCTATTCGAAATATGGAGTTAACAGAGAATATTAATAATATTGATGTCTTAAAATTAATATCATGTAATGTAGATAGTATAGAAATCAATACAGAAACAGTATTCCTAAATCATATGGAAATATCCCCAAATATAAGGTTTAATGTAAAGAACATTCATTATGATAATTGTACAAAAATCTTTATTCCTAAATGCGAATATGTGCAAATTGTTAAGTGCAATGTACATCATATAAATGTAAAAAATACGAATAGTATTAGTTTAAAATCCTGCTCAACATCTATTGATGGCATACATTCTAATATGAGTGTTGCTTTAGAAGATGGCACCTATAATATCTATGATAAAAATGTAAAATTAAAATCACTATCAGTATATTCTGCCACACTAACAATGCATAATATTCATTGTCAATACATGACAATAGGTCAAAATACAAATTTTATATGCAATGATATTTTCTCAGAAAATTCAGTTATGATCGCTCTAACTCAAGGACACAAGGATTATGTAGATGATATAGTAAAAAAAATAAAACTCAATAACTTGTATTGTAAAGGGAATATATTATTCTATATCATCTATTCGATAGAAAATAATATTACTAATTTTGAATATAATAGTATTCATGCAGAATGGCATATATTATCCCCATATCAAGAACTTGTTGATGATACCGCCATTTGTTTAAACAAGATTAATAATATAGAACAAGTATATCTTCAATTAAACACACCTGTCTGGAAACAAAATACAGGGATTACTCATACATGGTTTTTAAATAATATACCTGAATATCACAAATATATCATTCAAAATGATGGTCTTTTATATTGTCGATATTTTGTTCTTGATATTTCTCATATTAATATTTCTCAAAATATAAATATATCTACAGACAATATTCGAATATACATGTCTTTAAAATTTTTAAATATGTCATTTTCTATTAATAATCACAAGAATACTAATGTTAAAATTATAAGACCAGATTATTTGTGGGTAGTAAACTCTCAATTAAGAAATAAGAAAATATCTTTTTACGGAGAAAAAATAAATGAAATTAATTATGAATATGAAGATGTTCCACAAAATGATTATAGATTCTTTGACTATGCCGGAACATAGTCAAAGAGAGTAGTATTACATATCCAAGGTGTTAGACTTTATTGTTTCATCGAGAAACCACTTCTTAGCTCTTTTTATGCTTTCTAAAGACATTGGCTGTCCTGTTTTAGCCATATGGGTGAATGCATCAATAGCTTGCTCATCTGTTGCCCTATACAGGTGCATATTTACAAGTTTGGTTTCTCTGATTTTATGACCTAAATCTTCCATATTCTCAAGAACAGTATCGCTATCCAATAAGTGATAATTCTTTCTAATAAACACATTAAAACCTTGAGTAGCGACCAAGCCAACCGGGATAACATTCCTGGTATTATCCAGTTCTTCATTATTTAGGAAATAAATCTTTTTTGTCAATCCATTATAAACAAGGGATCTATCTTGCCCCCAGACGTTTTCTTCATTTTCAGTCATTGAGTTTATAGCATTATTAACTTCATCAGGACTTGCCATACTATACGCCAAAGTAGCCAATCTGTTGTGTCCATCAATAATATAAGATTCTGGTTCACCATCTAAAATAATTGGACCTAAGCGTTTATCATATTCTTTGGAAGAATCAGGAGTCCATGTTATAATATTTCCGATAGGATATCCTTTCTGTATTGATTCAAAGAGCATGACGACATCTTTTTCATCCCATGCATAGTGCCTGTTAAATGGTGCTTTCGCTAACTTTTTATTTTTAATTTTAGATAAAATTTCTAAAAGAAATTCGTTATTCTGTTCAATTCTCATTTTTAAAATCCTTTATATATCTGTATATTATGATATAAATATATAAATAAGAGAATAATTTTTCTATTCTGAAAGATTACATTTCATTGTTTGATTTGTC
>Ga0157365_10000896_pt1 | contig 12525 bp, 13 predicted proteins | sample AttsexASBM3_FD_111478 | JGI IMG/M metagenome (GOLD analysis project Ga0157365, IMG submission 111478) | Fungus gardens microbial communities from leaf cutter ant in Ribeirão Preto, State of São Paulo, Brazil - Atta sexdens ASBM3 | ecosystem: Host-associated > Fungi > Mycelium > Unclassified ... | reverse complement strand
CGCCGCACAACATATTTCGATTAGACAACAGTCTGGCAATGTCTATCTGCTACAAGCCCTTGCACCGGATGTCGTTGTGAATACGGTGCCGCTTCCTTCTGGTGAGAGCACGACCATCACAGGTCCTGCGACACTTCGGCTTGGTCCCGTCTCCCTTCATCTGGGTTTTGATGGCACCATCGCGGCTTCGCCGGAGACGTTTACCTCCGCATCTGAAAACACTATCAGTACAAAACAAAAAACTATTCCCACAATCATGATTATTGGGGGAGTGACAACAATTCTGATACTTGTCGTGATACAGGCGCTGTCACATTCCGCAACACCCGCCCCCAGAATAGCCAGTGCCTCCCCTTCCCACGCGCGTGATCTGGAAACAGCCTCCCTCCAACAGCCGGCCAGCGATGCTGAACTTGGCCATCTGGTCGTACAGCAACTAACGCAGCATCACCTACCTGAATTGAAGGTCAGTGCGTCTTCCGGGGTTATCATCGTTGATGGAAGCCTTTCGGCTCAGGAAATGAAAACATTCCGGGACGTCGAAAAATGGTTCGATGCGTCCTTCGGAACGCAGGCTGTGTGGGTTTCGAATGTCTCAATTGCGCCAATGACTGCGCCGGTTGATGTGCCCATTCAGGCCGTCTGGACAGGAAAAAATCCTAATATTGTCGTGCATTCGCAGCGCTACCGGGTTGGCACTGAAATTGTCACAGGATTGTCTCTTTCAGAGATACGGAAACATACCGTAATAATGCACAAGGGTTTACGACCTGTTAACTTTAAGTATTGATTTGCCTTACCGGCAGATCAGCTGGAGACAGTACAGATGGTTCAGAGAGTCTGGTCCGAAGGCACTGTTCGTCTCGACCGCGCTCTGCAGGAACTGTCACTTCAGCATGACGATAGCCTGCTAAACACTGAAGTTGCTGCCCTTCGCCAGACACTAGCGCCTGAAAACGCACTCTCCAAAACCATTGATCCGCCCACCGTCATCGGCGCGGTCTACGCCCATATTATGCCGCATCTCCGCAACCCGGCAGTTCTTCTGCCACCGCGCAGACAGGAACTTCTGCGACGGCTGGAAGAACAGCTCTCCTCACACTCCAGCCCGGCGCCTGTTGTTCCCGGGGGGATCGAAACGCTCAGACATGAACTGGCGGCTCTAGAGCAGTTGCTCAAGGCATCCAACAGTCTGATCGGCGGCTGAAATCGTGGAAAGTGATCAACGCGATCTCCTGCTGTCTCTCGCCTATCTCTACATCTGCTGCGGACGGCCCTGGCGGGCTTTGCCCATGCTGCTGCTGGTACTCGCCCAGCGCACGGGTGATCATGAATGTCTGCGGATGCTGGCGCATGTTTATACCGTCATCCGCCGCAGTGAGCTCGCCCTCGTTGTGCTCGACTGTCTCGACAAGCTTGAGACTACCCCCGATGCGGGCAATGCCCTCCTGAGAGCACGGGCGCTGCATCAGCTTGGCCGGCTCGACGAAGCACGCACCTGTTTTGCGCACTATACGCGGCACGCTGAGGCATGAAGCATCTCACGCACTTTTTCAGGGTCATGAGCCAGCGGCAGGATCTGGCCCTCGTTCTGGTGCTGGTCTTGACGATAGGCATGCTCATCATGCCGCTGCCCGCAGCCTTCGCGGACGTACTGATCGGATGCAATCTTAGCCTGTCGGTCCTGCTGCTGATGGTGGCCGTCTATCTTCGTTCGCCGCTGGATCTGACGGCACTTCCCGGCATGATCCTCGTCTCGACCGTGTTCAGGCTGGCGCTTGAAGTCACGGTCACAAGGCTGATCCTGACGACAGCGGATGCCGGAGCAATTGTTGAAACGTTCGGCGAATTTGTCATTGGCGGAAACATCGTCGTCGGTCTGGTGGTCTTCGCGATTGTCACCACGGTCCAATTCATCGTCGTTACAAAAGGCACCGAACGTGTTGCCGAGGTAGGCGCACGCTTTACCTTGGATGCCATGCCCGGCAAGCAGATGAGCATCGATAGCGATCTGCGGTCGGGAGACATCGACGCGATCGAAGCACGCCGCCGTCGCGCGGAACTGGCTAGTGAAAGCGCCCTCCATGGTGCCATGGATGGCGCTCTGAAATTCGTGAAGGGCGATGCAATCGCCGGACTGATCATCATCGTGGTCAATCTGGTCGGGGGGATCGGCATCGGCGTGGCGCAGCACGGCATGGCGATCGGTCAGGCCATGCAGACCTACACGCTGCTGACGGTTGGCGATGCTCTGATCTCGCAGATCCCAGCCCTTTTGCTGTCCATCACGGCAGCTGTCGTAGTCACGCGCGTGGGCGGTCATGGCATGGATCTGGGCCGCGATATGGCGACCCAGCTTACGGCAAACAGCAGCGCCCTGCGTGTGGCGTCGGTCGTTCTTCTGGCAATGGGGCTTATTCCAGGCTTTCCCAAACCCGTCTTCCTCATTCTGGCTGCAATTTTCTTCTGTGGCAGCCGCCCTGACTGGAAAAGCCTGACGAACCGCGTATTCCGACGCTCCGCCCAAACGCATCCCGGCGAGCAGGACGATATCTTCTCCACCGCCTCACCGGCGGGACAGACCGACACGACACTTCAGGAAAATTTCACCCCCCTGATGGCGATCACGCTCAGCCAGAAGCTGAGTGCCATTCTGGACCAGGCACGTTTGAGCCGCCTTCTGGCGCGAGCCAGCATGGAAATTGGCAACGATCTAGGCTTCCAGTTTCCCCCGCCTACCCTCCGTCAGCGCGACGACAGCGGAGATCTGCGGTTTTCAATTGATCTGGAAGACGTCCCCATTGAGGAACATGAACTACGCAGAGATTTCCTTCTCCTACATGACGATCCGGTTCATCTGGATCTTGCAGGAATAGAGGGCGAAGAAGGCGTTGCCCTGTTGACCAACGATCCGTCCCTCTGGGTTCCCTCCGCCAGCGAGGGGCGGCTCCGAACAGCAGGGCTCGGGTTCTACGATCATGCCGGGATCATTGCTTTCCGCTTTCGTGCTGCCCTGCGTCGCCATGCCGGGCGTTTCCTTGGGCTTCAGGAAACGCGGCAGATCGTCCAGCGTGTGGAGACACAATATGCCGACCTAACGCGCGAGGCCACAAAATTGGTGCCCGTCCAGCGGCTCGCCGAAGTCCTCAGACGTCTCGTGGAAGAGGACGTGTCGCTGCGCAACATGCGGCTTATTCTCGAAACGCTCGTAGAGTGGGGCGAGACCGAGAACAAAGTGCCAATGCTGGCCGAACACGTCCGGAATGCCCTTTCCCGTCAGATCTGCCACCGTTATGCGACGAACCACAGGGCGATTCCCGCGATCGTGCTATCACAGGCAACGGACCAGTTTCTGCGACAGTCCGTCCGCGAGACGCCTGCCGGCTCGTTTCTGGCATTGGAAGTGGATGCATCCCAAAAGCTTCTGGAGGCCGTCCGCGAGCGTCTGGCCAACGCACCCGGAAAATCCGGCGCGGAAGCGGAAACCACCAAACCCATCATCGTGTGTTCGGTCGACACGCGACGGTTCGTCAGAGGATTCCTGATCCGGAACGGCTTCGACAATCCCGTTCTCTCCTATCAGGACCTTGCCGACGAGTTCCCGGTCCATCCCATTGCGTCCATCGGAACGGACGTGTTCGGGGGCGATGCTGTCATTGCCAGACAGCAATGATGGATCAACGGATTTTGCAGGAGAAACGCACATGAGACTGATGATCATGTCCCCCGATAGCGGGTATGCAGACGGCCTTGCCAAAAACCTTCAAAGCGCCGGTTTCGGAACAGATGTTTTCACAACGCTCGACGATGCAAACGAGGCTCTGACGGCATCGAATTACAGCCTCGTCCTGCTGGATTCCACAAGTGGCGATGGCGTCTACAGCGTTTGGTGGCAAGCGCGCTGTCGTTGCCGACGCCATGACGGCGACGAATTCCTCGTGCTCATCGCCAATTGTCAGGAAGAGCGGATCGCAGCTCTCGAAGCGGGAGCAGACGACAGTGTGACACGTGATGTGAGCCCGCGCGAACTGGTCGCGCGGGTTCGCACCATCATGCGCCGTCCCCGCATCCGTTCAGCAGAGCAGCACCAGTTCAGCGACCTCACACTCTGCACCGCCACACGCGAAGTCCGGGTCGGCAATCTCGAGCTCACGCTTCAGCGCCGCGAGACGCTGATCCTGGAATCGCTGATGCGGCGCCGTGGTCACGTCGTCCCCCGCTCCGGGCTCGAACATGACGTCTATGGCGCACAGGCCGAATACTGCCCGAACTCTCTTGAGGTGCGTGTCAGCAGGATCCGGCGGCAACTTGCAAAGGCCCGCTCCCTTGTGACGATCGAATCCGTGCGCGGCGTGGGTTATCGCCTTGCGGCACGGCTCGACAAGGATATGGGACTGACACAGTCGCAGGAACTTACGGCATGATGAGCGGGGACAGTTTTCCAGTATGATTTTGGCCCGTTCAGCACACAATACACGCTTCTGGCAGATCGCCCTTACAGGCGTCTTGCAGGGGTCTTTTCTGTTCCTGAGCATTGCCAGTGTCGGGCTGACCACACAAAGTGCAGTCGCGCAAGCACAGCCCGCGCGGCATGGTGGTTCCATGACGCTGTCTGTCGGAGGAGCTCAATTGATCCAGCTTCCCCGCGCGGCAGGCAATGTCATGATCGCCGATCCTACGATTATGGACGTGCAGTACACCGATAATAACGGCCTGTTCATATTCGGTAAGAAACCCGGCCATACGACACTCATCGTGCTGGATCAGAGCGGCCAGAAAATGATTTCCGGCGACGTGACGGTGATGTTCAATATGGATGCGATGCGCACCATGATCGCCAAAGAAGGTGGCCGGAATGTTCAGCTCCAGATGTCGCCTGACGGTGTTGTCCTGTCCGGATCTGTTGCGGATGCCAAAGCGGCCGCACATCTAGAGGCTCTTGCCCGACAATATGGCGGGAGCGGCGCCAAACTGATCAATCGTCTAACGATAGGCGAGCCGGTCCAGGTCAATCTTGTGGTCCGGGTTGCGGAAGTGCAGCGGCAGCTTTCGCAGGATCTGGGCTTTAACTGGACAACGGTTTTCAACGGTGTGGGCTCTTTCGCAATCGGGGCCGCAACGGGTGGCCTAAGCGGCGTCCCCAGCGCCATCAAAACACTGTCGAGCGCAAGCAATGCACTGTCGGGGAGCTATACGAACGGAGGCTCTTCCGTCACGGGCACACTCGACGCCATGGCGACGGAGGGGCTTGCGACCATGCTAGCGGAACCCAACCTCACTACCATGTCCGGTGAGACAGCAAAGTTCCTGTCCGGCGGTCAGTTCCCAGTTCCGATCCCGCAAGGTCTGGGCACTGTCGGGATCACCTACAAAAATTATGGTGTCAGCGTCGATTTCACGCCAACGGTTCTGTCTGACGGGACCATCAGCATGCATGTCGCACCGGAAGTCAGCTCCGTTTCCACCGAAGCCTCGGACGGTGCGTATTCCATTTCAGGTAGTAGCGTCGTTCCCGCCATCCGCACCAACCGGGCCGATACCACCATCCAGCTTGCCTCGGGTCAGAGTTTCGCCATTGGCGGTCTAATTTCGAACGATGCGAGCAATACTATTTCCAAAGTGCCTGGGTTAGGGGATATTCCCGTGCTTGGATCGCTGTTTCGCTCCGCCTCATTCCAGCGCAACGAGAGCGAACTGCTGATTGTCGTCACGGCCTATATCGTTCATCCATCCGACCGTGTCCCGGCGCTGCCAACTGATTATATCCGCCCGACTTCGGCAATCGAAGCACTATTACTCCGCCGCTCGGCCGCCGCCGCAACAGATGCGCCCGATGCCACACGCATGCCTCATCTTCAGGGTGCGGCCGGGTTCCTTTACGAATGAGACACACGCTTTTCGCCCTTCTTGCACTGTCGCTGGCCGGATGCACATTCAACGGCACCCGTTCGTCCGGCTCACCGCCGCCGCTTCTCCTTGGCATCAACCAGCATCGCATTCCTCTCGATGCCGCCAACGCAGACAGTGCTCTCGATACCGCGCTCACCAGACTTGGCGATCCGCGTGCCGTCCATGCCACGATCAACAGCGCGGCCCCGCAGATTACAGCTCTAGTGACCCACGCACTGGTCCATGCCGGGGTGGAACCGGCACGGATCCGCGTCGTCCATGACGCTTCGGACACGCTCGTCCTCAGGACGTATGTCGTTGCCCAACCCGATTGTCGTCGGGCCGTCCGGCCGTCCTGGACCGGAGATACATCCGAAAGTCTGTATCCGCTCGGACAGTGTCTTCAGGCCTCCGCCTTGGCTGCGGAAATCGCCAATCCGGGAGATCTGCTGGAGCCTGCACATCTGCAACCGGCCAATGGCGCGCGGTTTGGCCGTGTTGTGGAATTATGGGAAGCGGGAATGGATCGTAATTCACAGAACAAAACGTCTGCGACGTCAGCCTTCCCGTCGGCTATGAGCGGGGGCAGCACAGGTGGCAACAGTTCCACGCCGACGACGGGAAGCGACAGCCCGGCAGCGTCTTCAGACGCCACAACAAAGAACGATGCGTCTCAGTTTCCCGCTGCGGATGAGGCAGCATCCACGCCCTGAGCTGCGTGCAGAAGCGTATAAAATCGCATGTTTTGCTGGATCTGTTCGCTGCTAAGGGCGGCAGAGCGCGCAGATTGCCGCGCGTCCGACAATTTGCCTTCAAGAGCGTAAACAATTGCCAGATTTCCATCGATCGTGGAAAGTGAAGCCGCTGATGCACCGCGCTCGACAGCCTGTGTCCTCAGGGCCAGAAGCTCAGTGCGCGCCTGCTGCGGCTGCCCTCCGAGGGCTTCCGAAAGGGCGAGATCATTGACGGCGGCGATATTGGCAGGGTCGATCCGCAACGCATCGCAATAACTTTGGCGCGCACCCTGCGCATCCCCGGAAATTTCATAGGAAATTCCCAACGCCACTCGCAAAGGAGCAGAATTGGGATTCTGCTGGATCACGGGGAGGAGAACCCCGATCGCCTCCTGTGACCGCTGTGCAGTATTGAGGAGCTGAGCAAGCAGCAGCGCAAGACGCACACGCTCGGCAGACGTCGCGTTGGCCTCAGCGCCATGAATGGCTTCTATCGCCTCGTTCGTCCGCCCCTGATGCATAAGCGCTTCGGCGTATGGTCCAACATAATTCGGCTGTCCGGGACGCAGCGCAACGGCGCGGCCATAAAAGGCTGCGGCGGTCGACCACTCTCCGTGCGCGCGGGCACTATCCCCGACTTTCATCATGCTATCCGGGTTGCGTGCCGCCTGCTGCTCCCGCGCGACATCCTGCGCGTTATGGGAAGCGTTTGAGACACAACCGGCAAGAGGAACCGCCAGTGTGAAAGCAAAGAACAAAGCACGTGACGGAAAAGAAACCCGCATGGAAAAACTTTCGTAGCGAAGCGCAGAACAGATCTGGAAGGCGCAACCTGCCAAACCTATCAGACGCTAACGATTTCAGGACATATCCTGAAATATGGATTTTTTTTGACAGGCGGAAAGCATCGGGATTTTCATCATATTATTATGATTCCATGAAAGCGGAACAGCGCTTTGCAAATATCAAAACCAGATCAGGATAAAGACAGACTGCTCTCTTACAGAATGAAAGCACGCCGATTTGCCCCTCTGTCCCGGCCTTTCAGCATTTCGGTGATAAGCGCAACATTGATTTATGGAGAGCCAGAGATGTCCGCTAGAATCGGATCCAGCGATATTGAGCTACATACGCCCGTAACCCACGCTGGCGGTAGCACCTCCACCCCGCAAAACGAAATTACGGGCTTTAACGATACCCTTCACAACACGGCACCGAGACCCACCAGCTCCGTTTATTCGCAGAATTCAGAAATACTACATCCCGCATCGGTAGCGTCTGAACATGCGCCTGCTGCGCACACCACTCATACTGAAACCGAGGCGGCTCCCGAAGAACCGACAGCAAAGCCTGCAAAGTCCAAAAGCGACCAGGCAAAAGATTTTGGCGATAAATTCGATAAGATCCTGAAGCCTCTTACCGTCACGCTAGGATCTACCGCACAGATTGCCAGCCTGATTTCTTTCGGCCAGGCTCAGGAGGCCAAAAACAAGGACTCTTCCAGCAATTCCAGCACAACCAGCGACGCTTCGGGAAACGACACCTCAGGCGCGACCGGACAAGTGCCGGATATGGCTCCCATTCCTTCGCAGCAGACTTCCTGAGACCTGCGCGCAATTCTTTTCCCGGCCACCATTTTTGACCGGGAAGAGTTTTCATATCCGTTCGTCAAAAATGTCCCGATCTATTTCGAGACTTCCTGAACGGCACTTCCCCGGAAAATCCTGACTGTCCGATGACCTGCGCCCGGTCCACTGAGGGACTGGATCGTCTGGTTAATGCGATCACGCAGATCGGGTGGCCCGAAGACACTAACGGAACGCCCGTGATCATCGGTATGAACCGAATAATGGGGCTCAAGCATTTTCTTCGCGTCCACAACCCGCATCAGTGCCGCATACGACACACCGCCAAGCGAGAAAAACTGTGTGGTCGTCGCAGATGATGGTGTGACGTGCAACGTATTGCCATCATAATACCAGTCCAGCCTGTATTCGGCGGACAGCGCATTCAGGAATGCCAGCGGCGTCTCTGCAGTAAAGCCGGATCGCACATTTCCCTGAATGGACGGGTCCACGACAACGCGCAGGTTCACATCTTCACAGAACTGGATCAGGACGTCGGGCAAAGTCTGATGAATGACCGTATAACGTCCCTGGTCAGGGAGCGGAAGCGGCTCGGCCCGGACGCTATACGGCAGTGCCAGTACTCCGAAGCCCAGCACCGCAGAGGCCAGCAGAACGCCGGAAAGAAATCGCCGGTGTAGCATCGCCACCTTTTCTGAACTGCAAGTGGAGTTCTGCTTCATCTGTTCTTCTATAGACCGCGCGCAGGGGCCCGACAATTCTTACCGGACGCCTGAAGACGTTTTTGGACAGTCAGCCTGAAGGTCAGGTTCAGATCAGCTTACGTCCCTAGGGTTGATTGCGATAGGTCCGGGCCTGTTACAGGAAATCGTTCGGGGTCGCAGGTATGACAGGCATTACGGGATTGGATGCGACAACGCTGACCCAGCGTTCCCTCACTGACCAAACAAACAGCCTAACAGCAGGAGCGCCTGCGCCCGGTGACGACCAAGTTGCTTTCCTGCAAAGCACACCCGCCCGTCAGACATACCAAACGCAGTCTATCTCAACGACAGACACACTGGGAGACCAGATCCTGTCCGGACTAGGGCGGATCAGCAGTGCGTTCTCGACGCTCAATACGCTGGCACCCACCGTCATTCCGACAACAGGGCCGGAACATCCGGCTCTTTCTCAAAGTAGCGTCGGAACGCCGGGTCTTTCCGGTGCAGCCAGTGCCATATCCTCTGGCAAAACGGATGAGAAAACGACTCCCCTGAACAGTCTGTTCGAGAAAGTCGAGCAGGAAGGGATTGCGATGTACAACGAGGCCCTGACGCGACAAATGGCGTTCACCAATTCTGAATTCGAAACCCACATTATCACCGTGTCATCACAGAACATGACTTCCACGCTGAAAAGCCTCCTCACTCAGGGGGGGTGAAACAATGTTCCGCATCCGGCGTCTGTTTCTCACCCTTCCCACTCTACTCCTTCTCCTCTCCCTCACCGCGTGCCAGACCGTGCTCTACACCGAGCTTTCCGAACGCGATGCGATGGAGATGATTGCCATCCTTTTGCAGCACGGAATTTCTGCTACCCGTCTCATTGCCAAAGACGGTAGTTCCACCGTGGAAGTGCCGGAACGGCACGTGGCGGATGCTGTCTCCATCCTGCGCAGTAGTCATTATCCCCGCAACGGATATGACAGCATGGACAAGATCTTCCAGCAGCAGGGCATGATCAGCACCCCCACGGCCGAGCGCGCCAAGCTGTATTACGGCATCAGTCAGGAGCTTGGCCACACGCTCAATGACATTGATGGCGTGATTGATGCGCGCGTCCACATCGCGCCCGCCGCGAGCGATCCGGTGACGGGTGTGGACAAACCGGCCACAGCATCAGTTGTCATTCGATACGATTCCGGAACGACAGTGTCAGGACTGCTCCCCAAGATCAAGTTAATGGTCGCCAATGCAGTTCAGGATCTGGCCTATGACCGGGTGTCCGTCATTCTGCTGCCGGTCGCGGTTCCTCATCTTACGCCAGTTCAGACGGAATGGATGAGTCCGCTCGGCTGGACCGGATGGTTTTTCGCCTTCGCCTTCCCTGCCGGATATGGTGCCAACCTCCTATGGCGGCGCTTTCGCAGGAAACCGATTCCGACGACAACGGAACTGGCCATCGTGCCGCGTGAGGCCGCGTGACGACACCACACGGCATGAACGCATCTTTTAGGTCAGATTACAGTCAGATGCTGGCAAGTATTCATCCGTCCCATCTGCAACTGCACCTACCGATGCTGCAACGTGACACAGTCCAGAAACTCCAAACCTGTTCAAGGCTGTCAGAACGTCTGATTGAATTGCTGGATTATGAGGGACTGCCACCGGCCCACGCTCCACAAAGCCCGCTGGAAGCCCTGGCGTTGCAGCCTGAGGACGCCTTGCAGAACGCAGGACGACGTATGGGGGCTGTCGTTCACTGGCGCAGCCTGGCGAAACAGGTGGACCGTCAGGCGACTACGGTCCTTGACGCCGCATTTGGAGAAGGCGTGCGGCTGTTTGGTATCCGCAACGGGGCTCACTGGGCGCAGGCTGGTCTGTCCATCCCGCCCTCAATAACATCAACCGCACCCGACATGGACCTTGCCACCCTTGCCAGAGCCGTCACGGACTGCGGCTGGTCCTGCCTGATCCGCTGGCGCGACAGTCTGACCGGAGATTACGGACGCCTCGCCACGCTGAAGCTGCCTGCAAGAACCCTTCTGCCCGCAGCATCCAGCACATACGATCCGATCATCATGAAGGTCGCGGAAGGAATTGCCGCACATGTCTGAACGGATGTTTTCACGGATGCGTCCCTCCACGACGATCTTACGCCCCGAGGAGATGAGCGCCTGGTGCGACGCGTCCCAGGCCTATGACACCGCCATTCGAAACGCCACGATGCTGCTTTCCGCTACGCGGAACGCCTATGATGCGGAATGTCGGCGTGGCTATCAGACCGGCCATGACAAAGCTTCCGCAGAAATGGCGCGTCGTCTTATCGTGACCGATGAAGCAGTCGCAAAAGTGCTTCAGGATCTGGAAACGAGCCTTCCGGCCATTGTGACGGATGTCGTGACGGATCTGTTCGGGCGGCTTGATATCGGCAAAGCCCTTCCCGCCGCCATCAGGCATACGCTGGGAAAAATCCGGCATGGCACACTCGCCACGCTGCGGGTGGCGTCCGACTGCGCCGATATCCTGCGCCCGGTCGTGGAAGAGCTAACCGCCCGTAATCCCGGACTACGTCTTGAGATCGACCCGATGCTGTCGCCAGGCAGGTGTGTGCTGGAAAGTGAACTGGGCGTGGCAGAACTGGGCGTGGATGCCCAGCTTGCCGTGCTTCGGGAGCGTCTGACGGCGCAATGGATACAGCATGACTGACATCCCGCTCACGCCACTCTCTCATGCTCCGGACAACACCGCTTCTGCGGATGGCATCATAGATACCGCGCGTCCGACTGTGTCTCTCGCCAGTGCGCTGGAGGCGGATTTCGTTCGGCTCCACGCATTGCAACGGACGGACGAGAAACGGCAGGCACAGGAAGTGGCCCCGGAAGAAATGGAACAGACTGTTTCACCTTCCGATCCTGAAACACCCGATGCCCAGGCCGGCCAGTCCGGTGCGTATCTTATCGGACAGTATCCGGCTTCGGAAAACGCAGACCTGACGGACGCCCCCCGTCTGCCCGATGAGACTGAGGCGGGTAAACTGCAGGCCAAGCAGGCGCAGGTGAGCCGTGATCCGTCACAGACTGCCGATCATGTCATCGCGCGCATGAAGACCCTCCTACCCATGTTGCGCTCACGGGCGGCGGGAATCGACACACATCCGATGCAGGGGCGCGTCGTCAGCGCTACTGGAACCATCATCCGCGCCATTCTGCCGAATGTGGCCGTGGGCGATCTGTGCCGGTTGCAGAACCACGATCGCGACTGGTCTTTGGATGCAGAAGTGGTGGGGCTGGACGGAAACGAAGTGCTCATGACGCCGATGGGCAGTCTCGAAGGTGTTTCGGTCGATACGGAAGTCGTCACGACTGGGGGACGACGTAGCTTTCCGGTCGGCGAGCGGCTTCTGGGCCGTGTTCTCGATGCGCTCGGCACGCCCATTGATGGTCTGGGGCCGTTGGAGGCAGGGCCATCACGCTCCGTCCAGGCCGCACCGCCCCCCGCGATGGAACGTCAGCCGATCGCCCGGCCGCTGCCTGTCGGTCTTCGCGCTCTGGACGGGTTGCTGACCTGTGGCGAGGGCCAGCGGCTCGGGGTGTATGGCGAGGCCGGAGCGGG
>Ga0157365_10000895_pt1 | contig 12527 bp, 12 predicted proteins | sample AttsexASBM3_FD_111478 | JGI IMG/M metagenome (GOLD analysis project Ga0157365, IMG submission 111478) | Fungus gardens microbial communities from leaf cutter ant in Ribeirão Preto, State of São Paulo, Brazil - Atta sexdens ASBM3 | ecosystem: Host-associated > Fungi > Mycelium > Unclassified ... | reverse complement strand
GAGCTGACCGTCTCCCTGCACATGAACGCCTCGCCCACCGTGGTGCAGTGGGTGCAGTCTCAATTCTGCGATCTGGGCGTAGTGGTCCAGCCCAGCGACGCCGGTCCTCTGGAAACGCTGCTCATCACCAGGCTCCGCGCCGTCTGCGTCCTACCGCCAGGCCATCGCCTAGCGTCACGAGAGGTTATCAGGGCGCAGGATCTCCACGGCGAGAACTTCGTCTCCCTCTGCCATGGCGACGGCACCCGCGAGCAGATGGACAGAGTCTTCGAGCAGGCCGGCGTCGAGCGCAAACTCGCCGTGGAAGGCCAATACAGCTCGATCACCTGCGAGATGGTCGCCGCCGGCATGGGCGCCGCCCTCATGAGCCCGAATGTCGCTCAGGATTTTCTGCACAAGGGGATCACTATCCACCGCTTCGAGCCCGAACTGCTGTTTCCCGTGTACGTCGTCGCCCCTGCGGGATCGGGCCAGACGCCGCTGGCGACGGATTTTATTCAGGCGTTGAGGGAGCATTATGAGAAGCATTTTCCGGGTTGACCGGTGTTACGGCCGGCCTAAACGGGTCCAGCCCCGAGCAGGCCTATCGTAAAGAGCTAATGATACAGACAGTCGCTGAAATCTACGCCCTGGCTGGCTCAACCAGGCAACGTTGCGACCGACAGGTGCACCAGACGCTACCGAAGACGGATTAGCCACTAACTACCGATGCTACGAGTGAAGTCTTGAAGCACTTTCAGCATCAGGGATCGGTGTAAAGCGAAGTGGTTCCTTAAACGCTACTAGGCCGACTTACCTAAAACGGCAGGCGACCGGCCCTTACCCGGAGGGCAAGATCAACTGCAGCGTGAGCTAAAGCAAAAGGCCCCACCATTGGCGAACGAAAGTTTCTCTATAGAGGCTCTACTGCATAAATTATTGACAGCAGCAGCAAGCTAGGCGACACTGACTTCACCTTGATCTCAGTACGGCCTGTACGGAGAAAAATTAGGTGCGGCAGGTTGCAGCCTGCCGCGATTGCAATAACTGACCCGCTAGGAGAGCTAAAGCTATGAAACTTTACCAAATCGCCTATGACCTGCGTAAGCAGCGTAACTACCAAGCCCTGTATGACCGCATCAAAGCCTATGGCACCTGGTGTCGGCCGCTGGAATCTACTTGGATTGTTGCGACGAGCCAGAGCGCCACTCAGGTAAGGGATAATCTCAAAGCAGCAATGGATGCTGATGACGGCTTACTAGTAACCCGCCTTCAGGGGGACGCTGCGTGGTACGGGCTGGCACCTGAGCAAGCCAAATGGCTGCAGAACCAGTACCAGCGTTGCGAAGTATGATCCCCTTGCGCCAAGGATGGCGCTTCTACCTAGAGTTACTTATGTCAAACGCGTCCTTCAAATTGAGCGATGTGGCCGATGTCCGTTCCGGATACACCTTCCGAGGCGCCTTGGAGCATAACCCTGCTGGCGATATCCGTGTTTTGCAGATCAAGGATCTGCGTCAAAGCTCGGCCATTAAGCCGGACACCCTAACGGCCCTCAGTTGGGATGCGCGCACCGCACCGCCGCTGCTCCAACCAGGCGACATCGCGGTGATCGCCCGTGGCGATAACAACAAAGCTGCTCTCTTCACAGGGCAGCAACCAGTTGTTGCCACCAGCCAGTTCTTTATTGTCAGCACCAAGAAACATGACGTCTTACCCGAATACCTGTGCTGGCTCATCAATCTGCCTCAAAGCCAGCGAAGCCTTGAGCGCAGCGGCAGCGCGATTCAGGCCATCAGCAAAGCGTCCTTGATGGATATGAACATTCCCCTTCCACCGCTCGCCACCCAGCAGAAGCTGATTGTTCTGCAAGCGCTATGGGACGAAGAGGATGAGCTGATCACACGCCTCCAAACCAACAGAGAGCAGATGCTGCAAGGCATTTACCAGCACCTAGTTAAGGATTGATCCATGACCGGCAAAGTAAACCAGGACGACATCAATAAGGCGCTGTGGGCTGCCTGCGATACCTTCCGCGGCACCATCAGTGCGGACACCTATAAAGATTTCATCCTCACCATGCTGTTCCTCAAGTACATCAGCGATGTCTGGCAGGACCACTACGACAGCTACAGGATGGAATACGGCGATGAGCCGGAGCTGATCGAGGAGATGCTCAAGAACGAGCGTTTCGTGTTACCGCGCAATGCCAGCTTCTATGCCCTTTACGATCGACGTCATGAGCCGGGCAATGGCGAGCGCATCGATCAGGCACTGCATGCCATCGAGGAAACCAACGGCACCAAGCTCAAGGATGCCGGCAAGAGCGTATTCCAGGACATCTCCTTCAACACCGACAAGCTGGGCGAGGAGAAGCAAAAGAACACCATCCTGCGCCACCTGCTCGAAGACTTCGCCCGTGAAGAGCTCGACCTCAAACCATCCCGCGTCGGCAGCCTGGACGTGATCGGCAACGCCTACGAGTACCTGATCAAAAACTTCGCTGCCAGCGGCGGGCAGAAAGCTGGTGAGTTCTACACCCCACCAGAAGTTTCCGAGCTGATCGCCGAGCTGCTCGACCCGCAGCCGGGCGACAGCATCTGCGACCCGGCCTGCGGCTCGGCCTCGCTGCTGATGAAGTGCGGGCGCAAGGTGCGTGAGCATCACAAGAGCAAGCAATACGCCCTCTATGGCCAGGAGGCGATCGGCTCAACCTGGTCGCTGGCTAAGATGAACATGTTTCTCCATGGCGAGGACAACCACAAGATTGAGTGGGGTGACACCCTCCGCAACCCCAAGCTGCTCGATACCAATGGGCAGCTGCTGAAATTCGATATCGTCACCGCCAACCCGCCTTTCTCACTCGATAAGTGGGGCCATGACGAAGCCGAACACGATCAGTTTGGGCGCTTCAAACGCGGCATTCCGCCGAAAACCAAAGGTGACTTCGCCTTTATCCTTCACATGATCGAAACCCTGAAAGCCAAGACCGGGCGCATGGCAGTGATCGTACCTCACGGCGTGCTGTTCCGTGGCTCCAGCGAGGGCAAGATTCGCCAGAAGTTGATCGAAGAAAATCTGCTGGATGCCGTGATCGGCCTACCGGAGAAGCTCTTCTACGGCACCGGCATCCCCGCTGCGATCTTGGTTTTCAGCAAAGCCAAGACTGATGAAAACGTGCTGTTTATCGACGCCAGTCGTGATTTTAAATCCGGTAAAAACCAAAACGCGCTGGGTGAAGAGCAGATTAATAATATCCTGCTCACCTACCGCCATCGCATCAATTCGGACAAATATAGCCATCGCGCCAGTCTACAAGAAATCCGCGACAACGATTACAACCTGAACATCCCACGCTATGTGGATACATTTGAGGAAGAAAAAGAAGTCAACCTGATAACTGTTCGAAAAGAGCGCGCGCAACTTAAAGCAAAGCTAGCGGAACTGGAAATCGCCATGGACACTTACCTAAGGGAGCTGGGTTATGATGCCTGAAGGATGGAGAAATGAGCGATTCGGAAACATAGCCACCTTTAGAAATGGCCTCAATTTTACACAAGGTGATACTGGTGAGGCGGTTAAAATAGTCGGAGTTAAAGATTTTAAAGATCTCTCTGAGCTGAGGAGCACTACGGCCCTTGAGGTTATTAGAATTTCTTCAAAATTGAGTCCCGATGACCTGCTGCAGGATGGGGATCTGTTGTTTGTCCGGTCGAACGGCAATAAAGACCTCATAGGAAGGTGCCTCTACTTCCCTAAGGTTAGCGAACGCTTATCGTTCTCTGGGTTTACTATTCGCGGCAGAGTTAATAAAGATAAAATTTATCCAGAGTATGCCTCATTTCTGACTAGATCAGAAATGATTAGGAGGCAGTTCTCCGAAAGCGGCGGGGGCACAAATATCTCCAACCTCAGCCAGCAAATTTTGGGTGATATTGCCTTTAGATTGCCGCCTCTTTCCGAGCAAAAAAAGATCGCTGAAATTTTATCCACTTGGGATCAAGCTATAACGACTAGTGAGCGACTACTCGAAAACAACAAACAGCAGAAGAAATCGCTGATACAACAACTTTTGAGTGGGAAGAAACGCTTGCCTGGCTTCTCGATGAAATGGCGAGATATTAGGCTTGGTGAGGCCTTCCAAGAGCGCGTGGAAATTGGATTTATCAAGCTGCCTTTGCTCTCAATTACCGCGGAGGAAGGGGTTATTGACCGTGATGAAACTGGCCGCAAGGACACATCAAAATCCGACAAATCTAAGTATCTGCGCATCTGCCCCGGCGATGTCGGCTACAACACCATGCGTATGTGGCAGGGCGTTTCGGGGCTTTCAACGCTGGAGGGATTGGTTAGCCCTGCCTATACCGTCTTGACCCCGAAACCAGAGGTTGATCCGCTGTTTTCCTCTTACTTGTTCAAGCTGCCAGCCCTTGTGCATGCCTTTTATCGACACTCTCAAGGCCTAGTCTCAGATACTTGGAATCTTAAGTACTCTAATTTTGCGAAAATAAAATGGAGTATTCCGGGCATTGAGGAGCAGAAGGCCATTGCAGCTGTACTGGCCAGCACTGATCGCGAAATAGAAATCCTTCGACTGCAGCTCGCCAGCCTTAAGCAGGAAAGGAAAGCTCTAATGCAGCAGCTACTCACTGGCAAGCGCCGTGTAAAGATAGATGAACCGGAGGTTGCCTAGTGGCCAAGAAGCACGTCCCCTTTGTGATCGCCTATGACTTCGACGGCACCCTGTCGCCCGGCAATATGCAGGAGCACGGCTTTGTGCCAGCACTGGGCATTAAGCCTGCCGATTTTGGGCGCGAAGCCAAGGCGATGGCGCAAGAGCAGCAGGCGGACGAGATTCTGGCCTATATGCGGTTGATGATCGAAAAGGCGCAGGCCGCTCGGGTTCCGGTGCGCAAGAAGAACTTTGCCGATTTCGGCGCACATATTCAGCTTTATCCGGGGTGCAGGACTGGTTCAAGCGCATCACTGACTATGGCCGCGCAAGGGGCGTTAAGGTCGAGCACTTCATCATCTCGTCGGGGCTGCGCGAGATGATCGAGGGCACTCCGATCAACAAACATTTCACCCGCGTGTATGCCTCTGGCTTTATGTACGACCATAACGATGTCGCGCACTGGTCAGCCTTGGCGGTGAACTACACCACCAAGACCCAGTATCTGTTCCGCATCAACAAGGGCAGCCTGGATGTGCACGATAACTCGGTGATCAACAAATTCCTCGAACCCGCCGAGCGGCCTGTTCCGTTCAGCAATATGGTGTTTATCGGCGACGGCGAGACCGGCATCTCCTCCATGTGCCTGGTCAAGAACCAGGGTGGCCACTCTATTGCTGTCTACGGCAAAGGCAAACGCGGTGCCCGCGACAAAGCGCTCAATCTGGTTAAGGAAGGGTGCACCAATCTGGCGACCACCGCCGACTACACCGATGGCTCGGCTGTCGACCGCGCCGTAAAGGCGATGATCGACAAGATAGTTGCAGACCGCACCATTGCGGAGGCGAACGGCTGATATGGCAAGTGGCGACCTGATTCTCTACAGCACGGACGATGGTCTGGCAAAGTTCACCCTGCGCGAAATGGATGGTCAGGTCTGGCTGATGCAACTTGAAATGGCCGAGCTGTACCAGACCACCAAGCAGAATATCGGCAAGCATATCCAGGCCATCATCGCTGATGGGGAGCTGGCTGAAGGGGCAGTTGTAAACCAGAAGTTTACTACTGCCGCCGACGGCAAAGACTACCTGACCCATCTCTACGCTATGCCGATGATCATCGCCGTGGGCTACCGGGTGCGCTCAACGCGTGGCACCCAGTTTCGTCAGTGGGCCACCCGCTCCCTGAGTGAGTACCTGCAGAAGGGCTTCGTGATGGACGACGCCCGATTGAAGGAGCCCCGCTGGGACTACTTCGATGAGCTGCTCAAGCGCATCCGTGACATACGGGCCTCGGAGAAGCGCTTCTACCAAAAGATACGTGATCTCTTCACCCTGGCCGAGGATTACCGTGCCAATGAGCAGGACACCGCCCGCTTGTTTGCCGAAGTGCACAACAAACTGTTCTTCGCCGTTACCGGCCACACGACCGCCGAGCTGATCGTGCAGCGCGCCAATGCCAGCGCACCCAATATGAACCTACTTAGTTTCAAGGGCGACCGGGTGCGCAATGCTGATGTGGTGGTTGCCAAGAACTACCTGAATGCCGAGGAGCTAAACCAGCTCAATCGCCTGGTCGGCATGTTCCTCGACTTCGCCGAGCTACGCGCTGAGCAGCGTAAGCACTTGATGCTCGCCGATTGGCGGCAATACATCGACAGCTTTATGGCCTTTAATGAGCAACCGCTACTGCGCACCGCTGGCAGCATCAGTCATGAGCAGATGAAACAGGTGGCGCATGAGCGTAATGAGCAGTTCGATCAGCACCGCCGACAAGCCGAAGCCCTAGCCGCCGATACTCAAGAGCTGGCAGAGCTTGAGAGTCTGGAAAAGCGCCTGAGCAGCCAAAAAAAGAAACGCTGATCGCTCGCGAGCCACCACCGCGCGTGCCCCGGAAGAAGAAGGAATTACCCCGTGACCCCTGCCCCAAAATTTCAGGAAGAATACAGCGCAAAGCTTCCGGCGCTGGCACTGCTGTGCAATCTCGGTTGGGAGTTCCTCTCACCCGAACAGGCGCTGTCCGCACGAGCGGGAAAGAGCGATGAGGTCGTTCTCCGCGATGTTCTGCGCGAGCAACTGGCTAAGCGTCGCTTCCTGTTCGGTGGGAATGAGTATCCACTTTCGCCCAAGGCAATCGACAATCTGGTCAACGAAGTCTGTAGCCCTGCACTCAATGAAGGATTGATGGCTGCAAACGAACGGCTCTATAACCATCTGCTGTATGGCATCTCGGTGACGGAGTTCGTGGATGGTAAAAAGGCCAGCCCAACCGTGGCGCTGATTGACTGGCACAATCCAACCAACAACAGTTTTATCTTCACTGAAGAATTTCGCGTGCTACGCAGCGGCGGTGTTGAAGCGCGCAGACCGGATATCGTTTGCTTCGTCAACGGCATTCCTCTGGTAGTAATCGAGGCCAAGCGCCCGGATGGCAACACACAAAAAGGCCCGACAATCGACGAAGGCGTTTCGCAAAGCCTGCGCAACCAGCGCCATGACGAAATTCCCAAACTGTTCGCCTATAGCCAACTACTGCTGTCGATCAATGGCAGCGATGGGCGCTATGCCACCTGCGGCACGCCAGCTAAGTTCTGGGCGGCTTGGCGCGAAGAGGATGTCTCTACCTCTGAGTTGTACACGCTAAAGAATCGCCAACTGACTAGTGTGCAGAAGGCGGCAATTTTCAGCCATCGCCCAGCAGCTGATCTGCACTGGTACGAAAATCTGATCGCTGGCGGCGAGCTCGCACTGACAGGCCAAGATCAGTTGCTCATTAGCCTATTGTCCCCAGCCAAGCTGCTGGAGATGACTCGTTTCTTCACCTTGTTCGACAAGAAGGCCGGCAAGATCGTCGCGCGCTACCAACAGGTCTTCGGCATCAAACGGCTGATCGAACGGATCAATCAAAAACGCAAAGACGGCGGTCGTGAAGGTGGTGTCATCTGGCATACAACCGGCTCGGGCAAATCATTCACCATGGTTTTTCTAAGCAAAGCGCTGATTCTGCATGACTCTCTTAAGCAGTGCCGCATTGTAGTGGTCACCGACCGGGTTGACCTGGAGAGCCAGCTGAGCAAAACGTTTGCCTCGGGCGGCGAACTGGCTGCCAAGAAGGATCGCGAGGCTGCTATGGCCACTTCCGGCAAGCGCTTGGCTGAGCAGATCGGTAAGGGTAACGAGCGCATCATTTTCTCGCTGATCCAGAAGTTCAACAGCGCTACCAAGCTGCCACAGTGCGTGAACACCAGCGCCGACATCATCGTGCTGATCGATGAAGGTCACCGTAGCCAAGGCGGTGAAAACCACATCCGTATGAAGCAGGCGCTGCCCAATGCAGCCTTTGTTGCGTTTACCGGCACACCGCTGCTCAAGGACGATAAGACGACGAACAAGTTTGGCCCCATCGTGCATGCCTACACCATGCAGCGCGCGGTGGAGGATCAGGCTGTGACACCGTTGCTCTATGAAGAGCGCATACCTGATTTAGATGTAAACGCGCGGGCCATCGACAGCTGGTTTGAGCGAATCACTGAAGGGCTAAACGAACAGCAGAAAGCCGATCTCAAGCGCAAGTTCGCCAAGAAGGGGCAAATCTATAGCGCGGATGACCGTATTCGCCTGATAGCTCTAGATATTGCTAACCACTACGTGAAGAACATCGACGAGGGGCTGAAGGGTCAATTGGCCTGCGACAGCAAGGCCTCGGCAATCAAATACAAGCAGTACTTGGATGAGGCAGGCTTGTTCGAGAGCGCCGTTGTAATGAGCCCGCCGGATAGTCGTGAAGGCAACACCGACGTGGATGAGGCGGCCTCACCCAAGGTAACCCAATGGTGGAAGAAAAACGTCGGCAGCACGGATGAGCAGATTTACACCAAGCAATTGATAGAGCGATTCGACAAGGATGACTCACTCAGGCTCCTGATTGTGGTGGACAAGCTGCTAACGGGATTCGATGAGCCGAAAAATACGGTGCTCTACATCGACAAGCCGCTTAAGGAGCACAACCTGATCCAGGCGATTGCTCGGGTAAACCGTCTGCATCCACTAAAAAAGTTCGGTCTGCTGATCGACTACAGGGGCATCCTTTCCGAGCTGGATACCACGATCCAAAAGTATCAGGATCTGGCCTCGCGCACCCAGGGCGGCTATGACATCAATGACATCGCTGGCCTCTATAACCAGATGAGCAGCGAGTACAAACGGCTACCCCAGCTGCATAAGAACCTATGGGCGATCTTCTCCGATGTGAAAAACAAAGGTGATATCGAACAGCTACGCCAAGTGCTAGTTCCCAGGATGCAAGAGCGCGATGGGGAGCTGGTTGATGTGAATCTCAAGGTACGCGACGACTTCTACGAAGCGCTGACCGAGTTCGCTACCTGCCTAAAGGTCGCGTTGCAGTCAGCATCCTTCTTCGAGGACACCAGCTTCAGCGATGCCGACCGCGCTCATTACAAGGAAACCCTTAAACAGTTCTCCAGTTTGCGCCAACTCGCCAAACAAGATGCCGGTGAAACGGTGAACTACGATCAGTATGCCGAGCAGGTACGTAAGCTGCTGGATAAACATGTGGTAGGCGTCGAGGTGAAAGACCCCGGCGGGGTTTATGAAGTCGGCAAGATGGGGCAGCGAAAGCCTGAACAGTGGAGCGAGGAAAAGGCGCGCAACGAAACAGACATCATTAAGACCCGTGTCAGCAAGATGATTGAGCAGGAGTTGCGTGATGACCCCTACGCCCAGGAGGCGTTCTCCAAACTTCTGCGCCAAGCCATCGAAGAGGCAGCAAAGCTATTTGACCACCCGCTTAAGCAATACCTGCTATTCCACGAATTTGAGAAGAAGGTGCAGACCCGCAAGCTCGATGAGCTGCCCGATGTGTTTGCGGGTAACCGGCATGCCCAGGCGTACTTCGGCATTTTCAAGAAGAGCCTTCCTGAGGCCTTGGTTTCAGCTGATGAACAGGCACAGGAGCACTGGGTAAAACTAGCTTTCAGCCTGGATGAAATGGTCACGACCTCAGTGGCTGAGCACTCAATCAACCCACAAAATATCGAAAGCGATATTCGTAAGAAGCTACTGCCGCTGCTCTTCAAGGAGTGCAAAGCGGTGGGCGCTGGTATGGACCAGGCGAAGGCTATGGTTGAGTGGGTGGTGCAAATTACGCGAGTAGGCTTGTCGGGCTTATGAGTGTACCCATCGTCATGAGCGCTCTACCTGCCTCCGCAGTGTCGAGCTGGCTGAGCTTCCACTACGCCGATGAGTTGATACAGGTTGAAAGAGCGCGAAGGGCTCGCGATGTTTCACGCATTCTGATCAAGGTCGATCCAGACTGCCGCGTGCGTGTCAGTGCGCCGGATGGGGCCAGCAATGAACAGGTATTGGCCGCGCTTAAACGACGCGGTCGCTGGATCCATGAGCAGCTTCGTGAGTTCCGTGCTCAGCTAACGCACGTTCGCCCGCGGCAGTACATCAGCGGGGAAAGCCACTACTACTTAGGCAAGCAGTATGTGCTCAAGGTGATTGAGGCGCCTGATGAGATACAGCAGGTGCGTTTGTTGCGGGGCAAGCTTGAGGTTTCTGTTCGGGTTAAGTCGGCAGACAAGATCCGCGAACTCCTTTACGCCTGGTACAAAGCTCGTGCCCGTGAGATGTTTGATCGACGCCTAGATGCTGTCTTGCAACAAGCCCTTTGGGTTGCAGCCAAACCGCCACTGCGCATCCTAAGCATGCAAACACAGTGGGGTAGTTGTTCACCTGCGGGCCGTATCACGCTCAATCCCCACTTGGTTAAAGCATCCCGCGAGTGCATCGACTATGTGATCTTGCATGAGCTTTGTCACATCGCCGAACACAACCACAGTGAGCGGTTCTACCGCCTTATGCAGCAGGTCATGCCGCAATGGGAAAAGACAAAAAAACGACTGGACGGTATGGCGGCTACACTGCTGAACGGCAGCTGACCACCTGTTGACTTACTATTGCACTAAAAAGACTCTAGGCTCGAACCACAGCAGCGCTCGATCATCGAAGCGACTACGGAATGCAAAATGGGCAGCTCGTTATCAGGACCCGTGGCCCGTTGGTGCAATACGTGCTGCAGCGCTATCAGATAGACCCCACAAGGTAAATACCAAGGCTATTGCCCAGCAGATCGTGCTAGGCAATTTAGATGAGTTGCGAGACTGGCTTTATCACTGATACAAATTTACCTCACACTTGACCTAATCCGCGCAAATCTAAGCCCTATGTAGCGACTTCATCTACATGAGAGAAATAACATCAATGAAATTAAAAAGTTAAGATGCTTGATCGCTTACTTGCATGAATACTGGATCGGTATCAGCACCTTCAAGCACCGACCCCGCCCAGGCTCACGTAACCCACCTCAATTCAAAAAATTTTCAGACCTGTATTACCTAAGGGAAGACAGGCAGCTATCGTCCCATTCAGCCCTTCCCTGCGTAGGGAGTCTGAGCGATGTCGATCCACTGTCCTTTCTGCAATTACGAGCGTGTTCGAACGCGAAATATCGCCCGCAAGGTGGGCGGGGATGCTGGCGCGGCGGGTGGTGCGGGAGGCGCTGCGACGGGCGCTGCCAATGCAGTGGTGGGTGCACGCGGTGGTGCGACCATCGGCGCCGTCGCCGGGCCGGTGGGTATTGCGCTGGGTGGCCTGGCGGGCGCTATTCTTGGAGGCTTGGCCGGTGGTGCCGTAGGTAGCCTGGCCGGCGCGCGACTCGGCGAGGAGATCGATGCACTGGTGCTCGACAACTTCGAATGCCACGCCTGCGACCATGTGTTTTCCAACCCAGACAGCTAACGCCTCTGCTGCGCCACAACGTACCCAGCGCCTTCCCTTTTACCCTGATTCTTGTGCTCGGTACTGTTAAGCCGAGCGTGGCCAGTCTTGCTGGCAAGAAGATCCTGAGGGCTCATCTCATCGAGTAAATGGCTTATGCCGGTGCCACGCCTTGGCATCGCCTCGGCAACCGACTCACACGAAAACAACCCCCTCGAGAGATGGCAGCGCGAAGCCGGCATGGACTGACGGATTCTCGGAAGACTTGTGCATTTCAAATCACTTGCCAGCAAGGAACGCTCCTACCAACTCAGCTCACACAAAGCCTCACCCACCCATCCCTCCTCAAGGGTGGTAACCACCGCAAAACACCAGCGGGGCAAAAAGTGGGCAAAGTTTGTAGAAGCTCAAAAACCATCAGGTATAAAAAACCCGGCCACCTTTCAGTGACCGGGTTTTCAAGATTTGGTCGGGACGGAGTGATTCGAACACTCGACCCCTTGCACCCCATGCAAGTGCGCTACCAGGCTGCGCTACGCCCCGACTGTGTTCCTCTAGGGAACGGCGTGCATCTTACTGCAACACTTTGATTAATGGAAGCTTTTTTTCACTTCTTCAGTACGACGAGGACTTCTTCGAGTTCGCTGATCATCTGGCGGATGAGCTGGTGGTACTGCGAACCCTCGTCGCGGGTCTCGTCGCCCTGGGTGAGGCGCTGGCGCGCCCCGCCGATGGTGAAGCCTTCGTTGTACAGCAGCGAGCGGATCTGGCGGATCATCAGCACGTCGTGGCGCTGGTAGTAGCGCCGGTTACCGCGGCGCTTCACCGGGTTCAGCTGGGGAAATTCCTGCTCCCAGTAGCGCAGCACGTGCGGTTTGACCAGGCAAAGGTCGCTCACCTCACCGATGGTGAAGTAGCGTTTGCCCGGTATGACCGGCAGCTCGTCGTTATGACTTGGTTCCAGCATAGGCCTCGACCCTGGCTTTCAGTTTCTGCCCGGGGCGGAAGGTCACCACACGGCGCGCCGTGATGGGTATCTCCTCCCCTGTCTTGGGATTGCGTCCGGGGCGCTGGCG
>Ga0157365_10000894_pt1 | contig 12537 bp, 20 predicted proteins | sample AttsexASBM3_FD_111478 | JGI IMG/M metagenome (GOLD analysis project Ga0157365, IMG submission 111478) | Fungus gardens microbial communities from leaf cutter ant in Ribeirão Preto, State of São Paulo, Brazil - Atta sexdens ASBM3 | ecosystem: Host-associated > Fungi > Mycelium > Unclassified ... | reverse complement strand
TGGATTGACCAGGGCCAGACTGCAAGGGTGGTGACCGAAGAACGGGATCAGGAAGCGGTGGTCCTCGAGGCATTGCACCAGTGAAGGCCTGTGAAGGACCATTGTACCCAGCAGGAGGGACACCTCCAGGTGGTGGAGGCCCACGAGCGATAGGTGCAGGGACAGGTTGAGGGCCACCACTTGAACGAGAAGCTGAGCCCGATGGGGTACCGGGATCGCGAAGTGGAATAGGGGAGCGAGAAGGGCCACCGCTGGCAATTCCACCGCCACTCTTCTCTGCAGCCTTGATGATCTCGTCACTAGGTTTTAACTTTGTCAAACTGCGGAGGCTAAAAATAGAATGATAAACAAAAAAAGACATACTCAAGGAGGTTAAGTGCGGCACAAAGAACTACCCACTCTACACAGTCTTCGTTGCCCTCGCCGAGTGTCTGCCACACAGCCTTTTCTTCTGGCGTTTTCCCAGTGATACTGATTCTAGTGCCACCGCCATTAGGGCCGGGAGGGTTCTTCTGGATTTTGCCGAATTCGATTCGCTTGGGTGGGATATTATGGCCGGCGTAGGCGAAATAAAACATGCTCCAGAAAGCTGCATTGGGATTGGGCTTTGAGATCTGAAAGAGGGGGAGATCTGGAGAGTCTGGGGAGGGGAGAGAAAGCTTGTAGATGGGAGAGATGACACCTGTGTTGGCTATGGACCATTTGAGGTTGCGAGAGGCCTCACAGCGGACGACGCGGGCGGCTGAGCCTGAGGCATGGCCTGGGTCTGATGCCGAGGCCTTGCTGCTCTCACGACGTGGAGGGAAAAGCTTTGCGACGCAGAGATCGCCCTGGGGAGAGGGAGTGAGGAGGTAGTTTTCTGTGTTCTGGGGAGGGTGAGCAGGAAAGAAACGAGAAGGAAAGGACTTGCATAGTTTGTGTGGAGATATGAGTAGAGGATGTTTGTGGGCTGGCCGTGGGGAGTAATGATGAGGGTTGGGAGATGGTTTGGAATGGGGGGATGGTTTGGAGAGGTATAGACTGCGTAGATGGCGGCCATTGCACAGGGAGAAAGACAACGTCACTGTGTGACCGGCGTCACAGCCACGACTGTGCTCACTGTGACGACGGTTCTCCAGCGATGAAAAGCATTACGAGGTCCTGGGTCAGTTTGTTCTGCTCTGTCACTCTGCAAGTTGTTGAAAAGTTGTTCATTTTCTCCAGCTCACAAAAAAAACTTCCAAAGACTCCAATACAACAAAAAAATACACTGCACCCCCGACTCCCTCCCCACCTCCCAACCAAAAACCACAACCTCCCCCTCCAGGCCACCAGCCCCAGTCTGCCCACATATCTTCCTCTTCCTTCTCCAACACCCCCTCTAATTCCCGCCAATCCGCCCAGTCTCTTCACAGCATCCCTGATCGCAGATCTTCAGTCGATAGTTTACCTCCTCCCCCTCCAATCCTCGTCGTCAGCTCCGACCCCGCTTTCGATCAGAAGCGTTTCCAACAGACAACTCCAGAGCGTCATTCTCTAGCCCTCGATCATGTAAATACAGCCCCTCCACGCTCCACAAGGGGCCTCCGTCCAAACCAGCCTCCAAAGGACACCATTCCCATCGTTGGAAAACCTCCTCGAAAACAGCGCAGCAGCCGCTTTGTCGTAACCGAAAAGGTCGAAATCGAACGTCTTGCCCCATTCATGGGTCAGTTCCCGTCTCTCCATGTCTTGTGTCCTCCTCATCTCGCTCCACAGAAACACCCCCAAATGAACGTCCTCAGCTCTTTATCAGAAAGCTTCACCAGTGTCGCGTGCTCTTTGATTTTAATGATGCGAACGCTGAGCTCAGAGGCAAGCAGATTAAAGCACAGACTCTTCGCGAGATGGTCGAGTACATCACTACGCAACGTAGTGTAATCACTGAAAACATCTATCCTGAAGTGGTCAACATGGTGCGTCACACTCTTGTGCTGATCCTTGCCACCCATTTAGCCATCACCAGTTTGCAACAAATCTCTTCCGTTCAATCCCTCCCCCCGTCAATCCAGTTGGTGACGCTTTCGACCCTGAAGAGGACGAACCTGTCCTTGAGCTAGCATGGCCTCATCTCCAGGTTGTGTACGAGTTCTTCCTTCGGTTCATCGAGAGCCCCGATTTCAATACAAATGTTGCAAAACGATATATCGACCAATCTTTCGTGCTCAATCTCCTCGAATTGTTCGACTCGGAAGACCCGCGGGAACGAGATTTTCTCAAGACCACTCTGCATCGGATCTATGGCAAAGTGCTCACCCTTCGTGCTTTCATTCGTCGTTCCATTAATAACGTCTTCTTCCATTTTGTCTATGAAACTGAACGACATAATGGCATTGCCGAGCTTCTTGAGATTCTCGGTTCCATCATCAATGGTTTCGTTCTACCACTCAAGGACGAACACAGGATCTTCCTTAACCGTATCCTCATCCCACTACACAAAGTCAAGAGTCTCTCCCTATACCACCCTCAACTAGCTTATTGTGTCGTCCAATTCCTCGAAAAAGATCCTCTACTGGCACAAGAGGTCATGATGGGGCTCCTCAAGTTTTGGCCCAAGGTCAACTCCCCAAAGGAAGTCATGTTTTTAAACGAGGTTGAAGAAATCCTTGACGTGACAGACCCAAAGGAATTCCGGAAGATCCAGGTGGCTCTGTTCATGCAGTTGGCACGGTGTATCAATAGCCAACATTTCCAAGTTGCTGAGCGTGCACTCCTGTACTGGAACAACGAATACGTGGTAAATTTGATGAGTGATAACCTTGCCGTCATTCTTCCTATAGTCTTTCCGGCCCTCTATAATAACTGCAGATCCCACTGGAATCGGTGAGTATCACATAAACTCTTCTACCTGATAAACACTCACTGGCGTAGTACGATTCATGGCATGGTGTATAATGTCCTGAAACTGTTTATGGATATCAATCCCGAACTGTTTGACAAGACATTGTCGCAGTACAAACAGCGTAGAATCGAGTGCGCGCAGACCTCTTAGCCTTTGTCTCTCCTGAATTTTTTGCAGGGAGCAAGAACACGCTGTCCAACGGTTCGAAAATTGGGAAAAGTTACGCCAAGTTGCCCGCGTTAAAGCTGGCGACAGGCTTCCCAAGAGCTACAAGGAATTTGTCCATGAAGCACCTCCACCGCCTGTTCCTGACGACAATGATATTTTTGACCTGTCAATGGAGTTGAATGCCGTTTCACTTGATGATGTCCAAGGCGATCTCGATGAGCAAGGGATCGAGCGGGTGCCTATGGCTGATCCTGGCCTAGATGTAGGTTCACTCAATTTTAATTTTACTGTCATCGGTCATTTATCCTACGTTTAGCGGCCGATTCCTGCAGTAGGAGAACATTTAGGTTCTGAGCAACATGGCGGGTTGCACACACGCCGCAAGAGTGTTCTGCCAGGTATGAGCACTTGATATATAACGGCTGCAGAGATTGACTAGATTACACATGCCTAGTTGATCCCAGCGTTTTACAGGACTTGCAAGCCCATAGAAGTCTAGATAATGGACGACTGTCCTGATTCCTTTGCATACCTCGTGATGGCTCCTATTACCTCACATTTATACATACCTCCAAGACAGTTAATATATATCCCCGTTTCAGGCTTTTTCTCTATTGTTTTCGTGACTTGTATTACAAATGGCGTTTCTTTTTTGTTGATAGTACTGCTTACTTCTCAGCATCTTGTTCACTGTTTGTTCACTGTTTCGCTACCCCTACACGTATAACACTTTGTTATCACTGTCCACGTGTATCAGTTACCACCAGATTTCCATCTGTTTTTCCAGGGAAATATATTTATCGTGTTGTTTTCCGTCTTTGAAAAAACATGGGCGAGCGAATGTTGATCGATTTTGGGAGGAGAGACTCTTGGTAGACATCTGTATAGCGCCTGCCAAATATGGAAGAGCGCGTGGCAATCAACAAGCAGGTCCTTGTTTCGCGTCGGCGTTGTAGCTGTTGATGTCTTCGTTTCAACCCACTAGAGCGTCTCCTCCACTGCGTTCAATGAAACCTATCCACGAATTCCGTGGACCACCCTCTATCGATTTCTCAGTGATCTCTAGCTCCACTGTTGTTGTGCCAGAGCTCTTGAATCTAACTGCCGATGACATAGAATTCATTGAAGCTGTTATCAAACGGGCTGGGCCTTTTGCAACGACCTTCCCTCTCGTCTTCAAGGCTTATAACGATGTTCTCAAGGAACGAGGCATGGATGCTGGCGAGGTGAAATATTACGGCAAACTCCTGAAGCTTGGGACCATGAAAGGGAAAAACTGGGGTGAAAAATGGGAAGCTGTTCAAAGATACCATCCGCAGGTAGTTCTCAAGTCCTCCAAAAGAAATTTCATTCTCACTTCTTTCAAAATCAACAGCCACAAGAAGATCTGCGGCACAACCGCGGAAACGCATCACCACGCGTCACTCCACATTCAAGATTTACACAGGAAACACCAGTACCTGTCTTGCTTCCTTTGCAGGACGTTGACACGGAGATTTCGGACTTGAGTGAAGATCAAAGACGCTCGATCACACCGACGGCTGCAAGGAGATCGGGAAAAAATTTACCTACGTCGTCTTCGAATAATCGCTTTTCAGTCGCTCGTCGAGGGCTCATGAATAGCCGAGGTCAAAGCTCAATGGATGAAGATGATGTTTGGGATAAGATTCGAATGCAACAACTAGAGGCGGAGGCAGATCGATTCCGGGAAGAGAAGTTGTTGGGAAAGTGCTGGGGAATTTGGGTGCAAGGTTGTCGATGGATTATGGTGCGTGCGTCTTTACGCAGATATCGTACTATAGTGAAGGTAAATGAGTAGGCTTCACATAATCAAATTGACGGGGCTAGAAACACATTTCTCCTGAGACTGGCTTTCCACCATTGGAGAGATTCTTTTGCTTCCCGCAAAGCAATATATGAAGATGTCATTATTCTGGACAACGAACGACTAATTCGTACATTCTTATCCCTCTGGAGGAAGAGGTTGAGGGAGAAGCAACTAACAAAACGGCGAGCTGATATGCGTAATAAAATGGACATGATTAAAGATTGTCAGAGTAGGCGCACGCTCAGGAAAGCCTGGACCTCTTGGGGGCAGAAATATCGATCTGCGTTTGCAGATCAGCAATACAAAGCAAGAATCTTGCTAGAGGCTTATCTGAGATGGAAGGATATTTTCCGGCGCATTGACAAACTCGAAGGGAGGGCAGAACACTTAGTTGTGGTAAGAAACGAGGGACTGCTTTTCAGATGCTGGGAAGCTTGGCGAATTGGTGCTTTACAGACGAGAACAGAGAAAGAAATGAACAGGCGTGTTCAAGCAAGGATAGTGTGGCAAGCGTGGATTGTATGGAAGAGACACGCGTAAGTTGTTGATCATCCTGTCACAAAGTTCCTATGGTTGACCCTTCACAGATACAACTATCGCAGAGCAACATTGTTCAGGGATCGCTGCTTGAAGAATCGGTTTTTTTCTAAATGGCGAACCCTCATCCAAAATATTGGTGTAGGTCTCACTTATATTCTCGACGCAGATCATCTCAACCTTCACTGCAGGCACTTGATGCTCGAGCAGACAAGCATTCGATTCGACGTGATAAAATCCTGATGTGTGCTATATTTCGTGTATGGTTGGCGCACGTTCGTGAGAGAGAGGTGACCCGCCAACGCGATCAAAAGCTCCTATATTCGAGGTTCTTAGCATGGAAAAAGAAAGTAGTTCGGAATCGCCAGCGGGAAGGTAATCTCCAGCACACCGCTCCAAAACCAAACTCAACTGATTTGTACTTTGAAGAACTCGCTGCTGTTTTCTATCAGAAAACAAGCATACGTGTGATTTCGGTAACTCTTTTGCAATGGCAAGAAGCTCGTATATTGCACCAAAATGCATACGAAACAGCATCGCGCGTTTACGACGAATGTCTTGTTAAGAAGATGGGGTTTTTATGGTTATCACGATTGCGGGAAAGCGTAGAAGAGCGCAAGCGGCAGAAGCTTGTCAAAAAGCTTCAGAACCGCCAGGCAGCACGGGTTTTATACCGTAGGATTTGCTTTTCATTCTTTTTATTTCAATTGAAATGATCTCAGGTTGGCTGTTGCTCACACGCAAGAGACGGCGTTGCGTCCAAGCTGAACTACTCGTACAAGGAAAATTATGCCAGGTACGCACTCAATAGATCAGTTTGTTTGTCGACCCGTTTCATTTGCATTCTAGCGGCTTGGGCAAAACGCGCTGTCGCATTGGACTCAAAGGGTGATTTCTAGGCGAGAACGAGAGTTGCACGCTATTGAGCTGTACAATCTGAAATTAGAGAGGTCAGTCGATACGGGGAACAAGATCAATCATAGCTCACCCAGTTCAGGGACGCTTGGACACGGTTCAACTCTAGTCTTAGGCGTCATAAGGAGACTTTGAGTCTCCTGGAAGATCATCTGACTATCAGGAAAGAAGGCAAGGAACCGATTTGTCTCCCAGCAATTTTATACTGAAGGTGTTCTTAGATATGCTGAGCCGTTTCTTCCAGCGATGGAAAAATACCACTCACATGGCACAACATCGCAGATACATTTTGCAGCAAAAGGAAGAGGAGAATAAAAATTTGGTACTTCAAAAGGTGTGGACCAAGTGGAAATCCAACTATCTCGAGCGACGCCTTCGACCATTGGTATGAGACATTTCCAGTATATGAACAATGGTCAAGCAATCTCATTATTCGTATCTTATAGGAAATCGAGATGTTGATGCGAAGTCAGCAGAACTTAATGTATCAGGCCTTTTGTGTCTGGCACGGAAAAGCAAGGGTGAAAACATTCAGGGCGCCTTCTAGTTGAAACTTATTCATATAACTAGACGCGGCCTATGATCATAGCCGTCAAATTTAATGCGCAACGGACAAAGAAGAAGTTTTATGTCAAGTGGCGGGAAACTTTGCCGTTGGCTCAGAAGGTTAAAAGGGCCAAGGGAAAATACGATAGCACGGTCTTGTGTACGTTTTATGTGCTATTCACACTATCAATGATGGGATATACATATACATCTACAGCTCGATTTTTCAATCACTGGCTAGAAGCATACCGTGCAAAACTGGTTTCAAAAGCGATTGCGTGAGTGTTCAATTGAAGTGTCGACGAGATATTCTTATATTAATTCTGCTTCTAGTCGAGCACGATATCTTCGGCTGCCCAGCGACAGAGCCCGAGTCATCAAACGCCTACCACCGATAATGACTCCTCCATCCTCATCGGGATCGCCTCCACACGAGTCCACGCCTGTGTTAAAAACTAAGCTATATTCGATTAAGCCGAGAAGTTCATCAATATCGCGGCGCAGCAACTCGAACGTGCCGTCGAACGAGAGGCATACCAACGAAGCACTTGATAATCAAGAACCAACAGGAGGACAACCACGGCCTTCTCGCCTTTCACGATCTCCGTTTGGGAAAGGACAGGGAACTGGAATTGTCAGCCTTCTGCGGACCAATGCACATCAAGATGAACAGGGCAAATCAGATTTGAGCCCACCCCGTCCCAAATTCCCATTCTCTACCACAAGTCGTCGCCAACCAGGTGTTAACGGGGTGAATTCGAGGGATATAAATGGACCTTCGTTGTTCCTCTCAATAAATGCAGAAAGTACGCCTCCTATCCGCAAAACACGCTCAAATGCTTCCGACGATGTGGTAGAACGCAGGGCCGAATGGAATCGGTTTGCACTCAAGTCAGGGGCAAAGAAGCATTCACCATCTGTGTCCTCACAGCTGACTGGATCTCCATCTTCGCCATAGTCAGAACTGCCAACAGCTTCTAAAACGACCGGAATGCGGTATTGTAACAGGTTGTAAAAGTTTGTGTCAGATAGATATAAATCAAATATAATTTGGCCGAGGCATTGAAAGCCGAATGGAATAATAGGAAATACAAGCCCCGGTTTGGGGATTGCAGCAATAGGGCTCAATAGAAGCGTTTCATCTTTCGTTGTTGGCCATCGAAGAACCGAGTGGCATGAGAGAAGATGATGTTAAGAATTGCTATAGTACTGCCAGCCGACCCAATTGGCTATAACGAAGTAGAAGGCAGTGGGGATAATGAGAATGGAAAAGTATTTGTAGTGTCTGTCTTCTGCAAGCGCGCGCAACACCTCCAAAAAAGACAATCAATAAGGCCCACCTGAACCCGAGTATAGTCGGACGTACCCAGATGCTCTTTACAGGGTAAAAGGTGCTGAGTAGGATGCTATAACTTGCCACGATGAAAAAGATGATACAGAGTGTGACGATAACATAACCGCTATCGACTTTTGGCATGCACCTTGCACGATGCAGGAGGGTCAGTAAGCCTGGGAATAAGTGTGACACAAGGTCGTTACTGGGACGTTATGGCCAGCGTGGAGACTTGCTGAACTAATTGTGTATGAACATGCAGCTCCTCTCAAACTCAACCAAAGCTCCAACTACAGACCAGGGAAGAGGCCTAGAACACCTGGACAACAACAAACACAAGGACAATGAGTGCCTTCGAAACTGAATTGCGCCACTCGGAACAGGAAGTCGACGAGCACCCCAGGTTGGTCGATCGGCGTAACCAGGACACCCACAGCTCAACACGTGTTTTCTAGGCCTCTACACGCTCAGTCGAAAGATGCAATAGCTGGCAAACAGGAGGAATGGAGGCCAGTGCCTCTGAATTACCTGGAACCCGACATTCCTGTTGCAGATCTCAACGTCGACTTCTCTACCATAGCGGGCGTAAATGGATCAGAGTGAGAAGAATTCCTCCCCATTGACATTTGACGTTTACCTGGCCCCCAGGGACTCCGCTGAAAAGGTCCGAATTGAGAAGCGGAAATCAAATTTGCTGAAGCTAAACGAAGAAAATGAGAAATTGCGCTGGGAACTTAAGGCTCTGAGTGACAAGTTGGAGGCTGCTGAGCGCCAGCGTGCACAACAACAACAGCCGCTCGAGACTAGAATAGAATAGAACTATGTTTGTCACTATATGCAGCACGTGACATGCACCAACCCTATATCACAATCGAATACTTATCTCCCCCATCTCTACTCCACTCCACATCGATAAACCGTCTTTGCTATGGTGCGTTCTTCCCTATGTCCAGTCCTTCCTTCTCTCACATTTTCTTGCCATGAAGAGTCGCAGACAGTCCGCCACCGCTGCCCGTCGCATGTCCGAACGACGTGGTTCGGGCAAGTCCTCCCGTCGGCCGTCCATCGACCCGTCAAGGCTTATTCCAATGGACAAGTCAGATAATGCCCTGACTTTTTGTCTATAAGCTTATTTTTTCCCCTGATACAGAACCTCTCACATCGGTGGTGCCGATGATTTCAAAGTAGTCTTCATTGGCGCAGGCAATATTATGTTCGGTCAGAAAAATCTTTTGTCATTTTGTCGGTGGTCTAATTTGATACATCAGGTTCCGATGAGGGGCCCTGGAACCATTCTTTCCGTTTGGAACAGTGAGTTATGATCGGTCAGACATTCCATTCCCATTCTGAGCATTCATTTTAGCAAACTTGGTCGACGCCTTAAAGTTGTGGCGCTGATTGATCCTGCCATTGAGCGTGCTACTTCCGTTCTACAGAAGAAATGCGACTCCTTTGTCTTTTCAGCATACCAGGATACGCGTGTTTACAAAACGCTCGAAGACTTCATCAAGGTCATGACTCCGGCAGAGCGACCTCGTGCCATTATCATTGGCAGCCCCCCGATGTTCCGAGGCTCTCTCCAGCCTGAAAAGGATCTTGAAGTTCGAATCATCAAACATTTCCCAGGAGTGGCAATGTTTATTGAGAAACCTATAGCGACTGGGCCATATGAATATCGACAGGATGGATTGCAGATCGCCAAGATGCTCACCGATACCAAAACCATTTGTTCTGTTGGGTAAATGCGATCCTGTCTTCCACTTTCGTTCGAAATGTGAATTAATTCTGCTCAGATACATGTTGCGTTATCTCAAGGCTGTCCAGCTCATGAAGCAAGTCATCGAAGAAAATGATTTGACTGTCATGTGTACGATTGCTCGTTATGCCAGTGCTTATGAGTCTATCGCCAAGCCGGACTGGTGGGATAAATCTAAAAGGTCCGTGGGCACTTCTACTTATTGAATCAATCTTAAAATCGCTTGGCAAACAAGTGCGGGCCCTGTCATTGAACAAGGCACCCACTTCTGTGACCTCTCACGCTACTTTGGTGGCGAGGTTGATCTTGAATCCGTCACGGCGCATTCCCTAGAATGGGATGAGAACGCTGGTCAGCTTACTAAGATACGCATTGATGAGAGCAAGATCGCCCCTGAAAACAGGATACCCCGTGTCACTGCGGCCAACTGGTAAGCCATAGGAACATATCGAAGTTCTCAACTGATTTAATGAACCCTTTTGGATAGGAAATATGATAGCGGAGCTGTAGGAAGCTTTGTTCATGTTGCTGCTCTTCAGGGCACCGATTACAGCTGCGAATTTGAAGTCTACGCTGATGGGTACCTCCTCAAGTATGAACTCCATGTTATATTTGTGGTTTGCGATTCCTTTCTGATCCCCTATAGACTAGTCAATCCCTATGTTCAACCTGCACTTTATATCCGAAGGCCCGGCGATGACCATGAACAGGTGATGACCTTCCCGGACGATGACCCATTCTTCTCCGAGATTTCCAACCTGATCGACGTTGTTGAAGACATCGAAGAAGATCCGGAAGCTGCCCAAATTTTGAGCAGCTATGAAGGTGATTTGGCCTCAGAATATAGGGTGACCTAAACTCATGCCCATGACAATTCAGATGCTGTGAGGACCTACGAGTTAACTTGGGCCATCCGGATTGCCTCAGAAAGGTCTCGCGCAGCCAAGCTCCAGGCGAGCAACGATGCTGCAAAAGCTCAGAAGGGACAGCAGACTGAATGAGTTGGTCTGGATTATAGAAAGATAATCCAATTTTTGGAGAAACAGACTATTACCTCGATAAATACCTGAAGAAAGAAGAAATACTATGTAGTTATGACTTGTCGATCTTGACTTTCTTAGAGACTGAGTGTGCCTTCCTCTCGTTTGACTCTTTGCACTGATGGTCGTGCACCTGATGTGACTCGAGTCGACGTTTTTTGTACAATTCACGGCGTTTCTTCAGTTTCTCCCACTCTTCCTGAAGGTGAGCTTTGAGCATAGGCATGTTATTCTTTCCCACGCCGCAGTAGAAGCAGGTCAGAGGTTTCTTGAGGAAGGATTCATACTCAGTCGGCGAAAGTCTTGATATCTAAAGGCATATCATCAATATCAGTTTATGGACATAGCATTGGACGCACATTTTGAAAATACGACATTTCCGCATCGAACCAGGACAAAACTTGATCTACATGCAGAAAAAATCCATGTTTGGGATGAAATGAATTGTAGTGCTTCTTTGTTTTCATTCTTTCTGAACATAAATCTGCAGACAGAACGTGAAGATGGATATGCCTAGTACCTCTTGAGGATACTAATGTACGAACAAACAAAACTTCAAAGGCTCACTCCATCGAAGGGACCCCATGAAAACCAATCCAAATATCCCAAACGAAGCCGTATCGCTTCTCCATCTCTCCTTCTATTTCTGCTTTGACGCGCAAAGCATCCTCTTTGAGTGAAAGAATAAGTTCCTTTACTTGGTCTTTACTGATATGTTCTGAATTAAGAAGCGCGCGAAGACTTGAAAGGTCGGTCACTGAAGGAGATAAAGCCGCCGTTCTCTCAGGGGCAACAAGCCTTGAATTCCGGTGTAAAATCTTGTTTGGGAAATTCTTAGATGACGTCGGTGAAGATGGCGATGTTGCGATGCGAGGTAGAACAAGGAAGTGAAATATAGACTTGGGATAAGCGTCGAAGATAGTCATGGTTTTCTCTGTGTGAGAGAATAATACTGACAACGGTAGTTCAGTGGGTTTCATTGACGCATAAGAACGCAGAACCGTCAAATTTGCCATTGATTAGATGAGAACTAAGGTCAAGGGGTTGATCTCCTTTCAAGTCACGAGACGTTACTTTTGGAGGTGGTCCACGCTGAAGTCAGGCTAATTCTTTATTACGTTGACCTGATAGTAGTGCCCGAAGATGTATATAAGGAACGATATCAGATTAACACGAGTATAAATCAGACTTTGAAATGCACTAACTTGAACTGACACGATTACACCAGCGGATCACCAGGTGCATTCTCTTGGATGATGTAGAACGCCAGACTAGTGAGCGGATCATTTCCCTTTCTATCTTGTAATTTTTCCGCTTCACTCGCATCCGGGTGACCCAAATTCTTTGTCTAGATGCATATGTACTTATATAGATTCTTTTCCTGAGTCGTCTACTCTTGAGTTAATCACTGATCACCAAGTTTCAAGATTTGTAAGTCTTGCTCGCCACATGCCCAATACTGTGGAGATTCGACCACTATCACGAGGTTGAAAACGTCATTTACTGCAGGAGCAAGTCTCTTTGGTTGTTATCTCTAAGAGGAAAGCACTGCTG